>Ga0208851_1000078_pt1 | contig 40761 bp, 37 predicted proteins | sample NGESurshal092012_FD_184481 | JGI IMG/M metagenome (GOLD analysis project Ga0208851, IMG submission 184481) | Arctic peat soil microbial communities from Barrow, Alaska - NGEE Surface sample 415-2 shallow-092012 (SPAdes) | ecosystem: Environmental > Terrestrial > Soil > Wetlands > Peat ... | reverse complement strand
GACAGATCACGGCGTCGAGCGAGCCCGGGCAGGGCAGCGTGTTCACGGTGAAGATCCCCGCTCGCTGAGCAGCCCGCAGATCTCCACACGACCTCCACACCTCCTCCACCGTGACGCCACGGTCGTCACCGATGCTGTTCCCACGACAACTCGAAGGGAGCAGTCATGAGGACCCCGAAACACATCGTCACGATCATCGCCGCAGGGGCCATCGCGGTCGCCGCCGGGGCCACCGCCGTCGCGGTCGCCGACCACCAGGGCAACGGAAACAACGGGATGGGCCAACGCCAAGGCGCCGGCATGGGCGACGGCCGCGGCATGGACAACGGGGCCGGCGGCACGATGGGCCGCCGAGCCGGCGTCCGCGGAGGCTCCCGCATGGGCCAGCGCTCAGGGATGGGCCAGCGCTCCGGGGCGGGCATGGGCGACGCCCCGCGTCTTCCGGCCCGCACCAACCAGGCGCCGCTGAGCACCAACGAGACTGCCGCGGTGACCTACATGCGCGAAGAGGAGAAGCTCGCCCGCGACGTGTACGTCAAGCTCACGGGGACCTCCGGCAACCCCGTGCTCACCAGGATCGCCGCCAGTGAGCAGCGCCACATGGACGCGCTCGGCCGTGTCATCACCCGTTACGGCCTGACCGACCCTACGCAGGGCAAAACCGCTGGGCAGTTCCAGAACCAGACGCTGCAGCAGCTCTACAACGAGCTGACAGCGAAGGGCAGCGCCTCGCCCGCAGCCGCGGTCGAAGTCGGCCGCAGCATCGAGAGGCTCGACATCGCCGACCTGAACAGCCGCGAGGCGACCTCGAAGCACACCGACGTGCGCTGGACCTTCCAGCAGCTCGAACGCGGCTCGAACATGCACCTGCGGGCATTCGACATGCAGACCAGCTGAACCCTGGAGCCGCGCTCGCATCAATTCGGGCCGGGAGAGATGCCCGGCCCGAACCGCTGCGCGCCTTCAGAACAGTCACATTTCCAGGTGTTCTGCGTGGCAGGAACGATCGCCGCGCCGCGGCGGATGAACTCCGACGATCCCGAGACGTTCCCGAGACGGCAGGCGCATCGAGACAGATCACCCGCCACACTGCGGTCAGCCAGGTGCGCCGGGGTGCACGTACGGTGTCGTGGTCGCCAGCTCCACGAAGCCGAGTCGCCTCAAGATCGGGCGGCTGTCTGCTGTGGCCTCGGCGATGAGGTAGCGCGTGCCCGCCGCTGCAGCATGGGCCGCGGCGTCGCCGACCAGCGAGCGGAACACGCCGCGCCCGCGCCAGTCACGGACGGTGCAGTCGCCCCAGAGGCTCGCGAATTCCGTGCCGCGATGGACCTCGACCCTGCCCGCGGCGATCGGGCGCCCATCTGCGATCGCGACCGTCGCCGCGACGCTTGAGGGTCGCCGCGTGAGCTCGACGCGCAGCATCGCCCCCAAGGCGGTCGCGTCCTCGCGAAACACCTCCTCGTGCACGGCCACGAGCGCGTCGATGCTGCGCTCGTCGGTGACCGGACACAGCTCGACACCGGCCGGCGGCGTCACCACGAGTGGGAGCTCGGCGATCTCGCCGGCGAGGACCGCTTCGAACGGCTCGGGCCGGAAGCCGGCCGCGACCAGGCGCTGCGGCAGGTCGGCGGGCCGGTCGTAGGAGCAGTGCTTCCCGTCCCACGGCCTGGACGCCGACGCGAAACGCTCGACCTCGGCGGCGATCACTCCGTCAGCCCGTGCTTCATCGAGTTGTGCCCAGAGGACGCCGATCCATCCGGGTCCGCCGATGCAGCGAACGATGTGGTCCTCGGTCTCGACACGCCCGCCGATGCCGTCCGGCTCCGGGCGTCGGCGAACCCGCTCGTCGAATGCCTGCAGTACCGCACCGCGATCCACGCCGACAAGCCAACCAGAGTCACGCACCCACGTGGGGGGGCCGGCAGGCACGCGGCGACCGCGACGCCGGTGAGGCCCTGGAGACCCGGAGCCGTCAGGTCGAGTGCCTCCAGCGCGGCGTCGCAGATGTCGCTCGTGAGCGATCGCAACGATGCCGTCGACCGCGGGGTGCGCGAGCGTGAAGTCCTCGGCACGTGGATGCAGCAGCCGGGAAGGCGGTGTCGCAGACGGTGCCGTCGCAGTCAGCGCAGTTGAGTCCGCCACGGCCTCGGCGGGACCCCACCAGACCGCGAGGAGCTCGAGCGGTCCGGGTGCCGCGGCCGGAACTGCGCGGTCGGCGTGCAGCGCGTCCTGGAAGTGGTCGGCCCGCACGGGCTCGTCCTCCACGCGACAGATGTCACGGGCATCCGCCAGGATCGAGCGCATCTCGCCGTCACACGGGGCCGCTGGCGGTGGCCCGCTCAACCTGAGAAGCGATTCGCGCGGCGGTACTGCTGAACGCGTCGAGGCTCTGCGAGGTCTTCAGCTTCGACTTGCACGCATGCGGACTATTCCGATCACTGTCCCAACGAGCCTTTCAGGGCAGCCGAACAGGCGACCAAGGTGCGCGAACTCGGACCCCGGAGCCGCCTCACGCCGTCAGTCGGAGCCCTTGAAGCTCCAGGTGTCGTCGGTGGCGAGGACGCCCGGATCGCTGCGCACGCGGTGTCCCTCGAGCAGCGTGACGTCGCCGCTCGTCTCGACGAGCTCGGGCGGCGTGTCCGGGCCGGGGTCGCCGATGACGCCGACGTTCAGGAAGTTGACCGCGATGTGCTCCTGGCTCGTGGCCGCGCACCCGGCCCCGCCGGTCGTCGTGATCGTGAAGAGCGGCGGCATCAGCGGATCGCCGCTCGCCCGGATCGAGTAGTGGAAGGGGGTGCTCGTCGCGCCCTTCGCGCTCACGTCCTCGAGCGTGAAGCCGGTTTCCTCGGTGGCGCTCGGCGGGGAGACGGCATCGTTGCCGCTGCCGCTGTAGGTCGTCGTGCACGACCCGCCGCCGCCTGAGCCCGACACGCTCCACGTCACGCTGCCGCCGGCGAAGTCGTAGGGCACCGGGATCAGCCCCTCGGAAACGCCCAGTATCGGGTTGCGCGTGAAGGTCGCGGTGCCCTGGATCGTCTCCTTCCACCCGGTCCCGACGAACAGACCGGTGAGCACTCGTGTCCAGGTGCCGACGAAGCGCTCGGGGAACCCGGCCGGATAGGTGACGGTCGCCCGGCCGATGCCGCCCTTGGAGTAGAAGGTGATGTCGAGCCCGGGCGCCGCGGTCCTGGGCCACGCCGCGGCGGGCGCGGTGAAGTCGTACCAGCGCATTCCGGGCTTCAGCGGCAGCGTCGCGACCGTGACCGCCGTGCCGCGCGGATCGATGTAGTCACCGTCGAACGACGCGCCGCCATCGAGCAGGTCGGTCTCGCTGACGCCCGGACGGGTCGCCGTCACGGCGCCGCTGACGTGCGAGGTCGCACCCGGGCGCAGCCGCGACGGGTCGCCGGTGAGCGTCAGCTTCACGCAGCGCCCGGGCGTCTGCCAGAGCTTCTCGGCGTCCTTCACCAGCGCGGTGACGCGAGCGCCCACCATGTCCGCGAAGGCCCGCGCCAGGCCCTTGTAGGCGGCCCCTGCCGTCGGGCTGTCGGCGTACGGGTTGGGATCCCCGTTGTCACGCGCCTCGCTGCGCGCGACGAAGGCATCGAATCCCGCGTTGTCGAACGTCACCTCGGTCCCCGGGCTCATCGAGTCGAGGCTCATCCCGAACGTCGAGGTCGGGGAGTCGTGGGTCCCGCCGGGTCCGCTGACGGACTGCGAGGTGGTCATCGTCAGCCGGTCGGCGGGGCCGAGGACGCCGTCGAACTTTGCGCGGCGCGTGACGAGCGCCGGCATCGCGGCGAGGCTCAGCCGCAGGACCGTCGTGGTCGTGATGACCTTGCGGCCGACCGCGACGCGCGTGACGACGTCGTAGACGGCGACGCCGGCCAGCTTGGCCTTGCCGTGCGACTGGCCGGGGCTCGGGTCCGGGCAGACCTCGACGGCCGACTCGAGGCGCAGCCGGCGCTCCTGCATCGACCGGCCGCTACGGGCCGTCGACTGCGTGACGACGAGCTCCCGCAGGTATCCCCCGCCCTCGCTGCGGGTCACTGTGCTCGTGCCCGAGAGGCCCGCGGCGGCGGCCTTCGGCGGCGCCGCCAGGCCGGCGCGCAGCTTCGCGTCCGAGCGGCGCAGCAGCGCCGGGCCTGCGGCGCCGAAGAGCCGCGAGATGGACGCCATACGCAGCTCCCGTCGCGCCCGGACGCTTCCGGTGGCCGCCACGAGCGCAGACGCCGCTGCCCCCGACGAGACGTTGCGCACACCGCAGATGACCCGGCGCCCGGCGTGACACGCGGGCGGCGGCGGGTCAGCGGCCGGAGCCGGGAGGCCGACCGCGCCCGAAGCATGTGCGACCGGCATCCCGACCGGAACGGACAGGGTCAGGCCGGACGCGGCGAGCGCGGCGGCGAGCACCCGTGGCGCCCACCGGCTCTGTGCCATGGCCACACCCTGCCACCGCTGCCACGCCAGGTCAACAGGCGGCACCTGCGAATCGTGCGGCGCGGACGACGACGCCTGATCCCGATCAGCGAGCCCGAGCGCTGGCTCGAGAGCAACGCCGCGCCGACCATCGATCACAGCTGACGCGGTGCCAGCACCGGTACGTGGCGCGTGTCGAATCCAGCCGCTGATTCAGCGCGCCGTGGCTGGGTCGCCGCTCATCGACGTGCTCCGGTCCCGCGCCCGCGGGCTCACGCGAGCCGCGCGGGATCCGGGGCCGGGTCGGGCCCGCCGAGCTCGGTGAACGCCGGCGGCGAGTAGACACCCCCGGGGACTCCGCCGAGCGCCAGGATGCGCACGCCCGCCGGACCCGGATGGATCTTGCGATGGGTCGTCGCGCCGACGCGGATCGCCGTCTCCGGACCGAGATGGACCCGCTCGCCCTCGATCTCGAAGTCGGCCTCGCCGTCGAGGACGACGTAGACCTCCTCCGTGCCGGTGTTCGCGTGATCGTGGTTGGGATAGAAGTCGCCCCCGCCTGCCGGCATCTGCAGGATCTGCATGCCGAACGAGCTCGCGCCGAGCGACGCGCGCGCCCGTAGGAAGAACCCTCCCAGGATCGGCTCCATCTCCTCGAAGCGCTTGACGGTGTAGTCGGCCATGTCGTTCCTCCGCTGGACCCTGGGGATCGGTCAGGCCGACACTACCCGGACGGTCAGCGTCGACGCGCGTGCGCGGGCGCTCCTTATGGCAGGATCCATGCGACGGCCGGCACGACATCGCGGTCGTAGTAGATGTAGTCGTCGGTCTTGAGCCTCTGGCTGATCACGCCGACGTGGTGGGCCCCGGCGAAGATGGCGACGCCCTCCGGTCCCAGACGTGCCCTGAGCGCGCTCGCGTCCCCCTCGGTCGTCTTCGCGGAGGCGCCGGTGACGGGATCGGTGGAGTAGACATCGAGGTTGGACAACCTGAGATCCGGGGGGCCCCACTGCTTGGTGAGGTACGCCTGCATCGCGGGGGCCCCGACGATGTAGTTCCTCCCGTCGCCGGGGTTGCCCGCGTAGGTGACCTTCGGATCGTTGTAGAACATCGCGCCGCTCCTGATCTGGGTCGCCGCGAAGCCGTGGTTCAGCGCCCAGCTCAGCCGGGCCGCGCCGGGCGCGAGGGCGGTTCTGGTCGCCGCCCGCTTCGCGGCGGGGCAGTCGAGCCGCAGCGTGAGGTTGAGCCGCGGCGGGGGCACGGCGAGTCGCGGCGTGCTCACGACTGGCCGGTTGAACGGGCGGCCACGGCCGGGGGTCAGCCGGGGACGTCCCCGACGTCGTGGCGGGTGCCAGGGATCCGGTTGACGACGACCGGCGTGCCGGCCGGGATCGCGCCGCGCAGCAGCGACGGGAGCTCGCGGTCGACGGCGGTCGTCCGTGAGCCGGCGACGACCAGGACGAGCTCATCGCCCTGGAACTGCGTCTCGACGAGCCGCTCGCCGTTTCCACGCGCCCAGGCGGAGGCCACGCGCGTGGCCCCGCTGCGCCAGTCTTCGAGCTGCACCGTGCGGTAGGTCGAAGCGGCCAGCGCCCCGACAACGATGACGCCCGCGGCGCCGATGATCGCGTAGACCGGGCGACGGTGGAACGTCGCGTCCACGCGCCGCGCGCGGAGCACCCCGAGCCCACTGAACAGCGCGACACCGACGACGATCATCGCCAGGACATTCGTGAGGAACAGGATCAGCGCGCCGAGCGCGCCGCTCCAGTCGCCCGCGACCGCGGTCACGCCGACGACGGACAGCGGCGGGACGAGCGAGATCGCGATCGCCACCCCGGGAAGAATGTCCGCGATGTCGCGCCGCGCCACGGCGAACGCCCCCGCAAGCCCGGTCGCCGCGGCGGCGGCGAGATCGACGAGCGTCGGCGCGACGCGGCCCGTGACCTGAGAGTTGTCCGACAGAGGCTTCAGCTCCGGGAGGACGAGCGCGAGCACCGCGGCGAGCACGATGACGACCAGGGCCGCACCGATCACGGTGGCGGTCGAGAGCCCCAGGGGCCGCGGCTCGCCGCCGGAGATCGCGACGGCCACGCCCTGGATCGGGATCGCCAGCGGCGCGACGATCATCGCGCCGATGACCGTGGCGGTGGAGTCGCCGATGATCCCGGCGGTCGCGATCACGGTCGAGATGACGAGCAGCAGCCAGAACCGGCTCTGCTTCGCGCCGACATCGCCCGTGAAGAGGTACACCGCTTCGCGGATCTCCTCCGGCGTGCGCGTCTCCCCGCTGAGATACCGGCTGATTCCTGTTGCCATGGCGGACCATCTAGCGCGCGAGCCGGACAGGACCCGCCGCACAGGGACGCCCGGCCGTCAGAGTGACCTGGCGACGCAGGGGTGCGTGTGCGTCCGGGCGCCCAGGAGGCGAACTTCCCGCCGTAGCCGCGGGAGTTCGCGGGCCCCGGCGTGCTCCTCCAGCTCACGTTGCCGCCTTTCGTTGAGTGTGCGGGAAGTACCAGCACACACCCGTGGTCAAGCACGATCTCGCTGCTGGGGCTCGGCCGGGCCGCCCGGCCTCTGCTACCTGCCGGTGCGCTTGGCCTTGAACGTCACCGCGCCGCTCTCGCAGACGACGTTGACGGGGGCTGCCGTCGGCGACGGCGCGTACCGGTACTCCTCGTGGAAGTGGCCGGTGCCCGTCGCGCGGCCGTTGTGGCCGATCCTGAAGGTGACGCGCAGGTCGTAGGTGCCGATCAGCCCCTTGAGCTTCACCGTGCCCGACTTCGGGATGAGGTAGGTGCCGCCCACGGAGCCGTACTGCACCGGCACGCCGTTCGAGCACGTCCCGACGATGTGCGGGGTCTCGTTCTGGATCGACAGGCAGGTCCCGGCCTTCGTCTGCTCGACACCCCCGACCACCTGGCCGGTGTTGCACGTGGCCTTGACGATGCTGAACAGCACGGGGTTCCCCTGGCTGGTCTTCCCCTTGTACGTCCCGAGCTTGAAGGGCGAGCTCGCCGCCTCGGCGGGCGATGTCACGAGCAGCACGAGGATCGCGGCGGTGCTCAGTACGAGGACGCGGCGCATGGCGCAACCCTAGTGCAGCGATCAGTGCACGTGGTCGTGGCCGCGGACTGTCGCCCACGACTGCCACGTGATGCGCAGGATCACGAGCGTGATCGCCAGGCCGATCAGCGCGTCGGCGACCGGCAGCCCGATCGCGACCACCGCGGCCGAGGCGATGACGGCCAGCGACACGTAGGCGTCGGCGCGCGCGTGGTTGCCGTCCGCGATCAGCGCCGGGCTGTCCAGCCGGCGTCCGGCACGCGTGCGGACGACGGCGGCGATCCGGTTGCCGAGCCAGCCGATCGCGCCCGCCAGCGCGAGCGCCGCGAGGTGGGTCGGGGACTGCGGATGGATCAGCCGCGAGATCGCCTCGATGCCGGCAACACAGGCGGAGATGAAGATCGCCGCGACGACGCAGAGCCCGGCGATGCGCTCTGCGCGCGCCGAGCGCAGCAGGAACGCGATCGCGAGCGGCACCGCCGTCAGCGCGTCGCCGACGTTGTGGATCAGGTCGGCGAGCAGGGCGACGCTGCCCGACAGCGCGAAGATCGCGCCCTGCGCGAGGGCGGTCAGCCCGAGCACGCCGAACGAGACGAAGACCGCGCGCAGCCCCGCGCGTGAGCGCTTGATCGACTCGTCGACGAGCCCGTGCGAGTGTCCGTGACCGTGCGGGCCATGGTCGTGCGGCTGATCCGTCCGCGTCGCGGCCACCATCTGAGGGTAGACGCGGTGGCCCATGCACGACATCCCGGTCTCCCAATCCCCGCCAGCCGGTCCTCCGCCGAGGGCATCGTCACGCTCTGTGGCGCGGATCGCGTTCGTCGCCAGCGCCGTCGTGCTGGGCTGCCTGCTGGCGCTGTACCTGCTGTGGCAGATCCGCGGCGTCCTGCTGCTGACGGGCCTGGCGGGCTTCGTCGCGCTCGCCCTCGGGCCGCCGGTCGACTACCTCGCGCTTCGGCCACATGCCGCGCTGGACGGCGATCGTCGGGGTCTACCTCCTGCTGGCCGCCACCGATCTTCGCGATCGGCCTGCTGTTCGTTCCGGCCGTCTCCAAGGGCGTCACCTCGCTCTCGCAGGACGCCCCGCACTACCTCCAGGACCTGCGGCGCAACAAGACCTTCCGCCACTACGACAATCGCTACAGGATCACCGTTAGCGTCGAGAAGCAGGTCTCCAAGCTGCCGACGCAGCTGGGCTCGGCGGCGGGCACGCTGCGCGACGTGACGGTCGGGGGTGTTCAGCGCGGCCGTCGAGCTCATCACGGTGCTGACGATCGGCTTCTTCCTGCTGCTCGACGGCGGGGCGATCATCCGAAGAGCCATCGACGTCCTCCTGCCGGAGGAGCACGCGGAGCACTGGGAGATCCTCAGCGGCCACGTCTACCGCAATCGTCTACCAGCAGGTCGAGAGCAGCGTGCTCGTCCGCGTGATCTACCGGCGAACGGTGCGCGTCAGCGGCCTGGTCGCGGTGATCGCGGTGCTGATCGGCGCGAAGCTGCTCGGCGTGCTCGGGGCGCTCGTCGCGATCCCGAGCGCCGCGGCGATCAGCATCTTCGCGCGCGAGCTGTGGAGCCTGCGCCATCCGCGCGGCGTGGTCGTCGAGAGCGAGATCACGTGACGTCGAGCGCGGCGATCGCGCTGCGCGCCGCCGACTCGTCGCCGTAGCCCGTGGCGCGCACGAGGCGCTCGCCGTCGAAGAAGTAGATCCACGCGAGCTGACTCTCGGCGAAGCCGCCGCCCGGGTAGTCCTCGCGCCGCGAGCCGGTGATCAGGACGCAGTCGCCGATCTCCTCGAACTCGTGCGCGGCGACCCGGCGGTTGCGCTCGTCCTGCCAGTCACGCAGCGCGTCCTGGGTGTCGAATCCCTGCTGCGCACCGAACGGCTCCCAGACGACGTCCGGAGGCGCAAGGTGGATCACCGCGTCGATCCCGCCGTGCTCGAACGCCTCGAACAGGTGGCGAGCGAAGGTCAGGCGGGCGCTCACCGAGACACCGCCATCAGGCCTCGTGCCGACGCCGAAGCGCGTCGCGCGATCGTGGCGCGCGCCGGGTCGGCGTGGCGCGGCATCAGTCCTCGCCGTCCTCGCGGTCCAGCACGTCGATCCCGAGCGCCGAGGCCCACAGGCCGGCGGCACCGAGGATGTCCGCCCAGGGCATCGCACTGCCGCGCAGGCGCTCGACGCCCTCCATCCCGTCGAGCCTGCAGTCGCGCAGCTCGCACTGCACGAGCCGGGCGCCGCGCAGGTCGAGCTTCGAGAGGTCGCAGCCGTGGAAGTGCACGGAGCGCAGCGATGCCTCCAGGAAGTCGGCCTGCGTCATCAGGCAGTCCTCGAACGCGACGCGCTCGAGCCGGGCGGCGGCGAACGACGCGAGGTCCAGGCGGCAGCCGCGGATCGTCACGTCGGCGATGTCGGCCTCGGTCAGCGCGGCGCCCGTCATCCGGGCGCCGGTGAGCGCCGCCGCGCGGACGTGCGCGCGGCGCGCGCGCATGTTCGCCAGGTTGCAGCGCTCCAGGACCACGTCCGTGAGGCTCAGCTCGTCCAGCGTCGCGCCCGCGAGGTCGACGTCCTCCAGGCGGCTCGCGGCGATCGACACGCCGCTGGCGTGCCGATCGGCGAGATCGGCCCCCGCGAGCAGCACCCCGCGCAGCCGCGCGTCGTGCTCGACCGCATCCGCAGAGGCGGGTTCGAGCTCCTCGTCGACCTGCGGCGCGCGCAGGGGCTTTGCGGCCGGGGGCACGCCCGCGAGGCTAGTGGACCCATCCGCAGGGCATGTGGGCTCCCGCGCTCGGGGGCTCGGCCCGCCCGACCCGACGTGATCGTCGCCGGACGCTAATCTCTATAATCCCGATAGAGAATATATGCTTTACTGCCGCGCCGTGAACTCGACACTCAGCACTCCAGCACGCCGTCCCTCCCGATTCCGGTCCGGACGCCGCCTCACCGTCGCCGCGCTCAGCGCCCTCGCGATCGGCGCTGCCGCGCCCACCGCCGCCTCCGCGGACGCGAGCCTGCTCCCCAGCCCGAGCTCGGACATCGTCCTCAACTGGTACGACGCGACCAGCACCGCCGTCGACATCGCGGGGTACCCCGCGGCCGGCAACACGCAGATCGCGGCCTCGCGCACCTGGGCCATCGCCTGGGGCGCCGCGGACAGCGCGATCAAGGCGGCGCCCGCCGGCCTCACCCCGAAGGGTCGCGATGCCTACACCCGCGCGGCGTTCGCGACCGCGGTGCACGACGCCGTGCTCTACCTGATCCCCGCCGCGAAGGCTGCCGTCAACGCGACGTTGCAGAAGACGCTGCGCCCCGTGCCGGGCAGCGCGGCGAAGACGGCGGGCAAGGTCGCCGGCGCGAAGGCCGCGGCCGCCGCCGTGAAGGCGCGCAAGGGCGACGGCCTCGATCCGGCCGCCATCAATGCGCCCTTCACCCCACCCACCCCGGCACTCGGCGTCTGGCGCCCCACGCCGCCGGCCTTCGCGGGCGCCGTGCAGTCCGGTCAGGGGTCGGCGAAGCCGTTCATCATCAAGGACGTCGCGGCGAAGTTCGTCGCGCCCGAGCCGCCGGCGATCGACTCGCCGACCGAGATCGCCGACCTGCAGGAGGTCGACGCGCTCGGCAGCGCGATCTCGGCGACGCGCACGCCGCAGCAGACCGAGGTCGCGAAGTTCTGGGCGCAGACGTCGGTGAACGCCTTCACCCAGGTCCTGCGCACCCAGATCACCGGCGCCGGCCGCCCGATCGCCGAGCGCGTGCATGACGTCGCCCTGTTCCACGAGGTGACGACCGACGCGCAGATCGCGATCTACGCCTCGAAGTACAAGTACCTGCGCTGGCGCCCGATCACCGCGCTGCGCACCGATGACGGCAACCCGGACACGCCGTACGACCCGACGTTCACGTCGCTGATCGCCACGCCCGCCCACCCCGAGTACCCCAGCGGGCACGCGGGCTACGCCGGCGCGGCGGAGGCGACCCTCGCCGCCCTCTTCGGCGCCAAGCCGAAGGCCCAGTTCACGATCACGAGCAGCGCGCTGCCCGGGACCTACCGCAACTACGACGCCTGGTCGACGCTGACCCAGGAGAACGTCGACGCGCGCGTCTGGTCGGGCATCCACCTGCGCAGCACCGACGTGACCAGCGTCGCATTCGGCAAGTCGATCGCGGCCGCGGCGCTCAAGGAGGCTTCATGAAGGACCGGCTGTTCTCGTTCCCCAACCCGGTCAACGAGGTGTCGGCGCGCCTCGTGGCCGGCGGGGTCGTGCTGCTCGGGCTGGCGACGATCGTGTTCGACCAGCCCTGGCTCACGCTCGTGATCGCCTACGGCTTCATCGCGCGCGTCCTGACCGGCCCGAGGCTCAGCCCGCTCGGGCAGTTCGTGACGCGCGTGCTGACCCCGCGACTGGCGTTCGGCGAGCGGCCGGTCGCGGGGCCGCCGAAGCGCTTCGCGCAGGGGATCGGCGTCGTGTTCTCGGTCACCGCCGCGGTGCTCGCCGTGGGCTTCGGGGACACGACGGCGGCCTACGTCGTGCTGGGCGTGCTGGTGTTCTTCGCCACGCTCGAATCGGTGTTCGGCCTGTGCGTCGGATGCAAGGTCTTCGGCGTGCTGATGCGCATCGGCGTGATCCCCGAGGAGGTCTGCGAGAGCTGCAACGACATCACGCTGCGACGCACGCCGGCCGGCGGAGCGGTATGAGCGTCGCCGCCTCCGCGGGCCGCCCGGCGCCGAAGCGCTGGGCGCTCGTCGTCCTCGCGCTGCTGGGCGTCGGCCTGATCGCCGCGCCGGCGATCTTCCAGATGTTCGACCGCGCCCCCAAGGGCGCGACGATGATCCGCGAGTTCAAGCCGTACATGACGAACGCGCGCCTGGCGAGCTTCACGCGCGACATCCAGCAGATCCAGGACGGGGTGCAGCAGGGGAACACGAGCGTCGCCCGCCACCTGAGCGGATCCGCCGGGACAGCCCGCTTCCCGGCCGCCCATCCGGAGTTCGCGAGCTTCGCGAGCGCGTGGCCGCCGACCCATGCCGACATGAGCGACCTGCTGAACCGCATCCACGCGCAGGTCCCCAACTACCTGGCGGTTGCCGCTCTGCCGAAGTTCACGCTGTTCCCCTGGTTCTTCGTCATTCCCGGCGCGCTCGTGCTCCTGCTCAGCGGCGCGGCGCTGCTGCGCCCCGCATGGTGGCGCACGATCCGCTGGGCGCTCGTCGCGATCGGCGTCGGCCTCGTGCTCGCGCCCGTCGCCTTCCAGATGTTCGACCGCGCCCCCAAGGGCGCGAAGATGGTCAGCGCCTTCACGACGATCGAGACGCGCAGGAAGGTCGAGACGATCCAGGGGTATTTCGGGACGATCGCCGCCGGCCAGGGCTCGGTGCGCCTGGACCTCGTCCCCGCGCTGCGCCGCACCGGTCTCAGCGACCGGCAGATCGCCGAGCGCTTCCCTGCGGTGCAGACACTCGACCGTCGCTGGATCGCAATCCTGCAGAACCTCACGCCGATGATCGGCGCGATGAGCGACAACGTCGGCAACTACCAGGCAGTCGCCGCGCTGCCCTCGTTCACGCTGTTCCCCTGGTTCTTCGTGCTCCCCGGCCTGATCGCGATCGCTCTGGCGATCGTCGCCGGGCCGCGGCGGTCGCGGCGCGAGGAGCGCGCCGAGCCCGTCGTCCAGTCACCACCCCGACCCCGACCAGAAAGCACCTCATGACCCTGTCCAGCCGCCGAGCCGCGCTCGGCATGCTCGCCACCGCCGCGTTCGCAGCGGCCATCCCCGCCGGCGCCTCGGCCCATGCGCGCAGTGCCGCGACCACGGCGTCCCTCAGCGGCACGCTGAAGATCCGGGCCGGGACGTTCGCCGCCGGGAAGCCGGCCGGCTCCTACTTCCGTATGGCGCTGCCGGGCGGCGCGAACTACTTCGCCAATCCCGGGTCGTCGGCCACCGACAAGAGCTACACCCTCCTGAAGCCCGGCACCGCGGGTGGCCTCGTGCTCGGGAAGTACCAGAGCGCGGCGCCGTTCGACGCAAGCGGCAACTCGCAGGCCGGAGCGATCATCAGGCCGACGCCCTTCGCGGGGATCCTGTTCGGCGTCGCCACACTGAGGCGCGAGCCGGCGGGTGCCCCCGCGAGCGCCGCCCCGAGCGCCACGCTCAAGGGCTCGAAGCTCAGCGTCCAGATCTCAGCGCTGACCGCCGCCTGGAACAAGCTCTTCTTCAACCAGGGCACGCCCAAGCCCGGCTCGAGGAAGCCGCTCGCCACCGGCACGTTCAAGCAGAAGACGAACGCCTACACCCTCGACTGGCGCAGCACGATCGCCGGTGGACCGTTCAACGGCTTCACCGGCGTCTGGCACCTCGAGGGCACGTTCAAGGGAAAGCTGCGGTGACCCGGTTCCATACCGGCGTGCGGCGCGGTGCGGCGCTGGCCGCGGCGGCGGCGCTGGCCGCCGCCGCCCTGCCCGCCTCCGCGGCGCCGCGCGCAACGGCCGCGAGCGCGCTGAACGGCACGTTCCGCATCCAGGGCGGCTCGTACTTCCGCATGCGCTTCCCGACGGGCGGCGCCTACTTCAAGAACCCCGACTCGCGCGCGCGCGACAAGACCTACACGCTGCTCAGCGCCGGCACGGCCGGCGGGCTGGTCACCGGGATCTACCAGGGCCAGCCGCGGCGGGCCTTCGACGGGCGCGGCAACTCCCGCGCCGGCGCGATCGTGCGCCCGCAGGCGTTCGCCGGGATCCGCTTCGGCCTCGCCACGTTCCCGAAGGATCCGCAGACGAGGCGCGGGGTCCCCCGTCCGACGTTCACGCTCGCCGGGCGGCGGATCTACGGCCAGACGACCGCGCTGACGGCGGCCTGGAACAGGCTCTACTTCAACCAGGGCGCACCGAAGCCCGGCAGCGCGCGGTCGATCGCGATCGGGGCCTTCAACCCTGCCACGCGCCGGTACGTCCTCTCGTGGAGCAGCAGGATCACCGGTGGGCCGTTCAACGGCTTCACCGGCGTCTGGCGGCTGACCGGCACGTTCGTGCGCCGGTAGCCCGGGGCGGTTCGCGGCGGCCGGGCGCCATGCCCGGCCGCCGCGAACGGCGTCATGATGGGCGCGAATGGGTCAGATCGTTCTTCTCGCGCTGGGGAGCGCGGTCTTTCCCACGCTGCTCGCGTGTGTCGCGATCCTGATCTCGCGCCCGCAGCCGCGCTGGCTGCTGCTCGCGTTCTACGCCGGCGGCCTGCTGACGAGCGTCACTGCGGGCTTCATCGTGCTGACGCTGTTCAAGCACGGCCACGACGTCGCCGGCAGCACGCCCTCGACGCCGCATCCGTCGGTGTCGATCGGCGCGGGCCTCGCGGCACTCGCCCTCGCCTGGCTCATGGCCTCCCGCCGCGGGAAGGGGCTGCTCGACCGCTGGCACGCGCGCCGGGCGGCGCGCCGCCCGCCCAAGCCCGCGAAGGAGGGCCCCTCCTGGGTCGAGCACCACCTCAGCAGCGCGTCGGCGCGCGTCGCATTCCTCGTCGGCGCGGCGATCAACCTGCCAGGCCCGTTCTACCTGCTCGCGCTCGGCGACATGGCCAAGGGCGGCTACAGCACCGCCCAGCAGATCCTCCTGATCCTGCTCTTCAACGCGATCATGTTCCTGCTGCTGGAGGTGCCGCTGGTCGGCTACCTCGTGCGCCCCGAGACGACGGCGGCGCGCGTCGAGGCGTTCGCGCAGTGGCTCAACGCGAATGGGCTGCGCGTGATGGGCTGGCTTGTCGGTGCCTTCGGCGTGAGCCTCCTCGTGCAGGGCGTCAGCGCGGCGACGAGCTAGGGATCTGCTGCGTGATGCAGTGGACGCCCCCGCCGCCGTAGGAGATCACCCGCCCCGGGACGCCGATGACCTCACGGCCCGGGAAGACCTCGGCGAGCAGCGCGAGCGCCGGCTCGTCGTCCGGATGGCCGGCGAGCGGCACGACCACCCCGCCGTTGGCGACGTAGAAATTCAGGTAGGACACCGCGAGCTCGTCGCCACCCACCTCGACGAACGGGAGGTACGGCAGCTCGACGATCTCCAGCGGGCGCCCGGCCGCGTCGGTCGCCGCCTCGAGCGCGGCCCGGTTGGCCGCGGAGCGCTCGACGTCGGGATGCCCGGGGATCGCGCATGTCTGCAGGATCACCCTGCCGGGCGCGGTGAACGCGCAGACCCCGTCGACGTGACCGTCGGTGTGCGGGTCGTCGAACTGGCCGTACGGGAGCCAGACGACGCGCTCGACCCCGAGGCGCGCGCGCAGCTCGTCCTCGATCTGCCCACGGTCCATCGAGGGGTTGCGATTGGGGTTCAGCAGGCACTGCTCGGTGGTGATCAGCGTCCCCTCGCCGTCGACGGTGATCGCGCCGCCTTCGAGGACCATCGCCGAGACGACGCGACGCTCGCCGAGCCGCTCCAGCAGCCGGCCGGCCAGCAGCGCGTCCTGGTCGTAGGGCAGGAAGCGCTCGCCCCACGAGTTGAAGCGGAACGTCACGCCGTGGCGCGCGCCGGAGGGCTCCAGGCAGAAGATCGGCCCCGCGTCGCGCATCCACGAGTCGTCGAGCGGCAGCTCGAGGACCTCGACGCCCGCTCCGCAGGCCGCCTGTGCCGCCGGGCCGTCGCCCGGGCGCGCGACCATCAGGAGCGGCTCGAAGCGGGCGATCGCACGCGCCACGCCCGCGAACTCCCCCGTCGCCGCCTCGTACATCGGCCCCCACAGCTCGGTGCGCCCGGCGACCGGCCAGGCCATCAGGCAGCGATCGTGCGGCGCCCACTCGGCGGGCATCCGGCCCGGCTGGACGTCTGCGTCGGCGTGCATGACGGCAGCGTACGGGGCGCGCACGGCGGAAGCGCCCGTGATTGGCGGTAGCGTCCGGGCGCGTGTCCCCTCCGCGCCGCACCGCGCTCAGCGCCGCGCTCGCCCTCCTGGCCGGGCTGCTGCTGGCGTGCGGAGGGACCCTGCTCTACGTCCGCGGTGAGATCCTCGATGGTGGGGCATTCAGCGCGCGCGTCGTCTCCACGCTCGACGACGGCGCGGTGCGGGCGATCGTCACCCGCCGCACCGTCGACGCGATCGTGCGTGGCTCCTCGGGCGACCTTCTGACGGTGCGCCCACTCGCCACCGCGGCGGTCGACGGCGTGATCGGGTCGCCGGCATTCGCGCAGGCGGCCGCGCAGGCGGTCGACGACGCCCACCGGACGCTGGTCGCCGGCGAGCGGACGGTCGCGGTGCGCCTGGACCGCGCCGGTGCGCTGCTCCCGGACGCCGTCCGCAGCCTCTCGCCGGCCGTCGCGCAGCGCACGAGCCCCGGCGCCGCACCGGTGCTCGTCACGGTCCCGGCGAGCGACGCCCAGCTGCGGACGATCCGGCGGCTCGCCGACCTCGCGGGCTGGGCCTGGTGGCTGCTCGCCGGCGCGATCCTGGCGGGCGGCGCTGCGGTCGCCGTCGCGGCCGACCACCGCACCGCCACGGCGCGGCTCGGCGCCGCGGCCGCCGGCGCGGGCGCGCTGCTGGCAGCGGCACTGACGCTCGGCCGGGCGCAGGTGACGGGCACCGCGGCGCGCGAGCTGTGGGACGCGCTGCTCGGCGACCTGCGCACGGCGGCCCTGGTCGTCCTCGCGGGTGGCCTGGTCGTGGCGCTGATCGCGGGCGGGATGCCCGAGCGCCTGCACAGCCGGCGCGCCGTGCGCCGGCTGATTCTCGCGGCGGCCGGGGTCGTCGCCATCGCCACGCTGGCCGGGGCGCTGTCCGCGGGCTCCGGCGCCCCCGACGCCCCGGCAGCGCCGCTGGCGGCGGGTGCGCCGTGCAACGGCGCCACCGCCCTGTGCGGCGTGCGCCTCAACGACGTGGTCTTCCCCGGGACGCACAATTCCTACGCGGCCTCCGACGAGCCCGGCTGGCTGTTCCCCAATCAGCGCTTCGGCATCGCCCGCCAGCTCGACGACGGGATCCGCGCCCTGCTGATCGACGTGCACTTCGGCGTGCGCGACCCCGCGTCGGGCATCGTGCGCACCGACCTGCAGGCGGATGGCGGCTCACGCAACAAGGCGGCGCAGGCGCTCGGCGCCGGCGGCTTGCGCGCCGCCGATCGCGTCGCCGGGCGGATCGGCGCGCGCCCGGTCACGGGGACGCCCGAGCTCTACCTGTGCCACACCCTGTGCGAGCTGGGCGCGGAGCCGATCGATCAGGAGCTGCGGCTGATCCGCCGCTTCCTGGACACGCACCGCTCCGACGTCCTGCAGGTGATCGTCGAGGACTACGTCCCGCCGCGTGACATCGAGCGCGCGTTCGAGCGCGCGGGCCTCGTGCGGTACGCGGCCGTGCTCGACCGCCACGCTCCGCTGCCGACGCTGGGCGAGCTCGTCCAGGAGAACCACCGGCTCGTCGTCTTCGCCGAGGAGGACGGTGGCGAGCCCGCGTGGTACATGCCGGCCTTCTCGTTCATCCAGGACACACCACTGGCCGCTGCAGGCCCGGGCAACGTGTCCTGCGCGCGCTTCCGCGGCGACGCCGACAGCCCGATCCTGCTGATCAACCACTGGAACATCGAGTTTCCGCCGCGCCCGTCGCTGAACGCGAAGATCAACACCGCCGACGCGCTGCACGCGCGTGTGCGGGGCTGCGAGCAGGCCGGCCGGCCGCGCCCGGGGATCATCGCCGTCGACTTCCACGAGCGCTCGGCGGTCGTCGCCGTGGCGCGCGAGCTCAACGCCCGCGCGCGCTGACGCGGCTCAGACGTGGTCGACGTAGAGGTCGACCTGCAGCTCGGCCCCCGGAACGTAGCTGTAGGGCTCGAGGTCGGTGACGCCCTCCTCGGCGAGCACGTCCTCACACAGGTAGGTGTTCCCCGTGCACTCGCGGCTGGGGCGGATCAGGATCGCGTAGGCGGCGTCGGCGTAGACCTCCGGGCGCCGCGCGCGGGCCATCGCGGCGTCGCCGCCGAGCAGGTTCTGCACCGCCGCCGTGGCGACGAGCGTGCGCGGCCAGAGCGCGTTCGAGGCGATGCCCGCGTCGGCGAACTCCGCGGCCCAGCCCAGCGCGAGCAGGCTCATGCCGTACTTGGCGAGCGTGTAGGCGACGTGCGGGCCGAGCCACTCGGGCTTGAGGGTGATCGGCGGCGACAGCGTGAGGATGTGCGGGTTCTCGGCGCCGCGCAGGTGCGGGACGCACGCGCGCGTCACCGCGAAGCTGCCGCGCACGTTGATGTCCTGCATCAGGTCGTAGCGCTTGAGCTCCAGCGCCTCGGTCCCGACGAGGTTGATCGCCGAGGCGTTGTTGACGCAGATGTCGATGCCGCCGAAGCGCTCGACCGCGGCGTCGACGGCCGCCTGGACCTGGGCCTCGTCGCGGATGTCGCCGACGATCGGCAGCGCCGTGCCGCCCGCCTCCTCGATCTGCGCGGCCGCCGTGTAGACCGTGCCCTCGAGCTTGGGATGCGGCTCGGCGGTCTTCGCCACGAGCGCGACGTTGGCGCCGTCGCGCGCGGCGCGCAGCGCGATCGCCAGGCCGATGCCGCGGCTCGCGCCGGAGATGAAGAGGGTCTTGCCCGAAAGGCTCATGCGTACTCCTGGTCTGGTCGTCGGCACACGGCGGGCCCGCGCACAGGCCGCATACTGCCGTATCGGGCCGAGCAGGCTGGTGCGAACTGACGACTCAGGACGCTAGACGCCGCGCTCGACCGCGATGCGCTCCGTGTCGGCCGCCTCGGTGAACGCCGCGTAGTCGGCGTCGTTCTGGTCGGCGTATGCGACGGCGAACTGCTCGAGTGCGCGATCGAACACGTCGTCGTCGCCGAGGTACCCGCTGATCCTCGCGGCGTCGCCGGTGCGCGCATGGGCGCGCGCGAGCGCTCCGCCGCAGATCTGCGCATAGCGTGCCAGGACCTCGGGCGACATCGTCTCGATCACCGCCGAGCCCTTCATGTCGCGCAGCTGGCGCACGTAGAACTCGCGCCGCGCCTCACCCGTGCCCGTGACCCAGCCCAGGAACGCGTCGCTCGCGGACTGCGTGACGCGCTGACCCTGGACGACGCGCTCGCCGGCGTGCTCGTACTCGCTGGCGCCGGCGAACGGCGCGAGCACCGAGGTCGTCGCCTCCTTGATCTGCAGGAACAGGGGATCGTCGTCGCGGTCGCCCATCAGCAGGATCATGAAGGCCTCGGTCCCGACGGAGCCCACGCCGACCACCTTCCGGGCGAAGTCCTCGTAGTGGTAGTGGTCCAGCACCAGACGCCGGTCGGGCGTCAGCGTCTGGGCGTAGTCCGTCAGCCCCTGACGCACGATCTGCTCGGCCGCCTCCGCCATCATCTCCGGGGGACGCACGATCACCGGCGGCTGCTGGCGGATCCGGAAGCCGCCGTCGACCGGCTCGGCGAACTTCTCCAGCGAGCCCAGGCTCGTCTTGCGCCGTGCCTTGGCGAGGTTCTTCTCCGCCGCCTTGATCGTGCTCTTCTTCGCCGTGACGCTCAGCTGGGCGAGCATCTCCTCGGCGTCGATCCGCGTGTACCAGACGTCCATGAAGCGCATCGCCGCTGCCTCGGCCAGCACGGCGCGGTAGGTCGCCGCCGCCGCGCGCGCCGCCGCGCGCTGGTCCTTGGGCCGGTGGCCGTTGTCGCGCGCCGCGACGACGAGGCTCGCGACCAGGCGCTTGACGTCCCACTCGAACGGCGCGGGGAGCGTCTCGTCGAAGTCGTTGAGGTCGAAGACCAGGCGCCGGTCGGGCGCGGCGAAGACCCCGAAGTTCGAGAGGTGGGCGTCGCCGCAGCACTGCACGCGCAGCGCCGTCGTCGGGGTGCGCGACAGATCTCAGGCCATGATCGCGGCGCCGCCGCGATAGAAGGTGAACGGCGAGACGATCATGCGGCCGTGCCGGATCGGCACGAGCTCCTGGACGCGGGCGAGGTTCTGCTCCTCGAGGATCCCGACCGGGTCGGGCCGGTCGGTCGGCGCGGTCCACTCGGCGTGGGCCTCCACCGGCACCGCCTCGCGCGCGGCGCGCCCCTCGCTCATGCGCTCCTCGATCGCCTTCGGGAGGTCGAGCACCCCCCGCGCGCGCTGCGCCGGCTCCGGCGCGCGCTGCTTCGCCTTCTTCGCCTGGTTTGCCTTGCTCGACGTCTTGGCCATTCGCGCAGGCTAGATGATTGATCCCCCACATCGGCGCGGGTGCAGGCGTTGGAATCGCTCATCCAGCACGGATCCGCACGCCGTCGCACCGTCACGACGACGTGGCGTCCCGCTCGCCGACGCCGAGCCGAGCCCGCAGCCGGGGGATCACGAGCAGCGACATCGCGACGACGACGCCGGCGGCGGCGGCGAAGACGGCAAGGTACGGCAGGCCGGTCGGCGCCAGCAGCTCGGCGGTCGCCACGCCCGCGGCGAGCATCAGCAGCGAGCCCAGGAGGCCGACGGCGAAGCTCCGCATCAGGCCGGCGCGTCGACTTCGAGATGGGGCGTGGGGATGCTCGGGAAGCCGGCCATCGGGACCGCGTGATGTCTCAGGCGCACGGTGGCAGGATCGCACGCAACGCGGGCGGGCGCCAGAGGCCTCTCAGGCGGCGCGCGCCACGACGGCCTCGCGCACCGGGCGGCGCTTGCCCCACAACGACGCGTCGGCGTAACGCATGAGCGTGCCGAACTCGTCCGCCGCGGAGGTCGGCGTGACGCCGACCTGCGCGAGCAGCGCGCGGGCGCGGCGGTCGTCGAAGCGGCAGGCCACGTCGAAGTACGGCGCGAAGACGCCGTCGCCGTCGGCCGCCCGGGCCGTGGCCGCGCTGGAGAGCTCGACCGCCGGCCGGTCGAACGCGTCGGCGGCGAGATCGCCCACCTCCCGCACGGTGAGCGCGCCGTCGCCCGCAACCAGGTGATAGGCGCCCTCGGCCTGCGGTGCCTGCAGCAGCGCGAGCAGCCCGTCGGCGACGTAGTCGCCGGTCACGATGTCGAGCAGGCCGTCGCGCGCCGCCGGAGCCTCGCGCAGCAGGCCGCGGCGGTAGGCGCGCAGCGGCGGGTAGAGGACGTTGAAGCTCGTCGTCCAGCCGGTCCCCGCCTCCCCCATGACGATGCTCGGCCGCGCCACGGCGACCGGGAGCCCGGCGGCGGCGCGCGCGGCCACGAGCTGCTCGGCCTCGAACTTCGTCTGCTCGTAGGTGTTGCGAAAGCGCTGGCCGACGTCGAGCTGCGTCTCGAGGAACGGTCCTGCGTGGCGACCGGCGACGTACGCCGTCGAGACGTGGACCACGCGTTCCAGCCGCGGCGCCCGCGCGGCGAGGTCCAGGACGGCACGGGTGCCGCCGACGTTGATCGCGCGCGCGTCGTCGAGCGGCTGGTCGAACGTGACCGCCGCGGCGCAGTGCAGCACGTGCGTGACCTGGCGCACCGCCGGGTGGTCCAGGCCGCCGGTGATGTCCGCGGCGACCGGGAGCACGCGCGCCCGGCGCCGGCGCCCCGGCTCGAACCAGATCCGCTCGAGCACGGCGTCCATCCGCTCGCGCGCGGCCTCGGCGTCCGTCGCGCGCACCGGGCAGAGCACCTGCGCGCCCTGCGGCTCGTCGAGCAGGCGCGCGAGCACGAGCGTTCCCAGGTACCCGGTCGCGCCCGTGAGCAGGATCACGCGGGCGCCCCCATCGCGTGATAGCCGCCGTCGACGTGCACGATCTCCCCGGTGATCCCGCGGGCGCGCGCGGAGAGCAGGTAGCAGACGGTCTCCGCGACGGGCTCGGGGTCGTGCACGTCCCAGCCCAGCGGGGCCTGCGCGTCCCAGCCGTCGGCAAGGCGCTCGAAGCCCGGGATGCCGCCGGCGGCGAGGGTCTCCAGCGGACCCGCCGAGACGAGGTTCACGCGGATCCCCTCGGGGCCCAGGTCACGTGCGAGGTAGCGCGAGACCGCCTCCAGCGCCGCCTTCGAGACGCCCATCCAGTCGTAGGCCGGCCAGGCGACCGTGGCGTCGAAGTCCAGGCCGACGATCGCCGCGTCGGCGCCGGTCATCAGCGGGCGCAGCGCCTCGGCGAGGGCCTTGAACGAATAGGCCGACGTGCGGAACGCCTGCTCCGCGCTGGCGGCAGGGGCGCTCATGAACGCGCCGCCGAGCGCGTCCGGCGGCGCGAACGCGACGGCGTGCAGCACGCCGTCCAGGCCGCCCCAGCGCGCGTCGAGGGCCTCGGCGACGGCGGCGAGGTCCTCGCTGCGGTTGACGTCGAGCTCGAGCACGTCGGCGGGCTCGGGCAGCGTCCGCGCGGCCCGCTCGGTCATGCGGCGCGCACGGCCGAACCCGGTCAGCACCGTCTGCGCGCCGAGCTCCTGCGCGCGGCGCGCCACGGCGTAGGCGATCGAGTCCTTCGTGATGACGCCCGTGATCAGCAGCCGGCGGCCCTCGAGCATCCTCACGCGACCGCCCAGACGTCCTCGCCGCAGGGCGCGGCGCCCTCGCCGCCGGCGTCCTGCGTCCCGGAGGCCGCGGCGCGCCAGAGCACCTCGACCTGCGCGGCGCAGGCGCGGCGCGCGTCCTGGCGCACGACGTCGATGCCGAGCGTCACCAGGCCCGCCTCGTCGCTCGCCGGCTTCAGCGCGCGCACCGAGCCCTCGACGTGCACGGTGTCGCCCAGACGCACGGGCCGGCGGAAGACGACGTCGCGCACGCGCCGCAGCGCCATCACGCGCTCGGGGTCGAATGGCACGAGGCCGACCGCGAACGACATGACCAGCATGCCGTGGGCGATGCGCTGGCCGAACGGCCCGTCCGCTGCCCACTCGGCGTCGGCGTGCTGGGGATGCCAGTCGCCGGTCAGCGCGGCGAACATCACGACGTCCGACTCGGTGACCGTGCGGCCGCGCGTGTGGAAGCGCTCGCCCTCGGCGAGCTCGTTGAACGGTGCGGACCAGTTCACAGGGGGATGTTCCTCGTCGGTCGGGGTGGACGGTGGACGGTGGCGAGCGCGTCGAGCGCCGCGATCAGGCGCTCGCGCGTCCGGCTCGGCGGGACGACCTCGTCGACGAAGCCGCCGGCCGACGCGGCGCCGACGTCGAGGTGCTCGCCCGCGTAGCGCGCCGCGAGGCGCTCGCGCGCGGCATCGGGGTCCTCGTCGGCGGCGATCTCGCGCCGGTTGACGATGCCGACCGCCTGCTGGGCGCCCATCACGCCGATCTGCGCCTGCGGCCAGGCGAACACGTAGTCGGCGCCGAGGTCCTTCGAGTTCATCGCGATGAACGCGCCGCCGAACGCCTTGCGCGTTACGACGGTGATCCGCGGGACGGTGGCGGCGGCGAAGGCGTGCACGAGCTTGGCGCCGTGGCGGATCACGCCCGCCTTCTCCTGCGCGCTGCCGGGCAGGAAGCCCGGCGTGTCGACGAGCACCACCAGCGGGAGCCCGAAGGCGTCGCAGGTGCGCACGAAGCGCGCCGCCTTCGACGCCGACTCGGCGTCGAGCACGCCGCCGAGGAACTTCGGCTGGTTGGCGACGACGCCGACGGCGCGGCCGTCGATCCGCGCGAACACGCAGACGATGTTGCGCGCCCAGCGCTCGCCGATCTCGACCTGCCGGCCGCCGTCGACGAGACGCGCGATGACGTGGCGCACGTCGTAGACGCGGCGCGGCTCGGCCGGCACGACGGCGTCCGGGCCGCCCTCGGGCGGCTCGACCGTCGGCCAGCGCTGCGGTGTCACGCCGGCGTGCTGGGGCAGGTGGTCGAGCAGGTCGCGGGCGAGCAGCGCCGCGTCGACCTCGGTGTCGGCAACCACGTGGCAGACGCCGTTGCGCGCATGCACACGGGGACCGCCGAGGGTCGCGGCATCGACGTCCTCGCCGGTGACCTCCTGCACGACGCCCGGGCCCGTCAGGAACATGCTCGCGTGCTTCGTCATCACGACGACGTCGGTCAGCGCCGGCGCGTAGGACCCCCCGCCGGCGCTCGCGCCGCAGACGATCGAAATCTGCGGGACCTGCCCGGACAGCACGGTGTGCGCGCGGAAGATGCGCCCATAGCCGGCCAGCGCGGCCACGCCCTCCTGCATCCGCGCGCCGGCGGACTCGATGAAGCCCACGCACGGGATGCGCCCGCGGCCGGCCATCTCCAGGACGCGCACGACGGTGTCGGCATGCGCCTCCCCGAGCGAGCCGCCGGCGAAGCTCGCGTCCTGCGCGAAGCACGCGACCGCGCGGCCGTCGACCATGCCGGTGCCGCCGAGCACGCCGTCGCCGTCCTGCGCGCGGTCGCCCATGCGATGCGAGCGCACGCCGGTGCGCACGAGCTGCAGCGAGCCGGGGTCGCAGAGGACCTCGAGCCGCTCCAGCGGGGTCAGGCGCTCATCGGCGCGCTGCACGAGGGCGAGGGCGGGCGGCATCACACGGTCTCCAGCACGAGTGCGGCGTTGTGGCCGCCGAACCCGAACGAGTTCGACAGGCCCAGGACGCGCTCGCCGTCGGCGAGCGCCAGCGGACGCGCGCTGTCGGGCACGTAGTCGAGGTCGAGCCCCTCGTCCTCCTCGGCCCAGCCGAGCGTCGGCGGCGCGACCCGGTCGCGCAGCGCGAGCAGCGTGGCGATCGCCTCCACGGCACCGGCCGCGCCCAGCAGGTGGCCGATCGCCGACTTCGTCGAGGAGACGGGGACGGCGTAGGCGTCGTCGCCGAGCGCCGTCTTCAGCGCGAGCGTCTCGCTGCGGTCGTTCAGCGGCGTCGAGGTGCCGTGGGCGTTGACGTAGACGAGGTCGCCCGCCTCGATCCCGGCGTCCGCCAGCGCGGCGAGGATCGCCCGCGCGGCGCCCGCACCCCGGGGGTCGGGCGCCGTCAGGTGATGGGCGTCGCAGGTCGCGCCGTAGCCGCGCACCCACCCGAGGATCCGGGCGCCGCGCGCCTGCGCCGCCTGCGCCTCCTCGAGCACGAGCGCGCCGGCGCCCTCGCCCATGACGAAGCCGTCGCGGCGCGCGTCGAACGGGCGCGACTCGCCGGTCCTGGAGACCGCGTCGAGCGCAGCGAACGACGCGCGCGCCAGCGGCGTGAGCACCGCCTCCGAGCCGCCCGTGAGGACGGCGTCGGCGTCGCCGGCCTGGATCGTGCGCGCGGCCGCCCCGATCGCGTTCGCCCCGGCCGCGCAGGCCGAGACGACGCCAAAGCACGGGCCCAGCAGCCCGTGGCGCATCGCGAGCGTGCCCGCCCCGGCGTTGCCCATCATCAGCGGCACCGAGAGCGGGGAGACGGCGCCGGGCCCGCGGCCCAGCAGCTCCTCGTGGTTGCTCTCGAAGGTGCCCAGGCCGCCGATCCCGGTCCCGATGATGCAGCCGACGCGGTCGGGCGCGTAGGGCAGCTCACCGTCCCACCCGGCGTCGGCCACGGCCTCGGCGGCTGCGGCGACGGCGAGCTGCGTGAAGCGGTCGGCGCGGCGGGCCTCCTTGCGCGTGAGCGTGTCGAGCGGGTCGAACTCCGCGCACGGCGCCTCACCGCCCGTGATGCCGCTCGCGCCGGAGGTCCAGCGCTCGTGCAGCGTCCGGGCGCCGACGCCGAGCGGCGTGACGGCGCCCACGCCGGTGACGACGACCTCGCGGACCATCATCTACGCGCGGCTGACGATGAGGTCGATCGCGTCGCCCACGGTGCGGATGCCCTTGACGTCGTCGCCCTTCAGCGGCACGCCGAACTCCTCCTCGGCGATCTGCGAGAGCTCGGCCAGGTCGAGCGAGTCGACGTCGAGCTGCTCGAAGGTCGCCTCGCGCGAGAACTCGGACGGGTCGGCGCCGAAGCTCTCCAGCGCCTGGTAGACGACCTGCTCGACGCGCTCTGCGGTGACGGTGGTGCTCATGGTGTGGTGGTCCTTTCGTGTCGCGGGTTGCACTAGGCGGACAGGCCGCCGTCGACGAAGAGGGTGGTTCCGGTGACGTAGCCGGCGCCGTCGGAGGCGAGGAAGCGCACGCAGGCGGCGACCTCGTCGGGCTCGCCGGCGCGGCGCGCGGGGATCGCCTCGAGGGCGCCGTTCTGCAGGATCCCGGCGGTCATGTCGGTGGTGATGAAGCCCGGCGCGACGGCGTTGATCGTGACGCCGCGCCGGGCCACCTCGGTGGCCGCCGTGCGCGTGAAGCCGATCAGCCCGGACTTCGCCGCCGCGTAGTTCGCCTGCCCGGCGTTCGCGCGCGGGCCGACGACCGAGGCGACGTTCACGATGCGCCCGAAGCGCGCGCGGACCATCCCGCGCAGCGCCTGGCGCGTGAGCCGGAAGGCGGCCGTGAGGTTCGTGTCGAGCACGACGTCCCAGGCGTCGTCGTCGAGCGAGACGGCGAGATCGTCGGCGCGCACGCCCGCGTTGTTCACGAGGCCCACGACCGGGCCGCCGAGCGTCGCGCCGGCGGCCTCGACGGCGGCGCCGATCGCGCCCGCGTCGGTGACGTCGAGCTCGAGCGCGGTGGCGCGTCCACCGGCGCCCTCGATGTCGTGGACCGTCCGCGCAGCCCCGTCGGGGCTCGTGCGGTAGGTGAGCGCGACGGCCCAGCCGTCGTCGGCGAGCGCGCGGGCACAGGCGGCGCCGATGCCGCGCGAGCCGCCGGTGACGAGGATGACAGCGTCGTCAGGCCGCGTCATCGGACCCCCAGTGGACGACGGCGGCGCCCCAGGTCAGGCCGGCGCCGAAGGCCGCCAGCAGCATGCTCGCGCCGTCGCGCAGGAGTCCGTCGCGACGCGCAGCGTCGAGCGCGAGCGGGATCGAGGCGGCCGACGTGTTGCCGTGCTCGCCGATCGCTGCGACGACGCGCGCGGGATCGAGCGCCAGGCGCTCGATCAGCGCCTGCAGGATGCGCGCGTTCGCCTGGTGGAAGACGAGCAGGTCGAGGTCGTGGATCTCGGTGCCCTCGCGCGCGCAGGCCTCCAGCGACGCGGCGGCCATCCGGTCGACGGCGTGGCGGAACACCTCGGGGCCGTCCATGCGGATGTAGCCGTCGGAGCGGTCGGCGTAGAGGATCCCGCCGAGGGTGCCGTCGGAGCCGAGCACGACCGGGCCGACGGCCGAGCCGGCGGCCGCGCCCAGGACGGCGGCGCCCGCGCCGTCGCCGAAGATCGCCGCCACCTTGCGGTCGTCCGGATCCAGGTGGCGCGAGAGGATCTCCGCGCCGATCACGAGCACGTGCCGCGCGCGGCCGGCCTCGATCGCCCCGGCGGCGAGGCTCAGGCCCGCGACGAAGCCGGTGCAGGCGGCGCCGAGGTCGACGGCACCGCAGTGCGCGGCGCCCAGCGCCTCGGCCACGAGCGGCGCGGTGTTGGGGATGATCTGGTCGGCCGTGCAGGTCGCGACCAGCACGAGGTCGAGCTCGGCCGCCTCCAGGCCGGCGTCGGCGAGCGCGGCGCCGCCCGCGCGGGCGGCGAGCGCGTGCAGGCGCGCATCCGCCGGGGCCCAGCGGCGCTCGCGGATGCCGGTGCGCTTGACGATCCACTGCTCGTCGACGCCGAGCGTCGCGGAGATCTCCGCGTTCGTCACGACGCGCTCGGGCAGCGCGGCGCCGAGACCGAACAGCGCGGCGCCGCGGGCGGCCGGAGCGGCGTCCGGCGCTCGGCGCGCGAGGGTCTCAGGCTGCGGCACGCTCGCCCTCCTGCGGCAGGTTGCGGGCGACGAGCTTCTCCAGCACATCGCCGGGTCCGACGTCGACGTAGCGCTCGCAGCCGGCGGCCGCAAGCGCCGCCATGACCTCGCGCCAGCGCACCGGGGCGACGACGGCCTGCGAGAGCTCGCGGACGGGGTCGGTGAACGGCGCCGCGGTCAGCCCGCTGTAGACGGGGTGGCGCGGCGCGCGCCAGTCGATCGCGCCGAGCGCGCGCTCGTAGGCGGCGCGGGCCGGCTCCATCGCCGGCGAGTGGAAGGCGCCGGCGACGTTGAGCTCGAGCGCGCGCAGGCCGTGCTCGCGTGCGCCGCGCCGCGCCGCGTCGATGCCCGCACGCGGGCCGGACACGACGAGCTGGCCGGGGGCGTTGTCGTTGGCGACCGACAGGCCGTGCTCGCGGGCGAGCTCCGCGGCGTCCTGCGGCGTGCCCTTCAGCAGCGCGAGCATGCTTCCCGACTCGCCGGTCTCGCCCGCGCGCGCCATTTCCTCGCCGCGGATGACGGCGAGCCGCACCGCGTCGAGCTGGCTCAGCGCGCCGGCGGCCGCGAGCGCGGAGAGCTCGCCGAGCGAGTGGCCGGCGAAGGCGCGCTCGCCGCCGGGGGCGATGCGCCGCCAGGCCGCGAGACTCGCGAGCAGGATCGCCGGCTGGGCGAAGCGCGTGCTCTCGTCGCAGCGCGTGAACGGCTCGTCGCCGAGCTCCTCGACGCAGCACGCCAGCAGGTCCGGCGCGTCACGCCGGACGGCGGGGAGGGCGGCGGCGCTCTGGGCGCCCTGACCCGGGAAGAGGTACGCGGTGGCCCGCGGCGATGCCATGCGGACACCGTTGCGCGAGGCCGCCCGGATCCGCCGCGATCGGCGCCCATGCCCCCCGACCGGGGGGTGTGGGGCACGCGAACCGGGGGGTTCGGTGGGTGACGTGCCGGGTTTCAGAGCGCGACGGCCGCGCTCTCGTCCGCCGCCGCGGCCTGCTCGGAGCCGGCCGCGTAGCGCGCGCGCAGCAGCGAACCACCGAGTGCGAGCCCCGCCGCGCCGACCGCCGCGACGAGGAAGATCAGCGAGAAGCGCCCGGCGTTCGCGAGCGGCGCCGCCGCCGCGCTCGCCACCGCCCCGCCGATGAAGATCGCGCTGGCGAAGAACGAGACGGTCACCGCGCGGGCCTGCGGATAGACCTGGGTCGCCCACGTCTGCATCGTCGAGTGCAGGAAGCCGAAGCCCGCCCCCAGCCCCACGCTGGCGACGACGGCCGTGGCGACCGTCGTGTCGGCGGCCGCGACGAACAGGCCGAGCGCGGCGAGGCTCGAGCCGCCCGCGATCAGCCGCGGCGCCGGGACCCGAGGGATCGCGCGCGTCACGAGCGGCGTGCAGATGACGTTCGCCAGGCCGAACCCGGCGGCCGCCGACCCGGCGAGTGCCGCGCCGACGCCCGCCTGCTGCAGCGACGCCGCGACGAACGTCAGGGAGCCGAAGATGACGGCGCCCTCGACGAACGCCAGGCCGACGACGACCCGCACCCACGGCCGGTGCGCGATCGCCTGGACCTGCTGGCCGAAGGAGCGCGTGCTGCGCTCGCGCACCGGCTCGGGCAGCCCGCGCAGGAAGGCCGTCAGCAGCGCGGCGATCACCGCCGAGACGAGGAACGCCCAGCGCCAGCTGAGCACCTGCGCCGCCACGCCGCCGACGACCGTCGCCGAGGCGATCCCCGCGGTGGCGAACGCCATCATGATCGTGAGCGCGTGCTGGCGGTGGCGCAGGTCGACCGTGTCGCCGATGTAGGTGATCGCGGTGGGGACGAGCGCGGCGAAGAACAGCCCGGCGACGGTGCGCGCGAGGATCAGCACGCCGATGTCGCGCGCGGCCGCCGCGACGACGCACGCCAGCGCGCCGCCGACGACGGCGCCACGGATCACCGGGACGCGGCCGACGCGGTCCGACAGCGCGCCCCAGAGCGGCTGGCTCAGGCCGTAGGCGACGAAGTAGGCGCTCGCCACCAGCGAGGCGGTGCCGAGCGAGACGCCCAGCGCCCGGTGGATCGGCACCAGCAGCGGCGGGATCGTGAAGCGGTCGAAGCTCGAGAGGAACGACGTCGCCCGCAGGCGGCGCTGGGCGGCGGCTCCGGACCTCACGGCCCCCAGGATATGCGCGTGTCCTATGCGCTCAGGACACTAGGTCGTCGCGCGCAGCGCCGCGGCCCTGCCGCTGCAGTCGTAGAGCACGCTGGACGAGCTGCCCGCCGACCCCGTCGTCGTCGCGGCCGCGCTCGAGGACAGCGGCACGGCCGTGCAGGCCTTCGCGACCACGCTCAGCACGCTGCGCGCGCCGACGCGGTTGTCCGTCGGCAGGCCGCCGGAGTCCGCGAGCACCCAGCGGAGCTTCCCGTTGTGGACGGCGTCGGCCAGCCACGCGGCGCTGACCTCGCTCTCACGGCCGGAGAACCCGCCGATGCCGGCGACGGGGGCATCGCGCGTGAGGATCTGCGAGGCCGCGCCCGACTGGCTGGAGACGCCGATCGTCCCGCCGCCATGGGCCTTGGCGTAGGACACCGCCTGGGCCAGCGAGCCGGTGTCGCCGCCGAAGATGCCGCCGCCGCCCGCGGCGGGGCCGCCCTGGGCGTTGCCGGCTGCCAGGCCCGTGGGGCCGCCCGCGCCCTGCAGGCCGGCCGGGGGAGCGCCCTGGGGCCCGGCGAAGCCCGCGGGCGGCCCGCCGGCCCCGGGGGTGAAGCCCGCGGGCGGCCCGCCGGCCCGCCCGCCGCGGCCGAAGCCGTTCCCGGGCCCGCCCATCCGGCCGCCGAAGGCCGAACCGGGCCCGTCCGCCCCGCCGCCGGCCGGGAAGGTCCCGCTCGTCGCGTGGCCGAGGGTCTGCACGGCCCACGAGGCGGGCGCGATCATCAGCGCGCCGAGCGCCATCGCGACGGCGACGGCACGCAGCCGCGCGTCGCCGCCCCAGGCGAGCACCGTCGCCGCCCCGGCGCACACGATCACCGCGAGCGGCGCGACCCAGCCGACGCCGCCCGCGCCGTGGTGCAGGACGACCAGCTCGGTCGCGACAGCGGCGGCGATCGCCAGCGGGCCGAGGATGCGCATCGCCGTGCCGCGCCCGGTGAGCTGCACCGCGCCGGCGCCGATCAGCGCCGCGGTGAACGGCGCGAGCGCCGACGTGTAGTACGGATGGAAGATGCCCTTGGCGGTGCTGAAGGCGACCGCCGTGACGAGGAACGCGCCGCCGACGGCGACGATCCAGCCGGTCCGCCGGTCGGCGCGCCGCAGCTGCGAGCGCCAGAGGATCGCGGCGCCGCCGACGATCGCGAAGCCCAGCAGCCAGCCGGCCTGCCCGCCGAGACTCGAGTTCAGCAGGCGCAGCACGCCGGGGCTGCCGCCGAACGGTCCTCCTCCGCCGCCGCCCGGACCCCCGAAGCCGCCGCCGCCCGCCGGGCCGCCGCTCTGGCCGAACAGGCGCCCGAGACCGTTGTAGCCGAAGATCAGCGACCAGACGCTGTTGTCGCTCGTGCCGGAGATCCACGGCCGGCTCGCGGCGGGGGTCAGCCACATGAGCACCGGCCAGGCGAGGCCGACGACGAGCATCGCCACCGCGCCCCAGGCGAGCTGGCGCAGCGCCGCGAGGCGGCCCTTCGGGGCGACCCACAGCCATGCGGCTGCGATGCCCGGCACGACCATCAGGGCGGCGGCCATCTTCGCCTCGAAGCCCAGGCCGACGGCCACGCCGGCCCAGACGAGCCAGCGCGTGCGCCCGTCCTGCAGCGCGCGGACCAGGCACCAGACGGCGGCGGTGACGCAGAGGACGAGCAGCGCGTCGGGGTTGTTGTGGCGCGAGATGGCGACGGTGATCGGCGTCAGCGCGAGCGCCAGGCCGCCGGCGGTGCCGGCGACGCGGCCGAAGTTGCGGCGCGTCAGGTCGTAGACGAGGCCGACGGTCGCCGCGCCCATCAGCGCCTGCGGCACGAGCATGCTCCACGCGCTGAAGCCGAACGCGCGCGCCGAGAGCGCCTGGACCCAGAGGGCGAGCGGCGGCTTGTCGACGGTCATCACGCCGGACGCGTCGAACGAGCCGTACAGGAACGCGTGCCAGCTCTGCGTCATCGAGCGCACGGCGGCGCTGTAGTACTCGTTCGCGTAGCCATTGCGATCGAGCGCCCACAGGTTCAGGACGAGCGCCAGCACGAGCAGGCCGAGCAGCTCGGGCGTCGGGCGCGGGATCGCCCGGGCGCGTGCGCTGCGGCGCTCGCGCGCGGGGGACGGAAGGGTCACGGACGGCGTGGACACGGTGGTGGTTCCTCGATCGATCATGTGCGGGGACTCAGACGAGCGGCGTGCTGTCGGCCGCCGGGGGCACGATGGCCAGCGGTGGGGTCTCGAGCGCCTGGGGCTGGGGGCGGTGGGCGAAGACCCACATGCGCAGCGCGACGTAGCGCGTGACGGTGGCGCACGTGCTGGCGGCCACGAGGACGGTGACCTCGAGCGCGCGCGAGGGGTCGGGCTGCAGCGCATGAAGCACGGTGAGCGCGCCCGTCGCCAGCGCGACGGTGATCACGTAGACGACGAAGCCCATCGACAGCTGGCGCTCGAGGCCGGCGCGGCCGCGCACGCCGAAGGTGAAGGCGCGGTTGGCGAGGGTGTTGCCCACCGCGGTGATCGCCAGCGCGATCGCGTTCGCGCCCGTGGCGCCGAGCGGCCCGCGCAGCAGCACGTAGAGCGCCGCGAACGCCAGCGTCGAGGCGATGCCGACGAGGACGAAGCGCAGCAGCGGCGAGGCGACGAGCAGGCGCGCGATGCCCTTGAGGTCGCCGATCGCCGTGGCGACGACGTCGACGCGCGAGTCCGGATCGTCGACCCAGTCGACGGGGACCTCGTGGATCCGCAACCCGGCGCGCTGGGCGAGCACGAGCAGCTCGGTGTCGAAGAACCAGCCGTCGTCGCGCACCGCCGGCAGCAGCCGCTGCGCGACGTCGCCGCGCACCGCCTTGAACCCGCACTGCGCGTCGGTGAAGCGCGCGCGCAGCGTCAGGTGCAGCAGATGGTTGTAGGTGCGCGAGATGAACTCCCGGCGCCCGCCGCGCTCCACGCGCGAGCCGCGCGCCAGACGCGTCCCGATCGCGATGTCGCTGTGGCCGGAGATCAGCGGGGCGACGAGCGGGAGCAGCGCGCGCAGGTCGGTCGACAGGTCGACGTCCATGTAGGCGACCACGTCGGCGTCACTTGCGAGCCAGGCGGTGCGCAGCGCGCGCCCGCGGCCCTTCTGCGACAGGCGCAGCACCTCGACGCCGTCGAGCTCGCCCGCCAGCTGTGCGGCGACGCGCGGGGTCGCGTCGGTGCTCGCGTTGTCGGCGATCACGATGCGCCAGCTGAACGGCACGAACGCGTCGAGGTGGTCGCGCAGCCGGCGCACGGACGCCGCGAGCACGCGCTCCTCGTTGTAGACGGGGACGACGACCTCCAGTCGCGGCGCGGGCGCCGGGCTCGGTACGGGATGCAGGTCTGCGGAGGCCATGGGGTCAGCGTCGGTCATCGGTGTGGGAGGACTGGGAGAGACGGCTGGGAGAAGGCTGGGAGACGTCGCAGCGGGGACGTACTGTCGCGCGGGCCGTTGAGAGCGCTCTGAGAGCGGGCGGCGCACGACGTCGAGGTCGTCAGCGGCGCCGACGGTTGCGACGGGGTGGTCGAGACGTCTGCCCGGAGGTCGCGGTGGTCGCCGGCGTCGCGGCCGCGGCCTGGGCGCTCGCCGTGGCGGCGGCCTGCGCTGCGGCGGCGAGCAGCCTGCGCGGCTGCTTTGTGCGCGACAGCGCCGGGTCGTCCCCGGCGGCCAGCTGCACCGAGAGCCCCGCGAACGCCGCGGAGAACGCGGCGATGGCCAGCGCGGCGACCAGGCGCCACAGTCCGTTGCGTCGTTGCATGGACGGCACCCTCGACGCCGCGCCTCAGCGCAGGGTGAGACGGACCTGAGCGTGCTCTGAGAGCGGCTCGCTCAGGTCGTACGCGCGGCGGCGGTGCGCTCCGCCCGCACGCTGCGCGGGGCGGGCTCGCGGCGCGCCGCCCACGCGCGAACCCCCAGCGTCACGGCGGCGTACGTCCCCGCGGCGTAGAGGTACCCGAGCAGCACGTCGGCGACGTAGTGCTCCCCCGCGTAGACGAGCGCCAGGCCCATCGCGAGCGGGTAGAGCACGAGCAGCGCGCGGACCCACGCCCGGCGCGTCAGGTCCCACAGCGTCAGCGAGAACAGCAGCGCGAACGCCGCGTGCAGCGAGGGGATCGCCGCGACGTCGTTCGCGTAGCGCTGGCCGGTCTCGAAGATCGTGTCGAAGGAGAAGACGTGCACGTGGGCCCAGGTGATCGGGACGATGCGCGCGAGCGGCGGGACGTGCCCGCCGTCGGCCGCCATCCAGGGCGGGACCGCCGGGTAGAGCGCGTAGGTCGCGAGCCCCGTGAGCGAGAGCACGATGACCATCACCATGTAGCGCCGGAAGCGGTCGTGGGCGAACACCCACAGCGCCGCGGCGAGGCCGAGCGTCGCAATGAAGTGCGTGATGTAGACGGCGAGCGTCGCCCAGTCCCACCAGCGCAGGTCCGACGGCCCGTGCCAGAGGTGCTGCTGGAGCCACGCGCTCGGGACCTGGCCGCCCGCCAGGAAGCGGTCGACGTGGATCTGCGGGAGCAGATGCGGCGTCGTCAGCAGCCCGTCGGCGGTGCCGCGCAGCAGGTCGTAAAGCAGCAGCACGACGACGAGCGGCAGCCAGTCGACGAGCCCGCTCAGGAAGCGCCGGGGGCTGGTGATCGTGCACGCGAGCATGAAGCCCGCGATCCACAGGAAGAGCGAGTCGGTGCTGAGCGACAGCTGGCCGCGCGCGGCGGCGACGGCCACGATGACCACGTAGAGCGCCGGGGCACCCCAGCGCACGGCTGCGCGTCTGCGGGACACGCGCCTCGTCCGCTAGACCGAGCCGGGCGGCCTCTTGGGGCCTGCCCCGAACGTCGCCTGACGCTGGTAGCCCGCGACGACGATCCCGATGCAGGCCACGAGCGCCAGCCAGTAGCCCCAGTCGAGCGAGATGTCGATGTGCGGCGCCGGGCGCCCGAAGATGATCCCGTTGCCGAGCACGAGGACGACCCCGGCCATGCCGAGGATCATCGTCACCTCGCCGGGCCGCCAGCCGAGCTTGTGCCCGCGCGCGACGATCCAGGCCAGGATGAACGGTGCGAGGCCGAGCAGCAGCAGCAGCCAGCGCAGCGTCGGGAACGTCTCCCACGCAGTGGCGCTGGAGCTGGGCCCGATCCCCGCGGAGGTGATCTTCGAGTTGGGGTTGGCGCTCGTCGAGAACCACGGGACCCACAGCGAGATCACCAGCAGCAGGCCGGAGAGCATGCCGATGACCTCGGGGCGGGACAGGCGCGAGCGGTCGAGGTAGCCCTCACCGCCGGCCGGGGCAGGCTGCGCGTTCATGGCGCAACCGTACCTGCAGCGATCACCGCACGGTCAAGACGCGCAGCCTCGTGGTCAGCGCGCGGCCCTGCGGCACATCGGCGGTGTGCATCTGCGACCTCAGGACGAGGGCCTGCGTGGGCGCCGGCACGCGCACGCCCCCTGCGACGGGCGCCGGGTAGAGCGTGAGCTCCACGATTCCAGCGTCCTTCGGCAGGCCGCTCACCGTCAGTGAACGCCCCTGGATGCGGACGGTCGGCTTCCCGGCGCCCGCAAGCAGCAGGCCGGCATCGCTGCTGACGCGCGCGGCACCGAGCGGCAGCATGCGGCGCCCGCCGCCCTGGACGACGACGCGCAGGCGGCCCAGGCCCGGGCGCGGGGTGAGCGCGAGCGGCGAGACGAGCGCGGACGGCAGCGGGAAGACGACCTTGCTCAGCGCGCTGCGGCTGTCGACCCGCAGGCGCAGCCCTGTGCCGGCCTTCGTGCGCCACTCGCCGGCGCTGAAGCGCGCCGAGCACGGGACCGAGCGCATCGGCTCCGTCACGCTGCGCGTGCGGCCCGCGACCGGGCGGATGACGACGGTGAGCCGGTGGCGCGGGGCGGTCGCGAGGGTCTTGGGCGCGAGCGCGATCGCCCACGGGCCGCTGCCGGCCGCGCGCACGACGCGCCCGTCGAGGTAGAAGCGCACCGAGCGCAGCTGGGCGGCGGCGTCCGCGCTGAGCTCGGCGGTCAGCGGCGCCTCCGGGACGACGACGCCGTCGGCGCGCACGCGCAGGCGCACCGCGCCGGCGCCCGGCAGGTTCAGGCGGTGGTAGCCCACGCCGTTGGTCAGCTCCTGGCAGACGGCCGGTGCGACGCGGCTGCCGGGCAGGCCGCTGAGGTCCGGGGTGGACGGCGCGCTCGTCGAGGGCGCCGTCGTCGTCGTCGGCCTGGGCGCGGGCGGGCCCGGGAGGGCGAGCGGCGCGGAGGCCTGCGGCGCGGAGCCGGAGGCGTTGGTGGCCGTCACGACGACGACGAACGCGTGGCCGGCGTCCGTGCCGATGATGCGGTAGGTCGCGCCGGTCGCGCCCGGGACGTCGGTGCACGTCGTGCCGGCCGCGTCGCAGCGCTGCCACTGGTAGGCGAACGTGAACGGGCCGTCGCCGGTGAACTGGCCGGTGGTCGTCGTGAGGAGGCCGCCCTCCTGGGTCACGGTGGGCTTCGACTGGCCCGCAGGCTGCGCCGGGCCGACAGGGCCGGCGTCCTTCGAGGCGACGGAGATCGAGCCGCCCGGATTCGTGGCCGTGACGACGAAGCGCAGGTCGTGGCCGACGTCGGCGGGCGTCAGGTCGAAGGTGTCGCCGGTCGCGCCGGCGATGGGCGCGCAGTGGGTGCCGTCGGCGTCGCAGCGCTGCCACTGCGTCGTCTCGGTCACTGGCGCATAGCCGGTGAAGGTGCCGTGGTGCCCGGTCAGCGTCCGGCCGTTCTGGGTGACGCCGGTGACGGTCGGCAGCGTGGCGTTCACGGGCGGCAGCGCGGCGACCGGGGCCGTGTTTTCCGACAGCGCGCTGTCGAGGCCCAGGCCGTTGGTGGCGGTCACGCGGACGCGCAGCGAGCCGCCGACGTCGTCCTGGGTCAGCTGGTGGGCCGGTGTCGTCTCGCCGTCGATGTTCGAGCAGAGCGTCCCGTTGGGCTCGCAGCGCAGCCACTGGTAGGCGTAGATCAGCGGGGCGCTGCCGCTCCAGGTGCCGCGGTCGGCGCTGAGCGTGCGGCCCTCGAGCGAGGTGCCCAGGATGGACGGGCGCGACACGTTCGCCGGCGGCGTGCCGGTGATCACGGCCGACGGTGCGGACGTCGCGCTGACGCTGCCGGCGGCGTTCGTCGCGGTGACGACGAAGCGCACGGTGCCGCCGGCGTCCGAGCCGTCGAGCGCGCGCGTCAGCCCGGTCGCGCCGGTGATGTCGCTGCAGCCGCTCCCGGCGGCGTCGCAGCGGCGCCACTGGTAGGCGTAGCTGATCGGCGCGGTTCCGGTCCAGGTGCCCTGGTCGCCGTCGGCGGTTCCGCCGGCCGCCGTCCCGCCGGAGATCGACGGGGCGGTGGTGTTCGCCGGCGGTGTGCCGACGATCGGGCCGATGGCGGCGGAGATCGCGTCGGCGCTGCCGAGCGGGTTCGTGGCGGTCGCGACGACGCGGAGCTGATGGCCGATGTCACCGGGGACCAGGAAGTACGTGGCGCCGGTCGCCCCCGGGATGTCGGTGCAGCCGTGGCCGTCGACGTCGCAGGTCTGCCACTGGAACCCGTAGGTGATCGGGTCGCTGCCGTGCCAGAAGCCGTGGTCGGCGGTCAGCGTCGTGCCCTCGAGCGGGACCCCGTCGATCGAGGCGCCGACGACGTTCTGCACGGGCGCCTGCAGCACCACGGCGGTCGCGGCGCTCGTCGCGCTGGCGGACCCGGCGGCGTTCGTCGCGGTGACGACCACGAGGTCGGCGTGGCCGATGTCGTCGCCGGTCAGGTCGTAGGTGGCGTCCGTCGCGCCGGCGATGTCCACGCAGAGCGTGCCACCGGCGTCGCAGCGCTGCCACTGGTAGGCGTAGGCGATCGTGGGCGTCCCGGTCCAGGTCCCCTGGTCGGCCGCCAGCGTGCTGCCGTCCCGGGCGGTGCCCGTGATCGTGGGCGGCGTGCTGTCGGCCGGCGCGACGGCGGCGATCGCCCCGCTCGCGGCCGACGCGGCGGAGGCGCTGCCCGCGGCGTTCGTCGCGGTGACGAGCACGCGCACGGTGGCGCCGACGTCGGCGGCCGTCAGGTCGCGCGTCTGCGCGGTCGAACCGGCGATGTCGGAGCAGTTCGCTCCGCCCGCGTCACAGCGCTGCCACTGGTAGGCGTAGGCGATCGTGGGCGTCCCGGTCCAGGTGCCGGGGTCGGCCGTCAGCGTGCTGCCGTCGACCTGCGTCCCGGTCGTCGTCGGCGCGCCCGTGTTCGCCGGCGGCTCGGCGCTGACGACGGCGGTCGCCGCGGAGGTGGCGCTCGTGCTGCCGGCGGCGTTCGTCGCGGTGACGACGACGCGCAGCGTGTGTCCGACGTCGGCGGCCTGGGCGTCGTGCGTGGCGTTGGTGGCGCCGGCGATGTCGCCGCAGCCGTTGCCGGCCGTGTCGCAGCGGCGCCACTGGTAGGCGTAGGTGATCGTCGGCGTGCCGGTCCAGGCGCCCGGGTCGGCGCTGAGCGTGTGCGTGTCGCGCGGGGTGCCGGAGATCGCGGGCAGCGTCGTGTTGATCGGCGGGGCTGCGGCGACGGTGGCCGTCGCGGCGCTCGTCGCGCTCGCGCTGCCGCCGGCGTTCGTGGCGGTCACGACGATGCGCAGGGCGTGGCCGACGTCGCCGAGGGCGAGCGCATGCGTGGCGCCGGTCGCGCCGGCGATGTCGCCGCAGCCGTTGCCGGCCGCGTCGCAGCGGCGCCACTGGTAGGTGAAGGTGATCGTCGGCGTGCCGGTCCAGGTGCCGTCGGTGGCGCTGAGGTCGGCGCCGTCGGTCGGCGTGCCGGAGATCACCGGCAGCGCGGTGTTCGCGGGCGGCGCGGGCGTGACGAGCGCCGTGGCGGAGGACGCGGCGCTCGCCGAGCCCCCCTCGTTCGCCGCCGTGACGACGACGCGCAGGGTGTGGCCGACGTCGGCGGGCGTGAGGTCACGCGTCTGCCCGGTCGCGCCGGCGATGTCGCTGCAGTTCGATCCGCCCGCATCGCAGCGCTGCCACTGGTGGCTGAAGGTGATCGTGGGCGTCCCGGTCCACGAGCCGTCGACGGCCGTCAGGGTGCTCGCGTCGACGGTGCTGCCGGTGATCGCCGGCAGCGCGGTGTTCACCGGCGGAGTCGCGGCGATCGGCCCGCTGTCGGGGCTCGTCGCGCTTGCGCTGCCGCCCGCGTTCGTCGCGATGACGACGACGCGCAGGGCGTGGTCGGCGTCGGCGCCGGTCAGGACGTAGGTCGCGCCGGTCGCGCCCGCGATGTCGGTGCACCCGTTGCCCGCGGCGTCGCAGCGCCGCCACTGGTGGCCGTAGGAGATCGGCGCGGTGCCGCTCCAGGCCCCGTCGACGGCCGTCAGGGTCGCGCCGTCGATGCGCGTGCCGGCGATCGACGGCAGGGCCAGGTTCACCGGCGCGGCCGCGGCGACGAGCCCCGTCGGAGCCGATGTGGCGCTCGCGCTCCCGCCGGCGTTCGTCGCGGTGACGACGACGCGGACGGTCGTGCCGACGTCGCCCGCGGTCAGCGGGTGGCTCGAACCGGTGGCGCCGATGATGTCGACGCAGAGCAGGCCGGAGATGTCGCAGCGGCGCCACTGGTAGGTGTAGGCGAGCGGCGGCGTTCCGGTCCACGTGCCCTTGGCCGCGCTCAGCGTGCCGCCGTCGACGGGCGTGCCGGAGATCGAGGGCAGGACGGTGTCGGCGGGCGCGAGCGCCGCGACGACGGCGCTCGGCGCGGACGTCGCGCTCGAGCTGCCGACGGCGTTCGTCGCGGTGACGATGACGCGCAGGGTCCCGCCGACGTCGGCCGGGAGCTCGCCGTAGGTCGCGGAGGTCGCGCCGGCGATGTCCGCGCATGCGAGGCCCGCGGCGTTGCAGCGGCGCCACTGGTAGGCGTAGGTGATCGTGGGCGTCCCGGTCCACGTGCCGTTCGCCGCGGCGAGCGTCCCGCCGTCGATCGCCGGCCCGGAGAGGGTCGGCGGCGCGGTGTTGAGCGGGCTGTCGGGGGCGACGACCGCGGTCTGGGCGGACGTGGCGCTCGCGCCGCCGACGGCGTTCGTCGCGGTGACGACGACGCGCAGCGTCGCGCCGACGTCGGGCGCGGTCGCAGCATACGTCGCGGCGGTGGCTCCGGCGATGTCGGCGCAGGCGGCGCCGGCGGCGTCGCAGCGGCGCCACTGGTAGGTGTAGGAGATGACGGGCGTGCCGGTCCACGTGCCGGTCGACGCGCTCAGCGTCTGCCCGTCGCGCGCCGTCCCGCTGATCGCCGGCGGCGCGGTGTTCACCGGGGGCGCAGCCAGGACGACGGCGCTCTGGGCCGACGTGGCGCTCGCGCTGCCGCCGGAGTTCGTCCCGGTCACGACGACCCGCAGTGTCGAGCCGACGTCGCCTGCGAGCTGCGTGTACGTCGCGGCGGTCGCGCCGGCGATGTCCGCGCAGTTCGCGCCCGCCGCATCGCAGCGCCGCCACTGATAGGTGAAGGATATGACCGGCGTGCCGGTCCACGTGCCGGTCGACGCGCTGAGCGCCTGCCCGTCGCGCGCCGTCCCGCTGATCGCCGGCAGGG
>Ga0208851_1000077_pt1 | contig 41140 bp, 35 predicted proteins | sample NGESurshal092012_FD_184481 | JGI IMG/M metagenome (GOLD analysis project Ga0208851, IMG submission 184481) | Arctic peat soil microbial communities from Barrow, Alaska - NGEE Surface sample 415-2 shallow-092012 (SPAdes) | ecosystem: Environmental > Terrestrial > Soil > Wetlands > Peat ... | reverse complement strand
ACGGGGATCATCAGCCCGAGCGCGGTGAAGTATGCCAGCTCCGACAGGGTCAGCGTGATGAACGCGGGCGTCAGGAGAGGACCGCCGTCCGATCCGTTTCGCACCGTCATCGGCGGCCTCCCAACCTCGCCCCGCGCCATCCCGGCTCGGCGTCCCTAATCCCGGCCCGGACCCCGTCGCCAGCGATCCTTCCGGTGGCGGTTGTCGGCCACCGCAGGGTTGCTCGCCGAGTTTCCGATTGTCCACCTGGGGACGTGGTCGGTCAGGGTAGCTCGGGGCAGAGTGACCTTGCCGAGTTTGTCGTTGCGGGTGCGGCGGCCGCGGAGGGGAGGAAACGAACGCGCCAGTAGTCGAGGGCGACTTGACTCAAGCAACTATCCAGTACAGGTGTTCGATCTGCGGTATGCTGCAGCGGTGACTGTGCTGCATCAACCGTCGATGTTCGACACGAAGGACGAACCCGAGCTGACCGCCCTCGCCGGCGCAGTCCGGCGAACCGAGCTCAGTGACGGCGCGTGGGTCGATCACCTGCCGGGGTGGTTGAACGGGTCCGAAGAGGTGCTGGAATCCCTGCTGCGGGAGGTGCCCTGGCGCGCCGAGCGGCGGCAGATGTACGACCGGGAGGTGGACGTGCCCAGATTGCTCAGCTGGTACAACGGTGGCACCCCATTGCCACACCCGGTGTTGACGATGGCCAGGGACGTCCTCAACGCCCACTACTCGGCGGAACTGGGCGAACAATTCGTCACCGCGGGGTTGTGCCTGTACCGCGACGGGGCGGACAGCGTGGCCTGGCACGGCGACCGGATCGGTCGGGGAGCGCACACCGACACCATGGTGGCGATCCTGTCCGTCGGGTCCGCCCGGGCGCTGATGCTGCGGCCGCGGTCCGGCGGCGGGAGCCTCAAGTTCCCGTCCGGTCTCGGCGACCTGATCGTCATGGGCGGAAGTTGCCAGCGCACCTGGGAGCACGCGATCCGCAAGACGCAGCGCCCGGTCGGACCCCGGGTGAGCATCCAGTTCCGGCCGGTTGGGGTGGCCTGAGCCGGGCCACCGATCGAAGCCCGGGCGGCCGGCGGTGTTGCTTGACGATCGTCAGACACCGGTGTCGGCCCGGCGTGGCACGCTGGTGCCAGTGCCGCCGGATAACCGGACGTCATCGGTGGATTGCCGGACAGTCACCGACCGAAGCGGTGCCCGATCGGAAGGAACCGCAGATGAAGACCGTCATGGGATGGATCGACAAGATCGTCTCGTCGCTCGCGCGACGCACCGTGAACAAGAACGAGGGCCGCTCGAACGGTCGCTGATCCACCCGCGTCGGGGGAGTCCGCGGGGTGCCCCACCGGGCACAATGAGCGACACCGGTCCGCCCGAACGCCTGGGCTGGTCGGAATGAACCACCGCCGGCTCTCTCGCGGGCGGCAGCGGTGAAGCAGTGGAGGGGGACCGGTGACTCAGCCGTCCAGGGCGGGCACGTCCGGCAAGCGGAACAACAGGCTGCCGATCATCGCGGCGGTGGTGGCCGGTGTCCTGTTGATCGTGGGGATCCGGTACTTCACCACCAGGGATGACAGCTCGTCGGCCAGCGGCAACGGCGGAACGAGCGCCACCACCGGCGTCCTACCGCCGCGGGACGGCTGCACGACCGTGAACGTGGCGGCCTCCAGCGAGAAGGCCGCCCTGCTCGGCCAGCTGGCCAACACGTACCGGGATTCCGGGCGCACCGTGAACGGCAAGTGCTTCGACATTGCCGTCACCTCGGCCGCTTCCGGCACCGCGGAGGCCAACCTGGCCGCGGGCTGGGACGAATCTTTGAACGGCACGGCGCCGGACGTCTGGACCCCGGCAGCATCGACCTGGGTGAGCCTGCTCAAGAGCGATCTGACCGCCAAGGATCGGCCGAACATCCTGCCCGCCTCCTCGGCGGGGGTCACCTCGACCCCGCTGGTGCTGGCGATGCCGGAGCCGATGGCCAAGGCGCTCGGTTGGCCGGACGCCCAGATCGGCTGGTCCGACGTGCTGGCGCTGGCCACCGATCCGCAGGGCTGGGCCTCCAAGGGCCACCCTGAGTGGGGCAACTTCACCCTCGGCAAGACGAACCCGAACGTCTCCACATCCGGTCTGGCCGCCACCGTCGGCACTCTGGTCGCGGCGACCGGCACCTCGTCCGACCTCACCCAGGCCGCTCTGCAGCGGCCCGAGGTGCAGAAGTACCTCAAGGACGTGGAGTCCTCCGTCATCCATTACGGCGACACCACGCTGACCTACTTGTCGAACCTGCAGCGGGCGGACGACGCGGGCGCTGCGTTGGGCTACCTGTCCGCGGTGGCGGTCGAGGAGAAGAGCGTCCTCGACTACAACGCCGGCAATCCGAGCGGCGATCCGAAGACGCTCGGCGCCCACCCCGCACCGAAGGTGCCGTTGGTGGCCGTCTATCCGAAGGAGGGCACGCTCTACAGCGACAGCCCCTACGTGATCCTGGATGCGCCGTGGTCGACGGCCGACAAAAAGGCCGGCGCGCAGGACTTCATGGACTACCTGCTGCTGCCCGAGCAGCAGAAGGTGTTCACCGACAGCTTCTTCCGCACCGCAGACGGCACGCCCGGCGCGCCGGTCACGTCCAGTCCGTACGTGATCGCCGACGGGGTCAAGATCACCCTGAACCCGCCGGCGCCCGACGTGCTGCGGGACGTGCGGTCCCTGTGGGCGGACGTCCGCAAGAGCGCCCGGGTGCTGGTGCTGATGGACGTGTCCGGGTCGATGAGCAGCGATTCCGGGTCCGGCGGCAAGTCCAAACTCGACCTAGCCAAGTCCGCGGCGACCACCGCGCTGGGTCAGCTGGTGGACACCGACCAGGTTGGCTTCTGGGTGTTCACCACCGATCTCCCGACGCCCACGACCATCACCGCCGACCTGGTCGACGTCGGGCCGCTGAGCCAGACCAGGGAGCCGATCACCACGGCGATCGCCGGGCTGACCCCGTTGAACGGGACTCCGTTGTACGCGGCCACCAGGCTGGCCGCCGATGACATGAACGCCAGCCAGGATCCGGCATCGATCAATGCGGTGGTGGTGCTGACCGACGGCCGCAACGAGTACACCGACAACGATCTGGCCGGCCTGATCAACTCGCTGCAGGCCAGTGCCCAGGAGAACGGGGTCAGGGTCTTCACCATCGCCTACGGGCCGGACGCGGATCTGGCCACCCTGCAACAGATCTCGGAAGCATCCAGGGCGGCCGCCTACGATGCCCGTAATCCGGCGACGATCGATAAGGTCTTCGCCAATGTGCTGTCCAACTTCTGACGGCCCTTGACTCTTGGTCAAGGCCCGACTTCATCAACGCTGTGCCCGACAGACTCGCCCGACAGATCGGATCCTGACCTGATGGCCGGCTCGTTCGCTTACCGCGCGGGTCGCGCGTTGCGCGACCCGTGGAGCCTGCTGGTCGCCGGAGTCGGCGCGGGTTCGGCGTGGGCGATCGGTCTCCCGGTCGGCGCGGTGGGCCTGGTCGGCGTCGGCATGCTCGGCGTCGCGGCGGCGGTCGGTGGCGCGGTCCGCGGCGGTGACGACGACGCCGGGCCTGAACCCGGTCCCGCGCTGCGCCCCGGCACGGTGCAGGCCAACCTGGTCGCCACCCTGCAGGGTTACCGCTCCGACCTCGACCACTTGCAGCAGGAGCAGCTCGCGCCGGCGGTGGGTGTGTCGGCGCTGCAGGCCGTCGAGGCCGCCCGCAGCGCCGAGAGTGTGGCCAACAGAGTTGCCCGGGCGGTCGACGCCGTCGATGACGCCGTCCTCCGCGCCGAGGGTGTCGCCCGGCAGATGCCGAAGTCCGGCGAGGTCAGGGCTTCGGTGCAACGGATGCTGCAGCGCCGCAGCGACCTGCTGGCCAAACTCACCGACGCCGTCGACGAGGTCGGCGAGGTCTACGCCAAGCTGCTCGAGCTGTCCACCGCCGCCGATCTGGTGGGTGTCGAGACGGACGGCGCCAGCGAGGCCGCGCAGGTCAACGACTCGCTGGACGCGATCCGCGGGGTGTTCGCCGAATTGGAGGCCGACGCGTCCTCCACCCGCGCACTGCTCTGACCCGCCAGGGCGCCGGCCTGAGCGCCGCTCCTGCGCCGCGCGGTTCACCATCGCCGGCGCCGCTCCTCCGCCTCGCGGTTCACCATCGCCGGCGCGGCTCAAGTCGGCAACTCCCGCCCCAGCTGTCACATTCGCCGCAAGTTCGGCCGCGCAGGCGAAGTTGATCCGCGCGGGCGCCCGGGCGCGCGGGCGGCAGGGGCCGGGGCGGGCGGGGGCGTCGGCGTCACTCGGTAGGGTGGTGCTTCCGAGCCAGCCCACCCATGACCCGGGAGCCCCGTGCGCCAGTCCGTCCCGCTCGGCAACTGCCGCAGGGATGCGCGCCCGGTCCGGCTCGCCGGGCCGGCCGGGTGAGCGGGCCGGCGGGCGCCTTCGCGCTCGCACCTGCGTTCCTCGTCGGTTACCTGCTGACAGCGCTGCTCTCACCGGCGATCTGCAGGGCCCTCGGGCGCGCCGGGATGATCGCGCTGGCCCTGCTGCCCGGCGCCACCACGGTGTGGGCGGCCCTGCTGATCCCGGCGGTCCTCGACGGTGCCGACCGGACGACGCAGCTGCCGTGGGTGCCCGCCCTCTCGCTGTCCATCGACCTGCGGTTGGACGCCCTGTCGATGATCATGACGCTGGTCATCGCGGGCATCGGCACGTTGGTGTTGCTCTACTCGGCGCGCTACTTCCCGCACGGCGACGAGGGTCTCGGCCGGTACAGCGGCTCGCTGCTCGCGTTCGCCGGCGCCATGCTGGGCCTGGTCTGGGCGAACAACCTCATCCTGCTGATCATCTTCTGGGAACTCACCGGCATCCTGTCCTACCTGCTCATCGCGCACCGGACCGGCAAACGGTCCTCCCGGGCGGCCGCCTCGCAGGCGTTGATGGTGACCACCGCGGGCGGCCTGGTGATGCTGATCGGCGCCGTCATGCTCGGCGTGACGGCCGGCACTTTCACCCTGTCGGAGATCCTGGCGAACCCGCCGTCCGGCCCGCTGATCACCACGTCCATCGTGCTGCTGATCGTCGGCGGGATCAGCAAGTCCGCGATCATCCCGTTCCAGTTCTGGCTGCCCGGTGCGATGGCCGCGCCCACCCCGGCGAGTGCCTACCTGCACGCCGCCACCATGGTGAAGGCCGGCATCTACCTGTTCGCCCGGCTCGCGCCGGCCTTCGCGGTGCTCCCGCTGTGGCAGCCCCTGCTGATGACGCTCGGCGGCGGCACCATGCTGTTCGGTGCGGTGATCGCGCTGCGGCAGCGGGACCTCAAGCTGCTGCTCGCCTACGGCACGGTGTCCCAGCTGGGCCTGATGACGCTGCTGATCGGCTGTGGCAACCCGGACGCGCTGCTCGGCGGGCTGGCCATGCTGATCGCCCACGCCACCTTCAAGGCCCCGCTGTTCTTCGTCGTCGGGATCATCGACACCTCGACCGGAACAAGGGATCTGACGAAGCTGTCCGGTCTGCGAAAGAGCATGCCGGTGGTCGCCGTGATGGCCGTTCTCGCCGCGGTCAGCATGGCCGGCATCCCGCCGATGCTCGGCTTCGCGGCCAAGGAAGCCGGCTACGCCGGACTGCTCGACGGCGGCAGCGCCGGGGTGATCGGCACCGTCGTGATGGCGGTCGGATCGGCGCTGACCGTCGCCTATAGCGCCCGCTTCCTCTGGGGGGCCTTCGCCGACAAGCGGGGTGTGCCGGCGCCGAAACCCGCGGCCGTCCCGGCCTGGATGAGCGGTCCGACCATGCTGCTGGTGGTCCTCGGGCTGGTGCTGGGAATCGTGCCGCAAGTGCTGGAGCCGCTGCTGCAGTCCTACGCGCAGACCGCAGGGCCGACCCACGACGGCGCGATGGCCCTGTGGCACGGTTTTGAACTGCCGCTGGCGCTCTCCGCCGCGGGTTGGGCGGTCGGTGCCGCGCTGTTCGCTGCGCAACGGGCCAGGGAGCGTCGCAGCGAGATCGCCACCCCGGGCGGTGAGCCGGGCGCCGCCTACCGGGCGACCACCCGCGGTGTCGAGGCGGTCGCGGTCGGCGTCACGGCGGCCACCCAGCGCGGCTCCCTACCGGTGTCGCTGGGCGCGATCCTGGTGGTGCTGGTCGCCTTCCCGGGCACCATGCTGATCCGCGCCAACACCGGACCGGCCGACGTCCAGCTGCTCGGGGCGCCCGCCGAGCTGATCCTGTCGCTGGTCATCCTGGGGCTGGCGGTGGCGACCACCCAGGTCCGCCGCGGACTGACCGCCATCCTGGTGGTCGGCGGGGTGGGGTACGCGATCGCGGTGCTGTTCATCCTGCGCGGCGCGCCGGACCTCGCGCTCACCCAGATCCTGGTCGAGACGGTCACCCTGATCGCCGGTCTGTTGGTGCTGACCCGGCTGCCGGACACCGCGCTGTACGACTCGCACAAGGGCACCGGGTTCCGGTTGGCCGTCGCGCTGGCCTCCGGCGCGCTGATGACCGCGCTCGCGTTGATCATCCCCGGGGTGCGCACCGCCACCCCTGTCTCGGAGGACCTGGCCGGACCGGCCGTCGAGTTCGGCGGCGGCAGGAACATCGTCAACGTCATCCTGGTCGACGTCCGCGCCTGGGATACCTACGGCGAGGTGACGGTCCTGATTGCGGCCGCCACGGGCGTCGCATCGTTGATCTTCCTGGTCCGGCGCACCGGCTCGACCCCGCGCCGGCCGACATCGCTGTCCGACCCGGTCAAGCCCAGCCAGCCGTCGCCGTGGCTCGCCACCAACTGGACGCCGCGGCGCTCGCTGCTGCTCGAAGTGGTCACCCGGATGATCTTCCACGTCATCGTGATCTTCTCGGTGTACGTGCTGTTCGTCGGGCACGACGCCCCAGGCGGCGGGTTCGCGGCCGGCCTGATCGTCGGGCTGGCGCTCACCCTGCGGTACATCGCCGGCGGCGCGTTCGAGCTCGGCGAGGCGGCGCCCGTCGACCCCGGCCGGATGATGGGACTCGGCCTGCTGATCGCCTCGGTGACCGCCGTCTACGGGCTGATCGAGGGCGGCACCGCGCTCGAGTCGACCATCCTCAAGGCCACCGTCCCGGTGCTCGGCGACCTCAAGTTCGTCACATCGTCATTCTTCGACATCGGGGTGTACCTGATCGTCATCGGCCTGGTGCTGGACGTCTTGCGTTCGCTCGGCGCCGAACTCGACCGGCAGGGTGTGCTGGAAAGGCGCGAGCTGGAGGCCGCGTCGACGGGCGGGCAGCGCGGCCGGCGCAAGCAGGGCCGGGTGGACCGATGACGACCAACCTGATCCTGGCGCTGACCATCGGCGGGCTGTTCGCCGCCGGGGTCTACCTGATGCTCTCCCGCAACCTGATCCGGGTGCTGCTCGGCTTCCTGCTCGCCGGGCACGGCATCAATCTGCTGCTCCTGTCGACCAGCCGGGACGGTGTGCCGCCGATCGTCGGCGAACCCACCAACGGCGAGCCGGTGGCCGACCCGATCCCGCAGGCGCTGATCCTCACCTCGATCGTGATCAGCCTTGCGGTGTCCACGTTCCTGCTCGCCATGGCCTACCGGAATTACAAGGTCACTGCGCAACCGGAACTGGCCGATGACGACGAGACCACCGAACTCGCCGAGTCCGACCTCGGCGGTGGTGACGAATGATCTGGCTGCTGCCACTGGCCATCATCATCCCGCTGGCCGGCACCGGGTTCACCCTGGTGGCCAGCCGGCGACCGCGCATCCAGCGGGTCATCTCCATCGGCACGCTGTCCATCCAGCTCGTCATCGAGATGGTGCTGTTGCTCCGGGTCACCGCTGACGGGCCGATGGTGATGCACGTCGGCGGCTGGACGGCGCCGTTCGGGATCACTTTGGTCGCCGACCCGTTGGCCGCGTTCATGCTGGTGGTCTCCACCACGGTGTCGCTGGCGGTGCTCGTCTACGCCATCTCGCAGGGCATGGCGGACGGATCGGAGACCCCGGAGACCCCGGTCTCGATCTTCCACCCGACGTTCCTGATCCTGGTGACGGGCGTGTCCAACGCCTTCGTGGCCGGAGACCTGTTCAACCTGTTCGTCAGCTTCGAGATCCTGCTGACCGCCAGCTATGTGTTGCTGACGATCGGCGGCACGAAGGAACGGCTGCGGGCCGGTGCTCCCTACATCGTCGTCTCCCTGCTGTCCTCGCTGATCTTCCTGGCGGCCATCGCGATGATCTACGCCGCGACCGGCACGGTGAACCTCGCCGACCTGTCGGTCAAGCTGGGGGAGTTGCCCACCGGCATCGTCGCGGCGTTGCAGGCGCTGCTGCTGGTCGCCTTCGGGGTCAAGGCGGCGGTGTTCCCGATGTCGGCCTGGCTGCCGGACTCCTATCCGAGCGCCCCGGCCCCGGTCACCGCGGTGTTCGCCGGGTTGCTGACGAAGGTCGGCATCTACGCGATCATCCGGGTGCAGACCCTGCTGTTCCCGCCCGGCTCCTACGGCACCCTGCTGATGATCGCCGCGCTGCTGACGATGATCGTCGGGATCCTCGGTGCCGTCTCCTCCTCCGGCATCAAACGGCTGCTGTCGTTCACCCTGGTCTCGCACATCGGCTACATGCTGTTCGGCATCGCGCTCGCCTCGCAGGCCGGCATGGCCGCCGCGATCTTCTACGTGGCCCACCACATCCTGGTGCAAACGGCGTTGTTCCTGGGAGTCGGTTTGATCGAACGGGTCGCCGGGACGACGGTGCTGGCCCGGCTCGGTGGGCTCGCCGCGGCGGCCCCGGTGCTGGCCATCCTGTTCTTCATCCCGGCCATGAACCTGGCCGGGGTGCCGCCGCTGTCCGGGTTCCTGGGCAAGGTCGGGCTGTTCGAGGCGGGCATTGCCGACGGCCGGGTGCTCGCGCTGATCCTGGTGATCGGTGGCACGCTGACCAGCCTGCTCACCCTGTACGCGATGATCCGGGTCTGGGGCCGGGCATTCTGGCGACCGGTGCCCGAGGTCAGGGCGCTGGACGGGGACGCCGGCGCCCTGGAGACCGAATCGGGGCGGTCGCTGCCGGCCCGCCGGGAGGCGCAGCGCCAGGTGCAGCGGGAACTGTCGCGCCGGGAGGCCGGCGAGAAGGCCGCCCGGCTGCCGATCGGCATGGTCGGGGCGACCACCGCCATCGTCGCAGTCGGGTTGCTGCTGACCGTCGCCGCCGGGCCGATCTACCAGCTGGCCGACACCGCGGCGGCCAGCATCCTGGACCGCAGCATCTACGTCGACGCCGTACTCGGTTCCGGGGTGCCGCCGCCCCCGGGGAGCGACGCGGCCGGCCCAGCTGCCGAGCAGGGCGGCCCCTGATGGCCGGCAAGCTCCGGCAACGGGCGGTCCGGGTACGCGGGGCGCAGATCCCCGGCAAGGGAGGCTGGCGGCCGTACCTGCTCACCGTCGTGGTGCTGGTGCTGGTCTGGATGGCGCTGTGGGGGTCCGCGTCGCTGATCGTCATCCTGCTCGGCATTGCGGTGAGTGTCCTTGTGCTGCTGCTGTTCCCGCTGCCGACGATGCAGTTCCGGTTCGGGCTGCACCCGTGGCGGATGGTCGTGTTGCTGGCCAGGTTCCTGTGGGACGTGGTCGTCGCGAGCGTGCAGGTCGGCTGGCTGGCGATCCGGCCGCGGCTGCCGAGATCGGAGATCACCACGGTGCAGCTCGCATCAGATTCGGACCTGCTGGAGGCGCTGACCGCGCTCGCCGTCTCGCTGGTGCCGGGCAGCCTGATCGTCGACGCCGATTCCGAGGACCGCACGCTGACCATCCACGTGCTCGACGCCGACCGCAAGCCGATGACGGATCTGGCCGACCAGGTCAGAGCCCAGGAACGGCGGATCCGCTTGGCGCTCGGCGACGACGACCTGGACGAGCGGGGTGCGTCCGGTTCCCGTCCGGGCCGGGGGAGCCGATGACGATCACCCTGGTAGTCTGCGGGATCCTCTTCGGGCTCGGCGCCGTCTTAGCCGCGATCCGGCTGGTCCGCGGACCGACGCAGATCGACCGGGCGGTCGCGCTGGACGTCATGCTCGCCATCGTGGTCGGGGTGATCGTGCTGCTGGCGGCCGTCTCCGGCAGCGGCATCACCCTGGTGATCGCCGTGGTGGTCTCGCTGTTGGGATTCATCGGGTCGGCCGGATTGGCCAAGCTGCTGCCGCGGTACCGCCAGTGACCACCGACCTCATCGCGTCGATCGCGCTGATCGCCGGCGCCTTCATGTCGCTGCTCGCCGGGATCGCCGTGCTCCGGTTCCCGGACACCATGAGCCGGATCCACGCCGCCACCAAACCGCAGGTGCTGGGCATCATGCTGCTGATGCTCGGCGTCGGGCTCCGGTTGGGGTCACCCGCCGTCATCGGGATGCTGGTGCTGATCGTCATCCTGCAGTTCGTCACGGCTCCGGTGTCCGCGCACCTCACCGTGCGGGTGGTCTACCGCAACGCGCAGGACGACGACGAACGGGCGACCGAGCACCGCGGGCATTCCGCCGCGGACGACGGCCCGGAGCAGATGGCCCAGGCGCTGGCGGACGAGAACGAGAACCACAAATCGGGTCGCGGTGTCGGGGACGAGCTGTAGCCTCGGGCCCGTGTCCGAGATCAACGACCTGTCCAATGCCTACGTCGCCGAGCTGGCCCGGCGCAGCCCACTGATGGCCACCTACATCGGGATACCCGTCGGGCAGAACCGGCTCGACGACCTGTCCCCCGCCGGGCTGGCCGACGCCAACGAACTGGTGACCAGCACCCTGAAATCGCTGGCCGCGGCCACGTCGACCGGGGTTGACGACGACATCGCCCGGGACGTGCTGGTGGAGCGCCTCGAGGTGGAGCGTGACCTGTACGACTCAGGCTGGGCGCACGCCAACCTCAACGTGGTCGCCTCACCGCTGCAGCACGTGCGGATGGCCTTCGACCTGATGCCGACCGAATCCGACGACGACGCCGCGGTGATCGCCGAGCGGATGGCGGCCGTTCCGGACGCGCTGGCGGGCTACCGGCAGAGCCTGCTGCATGCCGCCGGCAACGGCCGGGTGGCCGCCGTGCGGCAGGTCGACAAGTGCGCGGATCAGTGCGACACCTACTCCGGTGCATCCGGCACCGGATTTTTCACCGGCCTGGCGCAGACCCTCAACCCGGACGGCGCCCGCGGGTCCGAGCTGACCGCGGCGCTCACCGCAGGGGCCGCGGCGGCCGACGCCGCCTACGCCGGGCTGGCGGAGTTCCTGCGCACCGAGCTGCGCGCGTCGGCCCCGCAGAAGGACGCTGTCGGCCGGCAACGGTACGAGCTCGCCTCCCGCGACTTCCTCGGCGCCGTCATCGATCTCGAGGAGACCTACGCCTGGGGGTGGACCGAGTTCCTGGCCCTGGAGGCCGAGATGAAGCTGGTCGCCGAGCGGATCACGCCCGGCGCCGGGCCCACCGGGGCGGCGGAGGCGCTGGACGCCGACCCCGCCTACCAGGTCGTCGGGCTGGATGCCCTGCAGGCCTGGATGCGGGCCCTGTCCGACCGGGCGATCACCGATCTGGGTGGCACCCACTTCGAGATCCCTGACGCCATCAAGACTCTCGAATGCCGGATCGCCCCGCCCGGCGGTGGAGTCGGTGCCTACTACAGCGGGCCGAGCGAGGATCTGAGCCGGCCGGGCCGGATGTGGTGGGCGGTCGAACCCGGCCGGGAGGTGTTCGCCACTTGGCGGGAGACCAGCGTGGTGTACCACGAAGGCGTTCCCGGTCACCACCTGCAGATCGCCACCGCGGTCTACCGCAAGGACCATCTCAACGACTATCAGCGGGTGCTCGCCGGCACCTCGGCGCACGCCGAGGGCTGGGCGCTGTACGCCGAGCGGCTGGTCCGGGAGCTGGGCTACCTCGCCGATGACGGTCAGCTGCTCGGGCTGCTGGAATCGCAGATGTTCCGGGCCGCGCGGGTGGTCGTCGACATCGGGATGCACCTGGAACTGGAGATCCCGGCCGGCACCGGGTTCCACGAGGGGGAGCGTTGGACCAGCGAGCTGGGCCTGGAGTTCCTGCTGACCAGGACGATCACCGACCCGGCGCACTGCCGTGACGAGATCGACCGTTACCTGGGCTGGCCGGGCCAGGCGCCGTCCTACAAGGTCGGCGAACGGAGCTGGCTGGCCGGGCGGGACGCCGCCCGGCAACGGCACGGCGACGCCTTCGACTTCAAGGCGTTTCACACGGCCGCGCTGAACATGGGCGGGATGGGCCTGGATCCGCTGGTCAGGCGGCTCGCGACGCTGTGAGACGGCCGAACGGTGCGGTCCCTGGGTGGGCCGCCGCGCTACCGGTCACCGAACGGGCGTGATCCGACGGTCGTCGGTGGCCCGCGGATCCAACGGCAGGTCCCGGCCGAGCACGCCGAACGGCCGGGGATCGCCGGTGAACCGGTAGTTGCGCAGCACGTCGGTGAAGCCGAGCCGGCGGTAGAGCCGCCAGGCCCGGTTCTCGCCCTCCGGGGTGGACAGCAGCATGCGCCGTTCCGTTCGTCCGCGGGCCAGCTCGCGGAGCAGTGCCTCGCCCAGCCCGTGACCCTGACGGTCGGGGTGTACGTGCAACTCGGTCAGCTCGAAGAAGTCCTCCAGGTGCTGCGCAGCGGCGGGCCGGACGCCGCGCCGGACCTCGGAATACCACCACTGGCCGGGCGCGCCCCGGTAGCCGTAGGCCAGACCGTGCAACCGGTCGCCGGGGCCGAGCCCGACCACACAGTCGAAGCCGGCCCGCTGGCTGTGTTCCTCCCACAGCACCGAGCGGGCCCTGGCCAGATCGGTGGGGTAGTGCATGGCCGTGAGGTAGACGTCGATCAGCTCTGGCGTGCGCCGACGGAACGCGGCCGGATCGAGGTGGGCCAGGACAACAGAGTCCCGGACGCTCTCGTCGGGCAGGAGCTCCATCGGGTAATCAGATCACGCCGGGCGGCCGGGGCGGGAGTGCGGAAGGCGCGCCGGGCAACGAACCTCTGGCGTCGCCACCCGAACACGCGTACTATCGAACACAAGTTCGAATGACCGGGAGGCCATCAATGTCCGTTAGCACCGCCGTTCACCGTTCCGGGTCGACCGAATGCGTGCCGACCGAGCGCCTGCCGACCGAGCGCATGCCGACCGTGCGGCCGTCGACCGAGTGCGCATCGATCGAGCGCGCGTCGACCGACTACGCCCCTGGCCTGTTCGAGACAGCGCCCCATCGGGTGCAGCGCCGGTCGGCTCCGGCGTCGGCGGCGCCCCGGCCGGCTCCGGCGTCGAGCACGGTCCGATCGACCGGAGCCTCATCGAGCACGGCCCCTGGTCACGGTCGGGCGGTGCCGCCGATCCCGCAGGCTGCCCGCGACCTGCTCGCCGACGCGTCGAGGGGGTTGGGCCGGGCCATGCGCGCCGGCACTTCGTCCGATCGTTACGCGGCCGCCCATCTCGCGGCGCTGCGGGCGGCGGCCGCCGTACTGGCCGCGCGGGCCACGCCCGTGCGCGGACGGCGGGGGAGTGCGTGGGAGTTGATCTCGAAGGTGGCGCCGGAGTTCTCCGAGTGGGCGGCGTTCTTCGCCGCCGGTTCGGCCAAACGGCAGGCCGCCGAGGCCGGGCTGCATCGGTTGGTGACGCCCCGCGAGGCCGACGACATGGTGCGGCAGGTCGCAACGTTTCTCGATCTGGTGGAAGAGTCGCTGGCACCCGACTGCGGGCAGGGTCAGCGACGGGCTTTCTGACGTCCTGACCGCAACAACCGATCCAGCAGGGCATCGAAGCTCTGGGCGACTTCCCGGGCGCCGGCGGTCGGCCACTGGTGGATCGGAACGGCGGCGCCCTGCGCCTGTTGGACCGCGGACCGGTCCGGGAGCACGGGGGTGAGCACCAGCGGGCCGAAGAGATCCTTGAGCTCCGCCAGCCGGTATTCGTGCTCGGTCACCCGTGGCCGGAATCGGTTGATCACCACGCCGAGCGGCTGCAGTGCCGGGCGATGGGCGAGCCGCTCGGTCTGCACGGCCTCCAGGGCGCGCTGCACGCCGGTCACCGCGAACAGCGACGGCTCGGTGACCAAGATTGCCCGATCGGCCGCCGTGAGTGCGCTGCGGGTGAGCTGACCCAACGACGGCGGGCAGTCCACCAACACCAGCTCGGGCAGCGGGCTGACCTTTGTCAGCGCGCCCGCCAGCCGGAACAGCGTCTTGGAACCGGGATCGGGATGGTTGTGGTTCTCCGTGCGCTCGCTGCCTGGCAGGATCCGCAGGCAATCACCCCAGGCGGACACCCGGACGGCTTTGTCGATGACCTTGCGAGACGGGTCGTCCAACACCTCGGCGACAGACCACCGGCGTCGGCCGGCCTGCCCGTTCGACTCTCCATCCGGTTCCGGATCGACGGTCGTCGTGGCATTCATTTGGGGGTCGAGATCGACCAAGAGGGTGTCAACGCCGCGATGCACCGCCGCAGATGCAAGACCCAGTGTGACCGTGGTCTTCCCGACGCCGCCCTTGAGGCTCAACACACTGGCAACCAGCACCGGCCAACCGTACAGGCCGGGTGCGGTCAATCCCGGGATGGTCGGTGCGCGCCGATACGCTGCCATCAGTCAGCAAGAGTCGGGCGGTCCGGTGCTGGTTCCGGTCCGCGCGGCAGTCACCGGCGCGATCACGCCGGGCCGAACCCAGGTCTGTCCGGAGCGGTTCGTCGGCGGTCGGTCCGTGCCTCGGCGCGGTCCGCCCGTTGCCTCCGGTCGCGGTCCGACCCGCTGCTGACGCAGGCGAGCCGCGCGTCAGGAGGAGTCCGATGATCGAACAGCGCCGGACGGTCGGCAGCGATCCGTTGGACGTCGCGCTGACCGCGTTGATCAGTGCACCGGCGGCACCGCACGTGGTCGACGTCGGCGGCGGCAGCGGGACCCGGGCGGTGCCGCTGGCGATGAAGGGCTGCCGGGTCACTGTCGTCGACTCCTCGGCCGATGCGCTGGCCATCCTGCACCGCAGGGCGGAGGACGCCGGAGTGGCCGGGCAGGTCGCCGGGGTGCAGGCCGACGCCGAACTGCTGGCCACCGTCATTCCATCCGGTGGGGCCGATCTGGTGCTCTGTCACCACCTGCTCGAGGAGGTCGACGACCCGGCGGCCGTCATCGCCGCCGTCGCCGCCGCGGTTCGGCCCGGTGGGCGGGTGTCCGTTCTGGTGGCCGGCCGACTGGGCGCCGTTCTCGGCCAGACGCTGGCCGGCCGGTTCGCCGAGGCCAGGGTGCTGCTCGCCGACGCTGACGGCCGATACGCGGCGACCGATCCGCTGCGTAGGCGGTTCGACGCGGCCGGGATCGCCAGCTTGCTCACCGCGGCGGGGCTGCAGGTGGAGTCCGTGACCGGCGTCGGGGTGCTGTCCGGAATGGTGTCCTGGGCCGCGCGGCAGGCTGTGCCAGGCGGTGACGGCGAGCTCGCCGGCCTGGAGGCGGCCGCCGCGATGCATCCGGCCCTGCTGGAGATCGCCGCCGACCTGCACGTGGTCGCCCGTCGGCCCGCCGCGCAGGCTTCGGCGGGCGCAGCCGCGGGTGTCGGCGAAGAAGCTCGGCCGGCCCAGCGAGCCACGGCGGGTTCGGCCGCGGGTGAAGGTACCGATGTCCCATCGGGCTGAGCGCAACCGGTACGTCACCGCCGACCCCGCGGCCATCGACGACAGCGCCTGCACCATCCTGCACGTCGACATGGACGCGTTCTTCGCCATGGTCGAGGTGCGCCGCCGTCCCGAGCTGCGCGGCCGGAAGATGATGGTCGCCGGCACCGGTGGTCGCGGCGTCGTCCTGTCCGCCAGCTACGAAGCCAGGGAACACGGCGTCCGTTCCGCGATGCCGACCGCGAGGGCGCTCACCCTCTGCCCGGGCATCATCGTGGTCCCGCCGGATCCGAGTGCCTACGGCGAAGCGTCGCGGGCCGTGATGGAGCTGTTCGCCGACGTCACCCCACTGGTCGAACCGCTGTCCGTCGACGAGGCCTTCCTGGACGTCTCCGGGGCGGGGCGGCAGTTCGGTCGGCCGGGAGCGATCGCCCAGGCACTGCGGGCCCGGATCAGCGACGAACTCGGCCTGACGGCAACCGTCGGCGCCGCCTCCACCAAGTTCGTCGCCAAGCTGGCGTCCGGGCTGGCGAAACCCGACGGACTGCTCATGGTCCCGCCGGCCGACGTGATCGGGCTGCTTCACCCGCTGCCGGTGCGCGCACTGTGGGGCGTGGGTCCGAAGACCGCACTGCGGCTGGAGGGGCTGGGGATCGGGACGGTTGGCGAGATCGCAACCATGGAGCTCGAGCAGCTGGTCCGCACCCTGGGCAGCGCCACCGGGACCCGGCTGCACGAGCTTTCCTGGGGACGGGATCCGCGTGGCGTGCACACCGAGGTCGCCGAGTCATCGGTCGGGGCCGAGACCACCTTTGCGGTGGACTCCGCGGACCCGGCATTCCTGACCAGGCAGCTGCTGGCGCTGACCGAGCGGACCGCCCGACGGGCGCGGCACACCGGCGTCCGCGGACGCACGGTGAGCATCAAGGTCCGGTTCGAGGACTTCTCTACCCTCACCAGGTCGGCCACGCTCAGTACACCCACCGATCTGTCCCGCACCGTCTACGCAACCGCGCGCGACCTGTTGCTCAAGGTCCGCGCGTCCAGCGCAGGCGGCGGCCAGCGGGCCAGGTTGTTGGGTGTCCGGCTGGAGGGTCTGGTGCCGGCCGGCACGGTCGTCGAACAGCTGGAACTCGGATCAACCGATCCGGGACCGGGCTGGCGGGAGGCCGAGGGCGCGGTCGATCGGGCCGTGGCGCGCTTCGGATCGGCCGCGATCCGGCCCGCGGCCCTCCTCGATCACCCGAAAAGGCCCGTTTCGTCACACGGTCAGGATGAAAAACCTGCAGATTCCGTCACGCGCTAGTGGTCCGTCCAGACTGCTCGTATCCTGGTGTCAGGCCGTCGGTTGGCGGCCGTAAGATGTGACCACTAATGTTGGTGGTCAGGTGCCGGAGGAGGGGACCCATGCCGCTCTCCGAGCACGAACAGCGGATGCTCGACGAGATCGAGCGCGCGCTCTACGAGGACGACCCGAAGTTTGCGACCAGCGTCAACGTCAGCCGCATTCGCCGTCGTCGTCCCATCGTCGCGGGTTGCCTGTTCGTTGCCGGTCTCGTTGCACTTGTCGTCGGTGTCATCGCTACGCAGAGTTTCCTTGCCATCGGTGTCGTGGTCAGCGTCATCGGTTTTCTGACCATGGTCGGCGCCGTCGGTCTCTTCGTGTTCGGGCAGCCCAGCGCACGGGCCGCGAAGGACGTGGAGAAGAACGCCGCCAAGTCGAACCCGTCGTTGGGGAATCGGATGGAGGAACGCTTCCGCCGGCGTTTCGACGAACCGGGTCAGTAGACCCACACTTTCAGCAGCACCCGCCGCGGCACGCATGTGCCGCTGTTTTGGTGTCTTCGAGGTCAGTTGGCCCGACCGCTCGGAGACGTCCACGCGGTGATGCGACCCCGGCGGAGTGAACCAGCCCCCGGCGGGGTGAACGAGCCCCCGGCGGGGTGAACGAGCCCCCGGCGGGGTGAACGAGGCTTGAGGATGGACCTCGGGGTCCCGCGGATTCAGTCCCGCCACCAGGCCGGACGTACCGACCGCGGCACCAGCTTGTCCAGCAGCGACAGTGGCGCCAGGTGCCGGAGTTCGGTGGCCATGGTGCGCGGTGCGGCGCCCAGCGACACCGCCGGTCCAGGTCGCCGGGTGACCGCGGTGGCTGTCCCATTCGCAGCGGCCCCGACCGAACCGTCCGCGCCGTTCGCACCGGTTGTCAGGCCGGCCTCACCTGCCGAGCCACCAGCACCGCGGTCAGCTCCGGCCGTACCCGTCGGGACGACCGAGGGCGAATCGTCCCCGGCGTACCAGCTCTGCTCCAGCCGGGTCACCAACGTGCGCAGCTCCCCGCGGCCCTGCTCGGTCAGGTGGGCGGCCTTGGCCAACCGGTTCGCCGTCGCCCTGGCCGACTCCGCGCCGTCGAGCCCGATCCCGTGGTCGACGGCCAGATCCTCGATCTCCCGCCAAGCGGCAGCGGCCGCATCCCGTCCGCCGCCGTCGGCCGCGGCAAGCCGGCTGGCCCGCCGCCGGTTCCGCACCAGCGTCGGACCGCTGGCCGCGGCGGCGGCCGCCACCACAAGGGCAAGCGCCCACCACAGACCCGCCGGAATCAGCGGACCTTCGGCCGCGGTCCCGGACGATGTCGCGTCCTCGGACGGCAGCGCCGCGGCGGCCCCGGCGCCCCGGGTCGGTTCGCCGCCCGACACGGCCGCGCTGACCGACGCCTGGCTGCTCGCGGCCGCCGTCGTCGGCGTGGGCGTCGCGGTGTCGGTGAAGCCCTGCTGTCCGCCCTGGCCGCCGCCCAGCGGCGTCGGGTCGAACTGCACCCACCCGGCGTTGTTGAACAGCACCTCGACCCAGGCGTGCGCATCGTTGCTGCTGATCAGGTAGCTGCCGTCCGGATCGAGCGTGCCCTGGGTGAAGCCGATGGCGACCCGGGCCGGCACCCCCACCGCGCGCAGCATGATGGCCATCGCCGAGGCGTACTGCTCGCAGAAGCCCTGCTTCAACCGCAGGAAGTCGACCAGACCGTCCCCGCTGTCACCGGTCGGGACGGTCAAGGAGTAGGTGAAACCGTTGGCCGGGTTGGTGAAGTAGTTGCGCAGCGCGTCGGCCTTGTCGAAAGCCGTGCTGGCGCCGGCGGTGACCTGGTCGGCCAGGGTGACCACCTCGGCCGGCAGGTTGTCGGTCTCGGTGAGCGTGCCCCCCGGTGTCACCGTGTCGGCCCGGAGTGCCTCGGCGGAGTGCTCCGGGGCAGCGGCGGTGACCTGGTAGGGATCCGGCGTGATGTCGTCGGCCCGGTGCACGGACTCCAGGGCGGAGTCGTAGGTCCACCCGCCGTCCACCCCGTTGACGGCGGTGGTGCCGTTGTAGATGGGCAGAAACCGGTCGCGGTAGCTCAACGCGGTGATGGTGACCTTGGGGTCGAACGCCGTCCGCGGGTCGGCCGGCACCGGACCGGCGGTCAACTCGTCCACCGAGAAGCCCTGCCCGTTCGTCCACCGCTGCAGCCCGACGGTCCGCAGGTATCGCGGCTGGTCGAGGCCGCGGACCCGGAGCATATCGACCGGGTCGGCCCGTTGCAGGTTCCCCTGCAGGGACGCGAACGGTGACAGACCGATGCCGGTACCGGGCCCGGACGTGCTGCGGGGCAACCGGCCGGCGGTCCCGACGCCGGGCACCGCCTGCGCGACCAGCAGGGAGATCACGATCGCCAGGGCCGCCAACCCGACGCCGGTGATGACCTGCGCGAGGCCGGCGCCCGCGCCCAGTCGTCGGCCCGACAGCCCGCTGGCCGTCAGCAGGATCGCGTACAACATGGCCGGGGCGGCAAACGCCTCCCAGGGCAGCATCGACAGGTCGATCGACGCCGGCACGGAGTACACGCACAGCAGCGGTAGCGCGACCAGCGCGGGCGCGCGGCACACCGCGATCAGCAGGTCCACGATCAGCGCGGTGGCGCCGACCGACAGGCAGATCAGGAAGGCCAGCTCGGTCGACGCGGGGGCCGGCGACACGGTGGTCCGGATCTGCTCCCAGGCGCCGGTCAGCAGGTCACCGGCCTCGGTCAGCACGGCGCCGTTCGGGATCACCCCACCGATGCCGCCGACGGTGAACAGCGCGGTCATCGCGATGAACGCGCCGGCGATCTGGAACAGCACGACGGCAACCGCCGGCACCCTGGCCAGCCGGGCGCCGACACCGACCAGCCAGATCACCATCACCACCTCGACGGTGGGCCACAACCAGCTGTTCCCGCTGATCATCGGCGGGATGGCGATCGATGCGGCCAGCACCGACAGCGCTCCGAGCAGGGTCGGCACCAGGTAGACCGGCGGAGCGGGCGGATCGGGCGGGACGGGGACCGACGCCCGGGCCGGGATGGTGGTCGGGGCCGCCCCGCCGTTCATCGGTGGAGCCGTGGTCACGACGTCGACCGCGCCGGCACGGGCAGCGCGACCTGCCGATCGGCCGTCCGCTGGTAGGCGGCCGACCCGGCGCAGGCTCGGCCCCAGGCCACCGCCAGGCTGTCCTTTGCCCCCACGGTGACCACCCGCCAGCCGGCGGACTGCAGCAGGCTCACCGCACGCGGGTCGCCGGGTGGCCCGTTCGGGTCCCAGTCCCGGGTGTCCAGCACCAGCGCGATGCCGTTGGTGCCGCGCCGCCGGGCCGCGACCAGCAGCCGTGCGGCCGGCAGGTCGAGTGCTCCGAGGACGGCGATGATCAGCCCGGAACCGGCCACCGCGGTCGGGGCCAGCGACCCGAGCCGGTCGGGCTCGACGACGGCCAGCGCGGCCAGCACATCGTCCTCGATGTCCCGCCCGTTGGCCAGGACGGCGCCGGTGTGCGTGGTCAGCCGCATCTGATGCTCGGCGGCCAGCAGGTGCAGGCTGATCGATGCGGCCAGGGTTACCGCGGTTTCCAGGCTGGAGTCGATTCCTTCGCCCGCGTGGGCAGGCGCCCGATGGTCGAGCATGACGACGGCGCCGCCGTGCGAGACGGGTTCGTCCAGCCGGACCATCAGTTCGTCGTGCCGCGCGGAAGCCCGCCAGTGAATGGTGCGGATGTCGTCGCCGCTGCGGTAGTTGCGGATCCCGACGTCGGGGTCGCCGCCCGAGGCGCCCGACATCGCCCGGTCCGACGCTGCCGATCGGGTGCCGGTGCTGATCGGCATACCGGCCAGGTCGACGACCCGGGGGACCACGAGCACCTCGCTGCGCACCGGCAATGTCCGGTGGTCCTCCCACAGCCCGAACGGGTCACCGACCCGGACAGAGGGCGGGCCGAGCAGGAAGCGGCCGCGGCGCGACGCCCGGAGCGGGTACTCGGTCTGCGCCCGGTGCCCGGGACGCAGCGGCGGCACCAGGCAGCGGACCCCGTTGGTCAGATCGGCTGTCGGCCGCTCGGAGATCTCCAGTGCGCCGGTCCGGCTCGGCCCGGCGTTGCCGATCGAGAGCACCACCTGCCCAACGGTTCCCGGGTCCAGTCTGGACGGTTGGACCAGGTGTGACGCGGTCAGTCTGACTCGGCGCACCGACCCCGCCAGCATGGCGATCAGCGGGAGCGCGGCCGCGAAGATGCCGATCCGCAGCAGGTCCCGTTCGTCCAGTACGAGCGCGCAGACGGTGGCCGCGATGCCGCCGGCCAGCAGGCAGCGGCCGCGGGTGGTCAAACCGCGGGAACCCTGGGCGGCGGACTTGGCCGTGCGCCGCTTGCGCGGTGACCCGGGGCGCGCGTCGCCAAAACCCGGGTCAGCCACCCCTGGGCACCCGGATCCGGCTGAGCAGCACCCGGACAACCTCCTCGGCGGACCGGTGCGACGCGTGCGCCTCGACCGTCAGCAGCAGCCGGTGCGCCAGCACCGGGATCGCCAGTCGCTGCACGTCGTCGGGCACCACGAACGGCCGGCCGTCCAGCGCGGCCGCGGCCTTGGCCGCCCTGGCCAGGTGCAGCACGGCCCGTGGCGACCCACCGAGCCGAACCTCCGGCACGGCGCGGGTCGAGCCGACGATCTCGACGATGTACTGCCGCAGCGGCGGCGCCAGGTGCACGGTGGCGACCGAGTCGATCATGGCGGACACCGTGGCCGCGTCGGTGACGGGCCGCAGCACAGACAGCGGGTCGGTCCGATCCCGGTCGGCGAGCATGCCGATCTCGGCGTTGCGGTCCGGGTAGCCGATCGACAGTCTGGCCAGGAACCGGTCGCGTTGCGCCTCGGGCAGCGGGTAGGTGCCCTCCATCTCGACCGGATTCTGGGTGGCCAGCACCAGGAACGGCTGGGCCAGCTGGTAGCTGGTGCCGTCGACGGTGACCTGGCGCTCCTCCATGCACTCCAGCAGGGCGGACTGCGTCTTGGGTGACGCCCGGTTGATCTCGTCGGCGACCACGATGTTCGCGAAGATCGGGCCGGGCCGGAACTCGAACTGGGAGGACTGCCGGTCGTAGATGCTGACCCCGGTGACGTCGCTGGGCATCAGGTCCGGGGTGAACTGCACGCGGCTGACGGTCGAATCGACGGTACGGGCCAGCGACTTGGCCAGCACTGTCTTGCCCGTGCCGGGTACGTCCTCGATCAGCAGGTGACCCTCGGCGAGCACGGCGATGATCGCCAGCCGGATCACCTCGGGCTTGCCCAGCACGACCCGGGAGATCGCGTCGGCGATCTGGCCGCCGACCTGCTTGACCATCGCGAGGTCAACTCCGCCGTTGCCGCCCGGCACCGCGTCGCCCGTTCCTGGACTGTCCGATCGTTCCAGGTCGACGCGCTGTGTCACCGGGTATTCCTCCAAACAGGCGGGCGGCACCGGGGATCACGCCAGGCGCCTACGGACAGTCTGCCAGCCGTGCTGGCGGCGGCGGGACGGCATTTGCGCCGTCTCCTGTCTCCCAGGTTCCCCACCTTGCCCCACGTCACCCGCGGCGGTCCCCGCTGACGCCCGTGCCACCTCCGTCGTGGGCGCCTGACCTGCGGTGATGCGGTCGATGTTCGGCCGGCCCGTCGTGCGGCGGCAACTGGTCGCCTCCTCGCGCTCGCCGTCGGGAGATCGGCGGCGGCTGTGACGGCCCACTGCGCCCCACCGCTCTGACGTGCGCAAATCTGGCGACACCCGCATGTGTTGGGGGACTTGGTGGCGAGTGGTGGCAGAAAGTGGGTTAGAGTGGAGCGACCTGGGGAGGTTGCCCAGGACAGCCCAGCGGGTGCCGGTAGGCGGTCGGGGGGCACGGCGCGACGTCACCGGGACGGAGGTGGTGGGGATGCTCAACGGCTTCTACGGCACCTACACGCCTCGGATGGACGACAAGGGCCGGGTCACCCTCCCGGCCAGGTACCGGGACTCCTTCGCGGCCGGCGCCATGCTGGTTCGCGGGCAGGACCACTGCCTGTTCGTGTTCACCCCGGAGGGCTTCGAGAAGTTCGCGGCGGCCGCCATCGAGGCGTCGATCACCGACGAGCGGGCCCGCGGCTTCCAGCGGTACATGCTGGCTAACACCGACGAGCAGCGGCCCGATGCGCAGGGCCGGATCTCGATCACGCCGCGGATGCGGGAGTACGCCGGCCTCACCAAGGACCTGGTCATCACGGGTATCGGCCTGCGGATGGAGATCTGGGACGCGGCGCAGTGGGCAGCCTACGAGGCTCGCCAGGAGGCCGCCTACGCCGTGCCGGAACGGGGGCTCCTGGACAGCTGACTCGCCACGCTCGTGCTCGATCGGGCTCCTGCCGCCCGGCCCGCACCCGCATCGGCCCTGACCCGACTTCCCCCGTGTCAGGACCGATTGGCCCTGACGCGACTTCCCCCGCGCCAGGACCACAGCGGGTGGGGACCAGGAATCAGGATCCACCGTCAGCACCCGGCCCCGGAACACCCTGCAGCCCAACAGCCATCACCGCACCCGACCCGAATCGGGAACCGCAGCCAGTCAGAGAAAGGTGCGTCGATGGGGGGCAGTCAGGCCGGCGAACAAGCCGACCACCCCGCTGTCGCGGGCGACGAGCCCAGTACCGACGGCCCCGACCAGGAAGACCGGACCGCCAGCGCGCTCTCGACCCCCGACGGTCACGTGCCCGTCCTGGTGCGCCGCGTCGACGAGCTGCTCGCACCGGCCATCGAGGCCGCAACCCGCTCCGGGGCAAGGGATGTCGTGCTGGTCGACGCCACCCTCGGGATGGGTGGGCACACCCTGGCGCTGCTGCGGGCCCACCCCGGACTGCGCGTCATCGGGATCGATCGCGACCCACAGGCCCTGCGCATCGCCGAGCAGCGCATCGCGGACGCGGCCCTGGCCGACCGGGTCGAGCTGGTGCACGCCGTCTACGACCGGATCGGCGAGGTGATCAGCGAACGGATCGCCGCCGGCCGCGTGCAGGCGATCCTGTTCGACCTCGGCGTCTCCTCGGTGCAGCTGGACGAGTCCGACCGCGGATTCGCCTACGCCCAGGACGCGCCGCTGGACATGCGGATGGATCCGACCACCGGCATCACCGCCGCGGACGTGATCAACACCTATCCCGGCGCCGAACTGACCCGCATCCTGCGCGAGTACGGCGAGGAGCGGTTCGCCGGCCGCATCTCCAAGGTGCTGGTGGCCGAGCGGGCCAGGCAGCCGTTCACCACCAGCGCCCGGCTGGTCGAGCTGGTCAGGGCCGCCATCCCGGCCGCTACCCGGCGCACCGGCGGCAACCCTGCCAAGCGCACGTTCCAGGCCCTCCGGATCGAGGTCAACGACGAACTGGGTGCGCTGCGCCGCGCCATACCGTCTGCCCTGCAACACCTTTCGTTGGCCGGCCGGATCGTGGTGATGTCCTACCAGTCGCTTGAGGACCGGATCGTCAAGCGCGCGATCGCGCCGCTGACAGTGTCGACCACCCCGCTGGACCTGCCGGTCGAACTGGCCGGGCACGACCCGGAGTTCGCCTGGCTCAGCCGGGGCGCCGAAATCCCCACCGAGGACGAGATCCAGGCAAACCCCAGGGCCGCGTCCGCGCGGCTGCGGGCGGCGCAGCGCATCAGGGAGGCAACGTCATGACCACCACCGAGCGGACCACCGCGGGGACGACGGCACCCGGCCGCGGCGGGCCGGCCACTGCGGCCCCTCCGGCGGCGACCACCGCCTCCTCCCGACGGGCCTACGAACGCCGCCGGCGCCGGACCCAGAAGATCACCGCGTCCAGGCTGGTCGGACCCGGCAAACCGGTCTCGACAGCGCTCAACCGGGCACCGTTTGTGGTGGTGCTGATCGCGCTGCTCGGCGCCGGCATCGCCGGGGTGCTGTACCTGAACACCATCACCGACGAGGCCGGTATGCGGACGTCGACCGCCAGAAGCAAGGCCACCGACCTGCGGTTGACCATCGAGTCCCTGCAGCGTGACGTGGCGAATCTGGACGCAACCCCGAAGATCGCGGAGGGGGCCGGCGCACTCGGCATGGTCCCCGCCGGTGACTCGGCGATGCTGATCGTCGACGGCAACGGCGCCGGGTCCCTGATCGGCGAACCGTCCGTGGTGCCGGGCCCGGTCCCGCCGGCTCCCGCGGTCGATCCCGCTGCCGCGGCTGCAGCCGCCGCAGCTGCAGCAGCGGCCCCGGCGGCCCCTGCCCCGGCGGCCCCTGCCCCGGCGGCCGCGCCGGCCGGAACGCCGCCCGCCGCAGCCACTCCGGCCGCGACGGACCCGGCGGCCGCAGCTACCGACCCAGCAGCGGCCCAGGCCGCCGCGGACGCAGCCGCCGCCCAAGCGGCCGCCGCCCAAGCGGCCGCCGCGCCCCCCGCCGGACCCGTCGACCCGAACACCCCGGCCCAGGGAGCGCAGCAGTGACGAGGTACGGCTCTTTCGACGACGCCCGGGACGACCGGCGCGGCACCTCCGGACCGAACGCCTCCGGACCGACCGCCGCCGGACGGACCGCCACCGGCCGGGGCACCGCGTCCCGCCAACCGCAGACTGCAAGCCAGGGCGACCGCCGGCGCTCCGACGGGCGCGGCGCCCCGGCGGCAACGCCGCGCTCGGCGCCCACCCCTGGCTCCCCGCGGACCGCCCGTCCGCCGCGCGCTCCCCGCCCGGCCGCCCCCACCGGCACCGGGCGCCCCCGCGCAGGCGCGCCCCGGCCCGCCGCCGGCCGCGGGCAGACCTCGGTCCGCGGCCGGCGGGTCCGCCGCAACCGCGCGGCCGTCGGCAATCCGCGGATGCGCGGCAAGATCGCGCTGATCGTCCTGCTGTCGATGCTCGCCATCGCCGGCGGCAAGCTCGTCACCATCCAGGCCATCGACCCGGCCGGCTACGCAGCCAAGAGTGAGGCGCAGCGCACCAGAACCATCAGCTTGCTGGCGCAACGCGGCTCGATCACCGACCGGAACGGCACCGCGCTCGCGTTCACCGTCGAAGGGCGAGCTGTCGCGGCCCGACCCGCGCTGTTCACCGACGACGCGCAGCGCCGCGCGGTGGCCAGCATCCTGGTCGCCGACGTCGGCGGCGGGCTGACCGTCGACGATGTGATGGCCAAGCTGACCTCCGGCAAGACCTACGTCTACCTGGCCCGCAACCTGATGCCCGCGCAGGCGGACGCCGTCATGGAGAAGATCAGCCCGCTGTTCGACGACGACCACATCAACGCGGTCGTCACCGAACGGCAAGACCTGCGGCAGTACCCGGACGGGTCGGCCTCCGCCGCCCTGGTCGGCGGTTCCGACTACGACGGCAACGGGCTGTCCGGCGTCGAGGCGAAGTTCGACACCAAGCTGGCCGGCAAGGACGGCGATCGGGTGGTCGACGTCGACGCGCGGCACCTGATCATTCCCGGCAGTCAGCGGGACGAGGTGCCGGCCGCCAACGGCACGGACATCACCCTGAGCATCGACTCCGACCTGCAGTACACGACACTGAACATGCTCACCAGGGCGGTCGACAACTCGCAGGCCAACTCTGGTTGCGTGGTGATCATGCAGGTGGCCGACGCCCAGATCCCGGCGATGGCCTGCTACGAACCGGGCAAGAGCCCGAAGGAAACCGGCAACCGCGCGGTCACCGACTCCATCGAACCCGGCTCGGTGAACAAGGTGGTCACCTTCGCGGCGGCGCTGGAGAAGGGCCTGATCACCCCGACCACCGTGTTCGACGTCGACGGCTCGATCCCGATCGGTGACGTCACCGTGCACGACGCCTGGGCGCACGGCCCGATCAACATGACCGCCACCGGCATCCTGGCCAAGTCCTCCAACGTCGGCACGCTGATGATCGCCCAGCAGGTCGGCCAGGACGCGTTCGTCGACATGGCCAGGAAGTTCGGGCAGGGCGTGAAGACCGGGATCCAGCTGCCCGCCGAGACCTCCGGCCGGTTCCCCGCGCCGTCCACCTGGTCGGTCAGCACCTTCGGCAACCTGCCGATCGGGCAGGGCGTGTCGATCTCTCTCCTGCAGCTTGCCGGGATGTACCAGGCCATCGCGAACAATGGGGTCCGGGTGCAACCGAGCATCGTGGCCGGCACCACCGTGAACGGTCAGCTCACCCCGAATCCGCCGGGAGCCACCACCCAGGTGATGAGCTCGACCACCGCGCACACCCTGCTGGACATGCTTCGCGGCACCATGCAGGGCGGTGACACCAATCACCGCGGCACCGCCGCGAAAGGCGCGATCACCGGCTACCAGGTGGCCGGGAAGACCGGCACCGCGCAGAAGGTCGACCCGGTGACCAACGACTACTCGCAGACCGCGATCACCTCGACGTTCGCCGGCATCGTGCCGGCGGACAACCCGAAGTACGTGGTGGCGATCATGTTGGACGACCCGAAGGGCAACTCACCGGCCGGGACGACGAGCTGCGCTCCGCTGTTCCACGACATCGCCGCCTACGCGATGCGGGCCGCCGACGTCCCCCCGTCAGCGACCGAGGCGCCCATCTACGACCTCTACGTTTCCTGAATCGGGTCTGAACGGTATGCAGCACGGCCGGGTAGTCTTCCCGCCCGTGGCCCCCACCGCCTCGCCGTCATCGCTGCGTCCCGAGCGACCCGTCGGGGCCACGGTCCAGCAGGTCGTCGAGCGGACCGGGGCGGTGCCCGCCGGGGCGCCGGCCGCGGCGGCCGCGGCGGGTCCGGTGTTGCTGCGCGGGATCACCCTGCGCGCGCAGGACGTCCGGCCGGGCGACCTGTTCGCCGCGTTGCCCGGCAGCAAGGTGCACGGCTCCCGGTATGCCGCGCAGGCCGTCGCCACCGGCGCGGTGGCGGTGCTGACCGACCCGGCGGGCGCGGCGGCGCTCACCGAGCCCGGTACCCCGCTGGGTGTTCCGGTGCTGATCGCCGAAACCCCGCGCGCACTGCTCGGCTCGATCGCCCGGCTGATCTACGGCGACCCGAGCCGGCAGCTGGCGGTCGTCGGCATCACCGGGACGTCCGGCAAGACCACCACGTGCTACCTGCTGGAGGCCGCACTCGCCGCCGACGGCTCCAGGACCGGGCTGATCGGCACCGTGCAGACCCGGATCGACGGCGAGGTGGCGCCCAGCGCGCTCACCACCCCGGAGGCCCCCGACCTGCAGGCGCTGTTCGCGGTGATGCGCGAGCGCGGGGTCAGCGTGGTCGCCATGGAGGTGTCATCACACGCCCTGTCGCTGGGTCGAGTGAGCGGAACCTCTTTCGCGGTAGGCGCTTTCACCAACCTGAGCCAGGATCACCTTGATTTCCACCACGACATGGAGGAGTACTTCCAGGCCAAGAGCCTGCTGTTCGACGGCCGCGCGCAGCGGCACGTGATCGACATCGACACCCCGTGGGGGGCCCGGCTGGCGGCCGCCCATCCGGACGCGCTCACCGTCAGCGGGACCGGGCATCCTGCGGATTGGTCGGTCGGCGGAGTGGAGATCTCGACGACCGGGATCCAGCACGTCACCCTGCGCGGGCCGGCGCGCCAGGGCCAGGACCAGCCGCTGACCGTCACCCTCGACCTGGCGTTGCCCGGCGCCTTCAACGTCGCGAACGCAACGGTGGCGATGGCCTGCATCGACGCGCTGGGCCGGGACGTCCAGCAGGCCGCCGACGCGCTGGCCGGGGTGGTCGTCCCGGGCCGGATGGAACGGGTCGACGTCGGGCAGGACTTCATGGCGGTCGTCGACTACGCGCACAAGCCGGCCGCGCTGGCCGCGGTCCTGGACGCGATCCGGGACGGGCTGACCGGCCGGCTGATCGTGGTGGTCGGCGCCGGCGGTGACCGGGACACCGGCAAGCGGCCGATGATGGGCTCGGAAGCGGCGCGGCGGGCCGACGTGCTGATCGTCACCGACGACAACCCCCGGTCCGAGCGCCCGGCGGACATCAGGGCGCAGCTGCTGGCCGGGGCCAGGGACGTGGTGGGCGGGGGAAGTACCTGCGAGGTCAGCGAGATCGGCGACCGGCACGCGGCGATCCGGGCCGCGGTACGAGCCGCCCGCACCGGGGACGCTGTCGTCATCGCCGGCAAGGGCCACGAGCTGGGACAGGACATCGCCGGCGTCACGCATCCGTTCTCCGATCGGGACGAGCTGACCGCCGCGTTGAACGACCGGGCCGCCGCCCAGCCTGATCACACCCAGCCCGATGACGGCCTGCCCGCGGGCACTGGGCAGGCGGGCACTGCGCAGGCGGGCACTGGGCACGCGGGCACTGGGCAGGCGGTCACTGGGCACGCGGGCACTGGGCCGATCGGGGCGGCGCAGTCACCCGGGCCGACTAACCTGCATCCCGTGACCGACCCCGCGGTGCCCCGGATCCGTTCATGATCGCGATGACGCTGGCGCAGGTCGCGGCCGCGACCTGCGCCGCGGTACCGGCCGGTTCCGCCGATGTCGTGGTCCGTTCGGTGGAGTTCGACACCCGGCGGCTCAGCCCCGGCGCGTTGTTCGTTGCCTTGCGCGGCGAACGGGTGGACGGGCACACGCTGGCCGGCGCGGCCGCGGCCGCCGGGGCCGTCGCGGTGCTCGGCTCCGCCCCGATCGACGGCGACCTGCCGCTGTTGCTGGCCCGCGATGACGACCAGGCGGATCCGGCGGCCAATACTGCGGTGCTGCGAGCGCTGGCCGCGTTGGCCCGGGCCTCGGTCACCGCCCTGGTCCGCGAGCACCAGCTGCAGGTCATCGGGGTCACCGGCTCGTCGGGCAAGACGTCCACCAAGGACCTGATGGCCGCCGTTCTCCGGCAGTCCGTCGGTGATGACGAGGTGGTGGCCCCGCCGGAGTCGTTCAACAACGAGCTCGGCCACCCGTACACGGCGTTGCGCGCCGATGAGCACACCCGCTTCCTGGTGCTGGAGCTGTCGGCCCGCGGCCCGGGGCACATCGAAATGCTCGCGACGGTGGCGCCCCCGCGGATCGGCGCCGTGGTCAACGTGGGGTCCGCGCACCTCGGTGAGTTCGGTTCCGTGCAGGCCATCGCGACGGCGAAATCGGAGCTGGTCCGGGCGCTGCCGTCGGCCGCGGACGGCGGGGTGGCGATCCTGAACGCCGACGACCCGCTGGTCGCCGCCATGGCCGCGGTGACCACCGCCGAGGTGGTCACCGTCGGGCGGACCCCGCAGGCCCTGCTGCGCGCCGAGAACGTCAGCGCCGACGCCGGTGACCGCGCGCTGTTCACCCTGGTCACCCCGGAAGGCGCGGCGGACGTCGCGCTGCAGGTGGTCGGCGCCCACCAGGTCGGGAACGCGCTGCTCGCGGCGGCGGTCGGCCGGGCGGTGGGCATGCCCGTCGCGCAGATCGCCGCCGGTCTCACCGCGGCGACCGCGTCCTCGAAGTGGCGGATGGAGATCACCGAGCTGGCCGGCGGTATCACCCTGATCAACGACGCCTACAACGCCAACCCGCATTCCATGAAGGCCGCCCTGCGCTCGCTGTCCGCCATCGGCCGGGGCCGCCGGTCCTGGGCAGTGCTCGGTGAGATGGCCGAGCTCGGCGGCCAGACCAACGCCGCGCACGACGAGATCGGCCGGCTGGTGGTCCGGTTGGGGATCGAGCGGCTGATCGTCGTGCAGGGTCCCGGCGGGGCGACGGGCGCGGCGGTGGGCGGCCGGACCGGGGCCCGCGCCCTGCACCTGGGTGCGCATCTGGAAGGGTCCTGGGGAGGCGAGTCTGAGCTGGTTGCCACCGTGGACGATGCCGTGGCGATCCTCGAGGACGAGCTGGCGGAAGGAGACGTGGTGCTGGTCAAGGCCTCCCGGTCTGCCGGCCTGGAACGGGTGGCGCTGCGGCTGATCGCCGATCTCGGCGTGCAGCAGCCCGGCGTGCAGCAGCCCGGCGCCGCCGGCCGGCCGGCCCAGGACGCCCGGTGAAGACGATTCTGGTCGCGGCGATCGTCGCGCTCGCTGTCTCGATCCTGTTCACGCCCTACCTGATCCGGCTGTTCTCCAAGCAGGGCTTCGGCCAGGAGATCCGCGAGGACGGGCCGCAGCATCACAAGAAGAAGCGCGGCACGCCGACGATGGGCGGCACCGCGATCATCATCGCGATGTGGATCGGCTACCTCGTCGCGGTCGGTATCGAGTGGGTGACCGGCGGCGGCGGGCCCACCGCCTCGGCGTTGCTGTTGCTCTACCTGACCACCGGGATGGGCCTGGTCGGATTCCTGGACGACTTCATCAAGATTCGCAAGCAACGCAACCTCGGCCTCAACAAGAGGATGAAGTTCCTCGGCCAGACCTTCGTGGCGCTCACCTTCGGCGTCGGCACGCTGTTCTTCAACAACCAGGACAGTCTCACCCCGGCCTCGACCTCGCTGTCCTATGCGCGGGATCTGGCCTTTCTCTCGGTCGGCTCGGTCGGCTTCGTGCTGCTCGCCTGGCTGCTGATCGCGGCCTGGTCCAACGCGGTGAACTTCACCGACGGACTCGACGGGCTGGCCGCCGGGTCGTCGGTGATGGTGCTCGGCACTTACGTCGCGATCGGCTTCTTCCAGTTCCGCAACGCTTGCTGGAGCGTGCTCAGCGAGGCGGCGGCGGCCGGCTGCTACCAGGTCCGCGACCCGCTGGACCTCGCGGTCGTCGCGGCGGCGGCGCTCGGCGGGTGCATCGGTTTCCTCTGGTGGAACGCCCACCCGGCGCGAATCATGATGGGCGACACCGGGTCCCTGGCGCTGGGCGGGCTGATCGCGGGGCTGTCCATCCTGACCAAGACCGAACTGCTGCTGGTGGTGATCGCCGGGCTGTTCGTCGTCGAGATGCTGTCCGTGGTGATCCAGATCGCGGTTTTCAAGACCCGGCATGTGCGGGTGTTCAAGATGGCCCCGTTCCACCACCACTTCGAGCTGTCCGGCTGGGCCGAGACGACGGTGATGGTGCGGTTCTGGCTGCTCGCGGCCATGTCGGCGGCGCTCGGGCTCGGCCTGTTCTACGCCGAATGGCTCTCCCTGACCGGTGGTTGACCCGGTGACGATCCCATCGGTGACGATCGGGGAGGAGGCGCGGCTGCCCGGTCCCGGTGACCTGGTGCTGGCCGCCGGGGTGGGCGTCACCGGCCTGTCGGTGGTGCGCTTCCTGGCCGGCACCGGCGCGTCCGTCGTGGTCACCTCGAACCGGCCGGCGCCGGCCGAACTCGCCGACATCGCCGGTGACGTCACCTTCGCCGGCGACCTGCTGACCCCGCCGTCGGGCACCGCCCTGGTGGTGACGTCGGCCGGCATCCCGCCGACCAACCCGCTGCTGGCCGCGGCGCTCGCCGCCGGGATCGAGGTGATCGGCGAGGTGGAACTGGCCTGGCGGCTGGACCACGCGGACGGGGCGCCGCGGCAGTGGCTGGTGGTGACCGGCACCAACGGCAAGACCACCACCACCGGGATGCTCGAAACGATCCTGCGCTGCGCGGGATTGCACGTGAGCGCCAGCGGCAACATCGGCTGGCCGGTGCTGGAGGCGGTGCTGGCGCAGCCGCGGCAGGACGTCATCGCGGCCGAGCTGTCCAGCTTCCAGCTGCACTGGGCGCCCAGCATCCGGCCGGCGGCCGGCGTGGTGCTGAACGTCGCCGAAGATCATCTGGACTGGCACGGTTCGATGGCCGCCTACGCCGCCGCGAAGGCGCGCGCGCTCACCGGGCGGATCGCGCTGGCCGTCATCGACGATCCGGGTGCCGCCGACCTGCTCGCCGCGTCACCGGCCCGGCTGGTCGTGCCGATCATCGGCGGCCGGCCGTTCCCCGGCTCCCTCGGAGTACGGCACGGAATGCTGGTGGACGCCGCGTTCGGGTCAGAGGTGGACGGCGGGATCATCGCCGCCGGCGAGGTGCGGCCGGCCGGTGAGCACAACCTGACCAACGCGCTCGCGGCCGCCGGGCTGGCCCTGTCCATCGGGGTCCGGGCCGGGGCGGTGGCCAACGGGCTGCGCACCTTCGAGCCGGGTGGCCACCGGAACGTGCTGGTCGCAACCCATGACGGGGTCGAGTATTTCGACGATTCCAAGGCCACCAACCCGCACGCGGCGCTGGCCTCGTTGCAGGCCTATCCGCGGGTGGTATGGATCGCCGGTGGGCAGCTCAAAGGCGCCGCCGTCGAGGATCTGGTCAGCCGGGTCGCCGGCCGGCTGGCCGGGGTGGTGCTGCTCGGGGTCGACGCGCCGATCATCGCGGCCGCACTTTCCCGACACGCGCCGGATGTCCCTGTTCTGTTCGTGCCCGGCAAGGACGATGACGTGATGCGCACAGTGGTCAGTGCGGCCGCGCGAATGGCCGCCCCGGGTGACGTTGTCCTGCTGGCACCGGCCGCCGCGTCGTTGGACATGTACTCGTCCTACGCGGCCCGCGGTGACGCCTTCGCCGCCGCGGCCCGGGCGCTGCCCGCCACCGGAACCGCAGGCCCGACGGCGGGGGACCGCGCGTGAGCGTCACGTCACCGCCGGCGGGCGCCTCCGCCGGGTCCCGATCCGGCGGCGCGCGGCCCGCTGCCCGACCCGCGAAAGACGCGAAGCGCGCGAAGAAGGGCCCATCGGCGACCGGTGCGCTGAGCGGGCGGGTCCGGCGAGTGTGGAAGTCCACCCGTCGGCTCACCTCGGACTGGCTGGACCGGCCGATGACGTCCCTGCACCTGATCCAGGCGATCTTCGCGCTGATGCTGGGCTTCGGGCTGCTGATGGTGCTGTCGTCCTCGTCCGTCGCCGCTTTCCGTAGTGGCGGGTCGTCGTTCTCGGTGTTCGCCAACCAGGCCACCTACGCCGCGGTGGGGTTGCTCTGCTTCGCCGCCGCGCAGTTCCTACCGGTCCGGCTGATGCGCTCGCTGTCCACCATCGCGGTGATCATCTCGCTGGCCCTGCTGGTGGCCGTGCTCGTCCCCGGGCTCGGCGCGCTGGTCAACGGAGCGCGCAGCTGGATCCGGATCGGCGGCTTCCAGTTCCAGCCGTCCGAGATCGCGAAGCTGGCGCTGCTGCTGTGGATGGCGCACGTGCTGGCCGCCCGGCGGTCCACCCTCGGCTCACCCAGAGCGCTGCTCATCCCGGTACTGCCGGTCTTCGCCCTGATGGCCGGGCTGATCATGTTCCAGCCCGACCTCGGTACGACAGTGGCGCTGACCATCGTGTTCATGGCCGTGCTGTTCTTCGCCGGCGCGCCCTGGTGGATGTTCGCCAGCCTCGGCGCCGTCGGCGCCGCCGGGTTCTTCTACCTTGCGGTGTCCGCCGACTACCGGCTCGCCAGGCTGCTGTCGTTCATCGATCCGGAGGCCCACCCGGACGTGTCCTACCAGCTGCTGCAGAGCCTCTACGGCATGGGCAACGGCGGCTGGTTCGGTGTCGGGCTCGGCCAGTCCAGGGCGAAGTGGAGCTACCTGCCGAACGCCGACTCCGACTTCATCTTCGCGATCATCGGCGAGGAACTCGGGCTGATCGGGGCCGGCATCCTGCTGCTGCTGTTCGCCCTGCTCGCCTACACCGGGCTGCGGATAGCCCGGCGCAATGTCAACCCGTTCGTCAAGATCGTTGCCTCCGCCGCCACTGTCTGGCTGGTCGGGCAGGCCGCGATCAACATCGGCTACGTCGTCGGACTGCTGCCGGTGACCGGCATCCCGCTGCCGATGATCTCGGCCGGCGGCACGTCGCTCTTGATCACCATGGTGGTCTTCGGCCTGCTGGCCAATTTCGCGCGTCGAGAACCACAGGCCGCGGCCGCGTTGCAGGCCGGCGGCGGCAGCCGGCTCGCCCGGTTCCTCGGGATGAAGCACCCGGACGCGGACGGGCCGGTCGCGACCCGTCGACGACGCGGCACCGCGGCGGTCGCGGCCGGTGTCGCCGCTGCCCGGCGCTCCGTGCAGCCGCGCGCCGGGCAGGGCGGCTCCCGCGCGGGCAACCCCACCCGACCGGCGCCACCGGCGCAACGCTGGACCAGCGGCAAGCGGTCGGCCGCCGACCTGAGCCGACCGGGTTCCGACGCCCGGACCGGCGGGCAGCGCACCGCCGGGACGCCCGACCAGCGCGGCGGCCGGCGCGCGGCCGCCCCGCCGCAGCGGACCAGGGGCGGCCGGCAGGGCGCGCCCCGGGACGGCCAACCGCGAAATGGCGCGCCGCGGTCGGGCGACGGTCGCAGCATCGACCCACGGCACAGCGACCCCCGGTCCAGCGATCCCCGGTCCAGCGAGCCCGGGTCCGGTAGGTCCCGGTCGGGGGCACCGCGATCCGGCTCGCCCGGCCCCGGCGCCGCCCGTCAACGCACCAGCACGCCCCGGCCGAGCGCGCCGCGCGGCGGTGACCCCAGGGGCTGGACCGGCCGGCGGGACGGCGCGTGACGAGTGTCCTGCTCGCCGGCGGCGGCACCGCCGGGCACATCGAACCGGCACTCGCGGTCGCCGACGCGCTGATCGCGATCGACCCGACCATCCGGATCACCGCGCTGGGCACCGAACGCGGGCTGGAGACCACCCTCATCCCCGACCGCGGCTACGAGCTACGGCTGATCCCGGCGGTTCCGTTGCCGCGCAAGCCGTCGACCGACCTGGTCACTTTGCCGACCCGGATGCGGTCCGCGATCACGGCGACCAGGGCGATCATGGCCGAGCGCGAGGTGGACGTCGTCATCGGATTCGGCGGCTACGTCGCACTGCCCGCCTACCTGGCCGCCCGCGGCCGGGTGCCGATCGTCATCCATGAGGCCAATGCCACCGCGGGGTTGGCCAACAAGATCGGTGCCCGGTTCGCCGTCGCGGTGGCCGCCGCCGTCGACGGGTCCGGCCTCAAGGGTGCCCGGGTGGTCGGAAACCCGGTCCGCCGCAGCCTGTCCCAGCTCGATCGGGCCGGCCTGCGGGCGCAGGCCCGGGAGTTCTTCGGGCTCGACCCGGCCGCGCCCACGCTGCTGGTGTTCGGCGGATCGCAAGGCGCGCAACGGATCAACGACGCCGTTCTGCAGGCCGCCCCCGACCTGGCCGCGGTGGGCGTCGGGGTGCTGCACGCCTACGGCAAGCGCAACACCGTCACCGCCCCCGACCTTGTCGCCGGTGCGCCGCCGTACGTGGCCGTGCCGTACCTGGACCGGATGGATCTGGCGTACTCGGCCGCCGACCTGGTGCTGGCCAGATCGGGCGCGATGACGGTCGCCGAGATCGCCGCCGTCGGTCTGCCCGCCGTGTACGTACCGCTGCCGCACGGCAACGGCGAGCAGCGGCTGAACGCAGCCGGGCAGCTGGCCAGCGGGGCCGCGATCATCATCGACGACGCCGAGTTGACCCGGGAAACCGTTGTCAGCAGGGTGATTCCGCTGGTCATCGACGGCATCATGCGGGACGGGATGACGGCGTCCGCGGCCACCCAGGCCGTGCAGCCGGCCGACGAAGTGGTGGCCCGCATGGTGCTGGCCGCCGCGACCGGGGCATCGCGGTGATCGTCGAGCGGCCGACACCGGTGACAGCCGAAGGCGTTTCGCTGGAACGCGCGCACCTGGTCGGGGTCGGCGGCGCCGGGATGAGCGGCATCGCCCGGATCCTGGCCGACCGCCGCCTGGCGGTCTCCGGCTCCGACGCGCGGGACTCCCCGGTACTGGCCGGGCTCGCCGCGCGCGGCGTGCTGACCGCCGTCGGCCACGACGCGGCGAACTTGCAGCTGCTGGCCGGGGGCCCGACGGCGGTGGTGGTCTCCACCGCGGTGCGGCCGGACAACCCCGAGGTGCTGGCCGCCCGGGCCGCCGGCATTCCGGTCGTCCGGCGGGCAGATGCGTTGGCCGCCTTGATGAACGGCTACCGCGGGGTGTGCATCGCCGGGACGCACGGCAAGACCTCCACCACCTCCATGCTGACCATGGCGCTGCAGCACGCCGGGCTGGACCCGTCGTTCGCGATCGGCGGCGAGCTCACCGGGTCCGGGCTGGCGGCGCACCAGGGGACCGGCGACATCTTCGTCGCCGAGGCCGACGAGTCCGACGGATCCTTTCTGTCGTTCAGCCCGCACGGGGCGGTGATCACCAACCTGGAACCCGATCACCTGGATCACCATGGCACCGCGGAGGCCTACACCGCGGTGTTCGACCAGTTCGTCGACCGGATCGAACCGGGGGGATTCCTGGTGGTGTGCGCCGACGATCCGGGGTCGGCGGCGCTGGCCGGCCGCATCCGGCTGCGCCGGCTGGTGGGCTACGGGCGATCCGCATCGGCAACCGTCCGGCTGACCGGTCACCTCCCGACCGGCGGCGGCATCGTGACCCTGGCCGACCGGCGCGAAGTCGCGCTGCGCCTGTCGGCGCCGGGGGACCACATGCTGCTGAACGCGGTGGCCGCGCTGGCCGCCGGGGTGGAACTCGGCGTCGATCCGCAGGTGCTGGCCGACGGGCTCGCCGCCTACACCGGGGTGCGTCGAAGGTTCGAACGCAAGGGCGTCGCCGGTGGGATCACCGTGTACGACGACTACGCGCACCACCCGACCGAGGTGCAGGCCCAGATCGCAGCCGCCCGAGGGGTTCTCGGGTCGCTGTCGGCGTCGGCCGATGGCCGGCTGGTGGTGGTCTTCCAGCCGCACCTTTACTCCCGCACCGCCTCGTTCGCGCCGGCGTTCGGCCGCGCACTGGCCGGTGCGGACCTGGTGGTGGTGCTGGATGTCTACGGCGCCAGGGAGGATCCACAACCGGGGGTCAGCGGCGAGCTGATCGCCTCGGCGGTTCCCGCCGGTGAGGTGACGGTGCTCTACCACCCGGAGCGTGCGTCGGCGGCCGCCTTTGTCGCCGACCAGCTACGACCCGGCGATGTCGTCATCACCATGGGCGCGGGCGACGTCACCGCCATCGGGCCGGAGCTGCTGGCCCTGGTGGGTGCCCGGTGACGGCGCCGTCAACTGTGCGGTGGCCGACAACGATTGTTCCGCAACGCCTCTGGGTCGGGTACGAGCCCGTTGTCGGACAACAGTTCTCGGTTCGTCAGATCGCTTCGAGTGAGCAGACAGGGGAGGCGCCGTGAGTACCGCGACGACATCCGGGACCGGGCGCCGGTCGACACCGGCCGGTGCCGACCAGGAATCCGCACGGCCCCGCTCGCGCCGGGGTTTCTTGAGTCGGCTGACCCCGTCGAAACGGCCGTCCGGCAGTTCGCCGCGAGGTCGCCGCGCCCCGCGCCGCTGGCCGTGGATCGTGGCCCTCGCGCTGGTCGGTGTGCTGATCAGCGGAGCTGTCTACGCGGTGTTCTTCAGCTCCGTGCTCGGCGTCAGGTCGGTGTCGATCACCGGGGCGCCGGACCCGCTGGCCGCGAAGATCCTTGCGGTGGTGCAAATTCCGGACGGAACCCCGTTGGCCCGAATCGATCTCGATGGTGTCGCGACGGAGATCGAGGCGGTGCCCGAGGTGGCCGCCGTGGAGGTGGCCCGCGGTTGGCCGGGCACCCTGGCCATGACCGTCAGCCCGCGGGTCCCGGTCGCGGTGACGTCCGCGAACGGCCAGTTCTGGTTGCTCGACTCGTCGGGTGATCCCTACCTGGCGGTCACCTCGCCGCCCGCCGGGCTGCTGCTCGTGCAGCTGGTGGCGCCGGGCGCGGGTGACCCGTCCACCGTCGCGGCGCTGACGGTGGCGGCCGCGCTGACCCCCGGCTTCCGCGGCCAGGTCGCCGAGGTGTCCGCCCGGACAGCGTTCGACGTCGAGCTGACGCTCACCGACGGCAAGAAGATCATCTGGGGCGAGGCCACCGAGTCGGCGCAGAAGATGCAGATCCTGCCCGCGCTGCTGGCCCAGCAGCAGGGCACCGAGTACGACGTCACCGACCCCACCCTGGTGACGGTCCGCTGAGTCGCCAGCCGGGCCCCTGGCCGGCAACCAGCGCGGCGGCCGGCCCTCTGGCCCGTCGCCACAACCGCCGCGGTCACCGGCCAACCTGCGCGCCGGTTGTGGCGACACCGAGATGTTGTGACGAACAGGTTGACCTGCAACCGTGGGCCCCAGCTGGTGATCGGTCGCTGGTGGCCCGCGGTCGAACGCCGGCGGGCCCGCACCGCTCAGTTCCGTTGCCACCACCGGTCAACCCCAGCAGCACAACCGAAAGAAGGGACCGTCATGTTGCAGGACAGCAAGGCATTCAGTGGGTTTTCGGCGCCGGACATCGCGCGGGCCAAGGAGTTCTACGCGGGAACGCTGGGGCTGAGGGTGTCGGAGGAGAACGGCATGCTCACCCTGCATCTGGCCGGCGACCGGGACACCCTGATCTACCCGAAGACCGACCACGTGCCGGCGGAGTTCACCATCCTGAACTTCCCGGTGGACGACATCGACGTGGCGGTCGACGAGCTCACCGCCCGGGGCGTCGAGTTCATCAAGTACGAGTGGGTCGACCCGAAGGGCATCAACCGCCGCGGCGGACCGCCGATCGCGTGGTTCACCGATCCGGGCGGCAACATCCTGTCGGTGCTCCAACTCGACTGACCGCTCGCGGATCGCGGCCCGACCCGACCCCGGCGATCCGGCTCCACCGCCGGGCGGGCGATACCGTGGACGAATGCCCCGCCGCTCGCACAGTTCGATGCGCCGGGCAGCGGCCGGCGACCGGCGCGGTGGGCGGCCTGCCGCCGGCGATGACGACGCCGTTCCGCTGGGCGGCCGGGAGACGCAACGCACCAGGGACGGCGACTTCCTGGTCAGATCGGTGCCGGGCGCGGCGGCCGGCAAGCCCTACCGCTGCCCGGGCTGCCAGCAAGTGATCGGGATCGGCACCGCCCACCTGGTCGTCTGGCCGGCGGACGACCGGTCGTGGGTGGAAACCGCGGTCGACGCGCGCCGGCACTGGCACCGGTCCTGCTGGCACCGTGCGTCGACCCGCGGCACGGTTCAACCTGATTGACACGGTCGAACGGGGGCCGGCGACCACTGTCAGGATGCCGTCCAGTTCATGGCGCAGCCCTTGCCGTTGCCGGGGATCGGGCACCGTCCGGAGCGCGGCCAACAACGCTGCCGGGCGGCCGGTACGTCGGAGAACTCGTCCGCGCGGGAACGTCGTGCGGTGAAGGGCATTGGCCTGGTTGTCCAGGCGGACGAGTCGAGCGAGCTGACCGTCCGAACCCCCGTCCTTGCCGAGTGGGCAGTCGAGTTGCTCAGACTCTAACTTCGTCGATCATCCGCGCGACATGCATTGTCAGGTAAGTGATCTCGTCCTCGGTGAGCGGCACCCCCAGGCGCAACTCCAGCACTGCCTGCAAGCGTGTCGCGGCGACATACTCGCGGGGATAGGAGGTCCTGATCGCCGTCGTCAGCGCGGTAGCGCCCTCGCTGAGCTGTTTTCCGTTGTGCGCCCGGACGAAGAAGTACCGCAGATGGGTGATGAACCGGGCTGCGTTGACGGTGTCCCGGTCGATTGTTCGGTCGAACGCCTTCTCCAGGACGTCGAACAGCTGCTGGAAGACACCGGTCATTTGGTAGGTGTACGACAGATCGCCGGTGGAGAACCCCGCGTTGACCAGGTGCAGCGCGATCGGCACCGCTTCTTCTGCCGGTATCGGAACGGTGAGCTGCTTGTTGACGTAGGCGACGACGCGCTCGGCAACGGCGAGTTCGTCCGGGTAGAGATGGGCGATCTCGGCGTGCAGCGGGTACTCCAGCTGTATCCCCTTGAGCGCCCGCTTGATCGCGAAGCTCAGGTGGTCGGCCAGTGCGACCACAGTGCTGGATGCCGTCGGCAAACGCATTTCCTGGCGGGCGAATTCCAGTGCCTGATCGGCCAGGTACAGGTGTTCCGGCGGGATTGCCGCCACCAGCTGACCGAAGTTGTCGGGGTCGCGGCCCTCGTCCGGGACGAACACCTTCACGACCTTGGCCGGGTCGACCGGCTGCCCCGGCTTGGCCTGAAAGCTGAGGCCGCGGCCGGTCAGGATGACCTCGCCGCGGGCGGTGTCGCGCGCCAGGACGACGTTGTTGTTGAAGAGTTTGGCCTGGGCAGTGTGTTCATCCGGCTGGCCCGTGGCGTTGTCAAAGCGGTGCGCAATACGGAGCACTTGCGGCGTAATTTGATCGGTCGCCAGCAATTAGCGCTGATGTGGAAGTTGATCCAATGATCAACTGCTGCAACGCGATTCGTCGCAACCGAATCGTCTGACTGCTGCTGGGTCACATACAGCTCCGC
>Ga0208851_1000076_pt1 | contig 41612 bp, 38 predicted proteins | sample NGESurshal092012_FD_184481 | JGI IMG/M metagenome (GOLD analysis project Ga0208851, IMG submission 184481) | Arctic peat soil microbial communities from Barrow, Alaska - NGEE Surface sample 415-2 shallow-092012 (SPAdes) | ecosystem: Environmental > Terrestrial > Soil > Wetlands > Peat ... | reverse complement strand
GCCATGCTCGCAGGCTACCCACTCCAGTCCCTCAAGACCCGTCAGCCACACCGGCACCACACCAGGAGCGGTCCCGTACGCCGGCCTCGGCGGCGGCTCGCCGTGCGGTCCGGGCCCTGTGGGCTCGCTTCACCACCCCAGTCCGCGGATTCAGGCGGAAACCGCGGATTCCGGCGGGGAGGCGGTCCTCGCCCCCCCGTCGCGACGGCAACTCGTGCCCTGCGGGTGGCACCCGGGCTGGACGGCGAGCTCGCCGGTACGACCTCAGACGAGCGGCTCGGGCGGGGGGAACGTCCAGGTGCGGTCGAGCAGCTCGGCGCGCGGCCGGTAGAAGCGCACAAGGTAGTTTCAGCCCTGCGTCACCGGGATGCTGTTGGGACCCTCGGCACCGAAGGTCACCGTGATGCCGCCGTCGGCGTGGCGCTCGGCGGCCACGCCGTTGACCGAGTAGCGACCCGCGTCGTTGGGCACGAAGTAGCCGTCGGGTCCGTAGACGCTGATCGACCAGAAGCCGTCGACAGGCACCTCGCCGACCCTGAGTCGGTGAGCTGTCGCCCCGTCAGAGCGCTCCGGGAACACGGCGACGTACATCGCGTCGTGGCGTGTGTTCCCGCCCCAGAACGTCTCGACGGTGACGATCGCGCTCATGAGCCGAGCCTAGGGGCCGGCGTCACGCACGTGTTGTGCTTGGACAAGCGGCGCCCCCACGTGCCGCTGTCGCCCGCCCGGACCACCGTCGTCGGGCTGCCCGCACACGGACAAGCCCTCCGAGCCGCCGAGTCGGGTGGTTCGGGGTCGGCGGTCGGGGTGGGCTCGGGGCGCTCAGGCCTCGACGACGACGGGGACGATCATCGGGCGGCGGCGGTGCTGGTCGTTGACCCAACGACCGAGGACTCGTCGCACCAGCTGCTGGAGCGCGTACTGGTCGGTGTTGCCGTGCCGCAGCGCCTCCTCGACGGCGTCCTTGATCTTCGGCAGGACGTCGTCGAAGGCTGCGTCGTCCTCGACGAAGCCGCGCGCCTGGATCTCGGGGCCGGCGGTCACCTTGCCGTCGACGGAGTCGACGACGACGAAGCAGGTGATGAAGCCCTCGGTGCCGAGCACGCGACGGTCCTTGAGCGAGGACTCGGTGAGGTCGCCGACGCTCGCGCCGTCGACGTAGACGTAGCCGCAGGGGATCGCGCCCGTGACGGTGGCGCGACCGTCGACGAGGTCGACGACGCCGCCGTCGAGGGTGAGGACGATGCGCTCGGCCGGGATGCCGGTGGCGAGCGCCAGCTCGGCGTTGGCCTTGAGGTGACGCGGCTCGCCGTGCACCGGCATGACGTTCTTGGGCTTGACGATGTTGTAGCAGTAGAGCAGCTCGCCGGCTGCGGCGTGACCGCTCACGTGCACCATCGCGTTGCCCTTGTGCACGACCTTGGCGCCGAGCCGGGTCAGCCCGTTGATCACGCGGCTCACGGCGTTCTCGTTGCCCGGGATGAGCGACGACGCGAGCACGACGGTGTCACCGACACCGATCTTGATCTGGTGGTCGTTGTTGGCGATGCGCGACAGCGCCGCCATCGGCTCGCCCTGCGAGCCGGTGCAGATGAGCACGACCTGGTCGTCCGGGAGGTCGGTGAGCTGCTCGGAGGACACGAGGATCCCGCCCGGGATCGTGAGGTAGTCGAGGTCGCTGGCCACGCCCATGTTGCGGACCATCGACCGGCCGAAGAAGGCGATCTTGCGGTGGTGGCGGTGCGCGACGTCGATGATCTGCTGGATCCGGTGGATGTGCGACGCGAACGACGCCACCACGATCCGGCCCTTGGCGTTGTTGAAGACCCGGTCGAGCGCGGGCTCGAGATCGCGCTCGCTCGCGACGAAGCCGGGGACCTCCGCGTTCGTGGAGTCGACCAGGAAGATGTCCACGCCACGCTCGCCGAGACGGGCGAACGACCGCAGGTCGGTAATCCGGCCGTCGAGGGGGAGCTGGTCCATCTTGAAGTCGCCGGTGTGCAGCACCGTGCCGGCAGGCGTGGCGATGAAGACCGCGAGCGCGTCCGGGATGGAGTGGTTGACCGCGACGAACTCGAGCTCGAAGGGACCGACCTTCGCCGTGTCGCCCTCCCTCACCTCGACCGTGGTGGCCTTGATGCGGTGCTCGCGCAGCTTGGCCTCCAGCAGCGCGAGGGTGAGCCGCGAGCCGTAGATCGGGATGTCCTGCCGCTCGCGCAGCAGGTAGGGCACGGCGCCGATGTGGTCCTCGTGCGCGTGGGTCAGGACGATGGCCTCGACCTTGTCGAGCCGGCTCCGGATGAAGTCGAAGTCCGGGAGGATCAGGTCGACACCGGGCTGCGCATCCTCGGGGAACAGGACGCCGCAGTCGACGATCATCAATCGCTTGGCGTGCTCGAAGACGGTCATGTTGCGACCGATGTCGCCGAGACCGCCGAGCGGGACGATGCGCAAGCCGTTCTTGGGCAGGACGGGCGGGGCTCCGAGCTGCGGGTGAGCGTGGGTCATGCGACGGACTCGAACCCGGGGACGCCGCCGTCGGCGAGGCCCTGGACGAGGACCTTGCGGTCGGCCGACGGCATCGGGAGCAGCGGCAGCCGGACGGCACCGCCGCCCGGTCGGCCCTGGTGCTCCAGTGCTGCCTTCACGGCGATCACTCCTTGGGTACGCGTCATGATCGCCTCGGTCACCGGGACGAGCTCGTCGTTGAGCTCCCGGGCGAGGTCGACGTCACCGGACTCGTGCGCGATCACCATCGCCGCGATCCGGTCCGCGACGAGGTGGCCCGTGACGCTCACGGCGCCGACGGCACCGATCGCGACGAGCGGGAGGTTCATGGCGTCGTCGCCCGAGTAGTAGACGAGCTCGCAGCGCGACATCACCTGCTGGGCGGAGAACAGGTCGCCCTTGGCGTCCTTGTTGGCCACGATCTGGGGATGCTCCGCGAGGCGGAGCAGGGTCTCGGTCGCGATGGCCACGCCCGTGCGCGCGGGGATGTCGTAGAGCATGTTCGGCAGGCCCGTGGCGTCGGCGACCGCGGTGAAGTGGGCGAGGATCCCGTCCTGCGGCGGCTTGTTGTAGTACGGCGTCACCACGAGCAGGCCGTGCGCGCCGGCCTTCTCCGCGGACTTCGCGAGCTCGACGGTGTGGCGGGTGTCGTTGCTGCCGACCCCGGCGACGACATGGGCGCGGTCACCGACCGCACCGAGGACGGCGCGCAGGACGCGGTCCTTCTCGTCGTCGGTCGTCGTCGGCGACTCCCCCGTGGTTCCGTTGACGACGATCCCGTCGTTGCCGAGGTCGACGAGCTCGACGGCCAGCGCGGCGGCCGCGACGTCGTCGAGGGTGCCGTCGGCGTGGAACGGTGTGACCATCGCGGTCAGCATCCGGCCGAACGGCCGTTGAGGGGTGGACGTCGCGGGCATGGCCTTCAGGCTACCGCGCGGCGATGCTCAGGGGGCCACCCGCCCGTTGGACTGGAACGCGGCGTAGGTGAGCGGCATGAGCCGCTCGAACTCCTTTTCGTAGAGCTCCGCGACCATCTCGATCTCGCGCTGCGGGAACGACGGGAAGTGCGAGCCCTCGCGCTTGGTGCGCAGCGACAGGAAGTTCATCAGGGCGCGGGCGTTCATCGTGACGTACGCCGAGGAGTAGATCGTGACGGGAAGGACGACCCGGGCGACTTCGCGGGCGACGCCCGCGGCGAGCATCGTCTGGTAGGCGGCGTAGGCCTGCTCGCAGCTGCGGCGCACCTCGGCGTCGACGATGGCGTACTGCTCCGCCGTGCCAGGCACGAAGACGTAGGCGCCCGGCTTGCCCTCCTGCACGAGGTGGCGCTCGGGGCCCGGGACGTAGAAGACCGGCTCGAGCTCGCGGTAGCGCCCGGACTCCTCGTTGTAGGAGGCGATGCGATGACGCATGTGCTCGCGCCACATGAAGATCGGGGCGCGCACGAAGAAGGTGAACGACGTGTGCTCGAACGGGCTGCCGTGGCGGTCGCGCATGAGGTAGTTGATGAGGCCGGACGAGCGCGACGCGTCGCCGTCGACGTCCTCGAGCGACTGCTCGCCCTTGGTGGACACGCGGGCGGCGAACAGGACGTCGCCGTCGGAGGCCGACGCCTTGACGAGCTCGACGGTGACGTCGCTGCGGAAGGTGATCTCGGGGGTGTCGGTCTCGGCCACGGCCCCGAACCTAGACCACTGCGGGTGCGGACTCGCGCGACACCCGGGGTGGAACCGTGCTTGCCCAGGTGGAACACTTGTGTTCCAATACGTACATGAGTGGTTCGATCCGTTCGCTCCCGACGACGCCGGCTCCGCCCGAGCCGGTCCGCGAGGTCGTGCTGCGCGCCGCCGCCGCGCTGCTGGCCACCGACTCGGGCGCCTCCCTCGCCGAGATCGCCGCGGCCGCGGGGGTCGGGCGCACCACGGTGCACCGGGTGTTCCCCACCCGCGGCGACCTGCTGACGGCCCTCGCGCTCGAGGCGGTCGAGCGCCTCACCAGCGCGCTCGCCGCCGCCCGTCTCGACGACGGTCCCGCCACCGACGTGCTCGCGCGCGTGGTCGAGGAGGTGCTCCCGCTCTCCGACGAGCTGGCGTTCCTCGACAGCGGGCCCGAGGTCTGGGACCTGCCCCAGATGCGCGACGCATGGTGGTCGGTCACCGCCTCGCTCGACACGCTCGTCCAGCGGGGTCAGCTCGAGGGCGACATCCGCGGCGACATCCCGGCGGAGGTCGTCGTCGAGGCCTTCACCGGGATCCTGCTCGGCGTCTGGAACGGCGTGCGCGACGGCCGCGTCGCGCCCGCCACCGCCACCCGTCACGTCGTCACCCTCACCCTTGCCAGCGTCGCTCCCCCCACGAGACAGGTCTGACCATGCGCTCCCGGCGTCCGTTCGTCGTCCTCGAGGCGACGGCGGTCCTCTCCGGCACGGCCAACGGCATCACGATGGTCGCGTTCCCGTGGCTCGTCCTGCAGACCACGGGCGACGCCCGCGCGACGGCGACCATCGCGGCCGTCACCGCGCTCCCCCTGCTCGCCTCGATGCTGTTCGCCGGCGCGGTCGTCGACCTGCTCGGCCGCCGTGCCATCGCCATCACGAGCGACCTGCTGTCGATGCTCAGCGTCGTCCTCGTCCCGGTGCTCGCAGCGACCGTGGGTCTCGGCTTCGGCCTGCTGCTGCTCGTCGCCGCTCTCGGCGCGGTCTTCGACCCCGCCGGCCTGACCGCCCGCGAGACGATGCTGCCGGCGGCCTCGCGCAGCGCCGGGCTCTCGCTCGAGCGCGCGAACGGCATCCACGAGACGTCCTACTCGGTGGCGTTCCTCGTCGGTCCCGGCCTCGGCGGCGTGCTCATCGGGCTGGTCGGCACCACCGCGACGTTCTGGGCGACGGCCGCGGCCTTCGCCATGTCGGCGGCGCTCATGGCGTTCACGCGGATGCCTGCGAGCGGACGTCCGTCGCGATCGGCCTACCCGCAAGGTATCTGGAGCTCCACCCGCACGGGGCTGGCCTTTCTGTGGGACGACAAGGTCCTGCGCACCGTCGCGATGCTCACCGCGCTTCTGGTGGGCGTCTGGCTCCCGGTCGAGGGCGTCGTGCTGCCGGTGCTGTTCAGCTCCGTCGACCAGCCCGAGCACCTCGGCTTCCTCATCACCGCCATGAGCCTCGGCGGCGTCATCGGTGCGCTCGGCTACACGGTGCTCGGGCCGCGGCAGCGTCGGCGCCCGTCGTTCGTCGTCGCTCTGGTCGGCTGCGCCGTGCCCGTCGTCGCCATGGCGTTCCTGCCGCCCTACCCCGTTCTGCTCTTGCTCGGCGTCGTCTCCGGGGCGTTCTTCGGGGCGGTCAACCCGATCACGAACCTCACCATGCAGAACCGCACGCCCGAGGCGCTGCGCGGTCGCGTGGTCGGGGTGATGGGCTCCGCGGCCTACGCCGCCGGGCCCATCGGCTACCTCGTGGCGGGCCCGCTCGTCGAGGCCTGGGGTGCGCAGGCGGTGTTCGCGCTGCTCGCCGTTCTGCTGCTCGTGGCGTCGGTGGCGACCGCCTTCCTCCCGACCCTGCACCGCCTCGACGACCCCGCGCTGCCCGGCTCCGCCGCACTCCCCTTCCCGGAACGCGTCACGATCCCTCCGGTCGACGAGGTGCTCGCCGGTCGCGACGCCGCGTAGGTCCGGGCGCCACCCACCCTCGGCGGGCTCAGCGGCCGAGGACGTGGTGGCCGTGCATGGCACCGTCGGAGGAGAACCGGGCCAGGCCGAACGGCAGGATGTCCGGGTCCACCGGCATCCCCTCGGCGAGGTCGGCCAGCACGAGTCCCATCAGCGCGGAGAACTTGAAGCCCTCGCCGGAGTCGCCCGCGGCGAGCACGACGCGGCCGCCAGCGAGTCGGTCGATGACGAACCGGCCGTCGGGCGACTCGGTCCAGGTGCACACCTGAGAGTCGAGGACGGTCGGGTCGAGGTCGACGAAGTTGCGCACCACCCGCGCCGAGATCGCCGCGGACACCTCGGGCGCGGGCACCCGGTCCTGGTCGTCCTCACGCCACTCGCGGAGCGGCAGGTCGATGCCGAGCTTGTAGCCGCGACCCGGGGTCGTCATCGCGTACATGCCGGGCTCGTCCCCGAGCGGGCCGTCGTAGAGGCATGGGAGGTCATCGGTCTGCGGCGCGCTCCCGACGTGGCACACCTGCTCGAGCACCGGACGGAACTCCACGGCGATCCCCAGCGCCTCGGCCAGCCGCACCACGCCGGGGCCCGGCGTGAGCACCACGACGTCGGCGCGGAACTCGCGGCCGTCCTCGGCGCGGAGCACGACGTCGTCGTCGCTCGGATCGACCTCGCGGATGACCGGTCCGACCACGAGGTTGCCGCGCGCCATCGCGAACAGGCCGGCCTGCGCGTCGAGGGCGGCGCGCGCGAGGACCGGCCCGGCGGTCTCCTGCCAGACGCCCACCCGGCCGTCGGGTCGCAGACCGGGGAAGAAGCGAGCGACGTCGCCGGGGTCCACGATTGTGCGATCCACGCCCTCGGCCGCCAGCGCGGCCGCGACGGCCGGCGCGGTCACGTCGTCGCGCCAGAGCAGTCCGCGTCGCAGGATCGCGGTGATCCCGCTCGCCGACTCGAGCCGTTCCCACGCCTCGACCGAGCGCAGCGCGAGGCGTACTCGCAGCCGGTCGGGGTGGGTCACCCGCCAGAGCCGCGTCGGCCCCGACGAGGACATCAGCTGGGAGGCCGGACCGTGGCGGTCGACGAGGGTGACGTCGTGCCCGCGGCGGGCGAGCTCGGCAGCGGCAGGGAGCCCCCACGCGCCCGCGCCGACGACCACGATCCTCACGGTTCGCACGCTACCCGCGAGGATGGGGTTCATGAGCGATCAGCAGCCCGTGTCCGCACCGGCTCCCGATGCGGCGGTGCGCCGGGCCCGCCCGGCCGACTGCGCGGCGATCGCGGCCATCACCCTGGCCTCGTGGCGGGCGCAGCCCGACGACCTGCTCCCCCGCGATGCGCTCGACGCCGTGTCGCTCGACGACCTCGCACGCGACTGGGTCGACGCGGTCTCCTCACCGCCGAGCCCCCGGCACGTGGTCCTCGTCGCGCTGGAGGGCGACGACGTCGTTGCCTACGCGCTCGCCGAGCCGTCGCACGACCCTGACGCCGCCCCGGACGGCACGAGCTGCGAGATCGTCGACCTCGTCGTGCGCGACGACCGGACGCGTCGGGGACACGGCTCCCGGCTGCTCGCGGCCGTCGTCGACACCCTGCGCGAGACCGGCGGCAACGAGCTGCTGACCTGGGTCGCCACCGGGGACGACGCGCGACTGGCCTTCCTCGCCTCCGCGGGACTCACTGCCGACGGAGCGAGCCGGACGCTCGAGGGCGGGCTCGGTTCGGGTGCCCTCCGGCAGGTCCGCTGCTCAGCCCGCATCGACTGACCGCACGACGTCCCGCTCCCCTAGGCTCGCGCCATGGCGGCGAAGTTCCAGGGCATCCCGGTCGAGGCGTTCGAGTTCTACGACGCGCTGACGGCCGAGAACACCAGGGCGTGGTGGACGGCGCACAAGTCGCAGTACGACGCGGTCGTGCGCGGCCCGATCGAGGACCTGCTGGCCGAGCTCGCGGACGAGTTCGGCGAGGGCAAGATCTTCCGCCCCTACAAGGACGTCCGGTTCTCCAAGGACAAGACGCCGTACAAGGACCACCAGGGCGCCTACGTCCCGACCGAGGATTCCGTCGGCTACTACGTTCAGGTCTCCGCGAGCGGCCTGATGGTCGCGGGCGGCTGGTGGTCCTCGGCGCCGACGCAGCTCGCGCGCTTCCGCGACGCCGTCGACTCGGCGTCAGGCGTCGTGCTGGAGAAGGCGATCGCGACCGCCGAGAAGGGCGGCCTGACCCTGGGTGGCGACGTCATGAAGACGCGCCCTCGCGGGGTCGCCGAGGACCACCCGAGAGTCGACCTGCTGCGTCACCGGTCCCTCACGGTCGAGCGCCACGACGGGACGCCCGCGTGGGTCTCGACCCGCAAGGCGCTGACGCACGTGCAGAAGAGCTGGCGTGCGATGACCCCGCTGGTCGAGTGGCTCACCGATCACGTCGGGCCGGTCGACGACGGTGTGCCGCCGGAGCCGCGGTGAGCTCCCTCGCGGGGGACGTGGGGTCCGACGGCGCGACCCACTGGCACGAGGAACGACGCGCGATCGTGGTCAACGCGATCGGGGTCGGCGTGGCGGTGGCGGCGTACGGCGTGTCCTTCGGTGCCATCTCCGTGACCGGTGGCCTGTCGGTGCTGCAGACGCAGTTCCTCTCGGCGCTGATGTTCACCGGCGGGTCGCAGTTCGCGCTGGTCGGCGTGCTCATCGCCGGCGGAGGCACGATCTCCGCGGTGGCGACGAGCGTGATGCTCGGGTTCCGCAACGCCTTCTACGCGCTCGCGATGGCGCCGGTGCTCCAGGTGCACGGGCTGCGTCGTCTCGCCGCCGCGCAGCTCACCATCGACGAGTCGACCGCGATGGCGGTCGGTCGCTCTGTCGAGCACGACGGCGGGCGTGCCTCGCGCCTCGCATTCTGGGCGACCGGACTGTCGGTGTTCGTGTTCTGGAACATCGCCACGCTGGCCGGCTCGATCGGCGCCAACGCGCTCGGCGACCCGAAGATCTGGGGGCTCGACGCCGCGATCCCCGCCGGCTTCATCGCGCTCGTGTGGCCGCGGCTCAACGACCGGCGCACGTGGACGATCGGGCTCTGCGCGGCTGCGGTCGCCCTGGTCCTCACGCCGTTCCTGCGACCCGGCGTGCCGGTGCTGCTCACGGCCATCGTCGCGGTGGTCGCCGGCGTGCTGGCCGTGCGCGGGAAGGTCGAGCCGTGAGCGCGACCTGGTGGGCGGTGATCCTCGCGACGCTCGGCTGCTACGCCGCGAAGCTCGGCGGACACTCCGTTCCGGAGCACTTCCTCGAGCGGCCGATCGTCCGCGAGATCTCCGACGCGCTGCCGATCGCCCTGCTCATGGCACTCGTCGCCGTCCAGACCTTCGCGGTCGGCCAGACCCTGGTCCTGGACGCACGCGCGGCCGGCCTCGCGGCCGCGGTCGTCGCCCTGCTTCTACGCGCGCCGTTCCTCGTCGTCGTCATCGTCGCCGCAGCGACGGCCGCTGTGTTCCGCCACCTCGGGTGGGCGCTGTGAGCGACCGTGCGCTCGTGTGGCGCAGACCGATGGTCTCCCGCGACACCGACGAGCCGCACCGGGTGTCGACGCCGCTGGAGCTGTTCTTCGACCTGTGCTTCGTCGTCGCCGTCGCCGCCGCTGCTTCCGAGCTGCACCATGCCGAGGACCACGCGGCGCACCTGACGACCGACGTCGTGTCGTACCTCATGGTGTTCTTCGCCATCTGGTGGGCGTGGATGAACGTCACGTGGTTCGCCTCCGCCTACGACACCGGAGACGTGCAGTGGCGGATCTCGATCTTCGTGGTGATCGCCGGGGCCCTGGTCCTGGCCGCCGGCGTCCCGAGCGCGTTCACCGACCACGACTTCCTCGTGGTGACGATCGGCTACTGCATCATGCGCACGTCGCTCGTGCTGCTGTGGCTGCGCGCGGCCCACGACGACCCGCCCCACCGCGAGACGTCGCTGCGGATGGCGCTCGGAGTCACGCTCTGCCAGCTCGGCTGGGTCGCGCTGCTGTTCGTGCCCTCGTCGGTGAAGATGATCTGCTTCGTCGGGCTCGTGGCCGCCGAGCTGCTGGTGCCGGTGATCGGCGAGCGTCGCGGGCGGACCGCGTGGCACCCCGGCCACATCGCCGAGCGCTACAGCCTGTTCACCTTGATCGTGCTGGGCGAGTCGGTGCTCTCGGGCTCGGTCGCGATGGGGGCGGCGGTAGGCCAGGACTCGCACATCGGGGCGGTCTGGGGCATCGCGCTGGGCGGGCTGCTGCTCGTGTTCTCCATGTGGTGGAAGTACTTCGCGCGGTCGGCCGAGGACCTGCTCACGAGCAGCCGGCAGGCGTTCGTCTGGGGCTACGGCCACCTTGTGGTGTACGCGTCTGCAGCCGCTGTCGGCGCTGGGATCGCGGTCGCCGTCGACCAGGCGATGGGACACGCCGACATCAGCGCGGCGCTCGCGACGGCGTGCGTCACCGTGCCGGCGTCGATCTACGTCGTGACCGTGTACTGGCTGCACCTGCGGCCGCAGGAGTCGGCGCGCGGCCGGGGCGCAACGCTGCTCGGCGTACCGCTGCTGCTCCTCGCGTCGTTCGTGCCGCAGGGTGTGCTCGTGTCCGGCTTCTGCGCCGCTGCGATGGTGGCGGTCAACGTCGCCCTCGACGCCCGCGACGCGCGGACGGCACCGTCGGTCGACCTGCCGTCCTGACCTCGCACGAGGGCGCGGCAGTGCCGACGCGCGGTCGCCACGGAACACCGGCTCCAGGACCGCGAACCCGGCCGGGCGACCATGCTCGAGCTGGCGGACCCGACGCGACGACACCACCGACCCCAGCGCGGCATCCACCCGGGACGCGGCCGGCGCTGGTAGCGACTTCACGCCCCATCGTACACCAGTGCTAACGTTCGCCTATGCCGGAAACCGTTGGGAACATTAACGAATCGGCGAATTCTCATCCACAGCGCCTGTGGATGAGAGGCGTCGCGAGGACAACATCCCGAGCCGCGCACGACGACCGGCGGCGCCGACTTCGCTCAGACCGCGATGACGATCTTGCCGGTGTGCTGCTGGGCGCCGAAGCGTCGCATCGCGTCGGCGACGTCCTCGAGCGGGTGGACGGAGTCGATGACGGGCGACACCGCGCCGGACTCCAGCAGGGCGCCGAGGTAGGCGACGTCGGAGGGGTTGTTGGGTCGCCAGAGCGGAACGCCTACGGCGCGGTCGGAGAACCTCGACCTCACTGGTCCGACCGCCATGGTCGCGAACAGCCTCGGGATCGATCCGCCGATCAGCGCCGCGTAGCCGCCGGGCTTGAGAAGTCGCAGGTACGCCGACATCGGGCGGTACGCCGCCACGTCGAGGACGAGGTCGTAGGTTCGGCCCTCGCGCGCGACGTCCTCGACCCGGTAGTCCACGACCCGGTCGGCGCCGACGGCGGTCATGGTCGCCAGCTTGTGCGCGGCGTCGACACCGGAGACGTGCGCGCCCAGCGACTTCGCCGTCTGGATCGCGATCGTGCCCACTCCACCGCCCCCGCCGTTGATGAGCACGTCGTCGCCCGGGCCGACGAGGCGGCGCGCGCGCATCCCGAGCATCGCGAGCCCGCCCGCCTCCGGGACAGCGGCCGCCTGCTCGAACGTCAGCGAGCCCGGGATGACCGCGAAGGTCGACGCCGGCGCCGACACGTACTCCGCGAACGCGCCGAGCCCGGCGGTGCACATGTCGCCGTAGACCCGGTCCCCAGGGCGCAATCCCGTCACCGCGTCCCCCACCGCCTCGACCGTGCCCGCGGCGTCGCAGCCGAGGATCCGGTGCTTCGGCCGCCAGGGTGCGACCACCCGGTTGACGAACGGGTGGCCGGTCAGCAGGTGCCAGTCGTAGTCGTTCACGGAGGTGGCATGAACCCGCACGAGCACCTGACCGGATGCCATGTCGGGGACGGGGACGTCCTCGACGCGCAGCACGTCGGGCGACCCGTAGGAGTCCCGGACGACGGCGCGCATGTCCGCGCGCGCCCTCAGCCGAGCCCGAGGTAGGAGTCCAGGCCGATGGTGAGGCCCGGGTGCGCCGCGACGTTGCGGATCCCGAGCAGGACGCCCGGTGCGAAGGACGACACGGACAGGCTGTCGTGCCGGATCGCCAGGGTCTCCCCCGTGCCACCGAGCAGGACCTCCTGGTGCGACACCAGTCCTCGCAGCCGCACCGAGTGCACGTGCACGCCGTCGACCTCGGCACCGCGGGCGCCCTTGAGCGCCTGGGTCGTGGCGTCCGGCATCGGCGCAGCGCCTGCCTCGCGGCGGGCCTCGGCCACAGCGCGTGCGGTGGCAGCTGCCGTCCCGGAGGGCGCGTCGACCTTGTCCGGGTGGTGCAGCTCGACGATCTCGACGGACTCGAAGTAGGGCGCCGCCTGGGCGGCGAAGCGCATCATGAGCACCGCGCCGATGGCGAAGTTGGGCGCGATGAGCACGCCGGTCGACGGCGTCGCCGCGAGCCAGCCGCTGACCCGGGCGTAGCGCTCGACGTCCCATCCGGTGGTGCCGACCACCGCGTGGATGCCGTGGGACACGAGGAACTCCACGTCGCCCAGGACGACGTCGGGATGGGTGAAGTCGACGACGACCTCGCACCCGGTGTCGATGAGAGTCTCGAGCGGGTCGCCCTTGTCGATCGCAGCCACGATCTCGAGGTCCGGTGCCGCCGCGACGGCATCGACGATCGAGGAGCCGACCCGTCCCAGTGCACCGATGACGCCCACGCGCGTGGTCATGACGGGTCCTCTCAGGCGATGACGGAGGAGAAGTCGCGATCGGTGTCGAACGGGCCGATCACCGCGAGGGTCGGCGTGACCTCGAGCAGGCCGCCCGCGATCTCACGGACGTCGTCGACGGTGACGGAGTCGATGGCGGTCAGGACCTCGGCGGTCGACCACAGCTCGCCGGCGAGCAGCTCGGCCTTGCCGATCCGCGACATCCGCGAGCCCGTGTCCTCGAGACCGAGGACGAGACCGCCGCGCACCTGGCCCTTGCCTCGCTGCAGCTCCTCGTCGGTGAGGCCGTACACGGCTACCTTCGCGAGCTCGTCGCGGGTGATCTCGAGGACGTCGTCGACCTTCTTCGGCATGCAGCCGGCGTAGACGCCGAACATCCCGGTGTCCGCGTAGTGCGAGGCGAAGGAGAACACCGAGTAGGCCAGGCCACGCTTCTCGCGGATCTCCTGGAAGAGCCGGCTGCTCATGCCGCCACCGACAGCGGCGTTGAGGACGCTCAACGCGAAGCGGCGCTGGTCGTCGCGGGCGAGCCCGGGGACGCCGAGCACGACGTTGGCCTGCTCGGTGGTCTTCGACAGCACGCGCACGTCGCCGGCGCCGCGAGTGCGGAACTCCCCCGCACGCGGGACCGCCGGGACGGCGTCGCCGTCGAGGAACCCCGCAGCGCCGAAGGCCTTGCGCACCAGGCGAACGACGGCGGTGTGGTCGACGTTGCCCGCCGCGGCCACGACCATGTTCTCGGGCCGGTACCGGCGCTTGTAGAACGCGCGGATGGCGCGCGGGGTGATCGACTCGATGGTCTCGACCGTGCCGAGGATCGGGCGCCCGAGGGGGGTCGGACCGAACATGGCGTCGGCGAACTCCTCGTGGACGAGGTCCCCGGGATCGTCGTCGCGCATCGCGATCTCCTCGAGGATCACGTCGCGCTCGGAGTCGACGTCGAAGGTGCGCAGCAGCGCGGAGGTGACCAGGTCGCTGACGACGTCGACGGCCAGCGGCAGGTCGGCGTCGAGCACACGCGCGTAGTAGCAGGTGTACTCCTTGCTGGTGAAGGCGTTCATCTCGCCGCCCACCGCGTCGAGCGCGGCGGAGATCTCGAGCGCCGACCGGCGCCCGGTGCCCTTGAACAGCAGGTGCTCGAGATAGTGCGCGGCGCCGGCCTGGGCGGGGGTCTCGTCGCGCGAGCCCACCCCGACCCAGATGCCGAACGCCGCGGAGCGCACACCCGGGACGTTCTCGGTGACCACCCGCAACCCGCCGGGCAGGACGGTACGACGCACGCGCGCACCGTCCTCGACGAGCAGCGTGCGGGTCGAGCCGGGAGCCTGCTCACGCGCCCCGGGCGCACGGCGAAACCGTGCGCCCGGGGCGGTGGTGCGCGAGTTCGTCATCGAGGGGATCAGGCCTCGACGTCGAGAGACTCGTCAGCGGCCGCGGGGGCCTCGGCGTCGTCCTCGACCGGTGACAGCGACAGCTTGCCGCGGGCGTCGATCTCGGAGATCTCCACGAGCACCTTCTGGCCGATGGACACGACGTCGTCGACGTTCTCGACGCGCTTGCCGCCGGCCAGGCTGCGCAGCTTGGAGATGTGCAGCAGGCCGTCCTTGCCCGGCATGAGGGAGATGAACGCACCGAACGTCGTGGTCTTGACCACGGTGCCCAGGTAGCGCTCGCCGATCTCCGGCATGTGCGGGTTGGCGATGGCGTTGATCTGCGCCCGGGCGGCCTCGGCCTTGGGGCCGTCGGTCGCGCCGATGTAGATCGTGCCGTCGTCCTGGATGGTGATCTCGGCGCCGGTCTCGTCCTGGATCTGGTTGATCATCTTGCCCTTCGGCCCGATGACCTCGCCGATCTTGTCGACCGGGATCTGGATCGAGATGATGCGCGGCGCGAACGGCGACATCTCGTCGGGACGGTCGATCGCCTCCATCATCACCTCGAGGATCGCGAGGCGGGCGTCACGGGCCTGGGTGAGCGCGCCACCGAGCACCGAGGCGGGGATACCGTCGAGCTTGGTGTCGAGCTGCAGCGCCGTGACGAACTCCTTGGTGCCGGCGACCTTGAAGTCCATGTCGCCGAAGGCGTCCTCCGCACCGAGGATGTCGGTCAGGGTGACGTACTCGGTCTTGCCGTCTACCTCGTCGGAGATGAGGCCCATCGCGATGCCCGCGACCGGCGCCTTGAGCGGCACGCCGGCGTTGAGCAGCGACATCGTGGAGGCGCAGACCGAGCCCATCGAGGTCGAGCCGTTGGAGCCGAGGGCCTCGGACACCTGGCGGATGGCGTAGGGGAACTCGTCCTTGGTCGGGAGGACCGGCACGAGGGCGCGCTCGGCGAGCGCACCGTGGCCGATCTCGCGACGCTTGGGCGAGCCCACGCGGCCGGTCTCCCCGGTGCTGTACGGCGGGAAGTTGTAGTTGTGCATGTAGCGCTTGCGCGTCTCGGGGCTCAGCGTGTCGAGCTGCTGCTCCATGCGAAGCATGTTGAGCGTCGAGACACCGAGGATCTGGGTCTCGCCACGCTCGAACAGCGCCGAGCCGTGGGCGCGCGGGACGATGTCGACCTCGGCCGACAGGGTGCGGATGTCGGTGAGACCGCGACCGTCGATGCGCACCTTGTCGGTGAGCACCCGCTTGCGCACGAGCTTCTTCGTGAGCGAGCGCAGCGCCGCGCCGATCTCCTTCTCGCGGCCCTCGAACTGGTCGGAGAGGCGCTCGGAGGCGAGGAACTTGACGCGGTCGAGCTCCTCCTCGCGCTCCTGCTTGCCGGCGATGGTGAGAGCAGCGGCCAGCTCGGTGGCGACCGCGCCCTCGACGGCGTCGAACGCGTCGGGCTGGTAGTCCGGGAACAGCGGGAACTCGCGGGTCTCCTTGGTGGACTTCGCCGCGAGCTCGGCCTGCGCGTCGCACAGGATCTTGATGAACTTCTTGGAGGCCTCGAGGCCCTGGGCCACGACCTCCTCGGTCGGCGCCGTGGCGCCGCCCTTGACGAGCTCGATCGTGTTGGAGGTGGCCTCCGCCTCGACCATCATGATCGCAATGTCACTGCCATCGCCGACGACGCGGCCGGCGACGACCATGTCGAACACGGCGTTCTCGAGCTGCGAGTGCGACGGGAAGGCGACCCACTGGCCCTGGATGAGGGCGACGCGGGTGGCACCGATCGGGCCGCTGAACGGCAGGCCCGCGATCTGCGTCGACATCGACGCCGCGTTGATCGCGACGACGTCGTAGAGGTGGTCGGGGTTGAGCGACATGACCGTGATCACGACCTGGATCTCGTTGCGCAGGCCCTTGACGAAGGACGGGCGCAGCGGACGGTCGATGAGACGGCAGGTGAGGATCGCGTCCTCGCTGGGGCGACCCTCGCGGCGGAAGAACGAGCCGGGGATGCGACCCGCGGCGTACATCCGCTCCTCGACGTCGATCGTCAGCGGGAAGAAGTCGAACTGGTCCTTCGGGTGCTTGCCGGCGGTCGTCGCCGACAGCAGCATCGTGTCGTCGTCGAGGTAGGCGACGGCGGAGCCGGCGGCCTGCTGGGCCAGGCGGCCCACCTCGAAGCGGATCGTGCGGGTGCCGAAGCTGCCGTTGTCGATGACGGCTTCGGACGTGTGAATCTCGGGACCCTCCACGGGTGCCCTCCTCTTTCGTGAGGGGACGCCTGGGTCGAGCGCGGGGTTGCCTACCAGTCGGCAGGAGGCCGGTCTTCGATCGAAGCGGACGGGAGTCGAGCCGTGCCCACGCTCCTGCGCGGGGTGCGGCGTACCCGGCCACCACTACCGAGGACCGACGACGGAGGTGCTCGCGTTCGCCCTGGTCGTCCCTGTGGTGCGTCGCTGGTTGTCAGCGGCTGCGGATGTTCAGTTGTGCGGTCGTGCACTGAGGTTCTACCCCAGCGAGGAAGCGAAGCAGGGGAGCGACCCACGGGTCGCTCCCCTGCATGCACTGCTATCGACGGATGCCGAGGCGCTCGATGATCGCGCGGTAGCGGTTGATGTCCGTCTTGGTCAGGTACTTGAGCAGCCGACGGCGCTGGCCGACCAGCAGCAGCAACCCACGGCGGCTGTGGTGGTCGTGCTTGTGCATCTTCAGGTGCTCGGTGAGGTCGTTGATGCGGCGCGTGAGCAGCGCGATCTGGACCTCGGCGGAACCGGTGTCACCCTCGGAGAGGGCGTACTCGGCGATGATCGCGTTCTTGGTCGCGGTGTCGAGCGACATGCGTGGATTCCTTCACGGGCGCGTCACGGACCCGCGCGGGGCGCGCAGGTTCCTGGAACAGTCGCGTGCCGCAGGGCGCCCACCCCGCGGCCGTCAGGCTGCAGGGTACCAGCGCGACGACGTACGGCCCAAACGACGCGGACCGCCGCGAGGCGCATCCGCCCAGGTCAGGGGGCGGTCTCGAGCATCCGCCGCGCCGTGTCGACGTCGAGCGCCATCCGCTCGACGAGCGCGGCGAGGGCGTCCGGGCCCTCGAAGCGGATCTGCCCGCGGATCCGGTCGACGAAGTCCACCGCGACGTGGGCGCCGTAGAGGTCGAGGTCCTCGCTGCCGTGCAGGTCGATGACGTGGGCCTCGACCCGTCGGTCGACGCCGTCGAAGGTGGGGTTGGTGCCGATCGACACCGCTGCCGGGTGCGTGACGGCGTGCCCGGTGTAGGGCGCGACCACCAGACGAGCCGCATAGACACCGTCGGCCGGGACGGCCGCGTGGGGGGTGGTCGCCAGGTTGGCGGTGGGGTAGCCCAGCTCGCGCCCCCGGTGGTCGCCGTGCACCACGGTGCCCTCGATCCGGTGCCGGCGGCCCAGGGAGTACGCCGCGGACGCGACGTCGCCGGCCCGGACGAGGCCACGGACGTAGGTCGAGGACCACACCCCGCCCTCACCGGCGATGAGCGGCTCGGCGTCGACGGTGAAGTCCCGCGCCGCACCCAGCTCGGCGAGGGTCTCGGGATCCCCGGCGGCGCGGTGCCCGAAGCGGAAGTTCTCGCCCACGGTCACGGCGAGCGCGTGGAACCGCGACACGAGGACCTCGTCGACGAACGCCTCGGGCGACAGCGCGGCGGTCTCACGGCTGAACGGCAGGATGCACACCGCGTCGACCCCGAGCTCGGCGAGCAGCGAGCAGCGGTGGTCGATGGTCGAGAGCAGGGCCGGGTGCGTCCCAGGACGCACGACCTCGTCGGGGTGCGGGTCGAAGGTCACGACGACGCTCGGAGCGCCGAGCCGGCGCGCGTGGGCCACGGCTCGACCCACGACCGCGCGGTGGCCGTAGTGGACGCCGTCGAAGACGCCGATCGCGACGACCGACCTCGGCTGGTCGCGTGGTACGTCGTCGAGTCCCTGCCAGCGTTGCACGGGGTCAGCCTGCCAGCACGGGGAGATCGACGTCGCAGGACCCTCCGCGCTCAGGAGGAGAACACCACGACCGGCACGAGGAGGCCGTCGCGCGCCTCGGCCAGGGAGAGGACCGTGCCGTCGGGCCCGAATACGCCGACGAGCCCGGTCGGGTGAGCGCCCGCGTCGATGCGTGCGCCGGTCAGCACCCTGGCCGCCGTCCCGGCGTCGACGTCGGCGCGCGCGAACGCCGTGGACACGGCGTCGGCCATGGGGAGCACGACGGGGTCGGCCTCGAGCTGCTCGAGGGTGCGGGCGACCGAGAGCCCGAACGGGCCCACCCAGGTGCGCCGCAGCGCCGTCAGGTGGCCGCCGACGCCGAGCGACGCGCCGAGGTCGCGCGCGATCGCCCGCACGTACGTGCCCGAGGAGCACTCCACCGTGACGTCGAGGTCGACGACGGGGGCGCCGTCGAGCGTCGGAGTCCTGACCGCGTGGAGCTCGAGGCGGCTGACGCTGACCCGGCGCGTGGGCAGCTCGACGTCCTCCCCCGCCCGAACGCGTGCGTAGGACCGGACGCCGTCGACCTTGACCGCGCTCACCGAGGACGGCCGCTGCTCGATGTCGCCGCGCAGCGGCTCGAGCGCCGCCTCGATCGCCGCGCGGGTGACGCCGGAGGCATCGACCGCGCACGTCTGCTCGCCCTCGGCGTCGTCGGTGACGGTCGCGCGACCGAGGCGGATCGTGGCGTCGTAGGACTTCTCGGTCAGGGCCAGGTGGCCGAGCAGGCGGGTGGCGCGCTCGATTCCGAGCACGAGGACACCCGTGGCCATCGGGTCGAGGGTGCCGGCGTGGCCCACCTTGCGCGTCCCCACGATGCGACGCACCCGTGCGACGACGTCGTGGCTGGTCATGCCCGCGGGCTTGTCGACGACGACGAGGCCGTCGGGCGCGGTGCGCGCTCGGGGACCGCGGGCCACCGCTACTCCGGCAGGTGCTCGGCGGCGGCGAGCGCCTCGCGCACCGCGTGCAGCACGTCGCGGGGACCACCGGCACCGGTGAAGCCGGCGGCGAAGCGGTGCCCTCCCCCGCCGAGCGAGATCGCGACCGACGACACGTCGATCCGGCCCTTGCTGCGCAACGACACCCGCCAGGCGCCCACGTCGTCCTGCTTGACCACGCAGGCGACCTCGGCCTCGGACGCGATGCGCAGCACGTCGATCACGCGCTCGACCGCGTCGATCGGCAGGTCGAAGGTCGACCGGTCGACGTCGGTGACGACGGTCCAGGCCAGGCCGAGACCGCCGGCGGCGTTCTCCTCGAGCACCGCACGGTCCAGCGCCGCACCGAGCAGGCGGAGCGCGACGAACGGCTCGTCGTCGTAGAGGTGCCGCGCGACGAGGTCGTGCCGCATGCCGGTCGCGAGCAGGCGCGCCGCCACCTCGTGCGTCGCCGCCGTGGTGCCGGCGTACTTGAACGACCCGGTGTCGGTGACCAGACCGGCGTAGATCGGTGTCGCGATGGTGGCGTCGAGCTCGACGCCGAGCCGGTCGACGAGCTCGAGCGCGAGGACCGCCGTGGCCGGCGCGTGGACGTCGACGAGGTGGACGTGGCCGAAGCCGGTGAAGGACGCGTGGTGGTCGATCGCGACGAAGACGTCGGCGGCCTCGGCCACCGCGCGCAGCAGGCCGAGCCGCTCGACGGAGCTCACGTCGAAGGACACGACGACCGGGCGATCGTCCAGCGAGCCCGGCGAGACGAGCAGGTGCTGACCCGGCAGCGACCGCAGCATCCGCGGGACGGTGAACGGGTCGTCGCCGAAGGAGACCACGACGTCGATGCCGCGCGCCTCGAGCGCGAGTCCCACCGCGAGGGCTGAGCCCAGAGCGTCTGCGTCGGGCGACACGTGCGCGAGCAGCAGGACGGGGCGGCCGTCCGTGAGCGCCGCGACCGTCGCGCCCCAGTCGGCCTCCAGCGGGGCAGCGGTCCAGCTCACGCCGTCGCTCCTGCGCGGTCCTGCTCGTCCTCGTCCTCGTCGTCCTCGTCGTTCTCGTCGAGGACGTCGTCCTCGTCGTCGTCCTCGTCGCGCGGCTTCCTGTACGGGTCCGCCTCGCCGGCATAGGCAGCGGCCGCGGCCTTCTCCTGCACCTCGGCGTCGGCCACCGCGGCCTGGTGGAGCAGGTCCTCGATCGCCAGGGCGTTCTCGGGGACGGCGTCGGCGACGAAGGTGACCGTGGGCGTGAACCGCACGCCGGTCTGCTTGCCGATCTCGCTGCGGATGACGCCCTTGGCGCTCTCGAGCGCCGCAGCGGTGCCGACCTTCTCCTCCTCCGAGCCGTAGACCGTGTAGTAGACGGTCGCGTCGTGGAGGTCGCCGGTGACCCGGGCGTCGGTGATCGTGATGAACCCCAGCCGCGGGTCCTTGATCCGGGTCTCGAGCATCTCGGCCACGATCACCTTGATCCGGTCGGACATCTTCCGAGCCCGAGCGTGGTCAGCCATGTTTCCCTCCGCCCCCAAGGAGTAGACCTCCCGGTCGACTCCGTCGGCGACGGCTCCGCGTCGGGGCCTGTCGGCGACCTGCGGTCGCCTCCCGATGCCCCGGCGCTTCGCCGTACTGCCTGTGCCTGTCGATCGTTGCTCATCCGCCCTGCGGGGCGGATCGAAACCCCGAGGTGGCTCGGTCCGGTGTCGCCGGCCGAGCCACCTCGGGTCTCACTACACTCTCGGCTTCTCTCTCATCTCGAAGGTCTCGATCACGTCGTCGACCTTGATGTCGTTGAAGTTGCCGAGGCCGATACCGCACTCGAAGCCCTCGCGGACCTCGGTGGCGTCGTCCTTGAACCGCTTCAACGACTCGATGGTGAGGTTGTCCGCGACGACGGCGCCGTCACGGATGACGCGCGCCTTGGCGTTGCGGCGCATGAGGCCCGAACGCACGAGAGCACCGGCGATGTTGCCGAACTTGCTCGAGCGGTAGACCTCGCGGATCTCGGCGGTGCCGAGCGAGACCTCCTCGTAGACCGGCTTGAGCAGGCCCTTGAGCGCAGCCTCGACCTCGTCGATCGCCTGGTAGATGACCGAGTAGTAACGGACGTCGACGCGCTCGCGGTCGATGATCTCCTGAACCCGCTCGGCCGGTCGCACGTTGAAGCCGATGATGACGGCGTCGGACGCGACGGCGAGGTTGACGTCGTTCTGCGTGATGGCACCGACACCGCGGTCGATGACGCGCAGGCTGACCTCGTCGCTGATGTCCAGGCCGACCAGCGCCGTCTCGAGCGCCTCGACCGAACCGGACACGTCGCCCTTGAGGATGAGCTTGAGCTCCTCTACCTCGCCGCGCTCGAGGGACTTGAGGAAGTCCTCGAGGGTACGGCGGCCACGCGCCTGAGCCAGTGCCGCGTTGCGCTCACGCGCCGCACGGGTCTGGGCGATCTGACGTGCGGTCCTGTCGTCCTCGACCACCAGCATGTTGTCGCCGGCACCCGGGACGGCCGTGAGGCCGAGCACCTGGACGGGCCGGGCCGGGCCGGCCTCCGCCAGTGCCTCGCCGTGCTCGTCGAGCATGGCGCGGACCCGGCCGTAGGCGTCGCCGACCACGATGGAGTCACCCGGGCGCAACGTGCCGCGCTGGACGAGCACCGTGGCCACCGGACCGCGACCGCGATCGAGGTGAGCCTCGATCGAGACACCCTGGGCGGGCTGGTACGGGTTGGCCCGCAGGTCCAGCGCGGCGTCGGCCGTGAGCAGCAGCGCCTCGAGGAGCTCGTCGATGCCCTGGCCGGCCTTGGCCGAGACGTCGACGAACATCGTGTCGCCTCCGTACTCCTCGGGGACGAGGCCGTACTCGGTGAGCTGACCACGGACCTTCGCCGGGTCCGCGCCCTCCTTGTCGATCTTGTTGACGGCGACCACGATCGGCACGTCGGCGGCCTTGGCGTGGTTGAGCGCCTCGATCGTCTGCGGCTTCACGCCGTCGTCGGCCGCGACCACGAGGATCACGATGTCCGTCACCTGCGAGCCGCGAGCACGCATGGCGGTGAACGCCTCGTGACCCGGGGTGTCGATGAAGGTGATGGCACGCGGCTCGTCGCTGTCGGGACGCGCGATGACCTGGTAGGCACCGATGTGCTGGGTGATGCCACCGGCCTCCTTCGCCATCACGGTGGTGTTGCGGATGGCGTCGAGCAGGCGCGTCTTTCCGTGGTCGACGTGACCCATGACGGTGACGACCGGGGGACGAGCGACCAGGTCGCTCTCGTCGCCCTCGTCCTCGCCGAACTCGAGGTCGTAGCTCTCCAGGAGCTCGCGGTCCTCGTCCTCGGGGCTGATGATCTGGACGTCGAAGTTGAGCTCCGTGCCCAGCAGCAGCAACGCGTCGTCGGACAGCGACTGGGTCGCCGTGACCATCTCGCCGAGCTTGAACATGACCGTGATGAGGACGCCCGACGGCACGTTGATCTTGTCGGAGAAGTCCGTGAGCGAGGAGCCACGCGCGAGGCGCACGACCTCGCCGTTGCCCATGGGACGGATCTCGCCGCCCATGGACGGGGCCGACATGTTGTCGAACTCCTGGCGCTTCGCACGCTTGGACTTGCGACCGCGCGCGGGCTTGCCACCGGGACGGCCGAACGCACCGGCCGTGGTGCCACGACCACCGGCACCGGGACGACCGCCGAAGCCACCGCCGCCACCACCGGGACGCGGCGCGCCGAAGCCACCGCCGCCGCCAGGACCACCGGGACCACCAGCGCCGCCACCGGGACGCGGGGCGCCGAAGCCACCGCCGCCGGGACGACCGCCGGGCGCGGGACGACCGGCGCCGGGACCGCCGGGGCGCGCCCCGGGACCACCCGGACGGGCGCCGGGCCCGCCGGGGCCGGCCGGGCCACCCGGACCGGCCGGACGGCCGGGGCGCATGCCCGGCATCATCCCGGGGTTGGGACGCGGAGCACCCGGGACGCTGCCACCGGGGCGCACCGCGGGACGCGGGGCACCGGGGACGCCGCCCCCGGCCGCCGGACGCTCGATGCTGCGGTCGGTGAAGGGGTTGTTGCCCGGACGGGCCGGGCGGGGCGCACCGGGGACGGCGCCGGGGACCGGCGCCGCGGGACGCGGCGGGGCCTCGGCGCTGCGGTCGGTGAAGGGGTTGTTGCCCGGCCGCGGCGCGCGGGGGGCGGCGGGCGTCGGCGCAGCGGACGCGGCCGGAGCCTCGACCACCCTCTCAGCGGCCGGAGCGGCCGGGGCCGCTGGGGCCGCCGGGGCGACGGGAGCCGCCGGCACTGGCGCGGCGGGCGCGGCCACGGCCGCAGCCTCGACCACCGGTGCCTCGGGCGCGGCCGGAGCCGCGGGCTTGGGTGCCGCCTTCCTGGCGGCGGGCTTGGGGGCGGCGGCGGGTGCCGCGGGGAACGCCTCCCGGAGTCGCCGGACGACCGGCGCCTCGATCGTAGAGCTCGCCGAACGGACGAACTCCCCCATCTCCTGGAGCTTGGCCACGACGACCTTGCTCTCGACTCCGAGCTCCTTGGCGAGCTCGTAGACCCGGACCTTCGACACAGTTCTCCTGATCTCGGTCCGGAATCGGGGGTCGACCCGGACCACTCAGACGTGCACGGACACGCTCATCGCTGGGCGTTCATGAGCTCTTCATGTCCTGTCGCTCCCGACGTGGCTGGACAAGGTGGCGTGTGGTGCCCGGGCGACGGCACGGACCGTCACCCGTCGTACGGGGTGGAACGCGGCGCCGGGCGGAGCTCGGAACGCCGTCGCTCGAGCTCGATCCGGACCGCGGTGACGTCGGGCGAGACCGCGGCCCGCAGGGCCCTGGTCAGCGCCCGCCGACGTACGGCGAGGTCGAGACAGGCCGGGTCGGGGTGCAACCACGCACCTCGCCCCGGGATGCGGGCCCGCGGGTCGGGGACGACGACGCCCTCGACCACGACGATCCGCACCAGGTCGGGTCGACCGCCCCTTCGCCGGCACCCGATGCAGGTGCGCACCGGGGTGCGCGCATCAGGACGGGAGACCGGGCGACCGGCCACGGACGAGTCTACCCCGCCGGCCGGTGGGTCAGTCACGCTCACCGGCCGAGGCTCGGTCGTCCCTGCCCTCGCCGTCCTCGCCCGGGGCCGTGTCGGCCCGGATGTCGATGCGCCACCCGGTGAGGCGGGCCGCGAGGCGGGCGTTCTGTCCCTCCTTGCCGATGGCGAGCGAGAGCTGGTAGTCGGGCACGACGACCCGCGCAGACCTGGTCGCGAGGTCGACGACGGTCACCGAGGTGACCCGGGCTGGCGAGAGCGCGTGGCCGACCATCTCGGCCGGGTCGTCGGACCAGTCGACGATGTCGATCTTCTCGCCGTGCAGCTCGGTCATCACCGCACGCACGCGCGAGCCCATCGGGCCGATGCAGGCGCCCTTCGCGTTCAGCCCCGGAACGGTCGAGCGGACCGCGATCTTGGTGCGGTGCCCAGCCTCACGGGCGATGGCCTCGATGACCACCGAGCCGTCGGCGATCTCGGGCACCTCGAGGGCGAACAGGGAGCGGACCAGGTTCGGGTGGGTGCGGGAGACCGTGACCCGCGGCCCGCGCGGCGTCTTCTGGACGGCGACGACGTGGCACTTCAGCCGCGTGCCGTGGGTGTAGGTCTCGCCGGGAACCTGCTCCTGCGGCGGGAGCACCGCCTCGATCTTCCCGAGGTCGACGAACACCATCCGCCGGTCGTTGCCCTGCTGCACGATGCCCGACACGAGGTCGCCCTCGGTCCCGGCGAACTCGCCGAACGTGACGTCGTCCTCGGCCTCGCGCAGGCGCTGCAGGATGACCTGTCGCGCCGTGGTCGCCGCCACGCGGCCGAAGCCGTCCGGGGTGTCGTCGTACTCCCGGCCGGGCGTGCCGTCCTCGGAGGGCTCCTCGCGGGCCCAGATGGTCACGTGGCCGGTCTTGCGGTCGAGCTCGGCGCGGGCCCGGTCGGCCGCCCCCTCGGTGCGGTGGTAGGCGAGCAGGATGGCCTGCTCGATGGTCTCCACGACGACGTCGTAGGAGAGCTCCTTCTCGCGCACGAGCGCCTTGAGGGCGCTGACGTCGATGTCCATGGTGCTCAGTCCTCGGTGTCGTCGGTGTCGAGCGCGTCCGGCTCGTCGGTGTTGTCGGTGTCGTCGGTGTCGTCGGTGTCGTCGTCGGCCATGTCGTCCCCGAGGTCGGCCTCGGCGGCGCGGGAGAACTCGACCTGCACGACCGCCTTCGCGACCTCGGCCAGGGCCACGGTGGTCCGGCTGATGCGTCCCTTGGTGTTGACCTCGAGCTCGACCTCGGTGTCGGAGGCTTCCAGGACGCGACCGGTGACCTCCCGGCCGTCGCGCAGCGTCACGGCCACCAGGCGCGACACGCTGCGACGCCAGTGCCGCGGCTCGGTCAACGGGCGGTCGACGCCGGGCGAGGACACCTCGAGGGTGTAGGGCTCGTCGCCGAGGACGTCGGAGGTGTCGAGCGACTCGGACACCGCGCGGCTCGCCGCAGCGACCTCGTCGAGGGTCACGCCGTGGTCGCTGTCGACCAGGACGCGCAGCACGAGGCGGCGACCGACGCTGCGCAGCTCCACTGCCTCGAGCTCGAGACCGGTGGCGCCGACGGCCGGTCGCAGGATGCCCGCGACCTGGTCGACCCGGGCCGGGTCGGGCTTGCGTGGCGCGGAGTCGGGACGGCGGCCCTGCGGGGGTCGGGCGGTCATGGGCGCCTCCTGGGCACCGACGACGGGGTCCGTCGCGGTTCTGTGCTGTTGTGGGGATCCTGTTGTGGTCGTGCGGTTGTCGAGGTGTCACCCTACCCGCGGCCGCCGCGCCCCGGCCTGCTCACCGCCGGCCGGCCGCGGTGAGGGACGACACCTCCCCATGGCAGGCGCCGGGTGCCGGCGTCCGGCGACATAGGCTGCCTGACGTGCCGATCGACCTCTCGCGCCGCGACGTGCTGCGCCTCGGGCTGGCGGCCTCGGCCGCGGCCGGGCTCGCGGCGTGCACGACCTCCCCGGCCGGTCGACCGACCACCACCGACCCAGGCGGGCCGCAGGACCCCGACCGCGCCCTGCGTGCCGAGATCGGGCGCGACGAACTGCGCCTGACCGCCCTCTACAACCAGGCCGCCGGGGCGCTGCCGGGCGCCGCCGCGACCCGAGTGAGCGCGATCGGCGCACGGCACGTGGCCTACCGCGCCGCCGTCGACCCGGCCGGGCTCTCGGGAACGACGGGGGCGACGGGGGCGACCGGGGCGAGCGGGTCCACCGGGCCGGCCGCGTCCGTGGCGCCGCCGTCGATCCCGCCGACGGCGCTCACCGCGCTGTCGATCCTGGTGTCCGCGGAGACCGCAGCCGCGCGCGAACGCGCGCGTCAGTCCGCGGCGGCGGTCGACCCCGAGCTGGCACGCATCGTCGTGCTCGTCGGTGCCGGCGCGGCGGCCGCCGCCGCTGCCCTGTCCTCGGCGAGGGCCCGATGATCGAGGTCGACAGCGCGGTGCTCGTCCTGGGCGGGACCGAGGCGGCGGTCTACGCCTACGGGCTGGTCGCGGCGCGGGTCACCGGCGCCGAGCGCTCGCGGGCGCTGTCGGCCATGTCGTGGCACCGGGCGCAGCGCGACGCGTTGAGAGCGCGCATCAGCGCGCTGGGTACCACTCCCCCGGCGGCTGCGGCGGCGTACACCCCGCCGGTGCCCGTGACCGACGCCGCCTCCGCGCGCGCCCTCGCGGCGCTGGTGGAGGACCGCCTCGCCGGGCAGTGGGCGGCGCTGGCCGCCTCGTCCGCGGTCGCCCGCCGGACGCAGGACGCGCTCACCACCCAGTCCTGCGCCGTGCGTTGCGTGACCTGGTCGGGCACCGCGCCCGTGTGGAACGGCGCGGTATAGCTCACGCCCCGCGGACGATGTCGATGCCGAGCTTGACGAGCAGTGCCGCGACGACGACGAGGAAGACGACCCGAACGAAGCCCGAGCCCCTGCGGACCGCGGTGCGCGCCCCGACGACGCCGCCCGCGAGGTTGGCGGCACCCATGGTGAGACCGAGGGCCCACAGGACGTGACCCCCGGCCGCGAACACGATGAGCGCCGCGAGGTTGGTCGAGACGTTGACGATCTTGGCGATCGCCGAGGCGTTGAGGAACGAGTAACCGAGCAGGACCACCAGGCCGAAGACGAGGAACGTCCCGGTGCCGGGGCCGAAGACGCCGTCGTAGAGGCCGATCGTGGCGCCCATCGCGACGGCGGCCACGCCGTGGCGGGCGTGGGCGTCGGTGCCGTGCCAGCGCAGGTCCTGGCCCTCGCCGAGGGCGGGGCGCACCAGGGTCCAGGTCCCGACGACGAGCAGCAGCACGAGGGCGAGCGGCCGGAAGAACGTCCCGGGCAGGTGGGTGGCGACCACGGCGCCGACCGCCGACCCGAGGAACGCGGCGACCGCCATGGGCACCGCCGTGGCGACGTCGGTGACGGCGGCCCGTCGGTAGGTGATCGCGGCAGCCGTGGTCCCGACGATCGAGGAGAGCTTGTTCGTGCCGAGCACCGTCGCCGGTGGCGCTCCCGGGAGGCCGATGAGGAGCGCGGGGAACTGCACCAGGCCGCCGCCACCGCTCACCGCGTCGACCCAGCCCGCGAGTGCGGCGGCCACCACGAGGAACGCGAGGATCGCCGGCGTGACGCCGTAGAGCGACTCCACTGATCAGTCGCCGGCGTTCCAGCCGCGCACGACGTCGAGCACCTCGCCCAGACTGCGGACCACGGCGTCGGGGGTCACGTCCACCGGCACCTGCTGGTGCTCCGGGATGTCCGAGTGCGGCACGAGGACGGCGCGCATTCCGACCTGCTGCGCCCCGTGGATGTCGTCCCAGGGCCGGTCGCCGACGAACACGCACCGCGCCGGGTCGTCGACCCCGACGGCGGCCATCGCGGCGAGGAAGGCGTCGGCGTGCGGCTTCCCCGACGACGTCTCGCTGGTGTAGACGGCCCCGTCGATGAGGTGCAGCACGCCGTCGCGCTCGAAGACCGCCTCGTGGTGCTCACGCGGCCACATCGTGTTCGAGAGGACCCCGACCCTTACGCCGTCGGAGCGCAGCGCCTCGAACATCGGCACGACGTCGGGGTCGGTGTGGGTGTGCGGGTCCCAGCCCTCGAGGTAGGCGTCCATCGCCTCGGCGTGCTGCCAGGAGTCGGTGTCGATGCCCGCGATCTCGAAGACCCGACGCAGGTTGCCCGTGCCTGCTGCGCCACCCGTGGCGCGCTGGCGCTGCCAGATCGACTCCTCGGCGTCGAAGAGCCGCTGGGCGAGCTCCTTCGCGTGGGCGGGGTCGTAGACCTGGGCATAGGGGTACCACTGCGCGACGAGGTCGAGCGAGTGCCACGGGGTCAGCGTCCCGCCCCAGTCGAACAGGACGGCCTCGACAGGACGGGCGGGGGTCATGCGCGGCAGGCGGCGACGATGGAGTCGAGCGCGGAACCGACGGGGAGCTCGGTGCGCTCGCCGGTGGCGCGGTCCTTGAGCTCGACGACGCCGTCGGCGAGGCCCTTGCCCACGACGACGATCGTGGGGACGCCGAGCAGCTCGGAGTCCTTGAACTTCACGCCGGGCGACGCCTGGCGCCGGTCGTCGTAGATCACCCGGAGCCCGGCCTTCTCGAGGTCGGTGGCCAGCGCCTCGGCATAGGTCCAGACGGCGTCGTCCTTGCCGGTCGCGACGAGGTGGACGTCGGCAGGGGCGACCTCGCGCGGCCAGCACAGGCCGATGTCGTCGTGGCTCTGCTCGGCGATCGCGGCGACCGCGCGCGAGACGCCGATGCCGTAGGACCCCATCGTGACGACCTGCTGCTTGCCGTTCTCGTCGAGCACCTTGAGGTCGAGCGCCGTCGCGAACTTGCGGCCGAGCTGGAAGATGTGGCCGATCTCGATGCCGCGCGCCATCTCCAGCGCCGACCCGCACACCGGGCAGACGTCGCCCTCGACGATCTCGGCGGCCTCGATCGTGCCGTCGGCGGTGAAGTCGCGCCCGGCCACGAGGTCGAAGACGTGCCGGCCGGGCTGGTTCGCACCGGTGATCCACCGAGTGCCCTCGACGACGCGCGGGTCGACGAGGTAGCGGATCTTCGACTCGGACTCCTCGCCAAGAACCTGCGGGCCGATGTAGCCCTTCACGAGCAGCGGGTGCTTGGCGAACTCGGCCTCGACCATCGCCTCGGGCTCGTCGGGGTGCAGGACCGCCTCGAGCCGCTTCATGTCGACCTCGCGGTCGCCGGGCAGGCCCACGACGAGCGGGTACGTCGTGCCGTCGGGGCGGGTCACCGTGAGCACCACGTTCTTGAGCGTGTCGCCGGCCGTCCACGCGCGGTCGCCGCGCGGCTGGTGGGCGTTCGCGAACTCGACCAGGGTGTCGATCGTGGGTGTGTCCGGCGTGTCCTCGACGTGGGCGGCATGAGCGTCGTCGTAGAGGATCGTGGGCGGCACGGGGGTGACCACCGCCTCGACGTTCGCGGCGTAGTCGCCCGTGGTGCAGCGCACGTAGGTGTCCTCGCCGTTCTCGGTCATCGCGAGGAACTCCTCGGACGCCGAGCCGCCCATCGCGCCCGACATCGCCGAGACGATGACGTACTTCAGGCCCATCCGGTCGAAGGTCTTGATGTAGGCGTCGCGGTGCTTGTCGTAGGAGACCTGCAGGCCGGCGTCGTCGATGTCGAAGGAGTAGCTGTCCTTCATGACGAACTCGCGGCCGCGCAGGATCCCCGCACGAGGACGCGCCTCGTCGCGGTACTTCGTCTGGATCTGGTAGAGCGCCAGGGGCAGGTCCTTGTACGACGAGTACTCCCCCTTGACCATGAGGGTGAACATCTCCTCGTGCGTGGGGCCGAGGAGGAAGTCGTTGTCGCGACGGTCCTTGAGCCGGAAGATGCCGTCGCCGTACTCGGTCCAGCGGTTCGTCGCCTCGTAGGGCTCGCGGGGCAGCAGGGCCGGGAAGTGCACCTCCTGGAAGCCCGCGGCGTCCATCTCCTCGCGGACGATGCGCTCGACGTTGCGGTAGACGTGCCAACCCAGGGGCAGCCACGAGAAGATGCCCGGCGCCACGCGGCGGACGTAGCCGGCGCGGACCAGCAGACGGTGGCTCGGGACCTCCGCGTCCGCCGGGTCCTCACGCAGGGTGCGCAGGAACAGCGACGACATGCGGAGCAGCACGGGGATCTCCTCGTAGTTGTGCGGACCCGCAGGATATCGGGACGGGCCGGTCGCCCTCGCACCCGTTCCTGGAGGTCGGGGGCGGCCGCGACGGGCCGGGCGGCCGGGACCTTCGGCGGGCTGGTGAACCACGCAGCGGTGACCCCGGCCGCGAGGACGACGGCGCCGGCGTACATCCCCGCGCTGCGGGTCCGCGTCAGAACAGGACGGTGGCGAACTCGCCGTGCGGACGGAACCCGACCCGCTCGTAGACGCGCCGCGCGGCGGCGTTGAAGTCGTTGACGTAGAGGCTCACGACCGGGGTGTGGTCACGCCGCGCGAGTGCCACCACGGCGGACATGCCCGGCGCGCCGAGACCGCGACCCCGGTGCGCGGGCGCGACCCAGACGCCCTGCACCTGGCACACCTGATCGCTCACCGCGCCGACCTCGGCCTTGAACACGACCTCGCCGTGCTCGATGCGGGCGTAGGCCCGGCCGTGGCGCACGAGCTCGGCGATGCGAGCCCGGTAGGCGGCGCCCGCACCTCCGGCGAGAGGGGAGACGCCGACCTCCTCGGTGAACATGTCGATGCAGGCCGGGAGCAGCAGGTCGACCTCGTCCTCGCGGACGCGTCGGACGCCCGGATCAGCGGCGACCGCGGAGTCGGCGTCCATGACGAGCAGCGGCTGGTGCGCGCGCACGTCGCGCGCCGGCCCCCACGACAGCGACAGCAGGGGCCAGAGGTGGGCGACCTCGTCGGCCGGCCCCACGATCGAGGAGCACCGGCGCCCGATCCGCCGGCACCGGTCGGCGAAGCCGCGCCGCGCGTCCGGGGTGGTCTCGACCGGGACGAGGTTGGCCCCGAGGTAGAGCAGCGAGGTGAGCACCCCGCCCTCCGACCAGCCCCACACCTCGCCGCCGAGCCGCCAGGAGTCCAGGCCGCTGTTGTGGATGCGCGAGGCCACGAAGCAGTGCGACACCGGGTCGCGGTCGAGCACCGCGACAGCCTGCCGCAGGTCGCGCGGCGACAGCACCCGAAGCACACCGGTGGTCGCCGTCGTCACGGGAGCATCCTGCCCGACCCGCCCGCTCAAGTCCCTTGTTGCCCACCTATCTGTCGTTTCCCATCCCTCCGCGCCTCGGGATACGACAGATAGGTGGGCAACAGCGAGGGTGTGGAGAGCTGCCTTGGGGTGTGTCGCTGGGGATCGTCCGCATGCCCTGACCGCAGCCGGTGCACGGTCCGACGATGCCCGCCCGCCATCGCCCTCATGTCATCGCCGACGTCGTCCGCGCGCACCTCGGGCCCGACCCGGTCGCGGTCGCCGACGTAATGGCCCTCGGTGTCACCCCGGGACAGCCGCGTGCGGCCGTCGCCGCCGGGACGCTCGCGCGTCTCCGACGTGGCTTCCTCACCGTCGGCACCGTCCCGGGAACCGGCCGTTCCGGCGCGGACGGACCCGTGGGCGGGTGACTCGCTCGCACCGGAGATCCGTCGTGCGCACATCCGGGATGCACGGGCCGCGCTCCTGGATCTGGGCGACGACGGCGTCGTGAGCCACGCGTCCACCGCCCTGCTGCACGGGCTCCCGTTCCCGCTCCCTCAGGACGCGCCCACGGCCGTGTGGGTCACGGCTCCGCGCCACGGTCGCATCGTGGCCGGCACCCACCGACGACTCGGTCTGGTGCCGGAGGAGGACCGGACCGAGGTCGAGGGGGTCCTCTGCTCGGGCATCGCTCGAACCGCCCTCGACCTGGCACGACGCCGACGCCTCCCGCAGTCGCTCGTCGTGCTCGACGCGGCCGCCGCTCGGGTGGGGAGGGACGCCCTGTGGCGCGCGGCCGACCGCCTGACGTGGAAGCGGGACCTGCGCGGACCACCCGGCCCTCGCTGTGACGGACCCGTCGTCCGAGTCGCCGCTGGAGTCCTCCTCCCGTGGCGTCATGGTCCTCGCCGGGATAGGCGCGCCCGAGCTGCAGGCCTGGGTGCACGGCGCCGACGGACTGCCCTACCGCGTCGACTTCCTCTGGCGCGACAAGCGCGTGACCGGCGAGGCGGACGGGTGGGTGAAGTACCGCGACATCGACGACGTACGGGCCGAGAAGCGGCGCGAGGACGCCTTGCGCCAAGCGCGGGATTCATCGTCGTCCGGTGGACGTGGGACGAGCTACGTCGTCATCCGGAGCGCGTCATGGCCCGGCTGCGCCAGCCGATCAACGCCTGATACTGCCCACCTATCTGTCGCTTCCCGCGTCATCTGAGGCTCGGGAAACGACAGATAGGTGGGCAACAGCGGGTCGGAGACAGGGGGTCAGGAGACGGTGACGACGGGAGCGGCGGCGTTCTCGCCGGACTCCGGGTCGACGCCCATCTCCTCGGCCATCTCGAGCGCCATCGCCACGAGCGTCTCGACGATCTGCGACTCCGGCACGGTGCTCACGACCTCTCCGCGCTTGAAGATCTGACCCTTGCCGTTCCCGGACGCGACCCCGAGGTCGGCCTCGCGGGCCTCGCCCGGACCGTTGACGACACAGCCCATGACGGCCACGCGCAGAGGGACCGCCAGGCCCTCGAGCCCCGCGGTCACCTGCTCGGCGAGGGTGTAGACGTCGACCTGGGCGCGGCCGCAGGAGGGGCAGGAAACGATCTCGAGGCCGCGCTTGCGCAGGTTGAGCGACTCCAGGATCTGGTTGCCGACCTTGACCTCCTCCACGGGCGGCGCCGAGAGCGAGACGCGGATCGTGTCGCCGATGCCCTCGCTCAGCAGCGCACCGAAGGCGACCGCCGACTTGATCGTGCCCTGGAAGGCCGGACCCGCCTCGGTGACGCCGAGGTGCAGCGGGTAGTCGCAGCGCTGGGCGAGGAGCCGGTACGCCGACACCATGACGACCGGGTCGTTGTGCTTCACCGAGATCTTGATCTCGCGGAAGTCGTGCTCCTCGAACAGCGAGCACTCCCACAGCGCCGACTCGACGAGCGCCTCGGGCGTCGCCTTGCCGTGCTTGGCGAGCAGCCGCTTGTCGAGCGAGCCCGCGTTCACGCCGATCCGGATCGGCACTCCGGCGTCCTTGGCGGCTCGGGCGATCTCCCCGACCTTGTCGTCGAACTGCTTGATGTTCCCCGGGTTCACCCGCACACCGGCGCAGCCGGCGTCGATCGCGGCGAAGACGTACTTCGGCTGGAAGTGGATGTCGGCGATGACCGGGATCTGCGACTTCCGCGCGATCTGCGCCAGGGCGTCGGCGTCGTCCTGGCTCGGCACGGCCACCCGCACGATCTGGCAGCCCGAGGCCGTGAGCTCGGCGATCTGCTGCAACGTCGCGTTCACGTCGCTGGTCAGTGTGGTGCACATCGACTGCACCGAGATCGGGGCGTCGCCGCCGACCTCGACCGGGTGGGTCGCGTGGCGCAGGACGATCTTGCGGCTGGCACGGCGCTCCGCGAGGACGGGAGCGGGCAGGGCAGGCATACCGAGTCCGACGGTCATGGGGACATCATCCCCCGACTCGCGCGGGTCCGCGCCCCATGGCGGAGGGGTACGCCGAGGGCTGACTCAGCCGCCGAGGGTGATCGGCTTGATGAGGTCGGCCACGACCGTGACAGCACCCATCAGGACGAGGGCGATCGACATGGCGTAGGTGAGCGGGAGCGCCTTGGCGATGTCCACGGGTCCGGGGTCGGGCCGCCGCCGCAGCCGTGCCCATCCGCGCTTGATCGACTCCCAGATGGCGCCGGCCACGTGACCGCCGTCGAGCGGCAGGAGCGGGACGAGGTTGAACAGGAACAGGAACAGGTTCAGCCCTGCGAGGAGGCCGAGGACGAACGCCGTCTTGTCCAGGACGGGCGTGTTCTCGAGCGCGACCGCCTCGCCGGTGATCCGGCCGGCCCCCACGATCCCGACGATGCCGTTCTTGTCGCGCGGCTCGGAGGTGAAGGTCTGGCGCATGAGGTCCCACATGCGCACGGGGAGGGTCACGATCTTCTGCACCGAGTTCGTGGTGAGGTCCCAGACGTAGCCGGGGACCGTCGTCACCGCGACCGTCTGGCGCTCCAGGGCCGGCGCGATGCCCACGAAGTTGCGGGTCTCGGTGGCACCCGTGGGGTTGCCGTTGTCGTCGTAGACCGGACGGGACGCCGCTGCGACGGGGATCGTGAGGGTGACCTGCCGCCCGTCGCGCTCGACGACGAACGGGACGTCGCCTGCGGGGGCCGCCTTGATCGCCGCCTGCTCCTCGGGCCACGTGGTGACCTGCGTGCCGGCGATCGAGAGGATCTTGTCGCCTACCTGCAGGCCGCCCGCCGCCGCGGGGGTCGGCGTCGAGGGCGCGCAGGTCCCGGAGGAGCCCTTCGCACCGTCGAGGTTCGTGGCGGTGGGCACGCACGGGACGACGGCGCCGACCCGCGTGGTCGCGGTCTGGAGACCGATGCCGCAGAGCACGATGGTGAACAGAAGGAAGGCCAGGACGAGGTTCATCGTCGGGCCGCCGAGCATCACGACGATCCGCTTGCGCACGGGGAGCTTGTAGAACACGCGGTCGACGGCGTCGGGCGTGACCTCCTCCATCGACTGCTGGCGGGCATCGTTGACGAGGTTGGTGAACCGGCCCGTGGTGGAGGCTCGGAGCAGCGTGCCGTCGCTGCCCGGCGCCGGCGGGTACATGCCGATCATCCGGATGTAGCCGCCGAGGGGCACGGCCTTGACGCCGTACTCCGTCTCGCCCTTGTGCCGCGACCAGATGGTCGGGCCGAAGCCGACCATGTATTGCGTGACCTTGACGCCGAACGCCTTGGCGGGCAGGAGGTGCCCGATCTCGTGCAGGCCGATGGACAAGCCGATCCCGACCAGGAAGATCAGCCAGCCCAGCACCTCGAGTGCCAGCGTCATGCGGCGTCCCCTGTCAGCTCGCGGGCGCGTGCTCGCGCCCAGTCCTCGGCGGTAAGGACGTCCTCGACCGTGCGGGGGTTCCCCGCGCCGGCGGCCAGATGCTCCTCGACCACGCGCGCGAGCGTGTCGACGATGCCGAGGAAGGGCAGCCGACCGGAGAGGAAGGCCGCCACGCACTCCTCGTTGGCCGCGTTGAGGACCGCCGGCGCGGTCCCCCCGGCCACGCCGGCGCGGCGGGCCAGCGCGACGGCCGGGAATGCCACCTCGTCGAGCGGCTCGAACGTCCACGACGAGGCGGTGGTCCAGTCGCACCCCGGCGCGGCGTCGGCCACGCGGTCGGGCCAGGACAGGCCCAGCGCGATCGGCAGGCGCATGTCGGGCGGGCTGACCTGCGCGAGCGTGGACCCGTCGACGAACTCGACCATCGAGTGGACCATCGACTGCGGGTGGACGACGACGTCGATCCGGTCGTAGGGGATGTCGAAGAGCAGGTGCGCCTCGATCACCTCGAGGCTCTTGTTCACCATCGTGGCCGAGTTGATCGTGACCACCGGGCCCATCGTCCAGGTCGGGTGCGCCAGCGCCTGCTCGGCGGTGACGTCGTGCAGCGTGGCGCGCGACCTGCCACGGAACGGTCCCCCGCTGGCGGTGACCACGAGGCGACGGACCTCGTCGGGATGCCCGCCGCGCAGCGCCTGCGCGAGCGCCGAGTGCTCGGAGTCGACGGGCACGATCTGACCCGGGCCGGCGACGGCCTTCACGAGCGGACCGCCGGCGACCAGCGACTCCTTGTTGGCCAGGGCGAGCCTCGAGCCCGCTGCGAGCGCCGCGAGCGTGGGCCGCAGCCCGATCGAGCCGGTCATGCCGTTGAGGACGACGTCGGTCGGCAGCGCGGCGGCCTCCGACGCCGCGTCGGGACCGGCGAGGACCTTGGGCGAGAGGTCCCGGGAGGCCAGCGCCGCACGAAGCGGACCTTCGCGGGTCGGGTCGGCGACGGCGACGACCTCGACGCCGAACTCCGCCGCCTGGTCGGCCAGCGCCTCGACGTCTCCCCCGCCGGCCGCCAGCGCCGAGACCCGGAACCGACCCCGGTTGCGGCGTACGACGTCGAGCGCCTGGGTCCCGATGGACCCGGTGCTGCCGAGGACGACGACGGCGCGCATGCGACCAGTGTGACCGACGCGGGCCGTTCCGGCGCGCTCCGGCCGGGCGAGCGGACCGCCGGTGGGCCGGTCCCGGGGCGCCGGAGATGCCTGCGACAGGATGGTCGCCGTGCCGACCGTGATCCGCGTCCCCGCCGACCACCCGGACGTCTCGCGCCTCGTCGACGCCCTCCTCACCGAGGTGGCCGAGCGCTACGACGACGACCCGGACACGATCGCGCGCACGGACCCGGACGCGTCCTGGGTGCTCCTCGTCGACGACGACGGGACCGCGATGGGCAGCGGTGCCCTCCAGCGGCTGAGCAAGTCCAAGCCCGACGCCGCCGCCGGCCACGGCGAGATCAAGCGGGTCTACGTCGTCCCCGCCGCCCGCGGCCGCGGGCTGTCCCGGCAGCTCATGGCGGCCCTGGTGGACCTCGCCCGAGAGCTCGGCTTCTCCTGGCTGCAGCTCGAGACCGGTGACGTCCAGCCCGAGGCGATCGGCCTCTACGAGTCCAGCGGATGGACCCGGGTCCCGAACTACGGCCAGTACGAGGACGATCCCAGGTCGGTCTGCTTCGGCCTCGACGTCTCCGCTGAGGCGGACGAGCCGGTCAGAGGGTGATCCCCGTGAGGACGAGGACGCGCTCGTAGGTGAAGTCGTCCATCGCGGAGCGGACGCCCTCGCGGCCGACGCCGGACGCCTTCACCCCGCCGTAGGGCATCTGGTCGGCGCGGAACGACGGCACGTCCCCGACGACCACGCCGCCGACCTCGAGCTCGGCGTGGGCGCGGAAGGCGACCTGCAGGTCGTGGGTGAACACGCCGGTCTGCAGACCGAAGCGGCTCGCGTTGACCGTGTCGAACGCGGCGGAGACGCCGTCCACCGGCTCGAGGACGAGCACCGGCCCGAAGACCTCCTCGCACACGACCTTCGCGTCGGACGGAGCACCGACGAGCACCGTCGGCGGGTACGTCGCGCCGTCGCGACCGCCGCCGGCCAGGACCGTGGCACCCGCTGCCACAGCCTCGTCGACCCAGGACTCCACGCGGACGGCCGCCGCCTCGTCGACAAGGGGACCGACCACGGTCGCCTCGTCCCACGGCGACCCCGTCGCGAGCGCGGAGACCTCGGCGACGACGGCCGGGACGAGCCGGTCCCAGAGCGTCGAGTCGACGAGGACGCGCTGAACCGAGATGCAGGACTGACCGCCCTGGTAGGTGGCGAAGGTCGCGATGCGACCGGCCGCCCAGGCGATGTCGGCGTCGCTGCACCAGTCGGGGCAGACGATCGCGGCCGCGTTGCCCCCGAGCTCGAGGGTCACGTGCTTGCGCGGGACCGCGGCCTGGATCGCGAAGCCGACCTTCTCCGAGCCGGTGAACGACACGACGGGGAGGCGCTCGTCGGCGACGAGCGCGGGTGCCACGTCGTTGCCGACGGGCAGCACCGACCAGGAGCCGGCCGGCAGGTCGGTCTCGGCCAGGATCTCGCCGAGGACGAGCGCCGAGAGCGGGGTCGCGGGGGCCGGCTTCACGATGATCGGCGTACCGACGGCGAGTGCCGGGGCGACCTTGTGCGCGACGAGGTTCAACGGGAAGTTGAACGGCGCGATACCCAGCACCGGGCCGATCGGGAACCGGCGCACGATGCCGGCGCGCCCCGTGCCCGACGGGTCGGTGTCGAGGCGGTGGACCTCGCCGCTGAAGCGGCGGGCCTCCTCGGCGGCGATCCGGAACACCGACGCGGCTCGCACGACCTCGCCGCGAGCCCACCTGATCGGCTTGCCGTTCTCCGCGGTGATGAGCTCGGCGATCTGCTCCGCACGCTCGGTGAGGCGGGTCGACACGTGCAGCAGCGCCTCGGCCCGCAGGGCGGCCGTCGTGGCGGAGAAGGCCTGACGCACCTCCCACGCTGCCGTGACGGCGCGCTCGACCTGCTCGGCGTCGGGCACGTGATGCGCCCCGACCACGGACCCGTCGTAGGGGTTCACGACCTCCGCGGAGGCCGACGAGGTCTCGGCCCGGCCGGCGATCCAGAACGGGCGGATGTCAGTCATGCCCTCGACCGTACGGAACGCCCCGACGTCCCGGCACTCCATCTCGGAGCACCACCGCGTCCTTACAAGCCCACCCGTACACTCCGTCGCTGGTGAGCGAGGAGGGTGCCGGGCGCCGCGCGGGCTCGGTCGATCAGTCGGGCTGGCGGGTCAGGGCCATGTAGAGCTCGGCGCGGACTCCGGCGTCGTCGAGCGAGCGGCCGAGCAGCGCCTCAGCGCGGCGCAGCCGGTGGCGCACGGTGTGCCGATGCACGCCGAGGTCGGCGGCCGCGGCGTCGACCTGGCCGTGGCGCGACAGCCAGGCCAGCAGGGTCGCCGCGAGGTCGGCGCGCTCACCCGGCTCGTCGAGCGGCGCGAGCAGGGCCGCGGCCCAGGCATCGGCCGCGGCCGGGTCGAGCAGCGCCTCGAGGCCGCCACCGAGATCGTCGTAGGTCCGTACGCCGGACCCGCCGGCGGCGAGCGCACGACGTGCCCTCGCCCAGGACCGCGACAGCGCAGCGGCGTCGTCGACCTCGGCTCCGTCGCCGATGCCGATGCCGGCCACGACGTCGGCGTCCTCGGCCGCGACTGCGGCACCGTCGGCGGCCAGCGAGGCAGGGGCGACCACCACGACGGCCGAGGGGTCGTCCAGCACGAGACCGGCCGCGACCGCCGAGCCCGGCAACGCCTCGGCGAGGCGGTCCTCGGCCGCGGCGATCGCCGCAGGATCGGTCCCGGACGGCCGGGCGACCAGCACCCGCACCGGTCGGCCGCGCAGCGCGGACCACCCGAGCGGCTCGAGCGGCAGCTCCCCCGCCCGACCGTCGAGCAGCAGCCGCAGGGCGGCGGACCGCACCCCGCGCTCGGCGGAGGTGCGCCCCTCGGAGCGCGCCAGCGACAGCGAGAGCAGCGACACCGCGAGGTTCACCACCGCCTGGTCGCTGGCGCGCAGCGGTCCCGGCGCACCCACTGCGAGGAAGCCGCGGGCACGTCCCCGCACCCCCAACGGCTGGATGACGACGTAGTCGTCGGCGCCGGACACCACGGCCGACGCCAGCAGCCCCTTGGGCCGCAGGCGGGCGATCTCACCCGCCAGGTCGCTCGCGCGAGCCGAGGCCCATACCGGGCTGCCGTGCACCACCGCTCCCGACGCGTCGAGCACGAGCGCGAACCCGCCGACGTGCTTGGCCAGTCGCGTCACGATCCCCTGAGCTCCGCCCTCGTCGGCGTTGAGCGCGCCGCGGATGAGCTCGCGCTGCGTCGCGAAGCCGCGTGCGGCCTCGTCGTACTCCTCGGCAGCGAGCAGCCGCGAGACCGCCTTGGTCACGGCGATGAACGGCGTGCGCTCCGGCACCTCGAGCAGCGTGAGCCCGGCCTTGTCCGCGGCGTCGACCAACGCCTGGGGCACCGCCGGGTGCGTCAGCCCGATCCCGAGGCCGAGGCCGACGACACCGGCGGCGACGAGGCGCCGCACGTACGCCGCGCACGCCGCCGACTTCTCGGGCAGCCGCATCCCGGTGGTGAGGAGCAGCTCGCCGCCCTCGAGGAAGGGGGCCGGGTCCTCGAGCTCGCTCACCGCCACCCACCGGACCGGGCGGTCGAGGGACGAGGGAGCGGCCTTGACCGTCAGGCCGAGGTCGGCGAGAGCGGTGATGTCGCGCAGGCGAGGTGGCACCGGAGCCCCTTTCGGCCGCGACGACGGTCACAGCGTTTGTCCGACCCGGACAACGATAGCGATCGGCTTGGCCCTGGGGTCCACGTTGCACAGACCCGTCACCCCGCTACCGTCGCCTCATGACGATCGCCACCTCCCCCCTCGCCGCGGACCTCCCCCAGGAGCGCCGCCTGGTCACCACGATCCCCGGCCCGAAGTCCGAGGCCCTGCAGGCACGTCGCACCGGCGCCGTCAGCGCCGGCGTGGGTGCCACCCTCCCGATCTACGTCGAGGCGGCCGGAGGGGGCGTGATCGTCGACATCGACGGCAACTCCTTCATCGACATGGGCTCCGGCATCGCCGTCACCAGTGTCGGCAACTCCGCCCCGAAGGTCGTCGCCGCGGTCTCGGAGCAGGTCGCGAAGTTCACCCACACCTGCTTCATGGTCACCGGCTACGCCGGCTACGTCGAGGTCTGCGAGGCGCTCAACCGCCTCACGCCGGGCACCCACGAGAAGAGATCGGCGCTGTTCAACTCCGGTGCCGAGGCGGTGGAGAACGCGGTGAAGATCGCGCGGGCCTACACCAGGCGCGACGCCGTCGTCGTGTTCGAGCACGGCTACCACGGCCGCACGAACCTTACGATGGCGATGACCGCGAAGAACATGCCCTACAAGCAGTCGTTCGGGCCGTTCGCGAGCGAGGTCTACCGCGTGCCGCTCTCCTACCCCTACCACGACGGTCGCGACGGCGCGAAGGCCGCGGCCGACGCGATCAGCCGCATCGACAAAGAGATCGGCGCCACCAATGTGGCGGCGATCGTGATCGAGCCCATCGCCGGCGAGGGCGGCTTCATCGTCCCGGCCACCGGCTTCCTCCCCGCCCTGGTGGAGTTCGCCACCGCCAACGGCATCGTGTTCGTCGCCGACGAGATCCAGACCGGCTTCTGCCGCACCGGCGACTGGTTCGCCTGCGACCACGAGGGCATCGTCCCTGACCTGATCACGACGGCGAAGGGCATCGCGGGCGGCCTGCCGCTCGCGGGTGTCACCGGCCGCGCCGAGATCATGGACGCCGTCCACGCGGGCGGGCTCGGCGGCACCTACGGCGGCAACCCCGTGGCGTGCGCCGCGGCGCTCGGCACGATCGCCACCTTCGAGGAGCTCGACCTCGTGTCGGCGGCGCGGCGTATCGAGTCGGTCATGAGGCCGCGCCTGCAGACGATCGCCGACAAGACCGGTGTCATCGGAGACATCCGCGGACGCGGAGCAATGATCGCCGTCGAGATCGTGAAGCCGGGCACCGACGAGCCCGACGCCGCACTCACCGGGGCGATCGCGAAGGCCTGCCATGCGCAGGGCGTGGTGGTCCTCACGGCTGGCACGTACGGCAACGTGCTGCGCTTCCTGCCGCCGCTCGTGATGCCCGACCACCTGCTCGACGAGGCCCTGACGGTCCTCGAGGA
>Ga0208851_1000074_pt1 | contig 41976 bp, 38 predicted proteins | sample NGESurshal092012_FD_184481 | JGI IMG/M metagenome (GOLD analysis project Ga0208851, IMG submission 184481) | Arctic peat soil microbial communities from Barrow, Alaska - NGEE Surface sample 415-2 shallow-092012 (SPAdes) | ecosystem: Environmental > Terrestrial > Soil > Wetlands > Peat ... | reverse complement strand
GTGGGCTCGTCGAGCAGCAGCGCGGTCGGCGAGCTCGCGAGGGCGCGGGCCAGCGCGACGCGTTGGCTCTGCCCGCCGGACAGCTCGTGCGGCTTGCGGTCGACGAGCGCGGTCAGCCGCAGCCGCTCGACCCACGCGACGGCGTCCGCGCGCGACTGCGACCGGGACCGTCCCGCGGAGCGCGGGCCGAACGCCACGTTGTCGAGCACCGACAGGTGGGGGAACAGGCGGTACTCCTGGAACACCATGCCCACGCCGCGCGCAGCGGCCGGGACGAGCAGGTCGCGAGCCGGGTCGTCCACGACGACGCCGCCGAGCGTGAGCGATCCGAGCGTCAAGGGCGTCAGCCCGCAGACGGCGCGCAGGAGCGTGGACTTGCCCGCACCGTTGGGACCGAGCACCGCGACCACCTCGCCCGGCCGGATGTCGACGTCGACGTCGAGGGTGAAGTCGGTGCGGCTCACGACGACGCGCCCCTGGATGCCGTCGGTCAGGACGCCTGTGGCGCTCACGACGCCGCCCCGGTGCGCAGCCACTTGTCGCGCAGCGCGACCAGCACGATCACCGACACGGCGAGGAGCACGAGACTGAGTGCGACCGCCTCGGACGGATCGCCCTCGAGCCCGACGTAGACGGCGAGCGGGAGGGTCTGGGTGACGCCCGGCAGGTTGCCCGCGAACGTGATCGTGGCGCCGAACTCGCCGAGGGCCCGGGCGAAGGTGAGCACGCCGCCGGCGGCGAGCGAGGGAAGGATCAACGGCAGCGTCACCCGGCGGAAGACGCCGAGCCGCGATGCGCCGAGCGTCGCGGCTGCGTCCTCGAACCTGGTGTCGAGCCCGCGCAGCGCCCCCTCGACCGTGATGACGAGGAACGGCATCGCCACGAACGCCTCGGCCACCACCACTCCGGCCGTCGTGAAAGGCAGCGTGATGCCGCAGCACGAGTCGAGGTACTGACCCACGATGCCGCGACGGCCGAAGGCGAGCAGCAGCGCGATTCCCCCGACCACCGGAGGCAGCACCAGCGGGACGGTGACGAGCGCGCGCGCGAGCCGTCGCCCGGGGAAATCCGCACGCGCGAGGACCCAGGCCAGCGGGACGCCGACGAGGAAGGCCAGAACCGTTGCGGCAGAAGCGGTCTCGAGCGAGAGGCGGAGGGCTTGCAGGCTCGTCGCCGAGGTGAGGATCGACCACAGCCGACCCCACGGAGCCTTGAGGATAAGCGCGAGCAGGGGAAGCCCGAGGAACAGCAGGGCGAGTGCAGCGGGGAGCGCGACCGGCCACGGTGGCGCGGCGGACGACCGGTCGCGTCGCGTCACGGGCTCGTGAATCCGGCGGCCGCGAGCACCTGCTGGCCGGCCGGCGAGAGGACGTAGTCGACGAACGCCTTGGCGGTCGCGGCGTTCGTGCTGGAGGTGATCGGCGCGATCGGGTACTTCGTCGTCACGTTCTGGTCCTTCGGGATGGCGACGCCGATGACCTTCGCGCCCGCGGCCTTGACGTCGGTGACGTAGACGATGCCGGCGTCGGCCTCGCCGAGGACGACCTTGGACAGCACCGCCTTCACGTCGACCTCCTCGCTCACCGGCGTCACGGTCAGATTGTTCTGGGTGAACAGCTGCTGGGCCGCCGCGCCACACGGGACGTCCTTCTGGCAGATCACGACCTTGACCCCCGGCTTGGCCAGGTCGGCGAGCGACGTGACAGGCACGGTCGGCGTCGCGGGCGTCGCGATCTCCATCGTGTTGACGGCGAAGACCGCGGAGCTGGTCGCAGCGCCGGCCGTGGTGACGGTGTCCATCGTCTTCTGGCTCGCGGACGCGAAGACGTCCGCGGGTGCCTTCTGGGTGATCTGCGTGGCCAGCGTGCTGCTCGCCCCGAAGTTGAAGGTCACCGTCGTCCCGGGGTTCACCGCTTCGAAGGCGGCACCGATCGCGGTGAACGACTCCTTGAGCGACGACGCCGCGAACACCGTGATCGCTCCGGTGGTCGCGGACGAGGCGCTCGAGCCGCCCGAGGCCGGCGAGCCGGAGGTCGTCGCCGCGCCCGAGCTGCTGCCGCACGACGTGAGGGCGAGGGCGGCGAGCACCGCGACCAGGGGGAGGGTTCTGCGCATGGGTTGTGGCCTCTCGGGGGAGTCGGACGAGTCGCAGGTGCGGCGTGCAGAGAGCCAGTGAACCTCATTCGCGATCAGACAGCGAGCGATTCTCCTGCTCTGAGCATGCATGGCCGCTGCCGGGGCGCGGGTCGATCCGTCGTGCCGAGCCCGCCGAGCGTGAGACGCTGGCGGTCCGCAGCTGGTCGGTCCTGGAGGTCGCATGTCGCTGTACGACATCCCCGCGGGCGATGCGGGAGCGCGCGTCGTCGCGCTGGCCCGGGTCGCCTCGGCCGTCGGTCTCGGCGCGCGCTGGCCGGGTCAGGTCGCGTTGGTGCGCGACGACGGGAGCGTCGTCGGCTCGTTGCTCGGCGGAGCGTTCGACGCCGGGCTCGTCGCCCACGTGCCGGCTGCCCTCGCCCCGTCGGCGGGGGATGCGCACGGTCTCGTGATCGACCTCGAGTTCGACCACGATGAGGCGGAACGCGTCGGGTTGCCTTGCGGTGGGGCCGCGACCGTCCTCGTCCAGCCGTGGTCGACGATTCCGCCCAGCGTGCACGCGGACCTGGCGTCGCGACGACCGACCGCGCTCGTCACGAGCCTCGACGACGGCACCTTCTCGACGCGAGCGCGCAGGCCCGACGATCACCCGGCGTACGACGACGACGGCTCGCCGGACTCGATCGCGCGCGTCCTGCTCGCCCGTGGTGAGCCGAGCGACGCCGTGGTCGAGAGCGTCGAGGGTCGCCTGCTCGTGAGCGTCCTGGTCCCGACGCCGCACCTCGTGGTGATCGGCAGCGGTGCGCTCGCCGTCGCGCTCGAGGCGCAGCTCGCCCTGCTCGGCTGGACCTGCGCGTCGCTCGCACGAGCCGAGGCCGGCGTCGCGGCGGTGCTCGCGCTGGGTCCTGGTGACGGCGTGCTCGTGATCGACCACCGGGGCGAGGTCGACCTCCCGATCCTGTCGGCCGCGCTCGCCGGACCGGTCGGCTACGTCGGCGCGCTCGGGTCGCGGCGTACCCAGGAGGCGCGTCGTGACCGGCTTCGAGGGGCCGGCGTCGCCGACGACGTGATCGCAGGGCTGCGCGGACCCGCCGGTCTCGACATCGGCTCACGGACGCCGGCCGAGGTCGCGGTCGCGATCGTGGCGGAGATGCTCAGCGTGCGCGGGTCCGCGGCCGGTGGGGCGCTGAGCGACCGAGGTGGTCCGATCAACGCGTCGCGCGGGTGAGCCTCATCGGTGGTCGGGGATCTCGATCCCGACGTTGGTCGCCTTGACCGTCGCGACGGCCAGGACGCCCGGTTCGAGACCGAGCTCGTCGGCGGCCTCGCGGCTCATCAGAGACACCATCCGGTGCGGGCCGACCTGCACCTCGACCTGCGCCATCACGGTGTCGCGGACCACGCGCGTGATGATCCCCACGAGTCGGTTGCGTGCCGAGGCGCTCACGACAGGGCTGTCGAGCGCGGGCTCCTCGCCGGCCCGCTCCGCCATGAAGCGCGCGAGGTCGGCGCCGTCCACCACGGCGCGTCCCGAGTCGTCGGTCGTTGTGGCGAAGCGTCCGGCGTCGGCCCAACGACGCACCGTGTCGTCACTCACCTGCAGAAGGGTCGCGACCTCGCTGATCCGCAGTTGCGTCATGCCGGGAGGGTACGGCGTACCCGGAGGCCCTCGCCGCCGGACCGACCATGATCACGAGCTGTGGATGTAGCGGCGCGGGGAACTGCTCCCTCCTGATCCTCCCGGCGCGACGATCAGGAGGGGTCGGTCGGCGGGTGCTCGTCGAGATCGTCGCCCTGGGCGACGTCGGCCACCTCCACCGGGATCACGTCATGCTCGGCGAGGTAGGTGCGGGCACCGCGGTCGCCGACGGCGCTCATGGCGACGCCGGACCAGTGGCTGCGGCCGAGCAGCACGGGATGCCCGCGGACCCCGTCGTACGTCGCGGCCGCGAGGACCTCACGCGGGTCGTCCCCGGCCGCGGCGGCGATCCTCCGCACCGCCTCGGTCGTGAGCCCCGGGAGGTCGACGAGAGTGACGAGGACGACGTCGACCGCACGCCTCGGACCGCTGGCGTGCCTCCCGTCGTCGGCGTCGACGGACGCCAGGTGCTCGAGGCCGCAGCGCAGCGAGGAGCCCATCCCCGTCGGCCAGTCCTCGTTCACGACGAGGACGGCCCCGGGCACGTCGCCCACCCAGGCGCCCAGCACCACCACGACCGGGTCGCAACCGGCCTCGCGCAGGATCCGCACGGCACGGTCGACGAGGCGCTCGCCGTCGACGACGACGGGTGCCTTCGGGCCGCCGAAACGTCGGCCCTCGCCCGCCGCGAGGACGAGACCCGCGGTGATCGGCATCGGCACGGTCACGTCGTCAGCGCGGGGCGCCAGCGTGGATGGGGCCGTCGCTGGAGCGGAGGTTCGCTCCCGAGCCGCCCCAGCGCGCCTGCACGATCTCGGCAGCGATCGAGATCGCTGTCTCCTCAGGCGTTCTCGCGCCGAGGTCGAGCCCGATGGGCGAGTGGATGCGGGCGATCTCGTCGTCGGTGAGCCCGGCCTCCCTGAGGCGGTCGACGCGGTCCTCATGTGTGCGGCGAGAGCCCATGGCACCGATGTACGCCGCCTTCGTCGTAACCGCGGCCTTCAACGCCGGTACGTCGAACTTCGGGTCGTGGGTGAGGACGCAGATGACGGTGCGCGTGTCGACGGGTTGCGAGGCGAGCCACCGGTGCGGCCAGTCGACGACGATCTCGTCGGCGTCCGGGAAGCGCTTGCGCGTCGCGAAGACCTCACGGGCGTCGACGACCGTCACGTGGAACCCGAGCAGCTTGCCGGCCTTCGCCAGCGCGGCGGAGAAGTCGATCGCGCCGAAGACGTACATGCGCGGCACCGGCGCGAACGAGGTCACGAACACCTCGAGCTCGGTGCCGAGCCGCTCGCCCTCGGCGCCGTAGTGCAGGAAGCCGGTCGTCCCGGACTCCAGCATCCCCAGCACGTCTGCTCCGACTGTGTCGTCGAGCCGACTCGTGCCCAGGCTGCCTTCGACGCCGGACTCGCGCACCACGAGGTGGCGACCCACCAGGTGCGGACCCTTCACGATCGTCGCGACCGCGACGTGCTCCTCGGCCGCCACGCTGACGGCGATGCCGGGCAGCTCCGGCCAGGTCTCGGGCGACACCCTCTCGACGAACACCTCGAGGATGCCGCCGCAGGTGAGGCCGACCGCGAACGCGTCGTCGTCGCTCACGCCGTAGGTCTCGAACTGCGGCGCGCCGTCGGCCAGCACCTGAGAGCCGAGGGTGTAGAGCGCGCCCTCCACGCAGCCACCGCTGACCGATCCGACGGCCTCGCCGGCCGCGGTGACGAGCATCGAGGCGCCGGCAGGTCGCGGGGCGGATCGCCAGGTGCGCACGACCGTGGCCATCGCCGCCGCCTCGCCGCGCTCGAGCGCGGCCATGAGCGACGGCAGCACCTCGCGCATGTCGGCCTCCTGCTCACGGTCGGGTGACGGGACGAGAACGGACGGGGGCGCTCATCGTGATGAGGACACATAATGCCCGCATGCCTCAGGTCCGTCGCGCGGATGTCTCGGATGCGCCCATCGCCGTCGAGGACGTGCGCGCCCTCGCGGCCGACGAGTCCGCCGGTGCGGTCGTGACGTTCTCCGGCGACGTCCGCGACCACGACCACGGCCGGTCGGTCGCGCGCCTCGAGTACGAGGGCCATCCGACCGCGGCGGCCGTGATCTCCCTTGTCGCACATGAGGTCGCATCTCGTCACGACGTCATCGCGATTGCGGTGTCGCACCGGATCGGGCCTTTGCAGATCGGGGATTCAGCCCTTGTCGCAGCCGTGAGTGCGGCTCATCGTGGCGAAGCGTTCCGCGCCTGCGCCGACCTCGTCGACGAGGTCAAGAATCGCCTGCCGGTGTGGAAGCATCAGGTCTTCACTGACGGCACCGACGAGTGGGTGAACTGCGCATGAGCGATCCCCTCGTCGACACCTTCGGTCGCGTGCACAAGGACCTGCGGGTCTCGCTGACCGACCGCTGCAACCTGCGCTGCACCTACTGCATGCCGAACGACTTCGCAGACTGGCTGCCCGGCCCGGAGCTGCTCAGCACCGACGAGCTCATGCTCGTGCTGGAGATCGCGACGAGCCTCGGCATCGACGGCGTGCGGCTCACCGGGGGCGAGCCGCTGCTGCGCGCCGACGTCGTCGACGTCGTGCGCCGGATCAACGAGCTGCCCACCCCGCCGCGCATCAGCGTCACCACCAACGGGCTCAAGCTGGTGACACTCGCGCAGCCACTGCGCGACGCCGGCCTCGAACGGGTCAACGTCAGCCTCGACACCCTCGATCGGGACCGCTTCAAGGCCCTGACCTTCCGCGACCGCTTCGACGACGTGCTGGCCGGCATCGAGGCGGCCCAGCGGGCCGGTCTGGCACCCGTGAAGGTCAACTCGGTGCTCATGCGCGGCGTCAACGACGACGAGGCACCCGCCCTGCTGCGGCGGGCGCTCGACGAGGGCTGGCGGCTGCGCTTCATCGAGCAGATGCCGCTCGACCCGAGCGGGATCTGGCTGCGCTCCACGATGGTCACGGCCGACGACATCTTCGCGATGCTCTCCGAGCACCACACACTCATGCCGGCGCCCAGCCGCGGTTCCGCCCCGGCCGAGGAGTTCTACGTCGACGGCGGCCCGGCCACGGTCGGGATCATCGCGAGCGTCACCCGCCCCTTCTGCGCGTCGTGCGACCGGCTGCGCCTCACCGCCGACGGACAGCTGCGCAACTGCCTCTTCGCGCGCGACGAGCTCGACCTGCGCACGGCGTTGCGCGGCAACGGGCTCAACGAAGAAGCTGTGCGCGCCGAGGTCGAGCGACGGCTACGGCTCGTGGTGCGCGACAAGCTGCCGGGCCACGGAATCAACGACCTCGGTTTCATCCAGCCGGCGAGGCCGATGTCCGCCATCGGCGGCTGAGTCCACCCTGGCGGTCCGATCTGCGGGATCCGTACGGCGCATCTGCGGGGTCAGACCCAACCGTCGATCCGCATCCTCGCGACGAAACCCCGGATTGGTTCAAAGTAGGCCACTCCCGGTGGCGGCGGGGTTACCAGCGAGTTACCGTCAGGGTCCCCTCAGTGACGCGCGTCACAGGACGTCCTCCAGGAGCTCACGCATGGATCTGCAGAACTCGTTCGTCGTGCCGGCTGACATCGACACGGCATGGCAGCAGCTGCAGGACGTCGAGGGCCTCGCGCCGTGCATGCCCGGGGCGACCCTGGGCTCGCACGACGGCGACGAGTTCACCGGCAGCGTCAAGGTCAAGCTCGGCGCGGTCAGCATGGTCTTCGCCGGGCAGGCGCGCTTCGTCAGCAAGGACGAGTCGACGCGCACGGTCGTCATCGAAGGGGCTGGCAAGGAGACCAAGGGCACCGGAACGGCGAAAGGGCTGGTCACCGCGGTCCTCGTCCAGGAGGCTCCCGACCGGACCCGGGTCGATGTCACCACGGAGATCACCATCACGGGCAAGGCCGCGCAGTTCGGTCGCGGCGTCATGCAGGACGTTGCTGCCCGCATCATCGACCAGTTCTCGGCGAACCTCGCAGCCATGATGACCGCGGGTGGCGCCGAGGCAGCCGCCGGCGGCGCCACGGCGGTGCCGACGGAGCTCCCCCACCACGAGGAGGCGATCGACCTGCTCGCAACGGCAGGTGCCCCGGTGCTCAAGCGGGCCATCCCGTTGGTGGTCGGCCTGGTTGTCGTCATCGGGGTCATCGTCTGGATCGCCCGGCGGAGACGCCCGGCTGCCGGTTAGGTTGCCCTAAGTCACGCCGTTCCGGCTGCTCGACCGGCTCTTCTGCTCGTCACTCCGCTCGTCCCACGAGGTCAACGACGCTCTCGGAAGGTGATGGCATTGCAGACTCCTGCACCCGTCGACTACGCAAAGGCGACGTCGGTCGTCGACGCACTGGCGAAGCTCGCCGAGCACGGGGAGGAGGCGCGCGTCATCGCGGGCGGGCACAGCCTGCTGCCGATGATGAAGCTGCGCCTCGCCCGTCCCGACGCACTTGTCGACATCAACGACATTCCCGAGCTTGCGGGCATCCGCGTCGAAGGCGCCGAGATCGTGGTCGGCGCCATGACGCGCCACCGCGACATCCTCGAGTCGGGGATCCTCTCCGAGCACTACCCGATCTTCCGCGAGGCCGAGAAGGTCATCGCCGACCCGATCGTGCGCAACCGCGGCACCATCGGCGGCTCGCTGTGCCAGGCAGACCCCGCGTCCGACCTCTCCGCGGTCGGCTCGGCGCTCAAGGGCACCGCGGTCGTCGTGGGTCTTGGTGGGTCGCGCACCGTCGCGCTCCGCGAGTTCCACCAGGGCCCCTACGAGACCGTCGTCGGCCCCGGCGAGATCCTCACGGAGCTGCGCTACCCGATCCGCCCGGGGGCGGGGTCGGCGTACGAGAAGGTCGAGCGTCGTGCCGGCGACTGGGGTGTCGCGACCTCGGGCGTCTTCGTGGTGGTCACAGGCGGCGTGGTCGCCGACTGCGGTATCGGTCTCGCTGCCGTTGGCGCCGACCACTACTGCTCGCCGGAGGGCGAGGCCGCACTCATCGGCAAGGAGCCCACGGAGGAGAACCTGGCCGCGGCTGCCGCAGCCACCGCCGCGTCGTGCAGCCCGAATTCCGACCAGCGCGGACCGGCCGACTACAAGGCGCACCTCGCCCACGAACTCACCCTGCGTGCGCTCCGCCGCGCCGCCCGAGCCAGCCAGGGAGCCTGATCATGCAGGTGAACGTCACGGTCAACGGGGTCGAGCACTCCGCCGACGTCGAACCGCGCACGCTGCTCGTGCACTTCATCCGGGACGACCTCCAGCTGCGCGGCACGCACTGGGGCTGCGACACCTCGAACTGCGGTGCCTGCACGGTGTGGGTCGACGAGGAGCCGGTGAAGAGCTGCACGATGCTCGCGGTGCAGGCCGACGCGAAGACCATCTCGACCGTCGAGGGGCTCGCGAAGGGCGGTGTCCTCGACCCGGTGCAGCAGGGCTTCATGGAGTGCCACGGCCTGCAGTGCGGCTACTGCACGCCCGGGATGATGATGACCGCGCGCGCCCTCCTCGACCGGAATCCGCATCCGGGCGAGGAGGAGATCCGCGAGGGGATCTCCGGGAACATCTGCCGTTGCACGGGCTACAAGAACATCGTGTCGGCCGTCCAGTGGGCCGCCGAGAACCCCGCCGACGCAACGAGTGAGGTGACCGCATGACCGCCGTCGAGGATGCACCGGTCCCGCTGAGCGCCGCAGGCAACCCCATCGGCTTCGGCCGGATGCACCGCAAGGAGGACGTCCGCTTCCTGCGCGGCGAGGGCAACTACGTCGACGACGTGCAGCTCCCCGGAATGCTGTACGGCGCGATCCTGCGCAGCCCGTTCGCGCACGCGAGGATCAACTCGGTCGACACGTCCGCGGCCGAGGCACTGCCCGGCGTCAAGGCCGTCATCACCGGCGCGGTCCTCGAGACCCTCGGCCTGGCGTGGATGCCGACGCTGTCCTACGACACCCAGGCGGTGCTCGCCACCGACAAGGTCCGCTTCCAGGGCCAGGAGGTCGCGTTCGTCGTCGCGGAGTCGAAGTACATCGCCCGTGACGCCCTCGAGCTGATCGACGTCGACTACGAGCCGCTGCCGGCCGTGGCCGACGCGAAGAAGGCCCTCGACGCCGACGCCCCGGTGATCCGGGACGACAAGGAGGGCAAGACCGACAACCACATCTACGACTGGGAAGCCGGGAACAAGGAAGCGACGGAGGCGGCATTCGCCGCCGCCGAGGTCGTCGTCACCGAGGACATCCTCTACCCGCGCGTGCACCCGGCACCGATGGAGACGTGCGGCTCGGTCGCGCACATGGACCCGGTCACCGGCAAGCTCAAGCTCTGGACGACCACGCAGGCACCGCACGCGCACCGGACGGTCTACGCGCTCGTGGCCGGCCTGCCCGAGCAGAACATCCAGGTGATCAGCCCCGACATCGGCGGCGGGTTCGGCAACAAGGTGCCCATCTATCCCGGATACGTCTGCTCCATCGTCGGATCCATCGTCACCGGCAAGCCGGTGAAGTGGATGGAGGACCGCAGCGAGAACCTGATGTCCACCGGCTTCGCCCGGGACTACCACATGAAGGTCTCCATCGCGTCGACGCGCGAGGGCAGGATCCAGGCGGTGAAGGTCGACGTGCTCGCCGACCACGGCGCGTTCAACGGTGTCGCACAGCCGACGAAGTACCCGGCCGGCTTCTTCCACATCTTCACCGGGTCCTACGACTACCCCGCGGCCTACTGCAACGTGAAGGCCGTCTACACCAACAAGGCGCCGGGCGGCGTCGCCTACGCCTGCTCGTTCCGCATCACCGAGGCGGTCTACGCGATCGAGAGGATCGTCGACTGCCTCGCAGCCGAGCTGAACATGGACTCCGCAGAGCTGCGGCTGAAGAACCTGCTGCGACCCGAGCAGTTCCCCTACACCACGCCCACCGGCTGGGAGTACGACTCGGGCGACTACGAGAAGACGATGCGCGTGGCCATGGGCATCGCGGGCTACGACGAGCTCCGCAAGGAGCAGGCCGAGAAGCGCGCACGCGGCGAGTACATGGGCATCGGCATCTCGTTCTTCACCGAGGGAGTGGGCGCCGGACCGCGCAAGCACATGGACATCCTCGGCCTCGGCATGGCCGACGGCTGCGACCTCCGCGTGCACCCCACCGGCAAGGCGCAGGTGCGGCTGTCCGTGCAGAGCCAGGGGCAGGGCCACGAGACGACGTTCGCGCAGATCGTCGCCCACGAGCTCGGCATCCCGCCCGAGGACATCGAGGTCATCCACGGCGACACCGACAACACGCCGTTCGGCCTGGGAACCTACGGCTCCCGGTCCACGCCGGTGTCCGGTGCGGCAGCGGCCCTCGTGGCGCGCAAGGTGCGCGACAAGGCGCGGCTCATCGCGGCGGCAGCGCTCGAGTGCGCGCCCGACGACCTCGAGTGGGAGCTCGGGCGCTGGTTCGTCAAGGGCGACCCCGAGCGCGGTCGGACCATCCAGGAGATCGCGATGGATGCCCACAGCGCGCTCGAGCTGCCGGAGGGCGTCGAGGGCCACCTCGACGCGCAGGTCGTCTACAACCCGCCGAACCTCACCTATCCCTACGGCTGCTACATCTGCGTCGTCGACGTCGACCCCGGTACCGGGCAGGTGAAGGTGCGTCGGTTCATCGCCGTCGATGACTGCGGACCGCGCATCAACCCGATGATCGTCGAGGGCCAGGTGCACGGCGGTATCGCCGACGGGATCGGGATGGCGCTCATGGAGCTCATCGCGTTCGACGAGGACGGCAACAACCTCGGCGGGTCCTTCATGGACTACCTGCTGCCGACCGCGATGGAGTGCCCCGACTACGAGCTCGGCGAGACGGTCACGCCGTCGCCGCACCACCCGATCGGTGCCAAGGGCGTCGGCGAGTCGGCCACCGTGGGCTCGCCCGCGGCCATCGTCAACGCGGTCATCGACGCCATCTCGCCGTTCGGCGTGCGCCACGCCGACATGCCGCTCACCCCGGCGAACGTGTGGCGCGCCATCCAGGGTCGCAATGTGCGCACCGACATGGCGGTGGAGTAGTCCGATGAGCACGCAGGCGCTGCACGCCCGGGCCCAGTCGCTGCGCGACCACCGGGTCCCGTTCGTGCACGCCCGCGTGGTCCTCGCCCAGCGTCCGACGTCGGCCAAGCCCGGCGACGAGGCGCTCATCACCGCCGACGGGGCGATCGAGGGCTTCGTCGGCGGGCAGTGCGCGGAGTCCACCGTGCGCAGCCAGTCGCTCACCCTGTTGTCCTCCGGCGACTCGATGCTGCTGCGCATCGCGCCGAACCCGGAGGCCGACCAGCCGGGCAAGACCGTGGTGCACAACCCGTGCCTGTCGGGCGGGACGCTGGAGATCTTCCTCGAGCCGGTGCTGCCCGTCCCGCTCGTATCGGTGCTCGGCGAGAGCCCCATCGCGCAGGCGATGTCGGTGGTGGCCGCGTCGCTGGGCTACGAGACCGCGGCGTACTCCTCCGACGACCTCGCGGCCGCCGACGCCGTCGTCGTCGCGACCCACGGCAAGAAGGAGGAGGAGACCCTCGAGGCCGCGGTGCGCGCCGGTGTGCCCTACGTCGGGCTCATCGCGAGCCCGAAGCGCGGCGCGGCCGTCGTCGGATCCCTCGACCTCACGGAGGAGGAGAGGGCGAGGATCCACTACCCCGCCGGTCTCGACATCGGTGCGCGCACGCCGACCGAGATCGCGCTGTCGGTCCTCGCCCAGGTGGTGGCCGAGCGACCCCGGACGCCGCGTCCGCCACGCGATCCGCAGCACCTCCCGGGGGAGCCGCCGATGACCCGGGTCGGCCTGCTCACGGTGCTGGAGCCCGACGAGTCGATCGACCCCGTCTGCGGCATGACCGTCAGGATCGACGCCGAGGCGCTGTCGGCCGACATCGACGGCGAGCGTGTGTACTTCTGCTGCCCTGCATGCCGGCGGGCCTACGTCGCGGATCCCGGGAAGTATCCTCGAGCGTGAGCCTCGACGAGCTGATCCCGGACACCGCCACGCTCGCCGCGCGGCTCGCCGACGTCGGCTACCTCGCAGACCCGAACCTCGCGACGGCTCTGTTCTGCGCCGTCCGGCTCCCGCAGCCGCTGCTGCTCGAGGGTGAGGCAGGCGTCGGCAAGACGCAGGCGGCCAAGGCGCTCGCCGAGCTCCTCGACACCCCGATGTTCCGGCTGCAGTGCTTCGAGGGGATCGACGCCTCCGAGGCCCTCTACGAGTGGAACTACCCGCGGCAGCTGCTCGGCATCCGCCTGGCCGAGGCGCGCGGCGAGGGCCTCGAGGAGGAGTCGCTGTTCGGCGAGGACTACCTCATCCGTCGCCCGCTGCTCGCAGCGCTCGAGCACCCCGGTCCGCGTCCCGCCGTGCTGCTCATCGACGAGGTCGACCGCGCCGACGAGGAGTTCGAGGCCTTCCTGTTCGAGCTGCTCGCCGAGTCCACCGTGACGATCCCGGAGATCGGGACGCTGCGCGCGACGCACCCGCCCATCGTGATCCTCACGTCGAACCGCACGCGGGACCTGCACGACGCGCTCAAGCGCCGCTGCCTCTACCACTGGATCGAGTACCCCGCGCTGGCGCAGGCGATCGCGATCGTGCGGGCCCGGGTGCCCGGGGCGAGCCTCGAGCTCGCCACCCAGGTGGCCGGTGCCGTCCAGCGGCTGCGCAGCCTCGACGTGCAGAAGCCGCCCGGCGTGGCGGAGGCCATCGACTGGGTGCACGCGGCGCAGCTGCTCGGCATCGACACCCTCGACGAGGACGGCATCGAGGCCACCCTCGGCTCGGTGCTGAAGTACCGCGAGGACCACGACGTCGCGCGCGCGGCCACGCTCCGCTGGATCGCCGACCCCGCGCGCGCCCTGCGCCAGGCGCCCGACGACCTGCGCGGCGACGCCGCTGCCGCCGATGGCTGATCGCTCGCCTGCGTCCCCGCCGCCGCTGTTCGGCGGCGTGGAGCTCGCGGCGGTCACGGCCGCGTTCGGGCAGGCGTTGCACCAGGCCGGGATCCCGGTCACTCCCGAACGTAGCTCGCGCTTCGCCCGCGTGGTGCTGCTCGCCCGGCCCGAGACCGTCAGTGAGCTCGCTGCGCTGGGCCGCACCACGCTGCTGTCCTCGCAGGATCAGATCGAGGTCTTCGACCGGGTGTTCGCGCAGGTCTTCCGCGGCATCGTGGACTTCGCTGAGTTCCGGGGCGACAGCGCCGCACCGCCACCGCCGTCGTCGGCGCTGCCGCAGGGCGACACGAGCCCCTCGGCGTCGGACCGCACCGGCGAGAGCGAGGCAGAGCCGACCGGGTCCAGCGGCGAGCCGGCGGAGTTCGGTGAGCCCGACGACGACGAGGAGGCGGTGCTCGCTGCCGTCAGCAGCAAGGAACGCCTCGGGGAGAAGAACTTCGCCGACTGCACCGAAGACGAGCTCGCCCTGCTGAACGCGCTGATCGCGCGGCTCCCGTTCGTGGCGCCCATGCGCACCGCTCGGCGGATGCGCCGTCACGACTCGGGTTCCACGCTCGACGTCCGCGCGACGCTGCGCGCCTCGCACCGCACCTCGGGCGACCCGGTGAGACGCGTGATGCGCAAGCACACGGCACGACCTCGCCGCGTAGTGCTCATCGCCGACGTGTCGGGGTCGATGGAGCCGTACTCGCGCGTGTACCTGCACCTGATGCGCGGCGCCGTGAAGGCGCTCGGCTCGGAAGCGTTCGTCTTCGCGACACGCCTGACCCGCCTGACCCGGCAGCTTCGGCTCACCCACCCCGACATCGCCTACCGCAAGGCGGCGGCGGCAGCGCCCGACTGGTCGGGCGGCACCCGGATCGGGATGGCGCTCAAGACGTTCCTCGACGAGCACGGTCGGCGAGGGATGGCGCGGGGCGCTGTCATCGTCATCGTGTCCGACGGATGGGAGCTCGAGGACCCGGGGCTGGTCGGTCGGGCGATGCAGCAGCTGTCACGCCTTGCCTTCCACATCATCTGGGTCAACCCACGCAAGGCGGCGCGTGGCTACCAGCCGCTCGTCGGCGGCATGGCCGCAGCGATGCCCTACGTCGACACGTTCGTGAGCGGCCACTCGTTGCGCGCCCTCGAGGACGTCATGGCAGCGATCCGTGACGCGGCGAACGACGGCCGCCACCACGAGTACGCCCCGTCCGTGCGGCTGCCGGAGCCGGCGCAGGACACCGTCGCCGTGGCGGAGGCGGCGTCGCCGACGCCACGGGACACGTTCCCGACCGGCTCTCTCGTCGCCGGCCGGGTGTCAGGATGAGCTCATGAGATCGGTGGATGAGCACCTCGCGGCGGTGCTCGACGGGGTCGAGCCGCTCGAGGCCGTCGACCTGCCGCTGCTCGACTCGATCGGGCTGACCCTCGCGTCCGACGTCGTGGCCCCCTGGCCGCTGCCGTCCTTCGACAACAGCTCGATGGACGGCTACGCCGTGCGCGCCGCCGACATCGCCTCGGCGTCGCCCGACGCACCGGTCGTCCTCCCGGTGCTCGGCGACGTGGCGGCCGGCGGGACCGGCAGCACCGAGGTCGGCCCCGGCACCGCGCTGCGCATCATGACCGGCGCCCCCATGCCCTCCGGCGCGGACACGGTGGTGCCGGTGGAGAGCACCGACGGCGGTACCGAGAGCGTGGGCATCACCGCGCCGGTCGCGGTGGGCACCTACATCCGGCGCGCCGGCGAGGACGTCACCGCCGGCACGGTCGTGCAGCGCGCCGGCGACGTCGTCACCGAGCGGTCGGTGGCGGTGCTGGCGTCGGTCGGCTGCGCGCACGTCTCCGTCGTGCGCCGACCCCACGTGGTCGTCGTGAGCACGGGTGACGAGCTGGTCGAGGTCGGCCATCCTCTGCAGCACGGCCAGATCGTCGACTCCAACGGGCTCATGCTCGTCGCCCTCGCCCGCGCGGCCGGGGCCAGCGCCTGGCGCACACCGCACGCGCACGACGACGACGGCGAGCTGCGGGGGCTGCTCGACGCCGCGCTGCGCAACGCCGACGTCGTCGTCACCAGCGGCGGCGTGAGCATGGGCGCCTACGACACCGTGAAGGCACTGCTCGGCCCCACCGGCGAGGTCGAGTTCGTGAAGGTGGCTCAGCACCCCGGCATGCCGCAGGGCAGCGGTCGTCTCGGTGCGATGCGGATCCCGATCGTCACGCTCCCCGGCAACCCGGTCAGCTCGTTCATCTCCTTCGAGCTCTACGTCCGTCCGCTCGTGCGTCGTCTCCTCGGCCGCGCCGACCTGACGCGCCCGACCGAGCCGGCCGTGCTGCTCGAGCCGCTCGACTCTCCGGCCGGCAAGCAGCAGTACGCGCGAGCCGCGCTCGAAGTCGGGCCCGACGGCGCCCGCAGCGTGCGCCCGGTCGGCGGCCAGGGGTCGCACGTGATGGGTGGGCTCGCCCTGGCCCAGGCGCTCGTCGTCGTACCTCCGGAGGTCACCCGGGTCGAGGCGGGGGAGACCGTCGCGGTGCTCGATCTGCTCCGGTCCCAGCCCTGACCGACCTCCGCCTGCCGCCCGCGCTGGAGCGTGGCTCCGAGAACTCTCAGGCGTGCGTCACGCGGACCGATAGGGGGTCCGAGGCCCTGGCATCCGCCTGGACGGGCGTCGTGTCGAGGACCCCGGAGACCCCATGAGCCAGCCCCGCACGAGCGTCGCCCCCGCGTCACCGCAACGCCGCAGCCTGTCGGTGCGCGGCCGCCTGTTCAGCCTCGTCGCCGTGCTGTGCTCGCTGTGGCTCGTCTCGGTCGGCGTCGCCGTCTACGGCCTGTCGGGCCCGCGTTCCCAGGTCGACTCGCTCGCCGCGAGCTTCGAGGTGTCCAACGACGCGAGCCGTGCCTACGAGTCGTGGCTGTCCGACGACAGCGCGTCGAACATGTACGTCGCGCTGGCCAGCCTCAACGATTCCAAGCAGGCCAAGCTCATCGAGGACACCTGGGCGCTCGTCGTCGACGGTCACGCCGCTGCTGTGGACCACCTCACGAAGGTGAAGGACAGCGGAATCGACGGCGTCGAGACTCTCGCGAGCGCCGCGCTGACCGACCTCGCCGCCTACGACGCCTTCACCCAGAAGGTGCGCTCGGACGTCCAGTCCGGCGACGTCACCGGTGGCGTGAAGGTCATGACGGTCGACAACCTCGACGCTTCGACGAAGCTCGACACCAGCCTCAACGCCCTCGTCGAGAAGCTGTCGGCGGACGTCACGTCGACCCGCGACGCCGGAAAATGCTGCGGTGACGCGCTGGACCGTCGTGCTGCTCGTCCTGGTCGGGATCGGGCTCGTGCTTCGCGATCGTCATCGTCGTGCGGGTCATCAGGTCGATCACCGGGCCGCTCGACACGATCGAGAAGGCGCTCGAGTCGCTGGCTCAGGGCGATCTCAAGGTGCGCGCCCTCGTCGACACGAACGACGAGCTCGGCCGGGTGGCCGCCAGCCTGAACGCCGCCGCCGCCACGCAGCAGAGCAGCGTGGCCGCGATCGGCGACAACGCGCAGGATGCTCGCGGCAGCTGCCGAGGAGCTGACCGCGACGAGCAGCCTCATGTCCGAGGCCGCCGGTCAGACCACGACCCAGGCCGAGGTCGTGGCCAGCGAGTCGGACTCGGTCAATCAGAGCGTGCAGTCGGCGGCGTCCGCGGCCGACGAGCTCACCGCGAGCATCGAGGCCATCTCCGCGAACGCGTGGGAGGCCGCTCGGGTCGCCTCGACTGCCGTCGAGGTCGCGGGTCTGACGAGCGCGATCATGAACAAGCTCGGGCAGAGCTCGGCCGACATCGGCGACGTCATCAAGGAGATCAAGGGCGTCGCGGAGCAGCCCAACCTGCTGGCCCTCAACGCCACGATCGAGTCGGCCCGTGCCGGCGAGGCCGGCAAGGGCTTTGCGGTCGTCGCGAGCGAGGTCAAGGACCTCGCCCGTGCCACCGCGTCGGCGACCACCGACATCACCGCGAAGATCCAGGCGATCAGCGACGACACCATCGATGCCATCGGCGCCATCGAGCAGATCAGCGGCACGATCAACCAGATCAACGAGATTCAGCACTCGATCGCGTCAGCGGTCGAGCAGCAGACGGCGGCCGTCAACGAGATCGCCCGCAACATGTCGGCAGCGGCCGACGGCAGCGGTCAGATCACCTTGTCGATCGACGGCGTGAGCTCGTCCGCGCAGAGCACGTCGTCGGGTGCCGCGCAGACCGGACAGGCAGCAAACGAGCTGGCGCAGATGGCGTCGTCGCTCGAGGGCCTGGTCGCGTCCTTCCGCTACTGAGCCCGGCCTCGCGGGATTCTCAGACGTCGCGGTCGGCCAGGACGCCCGACGCGGGAAGGCTCCCCGACCACGAGGGGAAGTCCAGGTCGTACTGGTCGATGACGACGCCGTGGTCGAGCAGGTTGCCGTCCGGGTGGGCCATCAGGTCGGTGGTGGCGTACACGGCGAGGCTGCCGAGCTCGGTCTCGCCGGAGAGCAGCGCAGCGACCCTGTCGTCGGTGACCGGGATGCTCATCGTGTAGGCATCCGTGAGCGCGTTGAACCTCACGTCGGCGCGTGCCCGGCCGTCGGCGTCGAGCAGCGTGGTGGAGGCGGCCCGCCACGTGACCGTTACCAGGGTCGAGCGATAGCCGACGCGGATCGCGACCACCCGGGCATGACGCAGGCGCACGTGGAGCGCCGAGGACTCCTGCAGCGCCCGGGTGTAGGTCTCGCCCGCCGACTCGGGGTGGCGGTGACGTCGCACCACGATCACGAGGGCGACGGCGCACCCAAGGGTGTACGACGCACGCAGCATCAGGTCCCCGGAGACCCACACGACCGGACCCAGCGCCAGGACGACCGTCACGAGCAGGCAGCGCATGGCGGCACGCCGACGGCTGCGCGGTACGGCGCGACGTCGCTGCATCGTGGCCCTCGCCCTCGTGTTCGGCCCCCGGGACGCTGCGGGCACCGACGTGCCCGCCCCAGCCAGGCTAGGTCGCTCGCGAGGTCACGTCACGGGGTCGCCGTTCGTCGGCACCGTCCTGTGACCGAACCGGGACGTGGCGGCTGCGGGATGACGGCGGGTCACCAGGTGCGGGTGACCTTCGACAGCCCGCGCGGGCTGTCGGGGTCGAGACCGCGGCCGGTCGCCATGGCGAGGGCGAGCTGCTGCAGCAGCACGATGTCCGCGATCGGCGAGAGGTCCTCGGGCAGGCCGTGGACGAGCTCCACGGCCACAGTGCCGAACGGGGTCGACGCCGGCCCGCCGATCACCGCGAGATCCAGACCGCGCTCGCGCAGTCGTTCGAGCACCGGGCGCATCGCGGTGCCGCCGACGCCGTCCGGGACCACGGCCACGACGGGATGACCCTCGTCGATCATCGCGAGCGGTCCGTGCAGCAGGTCGGCGCCGCTGAACGCGTGCGCCGCGACGTAGGAGGTCTCCATGAGCTTCAGCGCGGCCTCGCGCACCGTCGGGTAGGAGTAGCCGCGCCCGGTGAGCAGCATGCGGTCGGTGAAGCGGTAGCGCTGTGCCAGGGACGTCATCTCGGCGAGCCGGCCGACGTGGGAGCGAGCCGCCTCGGGAACGGCGTACGCCGCGCTCGCGTCGCCGCCGCGCCACGCGTCGACGACGAGCCAGAGGCTGAGCAGCTCGGCCGTGTAGGACTTCGTCGCGGCCACGGCGAGCTCGGTGCCGGCATGCACGTCGACGTGGAGGTCGGCCACCCGCGCGAGCTCGGAGTCGGGTGCATTGGTGACGGCGAGCACGATCGCGCCGCACTCGCGCGAGGCCGTCGCCGTCTCGACGAGGTCCGGTGAGCCGCCGCTCTGCGAGACCGCGACCACGAGCACCTCGCGCAGGTCCGGTCGAGCACCGTACGCCGTCATCGTCGAGGGCGACGCGAGGCCGGCGGGGATCCCGAGGTGCACCTCGACGAGGTACTTCGCGTAGAGCGCGGCGTGGTCGCTGGTCCCGCGGGCCGCGAACAGCACGAAGCGCGGGTCGCGCTCCCGGATCACGGCCGCCGCTGAACGCACCTGGGGAAGCGCGAGGTCCAGGACGCGGGCGAGCACGTCGGGCTGCTCGGCGATCTCGGCGCGCATGACGTGGCCGGGATCCTGTGACATCGAGGTGACGTCCTCGCCCGGTGATGGGCGGCTCGCGGGTGCGTCGGTCATCGGGGTCTCCGTCCCTCGGGTGAGGTGAGCAGGGCGGCAGCGGCCTCGACGGACGAGCGTGAGGCGCCGTAGGTCGTGATGCGTCCGGCGCCCGGTGGATGCCGCGCGGCGGGCACGCCCAGCTCGACGACAACCAGGTCGGGTCGGGCAGCGACGAGCCGGCGCTCGACCGTGCGCTGCCAGGCGTGCCGTACGGCGTCGCGCAGCACGAGGACGACGGGGCGGTCGGTGGGCAGTCGGTCGGGAGTCGGACTGCTCGCATCGATGCGCACCACCTCGGCGTCGGGCCGGACGGCCAGCAGCGCGTCGGCGAGCCCCCAGGCGACGGCGCCGGCAGCGATGTTCGGTGCGGGCTCGCACACCACGACGGACGGCGCGCCGGCGTGGAGCCTCGGGTCGCCCTCGACGAGCAGGGCGCGTCGCGCCGCGGGCAGGCACTCGTCGTCGGACATCGGTGCCCCGGCCGCGACGGTCCGCGTCGCTCGCCAGGCGGCGAGACCGGCCACCCGCGCCGCGGCGTCGTGGATCCGTCCCTCGTCGACCCGGCCCTCGAGCACGGCGTCGACGATCGCGGAGTGCACCCGGTCGACGACCGTCTCCTCGGCGAGGGTGCCGCCGAGGCAGAGCGCGTCGACCCCCGCGAGGACGGCGAGGACGGCGGCCTCCTCGATGCCGCGGTGGCGCGCCACGCCCTCCATCTCGAGCGCGTCGGACACGACCGCGCCGGTGAAGCCCAGCTCGCCGCGCAGCAGGTCGGTCACGACGGCCGGCGAGAGGGTGGCCGGCAGGTCGGCGTCGAGGGCGAGCACGCGCAGGTGGCCGGTCATCACCGTGCGGACCCCGGCGTCGATGCACGCGCGGAAGGGCGCGAGCCCGATCGCGTCGAGCCCGGCGCGTGATGCGGTGACGACCGGGAGATCGAGGTGGGAGTCCACGCCGGTCTCGCCATGGCCGGGGAAGTGCTTGGCGCACGCGAGGATCCCGGCGTCGTCCTGCAGGCCGACGACGGTCGCCGCCGCGTGCCGAGCGACGAGGCCCGCGTCGGTCCCGTAGGACCGGACCCCGATCACCGGGTTGTCGGGGTTGCTCGAGACGTCCGCGACCGGCGACCAGCTCCAGTCGACACCGGCCCGGCGCAGCAGGGCCCCGATGGACGCGCCGACCTGGCGCGTGAGCGCAGTGTCGTCGACCGCCCCGAGCGCCAGGGCACCAGGGTGTCTCGAGCCGCGCCCTGCCTCGAGCCGCGTGACGTCTCCACCCTCCTCGTCGACGGCCACGAGCACGTCGGCGCGCATGGCGTGCACCGCGTCGGTGAGCGTCCGGGCCTGCTCCACCGAGGTGATGTTGCGCGCGAACAGCGCGACGCCGCCGAGGCCGCGGTCGATGCGACGGCGCACCCACTCCGGGGCCGCCGCACCGACGAAACCCGGCACGAGCAGGGCGTGCACGGCGCGGTCTACCTCGGTCACGCGGTCCTCCGTCTCGGTTGGGTCACAGCGCGATCTTCGCGGCGCGGAGCCATTGACGACCGCGTCCGCGCGGCCTAGATTCCGAATCTAACAGGAAACCTTCCGATAAGTAAGGACCTCATGTCCCGCACGGCCCCTGCCCGACCCGCGCTCCTCCGGACGCTCAACGACCGGACGGTGCTCGCGGTGCTGCTCGACCGCGGGCCGAGCTCGCGGGCCGAGCTCGCCGAGGCCACCGGCCTGTCGAAGCCGACGGTCGCCGAGGTGCTCGCCCGGCTCGAGGAGGCGGGGCTCATCGTCGACGCCGGCGAGACGATGGGACGCCGCGGACCCAACGGTCGGCTCCACGACGTGGTCCTGCACCACGTCCGCGGCGCGGCGCTCACGGTCGAGTCCTCGCGCATCACCTGCGACGTCCTCGACGCCCACGGGGAGGTGCTGGGCAGCGCCACCCGCACCCGGGCACAGCTGCCGCGGGGCGCCGCCGCCGCGACCCTCGCCCTCGTCACCGAGGCCTCGGACTTCGCCGGCATCGACGTCGCGACGGTGCGCGAGGTCGTCGTCGCGCTGCCGGGTTCCTACGATCCGGCGCAGGACCGGGTGCGCTACGCCGACCGGATCCCCGACTGGACAGTGCCGCACATCGTCGCCGGGCTCACGGCCGCCTTCGGTGACGACGTCGTCGTGACGCTGGACAACGACGTCAACCTCGCGCTCGTGGCCGAGCGGCACGGCAGTGCCGCGGACGCCGGCGTCACGTCGCTGCTCTGGCTGGCGGCCGGCATCGGTCTCGCGACGGACGTGGCCGGCACGCTCTACCGCGGCGTGGCGGGCGGCGCCGGCGAGGTCGGCTACATCCCCGTCCCCGCGACGATCGCGGGCTCACGCTCGGGCCGGCCGGACTTCCAGGACCTCGTCGGTGGGACCGCCGTGCATCGGCTCGCGCGCGACCACGGGATCGGCGGCCGCACACCGGCCGCTGCGGTGGCCAGCGCCGTCGAGCAGCTTCACGACGACCCGGCCGCCCGCGCCTTCCTCGACGAGCTCGCCCGCCGCATCGCCCTGGGGCTCACGGTGATCGTTGCGGTCCTGGACCCCGGGGTGGTGATCCTCGGCGGTGCCGTGGGCCGTGCCGGCGGCCCGGCGCTCGCGACCCGCACGAGCAAGGCCCTGCGCTCGACGAGCCGCCTCTCCTGCGCCGTGGTGGCGAGCGAGGTCGACGGCGATCCCGCGCTCGTCGGCGCGCGCGCCATCGCCATCGAGCGGCTCCGCCACCTCGTCCTCGACGCAGGAGACCGGACCGCGCGGACGTCGATCGACCAGCTGACCCACCCAGCACGACCCGCACCAGCGCTGCCCCTGCCCCGTACTGCCGAGGAGGTCCACTGACATGAGCACCATCCGAGGACGACGCCGCGTACTGGCGATCTCCGCCGTCGCGGCCGGGCTCGCGCTGGCCGCCAGCGGGTGCTCGAGCTCAGGCTCGGGCGCGACGACGAGCAGGCCGGCGTCCAGCGCGCCCGCGAAGGTCACCGGCACCGTCACGTTCTGGCACTTCTTCACCGACCGCGAGGCCGCGGCGATCCAGACGGCGGTCGACAAGTTCCAGGCGGCGAACCCCGGCGTCAAGGTCGAGGTCAAGAAGGGTCAGGACGACGACAAGACGATCCAGGCCATCGCCGCCGGCCAGCCGATCGACGTCGTGCTGTCCTACTCCACCGACCAGATCGGCAAGTTCTGCTCCACGGGCGCCTGGCAGGACCTCTCGGCCTACATCAAGCGGGACGGTGTGAACCTGGACCAGATCCCGCCGGTGGTGCGCGACTACACGCAGTTCGAGGGCAAGCGCTGCTCGATGCCGATGCTGTCGGACACCTACGGGCTCTACTACAACAAGAAGCTGCTCGCCGACGCCGGGTACTCCGCGCCGCCGAAGACGATGACCGAGCTCACGGCGATGGCCGAGAAGCTGACGAAGCTCGACGGCAAGGGCGCGATCCAGGTCGCCGGCTTCGTCCCGACCTTCGGCTTCTACGAGAACGCGCCCGCGCACTTCGCGCCCAGCTTCGGAGCCACCTGGTTCAACGCCGACGGCAAGTCCAACATCGGGACGGATCCCGGCTGGGCCTCGATGTTCAGCTGGCAGAAGAACTTCGTCGACTTCTACGGCTACGACAAGATCACGCGCTTCACCGCTGGCCTCGGCCAGGAGTTCTCGGCCGACAACGCCTTCGAGAAGGGCAAGGTCGCGATGATGATCGACGGCGAGTACCGGAATGCGTTCATCAAGGCGGAGGCCCCGACGCTCGACTACGGCACGGCGCCCTTCCCGACCGACGACGCGAAGACCGACCTCTACGGCGCCGGCTACGTCACCGGCAACGTGATCGGCATCGGCCGCGGGGCGCAGAACCCGGAGGCCGCGTGGGCACTGATCAAGTACCTCTCGACCGACACCGACTCGGTGGTCGCCGTGGCCAACGGCATCAAGAACGTGCCGACCACGACCCCGGCGCTGACGTCGCCAGCGCTGGAGAAGGACGCGAACTACCAGACCTTCCTCGACGTGTTCGCCAACGCCCACAGCTCCACCACGCCGACCACGGCCAGCGGCAAGGCCTACCAGGACACCCTCGGAACCTTCGCCGAGAAGTGGCAGTCGGGCAAGGTCCCCGACCTCGCGGCGGGCCTCACGACCGTCGACCAGCAGATCAACGACCAGCTGGCACTGGGCTCCGCCCCGTGACGATCGCGATCGAGACGCGCAGCGTCGGGCCGACCCGCCCGGCGCTGCGCGCCAAGCGCCGCCGTCAGCGGCTCACGGTGCTGGCGTTCCTCACGCCCTGGCTGCTCGGCGTCGCGATCTTCTTCGTCTACCCGCTGATCGACACGATCTACCTCAGCTTCACCCGGTACGACCTGCTGTCGCCGCCGAAGTGGACCGGTCTCACGAACTACCGGTTCATGTTCACCAAGGACCCGCAGGTCGTGCAGGCGGCGTACAACACGCTGTGGCTCGTCGCGATCCTGGTGCCGGCCCGCATGCTGTTCGGCCTTGCCGTCGCCACGCTCGTCACCCGGCTCAAGTCCGGGCTCGGCCTCTTCCGCACGGTGTTCTACCTCCCGGCGCTCGTTCCCCCGGTGGCCGGCGTGCTGGCGTTCGTGTTCCTGTTCAACCCCGCCACCGGTCCGGTCAACCAGATCCTCGGCGCGCTCGGGCTGCCGCAGCCGTTGTGGTTCAACGACCCGACGCTGTCCAAGCCGTCGCTCGTGATGCTCGGTCTCTGGGGCGTCGGCGACCTGATGATCATCTTCCTGGCGAGCCTGCTCGACGTCCCGAAGGAGCAGTACGAGGCGGCGGCGCTCGACGGCGTGAACCCGTGGCAGCGCTTCCGCTACGTCACGCTGCCGAACATCTCGCCCGTGCTCATGTTCGCCGCGATCACCGGCGTCATCGCCGCCCTGCAGTACTTCACCGAGGCGGTCGTCGCCGCGTCCGTCGCGTCGGGACAGGCGACGACGGGCGGGGGCAACTCCGCGCTGCTCGGCTACCCCGAGGGCTCCACGCTCACCTACGCCCAGTGGCTGTACGTCATGGGCTTCAAGAACTACTACCTCGGCTACGCGTCCGCGCTCGCCGTCGTGATGTTCGTCGTCTCGCTCGGCGTGACGCTGATCCTGCTGCGCCGCGCGCGCAGCCTCGTGTACGGCGCAGAGGGGACCCGATGAGCACCGCCACGGCGACGGTCCCGAGAGGGGTCACGGCGCGCGGCATCGACACGCGCGGCAACCGGCGCGCGAAGCGGCGCAAGCGGCTCGGCTTCGTCGCAGACCACGCGGTCGGCATCGCCGTCGCCGTCGTGTTCCTCGCGCCGTTCGTCTTCATTGTGCTGCAGTCGTTCATGACCAGCCAGCAGGCTCTCACCGGCGACCTCTGGCCGCAGAGCTGGCACCCGGGCAACTACGTCGAGGTCTTCACCAAGGCGCCGATGTGGCTCTACCTGCGCAACACGCTGCTCTACGCCACCCTCGCGACGGTGTTCATGCTGCTCTCGAGCATCCCGGCGGCCTACGCGCTGTCGCGGCTGCAGTGGAAGGGACGCAATGTCGCGTTCGTCGTCGTCCTCATGATGATGATGCTGCCGCCGCAGGTGACGCAGGTGCCGATCTACGTGATGTGGACCCACCTGCACCTCACCGGCACCCTCTGGCCGATGATCCTGCCGAACCTGCTCGGTGACGCGTTCAGCATCTTCCTGCTCCGGCAGTTCTTCCTCACCATCCCGCAGGAGTACGCCGACGCCGCCCGCGTCGACGGCTGCTCGGAGTGGCGGGTGATGACCAAGGTGATCCTGCCGATGGCCAAGCCCGGCATCGCTGCCACGGCGATGTTCATGTTCTTCTTCTGCTGGAACGACTTCTACGGGCCGATCCTCTACACGAGCGAGAACCCGGACAACTGGACGATCTCGCTGGGACTCGCGTCGTTCCGCAACCTCTACCAGGTGCAGTGGAACCTGACGATGGCCGCGACGATCCTCGCGATGCTGCCGGTCCTCATCGTGTTCTTCCTCGCGCAGAAGGTCTTCGTCGAGGGCATCACACTGACCGGGGTGAAGGGATGAGCGCGATGAAGCTCGCCGTCGTCGGCGGAGGGTCGACGTACACGCCTGAGCTGGTGGACGGCCTCGCCAGGCTCGGCGACCAGCTCGACGTGGCCGAGCTCGTGCTGCTCGACCCGGACACCGAGCGCCTCGACGTGGTGGGCGGCTTCGCCCAGCGCATCCTCGACGAGCGCGGCGCCACGACCCGGCTCACGCTGACGAGCGACCGCGTCGAGGCGATCGACGGCGCGTCCGCGGTGCTGCTGCAGCTGCGCGTCGGTGGTCAGACCGCCCGCGCGGGCGACGAGTCGTTCCCGCTCGCGTGCGACTGCGTGGGGCAGGAGACGACCGGTGCCGGCGGTCTCGCGAAGGCGTTGCGCACGGTGCCGGTGGTGCTCGACATCGCGGAGACCGTGCGGCAGCGCGCCGCGCAGGACGCCTGGATCGTCGACTTCACGAACCCCGTCGGCATCGTCACCCGTGCCCTGCTGCAGGAGGGCCACCGCGCGATCGGGCTGTGCAACGTGGCGATCGGGTTCCAGCGGCTGTTCGCCGCCTGGCTCGGCGTCGCCCCGGACGCCGTGCTGCTCGACCACGCCGGTCTCAACCACCTCACCTGGATCCGCCATGTCGAGGTCGCGGGGCGCGACGTGCTGCCGCAGCTGCTCTCCGAGCACGGCGACGACATCGCCGAGCGGCTCGAGCTGCCGCGCTCGCTGCTCGACCGGCTCGGAGCGGTGCCGTCGTACTACCTGCGCTACTACTACGCGCACGACGAGGTCGTCCGCGAGCTCAAGGCCACCGGGACGCGGGCGGAGGAGGTGCAACGGATCGAGGCCGAGCTGCTCGAGATGTACCGCGACCCCGCGCTCGTGGCCAAGCCCGCGCTGCTCGAGCAGCGCGGCGGTGCCTACTACTCGGAGGCGGCCGTCGCCCTCATCGCGTCACTGCTCGGCGGGGCGGACCACGCGGGCGCGCACGTCGCGAACGTGCGCAACGACGGCCACTTCCCGTTCCTCGCGGACGACGCGGTGATCGAGGTGCCGTGCGACGTCTCGGCGACCGGCGCCGTGGCACGCCCGGCCGAGTCGCTCGAGCCGCTCTACGCCGGCCTGGTCGCGCACGTCTCGGCGTACGAGGACCTGGCTCTCGACGCCGCCCGTCTCGGCGGCCGCGACCGGGTCTGCGCCGCACTGCTCGCGCACCCGCTCGTGGGACAGTACGACGTGGCCGAGACCCTCACGGACGCCCTGCTCGCGGGCAACCGGGCGTTCCTGCCGTGGGCCACGTCATGAGCCGCGAGCTCGTCGTCGCGATCGACGGCGGCGGCAGCAAGACCGACGTCGCGGTCGTCGACCTCGTCACCGGCGACGTGGTCGGCACGAGCCGCGGTGCCGGCTGCTCGCACCATCAGATCGGCATCGACGCCACCGTGATCGTGATCGACGAGGCGGTCACCGCGGCCCTCGCCGATGCCGGGGCGGTCCCCGCCGACGTCCGGCACGTCGGCTGCTACCTCACCGCCATCGACCTCGACTCCGAGCAGGCGGCCGTGCACGCCGCGCTGTCCCGCCTGCCGTGGGCGTCGCGCTCGCTGGTGGTCGACAACGACGTGTTCGCGCTGCTGCGCGCCGGCACCGATGCGCCCGACGCGGCCGTGGTCGTCTGCGGCACAGGGATCAACGGCGTCGCCGTGCGCGCCGACGGTGCGACCGCGCGGGTGCTGGCGCTGGGGCAGATCTCCGGCGACTGGGGTGGCGCCAGCGGCCTCGCCGAGGAGGTCCTGTGGTACGCCGCCCGCGCCGAGGACGGTCGCGGCAAGCCGACCGCGCTGCGCGCTGCGCTGCTGAGCTGGACCGGGCGCGACAGCGTCCACGCCGTCACCCTCGCCGTGCACACCGGCGAGCTGTCGGTGTCGTCGTGGTGGGACCGCGCCGCCGCCGTCGTCGACCTCGCGAACGCCGGTGACGCCGTGGCGATCTCACTCGTCGAACGGCAGGGGACCGAGATCGGTCTGCTCGCGTCCTCGCTGCTGGCCAGGCTCGGCCTCGCGGGCTCCGCCGTACCCGTGGTCCTCGGCGGCGGGATCGGCGCTGCGGCCGACCCGCTGCTCGTCGCCGCGGCCGAGCGCACGCTGGCCGTCCGCGCACCGCTCGCCATCCTGTCCGTCGTGACCGCTCCGCCCGTCACCGGCGCGGTGCGCCTCGCCCTCGACTCGGCGCGGACCCGTCAGGAGAGGTCGGCGTAGTCCCGCATGGGCGTGGCCTGTCGGTCGACTCACGGCGGTGACGTCGGATGGTGACGGTGCGCGGCGACCTCGTGCTGCCGGACGGCGTCGCGGCTGGCTGGGTACGTGTCGTCGGTGCCCGCATCGACGCGGTGGGCACAGGTGCGCCGCCCGAGGACGCCGAGCCGCTCGACACCGAGCTGGTCGAGACCGACGGCCTCGTGCTGCCCGGGCTCGTCGACGTCCACTGCCACGGCGCCGTCGGGTTCGCCTTCGGAGACGGGGCGCAGCAGGCGCGGGCCGCCGCTGCGCACCACCACGGGTCGGGCACGACGACGCTCCTGGCCAGCCTGGTCTCGGAGTCCCGCGACGTCCTCGCCGACCAGGTGCGGACCCTCTCGAGCCTGGTCCGCGACGGCGAGCTCGACGGCGTCCACCTCGAGGGTCCGTACCTCGCGGCGCGATGCCGCGGAGCCCACCGCGCCGAGGCGCTGCGCGACCCCGACCTCGCGGAGGTCACCGCGCTGCTCGACATCGCACGCGGCGCGATCACGGCCGTCACGGTCGCCCCGGAGCTGCCCGGCGCGGACGAGCTGATCGCCGTCCTGACCGCGCGAGGAGTGCGCGCCGCCGTCGGGCACACGGCCGCCTCGTCGAGCACCACGCGTGCGGCGATCGACGCGGGCGCGCGGATCGCGACGCACCTGTTCAACGCGATGACGCCGCTGCACCATCGCGACGGCGGTCCCGTGGTCGCGCTGCTCGACGACGAGCGGGTCGTGTGCGAGCTCATCGCCGACGGCCACCACCTCGACGCCGACGTCGTCCGCTGGGTCTGGAAGGTCCTCGGTCCGTCGCGGCGGATGCTGGTCAGCGACTCGAGTCCCGCGACCGGGATCGCAGCGGGCACGACGTACCTCGGCGGTCAGGAGCTGCGGGTCGGTGACGGCGCGGTCCGGACCGTCGAGGGCGGCGTGCTCGCCGGCAGCGCCAGCACGTTGATGGACGTCGTCCGCTGGGCGGTCTCGGCCGGCATCCCGCTGCCCGAGGCTGTAGCGGCGGCGAGCTCGGTGCCCGCCACCGCGCTCGGGCTCGCCGACCGGGGTGCGCTGCGCGCCGGCCATCGGGCCGACCTCGTCCTGGCCGACCGCGACCTGCGTGTGCGGCGGGTGCTGCTCGCCGGTCGCTGGGTCTGACCACCGCACACCCCGCGCCAGGGAGCGGTGGCTCAGCCTGCGCCGCCGGGCGGCGGCAGCGCGAGCAGGGCGGCTCGCGCTGCGTGGTAGCCGTCGCGCATGTAGCCGGGCCAGGACCGGTTGTCGAGGAACTCGGCGTAGAGCCCGGCGCCCTGGGCCTTCGCGTAGTCGACGGGGGTGAGCTCGACGACCTGCGGCACGGCTCGGCACAGCTCGTCGTAGTTGCGTCGCGCGAGGCGGACGTGGTGCATCGTGCGTGATTGGTTCGCGATGTGCAGGATGCTCGCGGTGGACTCGCGCCAGCTTGGCTCGCGATCAGCCTCGAACCCGCGCCGGTAGAAGCCGTTCACGACGAGGGCCAGGTCGCAGCGGTCCGTGGCCGAGAACGGCGGCGACGGAAGGATGTCGACGATCCCGCCGTCGAGCCACCATCCCGAGTCGAGCTCGGTCGGCTGGATCGCGATGGGCAGTCCGAGCGCCAGCCGGACCGCGCGGGCGGCGGGCAGGTCGGGGTGGGTGTCCGGGCCGAGGTACTCGAGCCTGTTGTCCTCGATGTTGAACGCGGGGAACCACACCGGGACCGGGAGCTCGCCGAGGGTGACGTCGCCGAGCATGCGGCGGTACGTCTGCTCCAGGGCATCGCCCCTCAGCAGCCCCGACCAGCCACGACCCAGCCGCATCGGAGCCGACGCCAGGGCCCACCAGTCGGGATCGATGTAGTCCCGAGCGCGCAGGGCGAGCGTCGCGGCCGCAACCTCCGCCGGGCTCATGCCGGCGGCGAGCGGGACGCCGAACAGCGCGGAGCCGGAGCACACGCCGTAGCCGACCGGTCGGACGCCGAACTCCTCGAGCGCCCTGGCCACCCCGACGACGGAGGCCAGGACCCCGCTGCCACCGGTGGCGATGATCGCGACGCGACGGCCGTCCAGCGCCGGCAGCGTGCGGTGCCGCAGACGGGGGAACGGGTCCGTGTCGGCAGGCGGTCGTTCGAAGGGAAGGGGCAGCAGGCCGCGTCTGAGCTGCCCCAGGAAGCCGATGTCGGCCCGGGTCGACTCGATCACCATCCCGGCCCGGACGGCCTGGAGCAGGTACTGCCGGACACGCGGGAGATCGAGGAGGTAGCTGAGCATGCGGTCACCTCTGGACGCAGTCCCACGCTACGCCGAGTGGCGTCCTCCGCGCGCCGCGAGCGACCTCACCGGGTCGTCCACCGTCGCTCTCGCGCCGCCCGTCCGGCCGTCCGCGCCGTGCCCTCGCCGACGTCGATCACGGAGGAGGCCGGACTGAGCGAACCACGCGTACAGGTCGGTGACGGTGCTCTGGGTGGACCTCGGGCGGTGACCGAGCTCGCGTTGTGCCTTGGACGAGTCGACCCTGGGCATGCTGGCCAGGGCGTGAAGGCTGTCCCTGGTGTAGAGCAGGGGGTGCTCGCGAGTCCGTGATACGAGGGTGGCGGCGGGGGACCACAGCCGGGCGAACCACAACGGCACCTCGACCCGTGGAGCGGCCACGCCGGTCACGGCGTGGGCGATCTCAGCCAGCTCGCGGGTCGTGGCGTAGTGACCACCGACAAGGTAGTTCTCGCCGGTGCGGCCCCGGGTCTCGGTCGCGAGCAGCGCGGTCACGACGTCCCGGACGTCGACCCAGTCGAACCCGCCCTCGACCGTCGCCGGCAGCTGACCGGCCTCCAGTGCCAGGAAGAAGTGACCCATCCGGCTCGGCTGCTCGTCGCGCGGGCCGATCACTCCGGTGGGATTGACCACCACCGCGTCCAGCCCCTGTTCGACGACCCTCCGCAGCTGCACCTCACCCGCCGCCTTGGACCGGTCGTACGCCGGGAGCCGCCGGGCCAGCGAGCGCGGCGCCTGCTCGTCCACCGGTCGGCCCCGCACGGCTTCCAGATCGAACGCGTGGACCGAGCTGCAGTGCACAAGCCGTCGGACCCCCGCGCGCAAGGCCGCCTCGGCGACCGTCCGGACGCCGTTGACGTTGACGTCCTCGACCACGCCGCCCCTCGACCCGGTCACCGAGATGACTGCCGCGAGGTGGAAGACGGTGTCCACACCGGTCAGCGCCGCGGCCATGGCGACCGGGTCGCGGACGTCCGCGGTGACGAGGCCCGCACCGAGCGCCACGAGGGCGGCCGGCTCACGCAGGTCGATGATCCTCGTGTCGCGGCCCTCGGCGAGCAGCTCCCGCACCAGGTTGGTGCCGATTTGACCCGCAGCCCCCGTGACCGCACACACCATGGATCAACCGTGCCAGCGTGCGGGCCGGGATGCCCGGCGCGGCCGACCCCGCGGCCGGGCTCGGGAGGGCGGGGAGGCGGCCGCGGGCGGGGCAGCGGCGAGCGAACGCCGGGCCGACGTGGCAGCGTGAGTCCGGAATGGTGGTGAGAGCCATGGTCGAGCACGGGGCGCCGCCGCTGACCGCGGACCGCGCGCTGCGACGCGCCGGCGAGCGACGGCGCACCCGCCGTTGAGTCCCGGATACCGGGAACGCGACGGCACACGCTCCGGTGCGACACTGGAGGAGCACCACGAGGACATGTCCTTGGCCAGCGCCGCCGGTACCCGGTGACGCGTCTGGAGGTGTGCGGTGATGATCTCCTTCGCGAACCGTGTCGATGCGGGCCGTCGTCTGTCCGAGGAGCTGGTCCGGTTCCGGGGACCGGACCTCGTGGTGCTCGGGCTGCCTCGTGGCGGCGTCCCGGTGGCGGCCGAGGTGGCCCGTGCGCTGGGAGCACCGCTGGACGTGATCGTCGTCCGCAAGCTCGGCGTCCCTGCCCAGCCCGAGCTCGCGATGGGTGCCCTCGGCGAGGACGGGGTGCGGGTCCTCGACGAGGCCGTCCTGCGGGCCACCGGCGTCGCCGCGACGGACCTCGCCCGGGTCGAGGAACGGGAGCGCGCCGAGCTCGAGGCACGCGTCGCGAGGTTCCGGCCCGGACGCCCACGCCTGGACCTGCGCGGGAGGACGGCGCTCATCGTCGACGACGGCATCGCGACCGGGTCGACGGCACGCGCGGCCTGCCTCGTCGCGCGCCACCTCGGCGCCCGGCGCGTCGTCGTCGCCGCGCCCGTGGCCGCACCGGATGCGAGGAGCCGGCTGACCGACGCCGACGAGGTCGTGTGCCTGTCCGCGCCGCGTGGGTTCGCCGCGGTCGGCTCCTACTACGACGACTTCTCGGCCACGAGGGACGAGGAGGTGGTGGCGCTGCTCGAGGCGGCGTCCGCGACGCCGCGCACCTCGTGCGACGAGGACGTGAGCATCGCCTTCGGCGGACGTCGGCTCGAGGGCCGTCTCTGTGTCCCGCCGTCGGCTTGCGGCGTGGTCGTGTTCGCGCACGGCAGCGGCAGCAGCCGGCACAGCCCCCGCAACCAGTACGTCGCGAGGGTCTTGCAGGACGCGGGGGTCGGGACGCTGCTGATGGACCTGCTCACCCGCGACGAGGAGGGCGACCGCGCGCTCGTCTTCGACATCGAGGAGCTCGCAGCGCGGCTCGAGACGGCCACCGAGTGGCTGGCGACCCGTCCCGGCGTCGCCGGGTTGCCCCTGGGCTACTTCGGGGCGAGCACGGGTGCTGCCGCGGCGCTGTGGGCCGCGGCCGGGAGCGGCTCCGTCGCGGCCGTGGTGAGCCGCGGCGGGCGCCCCGACCTCGCGGGTCCGGTGCTGGGTGATGTGCGCGCACCGACCCTGCTCATCGTCGGCGGGGACGACGATGCCGTCCTCGAGCTCAACAGGTGGGCCCGGTCCCGCATGACCTGTCTCACCGAGCTGGCCGTGGTGCCGGGTGCGACGCACCTGTTCGAGGAGCCGGGGACGCTCGCGCGGGCGGCCGAGCTCGCGCGCGACTGGTTCGTCCTGCATCTGGGGCCCGCCCGGCAGGAGCCTCGCGGGGAGGTGGACCCATGACGGTCACCGCTGCCGGCCCGTCGTACGACCAGGCGATGGCGGAGCTGCGCTCGCTCGCGAGGCCGCTGGCGACGACCGACGACCTCGACCCGGTCGTGGAGCGGGTCGGCGACGCGCGCTACGTCTGCCTCGGCGAGGCGTCGCACGGCACGCACGAGTACTACCGATGGCGTGCCCTGCTGAGCCGGCGGCTGATCGAGGAGCGCGACGTCGCCTGGATCGGCGTCGAGGGCGACTGGCCCGACTGCTGGCGGATCAACCGGTGGGTGCGCGGTCAGGCCGACCAGGACCTCGACGTGCATCGGCTGCTGGCCAGGTTCGCCCGCTGGCCGACCTGGATGTGGGCCAACCGGGACGTCGCGGAGTTCCTCGTCTGGCTGCGCGAGACCAACCTCGCCCGGCCACCGGACCGTCGCGTCGGCTTCTACGGCCTCGACGTCTACTCGCTGTGGGACTCGTTGCGCGCGACGATGTCCTGGCTCGGCCAGCACGACCCGGACGCCTTGCCCACTGCCCTGCGGGCGTGGCGGTGCTTCATGCCCTACGACGAGGATCCGCACCGCTACGCGCGCGCCACGCGGCTGGTCCCCGAGTCGTGCGAGGCCGAGGTGGTCGCCCTCCTCACCGAGGTGAGGCGACGGGTGCGGGTCCGCCCGGGTGACGACGAGCTCGCCTTCGACGCCGCACGCAACGCGGAGGCCGCGGCCGACGCCGAGAGCTACTACCGCGCGATGGTCCGCGGCGACCGCACGTCGTGGAACGTCCGCGACCACCACATGGCCGACACCATCGATCGGATCTCCTCCCACCTCGGCCCGACCTCGAAGGGCCTGGTCTGGGAGCACAACACCCATGTCGGCGACGCCCGGGCGACCGACATGGCCCGGGACGGTCTGGTGAACGTCGGCCAGCTGATGCGCGAGCGGCACGCCGACGACGGCGTGGTGCTCGTCGGGTTCGCCTCGCACCGTGGCTCGGTGCTCGCGGCACGCACGTGGGGCGATCCGGAACGGGTGTTCGGTCTCCCCGAGTCCCGGCGCGGCAGCCACGAGGCACTGCTGCACGAGAGCCTCGCGGGGAACGCCTCGCTCGTCTTCCCCGACGACAGGTCGGGCCCGTGGCTCGCGGCGCGGTCGGGCCATCGCGCCGTCGGGGTGGTCTACGACCCGTCGCGCGAGGCCGGCAACTACGTCCCCACGGTGATGGGCGGGCGCTACGACGCCCTGCTCTGGTTCGACACGACGACCGCGCTGACGCCGCTGCACCACGAGCCCCCTCCCGCCGAGCCGGAGTACGAGACGGAGCCGACCGGCTTCTGACCCGCGGCCGGCGGCGGTCCACCGCAGTGCGCGGTCGGTGGTCGACCGCAGCGCGCGGTCAGAGTGCGTCCCGACCCGGCGCGATGGGCCGGGGTGCGACGGCGAGCAGTGCGGCGTCGAGGGCCGGGCCGGTCTCGGCGGTGTCGATCCCGGTCGCGGCCGGCCACGGGTCGCGCTGGGTGGCGAGCCGCAGCGCCACCTCGGCGCCCGCCTCGGACGCTGCGGCGTGCGCATCCAGCCGTCGCTGCGCGCGCGCGGCGGCGACGGACCGGGGGAGCCGGCACTCGAGTGCGACGAGCCGGCTGCGGGTGATCCGGGCGACCGTCGCCGCGGCCTCGCGGGTCGTCGTCGTCGCCCAGGTCGCGTCGGCCACGACCGACTCCCCGCGCGCCAGGGCCAGTCGGCTGCGGCGCAGCAGCTCGCGGTAGGTCTCGGCCTTCGCGGCGTCGCTGTAGCGGTCCTCGCCCGGACCCAGCGGCAGCTCGCACCGGACGTTGTCGCTGGTGAGCAGCACGCCGCCGATCCGGTCGGCCAGCGCTGCCGACAGCGTGGTCTTCCCGGTCCCGGGCGCCCCGCCGACGAGGACGAGCGAGACCTCGCCCGCGCGCAGGTGGCGCAGGGTCAGGTCCGCGAGCGCACGCGCCTCGTCCGCGGATGACGCCGCCCCCTGCGCGGTCCGGATGCACGCGACCTTGGCGCGGACGTAGGCGCGGTAGGCGACGTAGTGGTGCGCGAGCGACGGCGGCTGCGGGGTGCCGCTGAACTCGGCGTAGTACGCGAGCAGACGCTCACCGAGCTCGGGGCGCCCGAGCCGCTCGAGATCCATGGCGAGGAAGGCGATGTCGTCGAGGACGTCGACGTAGCGCAGCCGGTCGTCGAACTCGAGGCAGTCGAGGATCCGGGGGTGGTCCGGCAGGCAGAACACGTCCTCGGCGATGAGGTCGCCGTGACCGTCCACGACGAGCCCGCCCGTGGCGCGCTCGGACAGCAGCGCGGCGCGGCCGTCGACGTAGGACAGCGCCCGGGCCGCGATCTCGTCGTGCACGGACGGCTCGAGGACGGTGCCGCGGAACTCGACGGTCTCGGCGATGTTGGCCGACCAGCGTCGCCGCAGCGCCCGGGCGCGCCCTTCGACGGCGATGCGCGGCCCCCGCCTCGCCGTCGCGTGGAAGGCGGCGACGACCCGGGCGAGAGCCCGCAGGTGGTCGTCGACGTCCGCCCCCTGGGTGACCAGCTCGGAGAGTCGCAGGGCGTCGGGCATACGCCGCATCAGCACGGCGTGCTCGACCACCCGACCGTCGCTGCCGCGCAGGGCGAGGACGTCGAGGTAGACGTCCGGGGCCAACCGCCGGTTGAGCTCCAGCTCGCGCCGACAGGCCCGGTGCCTCGCCGCCTCCGAGCGGAAGTCCAGGAACCCGAGGTCCACCGGCTTCTTCACCTTGCAGGCCAGATCGCCCGCCAGGACGACGATCCCGCTGTGCGTCTCGCGGACCTCGGCCGGAAGCCGCAACGTCGTCGCCGTCCGTTCCGCCGACCCGTCCATCGTCGTCACCGGTCCCATCGTCGGGGGCGTCAGCCGCTGTCGGAGTGTCGGACGAGGTAGCCGACAAGTCCGTCGAGCGTGCGTACCTGGTCGTAGTCCATCTCGGGCACGTCGACTCCGGTGGTCTCGTGCAGGCGTTCCACGAGGGTGAGGAAGTCGAGCGAGTCGAGGTCGACCGCCTCGCGCAGGTCGGCGTCGCCCGGCACCGAGGCCAGGTCCGCCTCGGGTGCGATCTCGCCGATCAGGCCGATGACCGTGTCGCGTGCCGTCGTCACGTCCACAGCTCCTCCGGGTTCTGCAGGGCGGCGTCGAGCGCCGCCAGGAAACGGCTTCCGCGATGTCCGTCGGTGACCCGGTGGTCAGCGGCCAGCGTCGCGACGACGACAGGGCGGACTGTGAGCATGCCGCCGACCGCCCACGGCCGCTCCACGATGCGGCCGAAGCCCACCAGGGCGACCTGCGGCGGGTAGATGACGCCGTGCACGAGGTCGGCGCCCTGGTCCCCGAGGTTGGTCACGGTCACGGTGGGGACCGACATCTCGGACCCGGTCAGCCTCCCCGCGCGGGCGCGCACCGCGATGTCCTTGAGCCGGACCATCAGCTCGTCGACCGAGTTCTCCTCGGCCCCGCGCAGGTTGGCCACGACGAGACCGCCGCCGCGCAACGACACCGCGACACCGAGATCGACCTCGTCGCGCTGCTCGAACCCGTGCTCGCCGTAGAACCCGTTGAGCTCCGGCACCGTGCGCAGCGACCGTGCCGTGGCCGTGAGCAGCAGCGCGGCCGGGAGCACGCGCTCCGCGCTCGCCCGGCCGTCGTTGTGCCGCGAGAGCGAGCCGAGCGCTGGGGCCAGGTCGATCGTGGACTCGAGGTAGTAGTGCGGTATCTCGCGCTTCGACCGCGCCATGAGAGCGCCCGTCGCCGCCTGCATCGCGTCCTTGCGCGCGTCGGTCCGCAGCTCTGCGGTCCGCGACACAGCCGCTCGCGGCCGCGGAGCGGGCTGCGTCGCCCTTCCGGTCGGAGCGGCCCTGCCCGACGTCCCTCGGGCCGCAGCCTCGACGTCGGCGACGACCACCGCGCCGCCGTGCCCCGTGCCGTGGACGTCGATGAGGTCGACGCCGAGCTCTGCCGCCCTGCTGCGTGCGAGCGGGGACGCGGGGACGCGTGTCCCCTCCCGGGCCGACGGTCGCGGTGCCGGAGCCGGTCCGGGCTCCGGCGTGGAGGCGGCCGCCGCCTCGACGTCATGGCGCGTGAGCGCGCCGCCCGGCCCGGTGCCGGGGACGTGGTCGAGGTCGACGCCGAGGTCGTGCGCGAGATGGCGCACGACCGGGGATGTCGCCGCGCGGCCGGGCTCCGGCGTCACGGCCCCCCGCGCCGGAGGGGTCGGCGCAGGTGCCGGCGCGGCGACGGCGGTGTCCTCGACCCTGGTGATCCGGGCGAGTGGGGTGCCGACGGCGACCGTCGTGCCCGGCTCGACGAGCAGCGACTCGATCTCGCCGTCCTCGAACGCCTCGATGTCGACGGCCGACTTCACCGTGTCGATCACAGCGACGATCTGACCGTGGTGCACGAGGTCCCCGGGGCCGACGAGCCACTCGAGCAGGGTGCCCTCGGTCATGTCGGCGCCGAGGGAGGGCATGCGGAACTCACCCACGGCGGTCCACCGCCTCGTGGACGGCGGCGACGACCCTGGCTGCGCTCGGCAGGGCCGCTTCCTCGAGGTGGCGGGCGTAGGGGATGGGGACCTCGGCGGCGCACACCCGACCGACCGGCGCGTCGAGGTCGTAGAAGCACGTCTCGGCGATGCGGGCCGCGACCTCGGCGGACAGGCCGCCCGTGCGCCATCCCTCGTCCACGACCACCGCGCGGTGGGTCCGGCGAACCGACTCGTTCACGGTCGCGTCGTCGAGGGGTCGCAGCACCCGAAGGTCGATGACCTCGACGCCGATGCCGTCCGCGGCGAGCCGCTCGGCCGCCTCCTCGACGAGCCCGAGCGACCCTCCGTGCGTCACGACGGTGACGTCGTCGCCGGTGCGGCGCACCGCGGCGCGTGAGATGTCGACGGCGAGCGACGTGTCCGGCGCCGGCCCCTTCGCGTTGTACAGCGAGCCGTGCTCGACGATGATCACCGGGTCCGGGTCCAGCAGGGCGGGCCACAGCATGCCGCGCGCGTCCGCGATCGTGGCCGGCGCGAGCACCCGCAGACCGGGCACGTGAGCGAACCAGTTCTCCAGCGAGTGCGAGTGCTGGGCCGCCAGCTGGCGACCACCGCCGGTCGTCATCCGGATCACGACGGGGACGGCGAACTGCCCGCCGCTCATGTGCAGCAGGGCTGCCGCCGTGTTGACGATCTGGTCGAGCGCGAGCATGACGAAGTTGACCGTCATGACCTCGACGATGGGCCGCATCCCCCCGAGCGCGGCGCCGATGCCCGCTCCCACGAACGCCGACTCCGACAGCGGGGCGTCTCGCACGCGCTCCTCGCCGAACTCCTCGAGCAGCCCGAGGCTCACCCCGAACCCGCCGCCGTAGCGCCCCACGTCCTCCCCCATGAGGAAGACGCGCTCGTCGCGGCGCATCGCGTCGCGCATCGCCTCGCGCACGGCCTCGCGGTACGTCGTCCCGGTGTCGACCGTCGTCGTCATGACGTCACCTCGTCACTAGTCACGAAGGCGAGCAGGGACTCCACGGGTTCGTCGGTCCCGGCCTCCGCGAAGGCCACCGCCGCGTCGATCTCGGCCGCCACCTCCTCCTCGATCCGGTCCTGCGCGGCGGCGTCGACACCGTCGGCCGCGAGCCGTGCTCGCATCAGGAGCAGGGGGTCGCGCTCGCGCCAGTGCTCGATCTCCTCCTTGGACCGGTAGCGGTCCGGGTCGTACATCGAGTGGGCGCGGAACCGGTAGGTCTTGGCCTCCAGGAAGACCGGGCCGCCGCCGCTGCGGACGAGCTCGACCGCGCGGTGCGCCGCCTCCCACACGGCCAGCACGTCCATGCCGTCGCAGCTCCAGGCCGGCACCTCGTACGACGCGGCCTTCACCGCGAGGTTCGTCTCGGACTCCGACCGGTCGAGCGCGGTGCCCATGGCGTAGAGGTTGTTCTCGCACAGGAACAGGACGGGCAGCTTCCACAGCGCCGCCAGGTTGATCGACTCGTGGAACTCCCCCTCGGCCATCGCGCCCTCGCCGAAGAAGCAGACCGTCACACGCTCGCGCCCCTGCATGTGGTCGGCGAGCGCGAGACCCACTGCGAGGGGCAGGCCGCCGCCGACGATCCCGTTGCCGCCGAAGAAGCGGGTCGGTGCGTGGAACAGGTGCATGGAGCCGCCGCGCCCGCGGCAGACCCCCTCGAGCCTGCCGAACATCTCGGCCATGATCGGCCCCGCAGGCACACCCCTGGCGAGCGCCTGGCCGTGGTCGCGGTACGTCGCAACGACGGCGTCGTCGGGCCCGAGGTGGTCGAGCACCCCGACGGCTACCGCCTCCTCGCCGATGTAGAGGTGGAGGAACCCGCGGATCGTGCCGGCGCTGTAGAGCTCCGCGCACCGCTCCTCGAAGCGCCGGATCAGCACCATCCGGCGATACAGCGTCACCGGGTCGGGGGCTGCGCCGGCGCTGCGGCCGACGTCCACGCGCTCGGGCGCGGCCGCGCGCACGGCGGTGCGACGTGCTGCACTCATGGTGAGCCCTCCAAGGTCGACAGGTCCCCCTCGGGGAGACCGAGCTCGCGGGCCTTGAGCAGACGGCGCATGATCTTGCCGCTGCGCGTCTTGGGAAGGTCCTGCTGGAACGTGATGTCGCGCGGGGCGACGGCGTTGCCGAGGCGTCGGCGCCCGAACCCGAGCAGCTCGCGGCGCAGTTCGTCGCTGGGGTCATGACCGGGTCTCAGGGCGACGAACGCCTTCACGACCTCGCCCACGATCGGGTCGGGCACACCGATGACGCCGGCCTCGGCGACGGCAGGGTGCTCCATCAGCGCGCTCTCGACCTCGAACGGTCCGATGAGGTGCCCGGCGGACTTGATCACGTCGTCCCCGCGACCGACGAACCAGTACCACCCGTCGGCATCGCGGCGGGCCAGGTCGCCGGACAGGTACCACTCGCCGAGGAACGCCGCGGAGAACCGCTCGTCGGCACCGATGTAGGCGCGCATCAGGGACGGCCACGGACGGCGCAGCGCGAGTTGCCCGATCTCGTCGGTCGCCTCGAGCAGGACCGGTCCCCCGTCCGGACCGAGCACGACCTGGCCCTCGGCGTCGCGGGCCACGAGCGCCGCGTCGATGCCCGGGACCGGACGGCCCATGGAGCCCGCGCGCACCTCGGTGCCGGCGTAGTTCGCGATCATGATGGCGCCGGTCTCGGTCTGCCACCAGGTGTCGCGGATCGGGAACCCGAGCTCGTCGAGGCCCCAGTGCACGACCTCCGGGTTCAGCGGCTCGCCGACGCTCGCGACGTGGCGCAGCGTGGACAGGTCGCGCCCTTCGTGCGGTGCCGACCCCGCCTTCATGAGCATCCGCAAGGCGGTCGGGGCCGTGTACCAGACCGTGACCCGCTCCTGCTCGAGCAGCTGGTACCACCGCCGGGCGTCGAACTCGAGCTCGTCGACGATGCACGTGACGCCGCACGTGAGCGGCGCGATCACGCCGTACGACGTGCCGGTGACCCACCCCGGATCGGCGGTGCACCAGAACACGTCTCCGTCGCGCAGGTCCAGGACGTACCGCGCGGTGGCGTGGTGGGCGACGACCGCGTCGTGGACGTGGACCGCCCCCTTCGGCGTCCCGGTCGTGCCGCTGGTGAAGTGGATGAGCGCCGGTTCCTCCGGATCGGTGGCCTCGACCGCGAAGCGGCCGGTCGTCGTCGGCCACAGCTGCGCGAGCGGTCGCACCCCGGGCCCGAGCGGCTCGGCGCCGACGAGCTCGTGGCTGCCAGGGCCGATGAGCAGGACGTGCTCGAGCTCGGGCAGGTCGTCCCGGATCGACGCCACCTTTTTCTGGTAGAGGGCGGGCGTCGTGATCAGCAGTCGCGCATGGCCGAGCGACATGCGCTGGCGGATCGGCTCCGGGCCGAATGCGGAGAAAAGCGGGGAGAAGACCGACCGGGCCTTGAGCGTGCCGAGCAGCGCGACGTACAGGTCGGGCAACCGGCCGGACAGGCCGCACACGAGGTCGCCCGGACCGACACCGAGCCCGCGCAGCACCTCGGCGAACCGTGCGGTGCGGTCGGCGAGGTCGGCGTAGGTCCACTCGAGGTCGATGCCCGAGGCGTTCATGAACCGCAGCGCCACGACGTCACCGCGGCCGTGGGCCATGTGGCGGTCCACCGCCTCGTGGGCGATGTTGAGCCCGCCGCCGGGAAGGCCGTCGAGCCAGTCCCGGGCGCGGTCCCAGGTGAAAGCAGCGCGGGCCGCGTCGTACTCGCCCATCACGGTCGGCGCACCGACTCTGTCGGCGGACGAGGTCGCCGATACCGAGCGTCCTCGCATCACGCACCCCCGGTACCCATGCACCACCAGGGCGGGAGGGCTGTGGGTCGCCGACCGGGACCGCGAGCGGCATCCGGGGCGGCGAGGCGCAGTAGCACTCCCGCGGGGCGAGGCCGTCGGACGCCTACCTCGTCCTGTCGCCATCTTCGACCCGGACCGCCGCAGTGTCCTGGCGACGGGGACCTGGCGACGGCCGGCGCTCCGGGATCAGCAGCGGGACGATCCCGAGCTCAGGAGTGGGAAGCGGCAACGATCTGCTGGTCGATGAAGGCGAGCAGGTCGAGGACGTAGCCCTGCGGATCGTGGGTGTAGGTGTCGAGGTGGTCGGTTCCGTCGATCACGACGA
>Ga0208851_1000073_pt1 | contig 42156 bp, 30 predicted proteins | sample NGESurshal092012_FD_184481 | JGI IMG/M metagenome (GOLD analysis project Ga0208851, IMG submission 184481) | Arctic peat soil microbial communities from Barrow, Alaska - NGEE Surface sample 415-2 shallow-092012 (SPAdes) | ecosystem: Environmental > Terrestrial > Soil > Wetlands > Peat ... | reverse complement strand
TGGGTTTGGTTGTCTTCGCAAACACCATGTTCCCAGCTCGGAGGGCATCCCTACGTCATAGACACGACTCCAGCGCCATCCAACTCACGGATCTGGGTCAGACGTGGTCGCAGGCACCTCGCCGCTTCCGCGCGCGCGTCAAGCCGCTCGCTACCGCGCTGCCACCCGCAGCCCGGTCAGCCCGCGAATCACGAAGAACGGCTGATACTCGGTTTCCTGGACCTGTCCCAGGTTCGGCGCGAGATCGCGCAACTGCGCCAGCGAGACGGCGATCTCCAGGCGCGCCAACGGCGCCCCTATGCAGAAGTGCATGCCGCCGCCGAAACCGATGTGCGTGCTCTCCCCCCTGCCGACGTCGAAGGTGTCGGGGTCGCGGAACCGCGCCGGATCGCGGTTTGCCGACCCGAACAACATCCCGATCCGGTCACCGATCTGCAGCCGCAGGCCGGCGATCTGCACGCCCTCGTCGAGCACCCAGCGCTCGAACAGCTGCAGCGGCCCGTCCCAGCGGATCATTTCCTCGACGGCCACCGTCGGGTCGACTTCGCCGCGCAGAATCCGCTGCCATTGCGCGGGGTGGGCGAATAGCGCCCGCATACCGTTGCCGAGCGTGTTCACCGTGGCCTCGTGCCCGGCGTTGAGCAGAACGATGACGGTGCAGACGATCTCGTCGTCGGTGAGCCGGTCCCTGTGGTCGGCGACCTGGATCAGCTGGGAGATCAGGTCCGGCTGCGGGTGTTGTCGGCGGGCGCCGATCAGCGCCCGGACGTAGTCGATGAATTCACCGGCCGCTCGCTCCGCCTCCTGCTGCTGCGCCAGGGCGGTGTGCAGCTCATACATTTTCACGATTGCGTGCGACCAGCCCAGCAGCAGCGGCCCGTCCTGCGGCGGCACCCCGAGCAGGACGCAGATCACCCCCACCGAGTATGGCTGCGCATAGTCGGCGATCAGGTCGAAATCGCCCCGGTCGAGAGCGCCGCGCAGCGCGGCCACCGACAGCTGCTCGACGACGGGGCGCAGCGCCGCAACGGCTTTCGCCGTGAAAACCGCGCTGACCAAGCGGCGCAGCCTGGTGTGGTCGGGCGGCTCCAGGTTCAGCAGCGACCAGCGCTCGGACTGCGCCCAGGTCGGCCAGCGATCGTCGGGCGGCGGCCGGCCGAATTCGTCGGGCGTGTACCGGTGCCGGTACTCGCGGCCCAGCCGGCGGTCGCGCAACGCCGCGTGCACATGCTCGAACCTGGTCAGCAAGTGCAGGCCGCGCGGCGGGTAGTACAGCACCGGACCCAGCTCGCGCATCGCCGTGAACACCGGATATGGATCGGCGATGAAGGACGGGTCGGCCGGCGCGAAACCGACCGCAGCCAAGGCGTTGTCAGTCAGGGCACTGTCGGTCAAGGCACTGTCGGTCAAGGCACTGTCGGTCAAGGCACTGTCGGTCAAGGCACCGTCGGTCAGGGCACTGTGCTGCGCGGCCCAGCGCTCGGTCACCTCGCTGGCGGCCACGTCGTCGTCGGCCACCTCGCCGGCGGACACCTCGCCGGCGGCCACCTCGTTGTCGGCCGCGGCCAGGCGCTCGGTCACGTCCGACCGGTTCCGGCCGCCTCGGCGGCGGTCGCATGCGGCCCGGCCTCGGGCTCGGACCCGCCCGCGGGATCGGCATCAGCAGCGGGATCGGCACCGCCCGCCGCACTGACCTCGGGCGGGTGGTCGGCGTTGGCCGTGCGATCAGCGGCGACTGCGGAATCGGCACCGCTCGCGTTCACGGTGGTCGGCGCGGCGCCATCAGTGGCCGATTCGGCCTCGCCGGCGGCCTCCGCACCGTCCGGACCGTCCGGACCGATCCTGGCCACCGCCCGGGCCGCCTCCGGTCCCTGCTCCAGCAGCAGTCGAAAACCGTCCTCGTCCAGGATCGGCACCCGCAGCGTGACCGCCCGGTCGTACTTGGTTCCCGGGTTCTCGCCCACCACAACGAACGCCGTCTTGCCCGATACCGACCCCGCAGCCTTCGCGCCGCGCTCCAGCAGCCCGGCCTTCGCCTCGTCCCGCGAGTAACTGGTCAGCCCACCGGTGACCACCACGGACAGGCCGGCCAGCGTCTGCTCAGGCCGGTCGGTCGGGTCGTCCGCCATCCGCACCCCGGCGGCCTTCCACCGGTCGACGATCGCGCGGTGCCAGTCGACGTCGAACCACTCGATGACCGCCGCGGCGATCGTCGGCCCGACACCCTCACTGCCGGCCAGCTCCTCCTCCGACGCCGCCCGGATCCGGTCCAGCGAGCCGAACTGCTGCGCCAGCGCCCGAGCCGCGGTAGGACCGACGTGCCGGATCGACAGTGCGACCAGCACCCGCCACAGTGGTTGCTGCCTTTGCCGTTCCAGGTTCGCCAGCAGCTTGCGCCCGTTGGCCGACAACGCGCCTGCCTTGGTGGTGAACAGCGGAACGGTCAGCAGCCGTTCCTCGTCCAACCCGAACCGCCGACCGTCGTCGTCCACCCCGGGAAAGATGTCCCCCTCGTCGGCGATCGCGCCGGCCGCCAGCACTGCGATCGCCGCCTCGTACCCCATGCCCTCGATGTCGAACGCACCCCGGCCGGCCAGGTGGAACACCCGCTCCCGGAGCTGGGCGGGGCAGCTGCGGGCGTTGGGACAGCGGATGTCGACGTCCCCCTCGCGCATCCGCTTCAGCGGGGTGCCGCACTCCGGGCAGTTCTCCGGCATGACGAAGTCGCGCAGCTCGCGGCCGTCCTCCCGCAGCTCGACCACCGGTCCCAGCACCTCGGGGATGACGTCGCCGGCCTTGCGGACCACGACGGTGTCGCCGATCTTGACGCCCTTGCGGACCACCTCGTCCTGGTTGTGCAGGGTGGCCAGGCCCACCGTCGAACCGGCGATCACCACCGGCTCCAGGAAGGCGAACGGGGTCACCCGGCCGGTCCGGCCGACGTTCACCCTGATGTCCTTGAGCAGCGTGGTCGCTTCCTCCGGCGGGTATTTATAGGCGATCGCCCAGCGCGGCACCCGGGACGTCGACCCGAGCCGGCGCTGCAGCGCAATTTCGTCGACCTTGACGACCAGCCCGTCGATGTCGTGCGAGAGGTCGTGCCGGTGGTCGTGCCAGTAGGCGATCCGGTCCGCCACCTCGGCGGCGGTGTGCACGACCCGGTTGTGGTCGGAGATGGGCAGACCCCACGAACGCAACCGCTCGTAGGCCTCTGACTGCCGGGTGATGTCGAACCCGATCCGGGCCCCGATGCCGTGGCAGAGCATGGTCAACCCCCGCGACGCGGTGACCCGCGGGTCCTTCTGCCGCAACGACCCGGCGGCGGTGTTCCGCGGATTGGCGAACGGCGGCTTCCCGGCGGCGACCAGCGAGGCGTTCAGCTCGGCAAAACCTTCCAGCGGGAAGAACACCTCGCCGCGGATCTCCACGAACTCGGGGACGTCGTGCGCGCCGTCGTCGCGCAGCCGGTGCGGGACGGCCTTGATGGTCCGGACGTTCAACGTGACGTCCTCCCCGACCCGGCCGTCGCCACGGGTGGCGGCCCGGACCAACCGGCCCTGCTGGTAGGTCAGGTTGATCGCGAGGCCGTCGATCTTCAGCTCGGTCAGCCAACTCACCGGCGCACCGGCGTCCCTGGCCGTGCGCTCCAGCCAGAGCGCCAACTCGTCGGCGGAGAACACGTTGTCCAGGCTGAGCAACCGTTCGGCGTGCTCGACCGCGGCGAACCCGGTGGCGAACCCGCCGCCGACCCGCTGGCTCGGCGAGTCCGGGGTGAGCAACGACGGGTACGTCTCCTCCAGCGACTCGAGTTCGCGCAACAGGATGTCGAACTCACCGTCGGCCATCGTCGGCGCATCGAGGACGTAGTACCGGAACTGGGCGTCGCCGATCCGTTCCGCGAGCTCGGCGTGCCGGCCGGCGGCCTCCTGCGGGACATCCACCGTCGGCACCCCGGCCAACGAGGCTTCAACGTCCGCAACGTCATCTGAGGTTCGCGTGGTCTTGCTCACCCTGACACCCTAGATCCGGCCACCGACACCCGGTCCTGACCGCCCGTCGGACCCTCCGGCCTGAGCGAGATCGCTGGTGAAGTAGCTCACCAGCCACCCCGGAAACATTCTGTCCGCGGTTATGTTGAACCTTCATGTAACCGTCAGACGTCGATCGACGTGCGGCGACCACCTCGACAACCCGTTCCCAGAGCCGCGGAGACCGATACCCATGTCCATGTTGAAGATCATCATCTCGTCCACCCGGCCCGGCAGCAGCGGCCCGGCGATCGCCAAGTGGGTGGCCGACAACGCGGGCCGAGCAGGCACTTTCGACCAGGTGGCGATCCTCGACCTGGCGCAGATCGATCTGCCGTTCCTGGACGAGCCGGAGCACCCCAAGCTCGGCCGCTACACCAAACCGCACACGCTGGCCTGGTCGCAGGACATCGACTCCGCCGACGTGTTGGTGATGGTGACGCCCGAATACAACGCCGGCTTCCCGGCGCCGCTGAAGAACGCGCTCGATTTCCTGCACGCGGAATGGCAGAACAAGGCGCTCGGCATGGTCACCTACAGTGGCGCGCCCTCCGGTGGGGTCCGGGCGGCAAGGATGCTCGAACCCGTGACGAGAACCCTCGGCATGGTCACCGCGGCGAACGCCGTCGCGATCGGCGGCGCCGCGACCCAGGTGGTCGACGGCGAGTTCGTCCCGACCGGCACCGACGACGCCGCGGTGACCGCGATGCTCGGCGACCTCGCCGAACTCGAAGCGGGATTGGCGCCGCGCCGGGCCGAGCTCGCGATGGCCGGCTGACCACACCCCCAAGGAGCAGCCGGCCCAAAGCCTCCGGCCCACCGCAGCCACGGGCCCACTCCGCGCCGTGGGCGCGGCCCGCCCACCGGGCCGCATGGCACGCTGGCCGGGTGACCCATGATCCGACCCGGCTCGCCCCCGCGGTGCTGGCGTTCCTCACCGAACGCCACCTCGCCACGCTGACCACCCTGCGCAGCGACGGCTCTCCGCACGTGGTCGCGGTGGGCTTCACCTTCGATCCACGGACCGGCATCGCCAGGGTGATCACCAGCGGAGATTCGGTGAAGGTCCGCAACGCGCAACGGATCGGGCCGGACGGCGCCGCGGGTCGGGCGGCGGTCTGTCAGGTCGACGGGCGGCGCTGGCTGACCCTGGAGGGCACCGCCGGCGTCAGCCGGGACCTCCACGACGTTGCCGACGCCGAGCGCCGCTACACGCTGCGCTACCGGGTCCCGCGGGTCAATCCGCAGCGGGTGGTGCTGACCATCGCGGTGGATCGGGTTCTCGGGCACGCCTGAGCGCAACGTTTCCTTCCTGGGAACGACTTTCGCCTTGGATCCACCGAATGGCCGGGACCTGATCGCGCGCGGCGGGCCCGGTGACAGGTACGCGCCAGGTACTACGTGCTGCGCCGCCAAGGCCGCTCACACCCCAGCTTGCTTGGCATACATCGCAAACAACCCTAGAATCTCAACTCATGGAAAAGTCGAACGAGATGGCCGAGGCCTTTGGGGCCTTTGTGAAGGCGCAGCGACAGCTGGCGAACATTTCGCAGCGACAACTCGCGAAATCGAGCGGGATGTCGGATTCCTATCTCAGTCAGATCGAGCGCGGGTTGTACAGACCGTCGGCAGAAGTGTTGCGGGGCATCGCTCAGGCGCTGCGAATTGCTCCGTCGGCGCTGTTCGCGCAATTCGGCCTGCTGGACATCGATGACGAGCAATCGCCCAAGGTCAGTGTGGAAGAGGCGATCCGGCTCGACGACGGTCTCACCCAGGACAAGAAAGACGCGCTGCTGCACATGTACCGGGCGCTGAGAAACTCTGCTTGATCTACCAAGCATGATGCTTGACAAGCCGAAGTTTGCTTGGCAGACTGGGCATTGTCCAGATGAGCACACAGCCCGAGAGGAACTTTTCATGACTGACTACATTGCAGAAGCCAACAAGGCCACCGAGCAGTACCTGTCCACCCTGGCCAAGGCGCAGGACGACTTCGTCACCGCCGTCGAGACCTTCGTCAAGCAGATCCCGGCCCTCCCCCAGCCGGCCGTCGCCACGCCGAACCTCGACCTGCCGAGCGCCGGCGACGTCACCGCCGTGTCCTTCGATTTCGCCGAGAAGGTGCTGGCCCAGCAGCGGGCGACCACCGACAAGCTGATCGCCGTTCTGACGCCTGCCGTCTGAGCCGCACCGCACCACACAGACCACAGCCGCCCGGGAACCATCGGTTCCCGGGCGGCTGTGACCCGGCCCGACCAGGCCCGACCAGGCCCGACCAGGCCCGACCAGGCCCGACCAGGCCCGACCCGGCCCGACCCGGCCCGAATGACCGGCTACCCCAGCCGGCGCGCCAGTTCGTCCCTGGTATGCACGTCGAGCTTGGTGTAGACGTGCCGAAGGTGGTATTCCACGGTCTTCGGGCTGAGGAACAACGCCGCTGCCGTCTCCCTGGTACTGCTGCCGCCGGCCAACATGGTGGCGATCTGCAATTCCTGCGGCGTGAGATCCGCCGTCGTGCTCGCCCCCCGGCGCTGCGGCCGCTCACCGGTCGCCCGCAACTCCACACCGGCCAGGGTCGCCGCCGGCGTAGCGCCGAGACCGGAGAAGATGCTCAGCGCCTCCCGCAGTGGACCCCGGGCGTCGGATCGACGGCGCGCCCGGCGCAGCCGAGATCCCAAAGCCAACAGGGTCTTTCCCCTTTCGAAGTCGTCGAGGGTGTGCGCGTGCGAAGCCAGCGCGGCGGCGAACCGATCGTCGATCTCCTCGTCCGGTCCGCACAGCGCCAACGACCGCTGCGCCCTGGCCATCGCCCACGGCTGCCCCTTGCGCACGGCCCGCTCCCGGTACCCCGCCGCCAGCGACTGCGCGTCCTCGACGCGGCCGAGCCGGATCAGCACCTCGACGCGCTCGGGGTCCGGGGACAGGTCGACATCACCGATGCCGGCCCGGTCCAGGAACGCGGCCAGTGCATCGAAGTGACCGAGCGCCGTCTCGATGGACCCGGTGCCCAACTCGAGATCGCCGAGCCCCCAGAAGGACCAGGCCCGGAACAGGTGGATCTGGTGCGCGTCACACAGCTCGGCGGACTCGGCAAGATGCGTCACGCAGTCCCGCCGGCCCTGTCTGGCCTCCAACCAGCCCAGGCCGGCCAGCGACGCGGCCAAATCGGTGGTCTGGCCGGTCTCCCGGGCCAGCCTGATCGACTCGTGATATTCCGACGCCGCGGCCGGCCAGCGATGCGTGGTCGCGTCGTCCCGGCCCAGATGGAACAGCAGCGCGGGCAACGTTCCGAGGGCGGCCCGCCGGCGGCCCTCATCGACGGCGCGGTCAACCAGTTCCCGGCCGGTGCCCGATTCGCGAAGGAAGAGCGGCCCGAGCACCAGCAGCGCCGCCCGGCGCGGATCGTCGCTGAAGTCGTCGGACCCGGACAGCAGGGCCACCGACCGGCGCACGGACTCCATCCCGCCGTGCCCGGCGAGCAACTGAGCGGTACCCACCGCCATCAGGCCCAGGACCTGCGCCCGCACCGAGAGTGCGCTCGGCAGCAGTTCGGTGAGCCGCCCGGCAGCCGTCATCGCCGAGGCCGAATCGCCCAGGTAGAAGCAGGCATTGACCGCGTCCGCGAGCAACACGACGGCGAGGTCCGGGTCGAAGCCGGCCGCCTCGCTGGCCGCGTCGGACAACGTGTCCCTGGCATCGGTCAGCGAGCCGCTCCGCGCGGCGATGGCGCCGAGCATCTCGTGCGCCCGGACCCGATCCCGCGCCGTGCTGGCCCGGTCGAGCGATTCAGCCAGCAGCGCAGCGGATCTGGTCACCTGACCGGCCAGCCAGGCCGCCTCCCCCGCCGAGATCAACCGGCCGACGGCTGCCGACTCGTCGACGGTGAGCCGGGCCGCCCGCTCGAACGCGGTCGCCGCGACGGCGTCGGCCGATCGCCGGCGGGCCCGAGCGCCCACCTCCGCCAGCAGGGTGGCGGCCTGCTCGTCCGGCCCCGAGGCCGCCGCCGCCAGGTGCCAGGCCCGCCGGTCCAGGTCGTGCTCGGGCAACGCCGCTGCGAGCCTGCGATGGGCGTCCCGCCGCTCCTGCGGGTCCGCCGCACCGTAGACGGACGAGCGCACCAGCGGGTGGCGGAACAACACCCGGTCGTCGATGACGCCGAGCAGTCCGGCCCGCTCCGCCCGGCCCACGGCGCCGTCATCAACGCCGGCCAGCGCCAGCGCGCGGTCGACCAGCAACCGCTCACCACCGGACGCGGCAGCGACGACCACCGCGGTCCTGGCTGCCGGGTCGAGCCGGCTCAGCTCCCGCGCGACGGCCTGCGCGACCGTCGCCGGGACCGGCACCGGCGCCCCGGGCGGCAACCGCAGCACCCGCTCCGGATCATGCGAGAGTTCCAGCAGCGCAAGCGGATTCCCGCCGGTCGCCTGGTACAGCCGGTCGACGGTTGCGCTGTGCGGGGGGCCGGTGACGCCCGCGCTCAGCAGCGCCGTCGCGGCGGCCAGATCCAGCCCGTCGATGGTGACCGTGGGCAGGCCCGCCTCCAGCAGCGCGCACGGTTCGCCGGCCCGCACCGTCGCCAGCAGCAGCACGGCGTCCGCCAGCAGGCGCCGGCAGGCGAAGGCCAGCGCCTCGGCCGACGGCCGGTCCAGCAGGTGCGCGTCATCGATCAGCAGGGCAAGCGGCCGGTGCTCCGCCGCCCGGCAGATCAGCCCCAGCGTGCCGGCGCCCACGGCGAACCGATCGCCCGCAGCGCCGGGCCGCAGCGCGAGGGCGGCGCCGAGTGCGTCCGCCTGCGGCCCCGGCAGCGCGTCGATCAGCTCGAGAAGCGGACGCAGGAGCTGCAACAGTCCGCCGAAACCGATCTCCTGCTCGGCCTCGATGCCGGTGGCCCGGAGCACCTGCATCCCGGCGGCCTGAGCCGCCGCCCAGTCCAGCAAGGCCGTCTTGCCGATGCCGGCCTCGCCGGTCAGTACCAGGACGCCACTTTCCCCGACCTTCGCCCCGGCCATCAGCGGCTGGATGATCCGGCGTTCGGACTCGCGCCCGATCAACATCAGATGAGGGTATCGGGCGGCAAGACCAGGTGGGGCACCTGATGCGGTGGACGCCACCGGCGGGCGAGAGTCCTCGGTGTTCCCGGCCGCTCGCCGGCCGACCGCAGTCCACTCAGGAGGCCCCCGCATGACAACAACCGCACAACCGCCGACCAGCGCGTCGATCAGTGACCCGGCCGGTGGGCCGATCAGCGACCAGGCCGCGGTCGACCACGACGCGGTCATGGCGTTCGTCTTCCGCGCCATCGGCGAAGTGGGCGCCACCCTCAACACCGCGCTGGTGGTGATGGGCGACAAGCTCGGCTACTACCGCGCTCTCGCCGAGCAGGGACCGGCGACGGCCGGCGAGCTGGCCGATCGCACCGATACCGATGCGCACTACACCCGGGAGTGGCTCAGCGCCCAGGCCGCCGGTGGGTTCGTCAGCTACGACCCGCAGTCCCGACGATTCACCCTGCCGGCCGAGCACGCCGTCGCGCTGACCGACGAGAACAGCCCGGCGTTCCTGCCCGGTTTCTTCCAGATCGCCGCCGGCACCATGCGGGACGCGGACGCCATCATCGAGGCCGCGCGGGGTGGCGACGGCATCGGCTGGCACCAGCACAACACCGACGTCCACCTCGGCTGTGAACGGTTCTTCCGGCCCGCGTATCACGCGAACCTGGTGTCCTCCTGGCTGCCTGCCCTGGACGACGTCGTGGGCAAGCTCGACAGCGGTGCGCTGGTCGCGGATGTCGGGTGTGGGCATGGCGCGTCGACCATCGTCATGGCGCAGGCCTTCCCGGCCAGCCGATTTGTCGGGTCGGACTATCACGAAGCGTCGATCATCACCGCGCGGGCGCGCGCCGAAGCGGCCGGGGTGGCTGACCGGGTCAGCTTCGAGGTCGCCCCGGCGGCCGGCTACTCCGGGGCCGGCTACGACCTGGTGACGACCTTCGACGCCCTGCACGACATGGGCGACCCGGTCGGCGCGGCCCGGCACATCCGGGACAGCCTGGCGTCGGACGGCACCTGGATGTTGGTCGAACCGGCCGCCGCCGACCAACTCGAGGACAACCTCAACCCGGTCGCCCGGGTCTACTACGGCTTCTCGACCCTGCTGTGCACCCCGGCATCGCTGTCCCAGGAGGTCGGCCTGGCGCTGGGCACCCAGGCCGGCCCGAGCCGGCTGCGCGACGTGGCGACCGCGGCCGGCTTCACCCGATTCCGCCTCGCCGCGCAGACCCCGCTGAACATCGTGCTCGAGGTCCGGCGGTAGGGCGGTGACGAGATCGTCGCTGCGCGCGGCGGCACGACCGCGTCGTGACCCACCGCCGGGTCGTGACACACCGCCGGGTCGTGACGCACCGCCGGGTCGTGACGAACGGCCGGCGCAGGACCACACTGGCGGGATGAGGCATCCGCAGCGCCGTGCGGTCCTGCCCGACCGGTCGGGGCTGGCCGACCGGAACGGGATCCTGCTCGCCTGGGAAGAGTTCGGCGGCGACGGCGTGGGCGCCCACGCGCCGACCATCCTGCTGATGCCCAGCTGGCAGATCATCGCGGCGCAGTTCTGGAAGCTGCAGATCGGTTTCCTGGCAAGGCATTTCCGCGTCATCACCTACGACGGCCGGGGCACCGGACGGTCCAGCGCCCCCCGGGGTGCGGCGGCCTACACCGATCTGGAATGCACCGCCGACACCCTCGCCGTGCTGGATGCCACCGGGACCGACCGCGCGCTGCTCGTCGCGCTGTCCTGCGCCGCGACCTGGGCGGTGCACGCCGCGGCCAGGCATCCGGACCGGGTCGCCGGCATCGTCGCGATCTCCCCGTCGTGCGGGTTTCCGGTTCCGACCCCCGGACGGGACGAGCATTCCTTCGACGGCCCGGCGACCTCCCGGACGGGCTGGGCGATGTACAACCGGGACTTCTGGCTGCACGACGACTTTCCCGCATTCCGCCGCTTCTTCTTCGAGCGGATGTGTTCCGAGCCGCATTCCACCAAGCAGCTCGAGGACTTCGTCGGCTGGGCGGCCGACACCGACCCCGCCGTGCTGTCCGACGCCACCGCCGGGCGGCTCGGGCTGGACGGCTCGCTCTGCGCACCACTCGAGGCGGCCTGCCTGCAGGTGCGGTGCCCGGTGACCGTCATCCACGGCACGGATGACCGCATCCGACCGATCGAAGTCGGCGAGCGGCTGGCCGAGCTCACCGGCGGGCGGCTGATCGCGGTGGCGGGAGGCGGGCACGCGCTGGTCGCCAGGCAACCGGTTCTGGTCAACCGGTTGATCCGCGAGGCCGCCTGCGCGGCCATCACTCTCGACGGCTTCGGCGCGGTGGCGGCCCGGCGCTCCAGCGCGGTGCCGGCGCCCCGCCGGTCGACGTGGGTGCCGGCGCCGCGTCGGCCCAGACGTGCCCTCTTCCTGTCCTCGCCGATCGGTCTCGGGCACGCCCGGCGCGACGTGGCCATCGCCGCGGAACTGCACCGGTTGCGGCCCGATGTGCAGATCGACTGGCTGGCGCAGCATCCGGTGACCACCGTGCTGCAGGGCCACGGCCAGCGAATTCATCCCGCCTCCGCGGCGTTGCTCAACGAATCGAGCCAGATCGAAAGCGAGAGTGGCGAGCACGATCTGCACGCGTTCCAGGCCATCCGCCGGATGGACGAGATCCTGGTGAACAACTTCATGGTGTTCTCCGAGGTGGTCGAGTCCGAGCACTTCGATCTCGTGGTGGGCGACGAGGCCTGGGACGTCGACCATTTCCTGCACGAGAACCCGGAACTCAAACGCTTCCGGTTCGCCTGGCTGACGGATTTCGTCGGATGGTTGCCGATGCCCGATGCCCACGACGACGAACGACTGCTGACGGCCGAGCTGAACGCCGAGATGTTGGAGCAGCGGGCGAGATTCGGTCCGGTGCGCGACCGTTCGGTGTTCGTCGGTAATCCGGCCGACGTGGTGGACGATCCCTTCGGGCCCGGCCTGCCATCGATCAGCCAGTGGGTGGGCGAGAACTACGAGTTCAGCGGCTACGTCACCGGTTTCGATCCCGCGGCGCTCGGCGACCCGGAGCGGACCAGGACCCGGTGGGGATGCGGGCCGGACGAACGGTTGTGCATCGTGACGGTCGGCGGCTCGAGTGTCGGCCGTCATCTGCTGCGCAGGGTGTTGGACGCGGTCCCGCTGATCCGGGACCGGGCACCGGATCTGCGCTTCCTGGTGGTGACCGGCCCGCGCATCGACCCGACGTCGCTGCCGGCCAGCGACGGGGTGCGGGTGACCGGCTATGTGCCGGACCTGTACCGGGACCTCGCGGGCTGCGACGTCGCCGTCGTGCAGGGCGGGCTGACCACCTGCATGGAGCTGACGGCCGCCCGCAGGCCATTCATCTCGGTGCCGCTGCGGAACCACTTCGAGCAGAACATCCACGTTCGGCGGCGGCTCGAGCAGTACGCGGCCGGCCGTTTCCTGCCCTACCTGGAGGCGGCCGACCCTGAGCTGCTGGCCGCCGCGGTGCTGGCCGAGCAGGCGGCCACCCCGGCGTACCGGGCGGTGGAAACCGACGGCGCGTCGCGGGCCGCCGCCCTGCTGGCGGACCTGTTGTAAAGCGTTGTAAAGCAGGCGGTTCAGGGCGTGACGATCGAGAACGCCAGGTCCGGTGTGTCCAGCAGTGCCAGCAGCCGGCCCAGCACGCCGGGATCGCCGGTGTGCTCGATACCGGACAGGCCGCCGCCGCCGAGCAGCGCGAGCAGCCCGACCTTCGTCAGGGTGAGCGTCAGGTCGGGGATGGCCGCGGTGCGCGGGTTCTCGGTCTGGATCAGCGCACCGTTGGACAGGGTGAGCCGCACCGTGCTGCCGCTGTCGGTGAAACGGAACTCGATGACCATGGATTCCGCGGTCGCCCGTGGGCCGTTGATCCGGATGGCGATCGTGTCGAAAAGCTGTTCGACGGTCAACGCACTGGCCAGGCCGGCGCCGAGATCCCCGAGTGCGGGCGGCTTGTCGCCGTGCCGGAGTTCCAGCGCGCCGGTCAGGTAGAAGTTGCGCCAGGTGGCGTTCTCCGCCCCGTATCCGAGCCGCTGATAGACCTCCGCCAGCGCGTTCTTGGCCGCAGTATCGGTGGGATCAGCGAATACCGCGTGTCCGAGCAGTTCCGCGGCGAACCGGAGATCGCCGGCGTCGGCGTACTTCTGCGCCTTGTCGCGCACGGCCTGCTGACCGCCGATGACCTCGACGTACCGGGTCGCCCTGGCTGTCGGTGGGTGCTGCCACAGCGAGCTCGGGTTGCCGTCGAACCAGCCCATGTACCGCTGGTAGATCGCTTTGACGTTGTGGCTGACCGATCCGTAGTACCCGCGGGCGTGCCACGCCGAGTCCAGCGGGGGCGGCAGGGTGAAGTCCTCCGCGATCTCCAGGCCGGTGGCGCCGTTGTTCAGCATTCGCAGGGTCTGATCGTGCAGGTAGGCGTACAGGTCTCGCTGCTGCGACAGGAACCGGACGAGATTCTCGGTTCCCCAGGTCGGCCAGTGGTGCGACGCGAACGCGACATCGCTGTCGGCGGAGAACAACTCGATCGCCTCGTTGAGGTAGTGCGACCAGATCCGTGGGTCACGCACCAGGGCGCCGCGCAGGGTCAACAGATTGTGCAGGTTGTGGGTGGCGTTCTCCGCCATGCACAGCGCCCGGTGGTCCGGGAAGAGGAAGTTCATCTCCGCGGGCGCCTCGGTGCCGGGGGTGATCTGGAAGACGATCCGGACGCCGTCCACGGTCTCCTCCTGGCCGGTGCGGCTGATGTCAATGGTGGGTGGGATCAACCCGACTGTGCCGGCGGAGGTGGCGACGCCCAGCCCGGTGCTCACCTGCCCGGTGGGGCTCTTGTCCAGCACGGCGCCGTACATGTACGCCGCCCGCCGGTTCATCGCAACGCCGGCGTAGACGTTCTCCGAGACCGCATGTCCCAGAAAGCCTTCCGGGGCCAGGATGGGTACGTCGCCGGCGCCGTCGGGCAGGATCCCCTTGGAACCACCGAAATGGTCCCCGTGGGAGTGGGTGTAGATCATGCCGGTGACCGGCCGGTCGCCGCGGTTCTTCCGGTACAGCGCCAGCGCGGCAGCGGCCGTCTCCGCCGAGATCAACGGGTCGATGACGATCACGCCGGTGTCGCCCTCGACGATCGTCATGTTCGACAGGTCCAGGCCGCGCACCTGGTAGATCCCGGGGGTCACCTCGAACAACCCCTGGATGGCGCACAACTGCGCTTGCCGCCAGAGACTGGGATTGACCGTCTCCGGACAGTCGCCATCGAGATAGGAGTACTGCTCCAGGTCCCAGACCAGGTGCCCGCCCGCGTCGGTGACGATGCACGGGTCGAGAGCCTCGACCAGGCCGCGTTCCGCGTTCGCGAAATCGGTGCGGTCATCGAACGAAGGGGCACTACCGGTCATGTCAGCTCCTCGCTGGTGGACTGCTCAGGGCCGGCCGGAGACCAGCTGGGCACGCTCGTGCGCGGACGCCCTACCGCGAGTCTCCCCCAGCACGCACCAATCGGCCGGGCGGGTGTCACCGGCAGGGCCCATCCGCGGTCAGCGGCGCCATGGGCTCTCACCTGGTCAGCGAGCCAGCCCGGAAACCAGGTTGATGGTGGCCGCCAGGATGATGGCCACGAACAGGAAGGACAGCAGGGCATGCCGAAGTGCGGTCGCCCGCACCGGCTTGGTCTGCAGATCGGTATCGGAGACCTGGAACGTCATTCCGATCGTGAAGGCCAGATACCCGAAGTCGCTGTACTGCGGCGGGTCGTCCTCGTTGAAGTCGATGCCGCCCGGCGCCCCTGTGTAGTACAGGCCGGCGTACCTGGTCATGTAGACGGTGTGCACCGCCACCCAGGCCAGGGCGCAACTGCCCACGCTCAGCACGGCGTCGACCGCTGAGTTGTCCGCCTTGTCCAGCAACAGCAGGGCCACCGCGCCGAGGCTGGCCACCGCGGCCACGATCACCAGCACGTCCAAGGTGCCGCGGCCGGGATCATCGCCGCGGGCGTGGCTGCCGGTCTGTTCCGGGCCCAGCGGCCACAGCGACAACCAGGTCCAGGCAACGAAAATCGCCGCACCGGTCATCCAGCCGACCAGCAGCCCGTACCGCCAGTCCTGCCACCAGCCGACAGCGAAACCGGCGACGACACCGGCGATGCCGGCGACCAGTAGGCGGAACATCGTGGAGACCCGCATGGCCTGCGGGTTTCCGGACGTAGGCATCATGGCCAGACCCTATGGGCCGCGGTGTGATCTGGAGGTTCGGTACCGCGCGAGTCACCCGGCGCGTTCGGTCTACCAGCCCTCCGGCAGGTCCTGCAGGGCGTCGGCGAGCTCCCGGCACAGCTGCATGGCGCGCAACGCCCAGTCCCGGTCGGCGCCGGCCAGCCCGCAGGCCGGGGTCGGGACCACCACGGAGGCCAGTTGCTCACGCGGGAACCCGAGCCGGTCCCAGGTCTGCAGGATGGGCGTGGCCCACGTCCGCAGCGGTGCCTGCGGGTTCTTCGGGGCCAGCGCGGGCACCGTACCGGCGAGCAGGACCGCGCCGGTCTCGACGGCTTCGCCGATCGGATCGAGCGCGGCCGCGGTCGAGCCCAGAATCGTCAGGTCCACCGACAGCGCGTCGAAACCGGACGCCCGCAGCAGCCGCAGCGGGGCGGCCGGGTGGCAGCAGTGCGCGATCGACGGGTGGCCGCCCAGCGAGTCGGTCAGCCGGGACAGCACATCGATCGCCCGCACCGTCGGGACCGCGGACACGGTGCCGAAACCACTGGCGGTGGGGAGGTTTCCGGTCAGCACGGCCGGCAACGCCGGCTCATCGATCTGCACGACGACGCCGGCTCCGGGTACCCGCTTACCGATCTCGGCGATATGCGCGGCCAAGCCTTCGGCCAGCGAGGTGGCCAGATCGTCCACCGCACCGGCGTCGGTCAACGCGCGGTGGCCCGACGGCACTTCCAGCATGGCCGCCAGCGTCCAGGGTCCGCAGAGCTGCACCTTGACCCAGTCCGCGCCGGCGTACTGCTGCTGTCCGGCATCCAGGTCCCAGGACAGGAAGTCCTTGGCCCGGCTGGTATCCCGGCCCGGCCGGCGGGCGATCCGCCACCCGGACGGCACCACCTCGCCATAGATGTCCACCAGCAGGCCGACGGCCCGGCCGATCATGTCGGCGCCGACACCGCGATCGGGCAGCTCGACCAGGTGCGGCAGCGCCGGCAACTCGCCGGCCACCATCGCCGCGGCCTCGTCCGGCGACGTCCCGGGGAGCGAACCAACCCCGGTGGCAGCGGTCAGGTTCCAGGGCCGCCGAACCGGGAACAACTCGACCAGCGGAGCCCGCTCGCCGCCTTCGGGTATTTCCAGCCTGGCCCGGGTTTCGCTCATCACGCCGCTCGCACAATGGTGCCGGCACCGATGACGTAGTCGTCACCGGCGTCATACAGGACGACAGTCTGGCCGAGCGCCACTCCCCTGACCGGTTCGTCGAGGGTCAACCGGATCGCACCATCCACCAGGTCGGCCGATCCGCGCACGGTTCCGCCGTGCGCGCGCAGCTGCGCGACGGTCCGCAGCGGGAACCCCGGCGGCCGCCCGCTGGAGAACACCACCCGCTCGGCCGTGATCAGGCTGACGTCCAGGCCGCTCGCGGGACCGACGGTCACCGTCCCGGAGACCGGCTCGATGCCGAGCACGTAACGCGGCCGGCCGTCGGGCGCCGGTCGGTGCAGGTTCAAGCCCTTGCGCTGGCCGATGGTGAAGACGAAGAACCCGTCGTGCTCGGCGAGCACCTCACCGGACTCGGAATCGATCACCGAACCGCTTCGGGCACCGAGCTTGTCGACCAGGTAACCGTGGGTGTCACCGTCCGGGATGAAGCAGATGTCGTAGGAATCGGGCTTGGTCGCCACCGCGAACCCGCGCCGGGAAGCCTCCGCCCTGACCTGCTGCTTGGTCAGCTCGCCGAGCGGGAACATGCTGTGCGCCAACTGGTCCGCGCGCAGCACAGCCAGGACGTAGGACTGGTCCTTGGCGGCATCGACGGAGCGGTGCAGGAGGCCATCGCGCAGCCGGACATGATGGCCGGTCGCCACGGCGTCGAAGCCGAGGGCGACCGCGCGATCCAGCAGCGCGGCGAACTTGATCTTCTCATTGCACCGCAGGCACGGGTTCGGGGTGCGGCCCGCCGCGTACTCGGACAGGAAGTCGGCGACCACGTCCTCGAGGAAGTCTTCGCTGAAATCCCAGACGTAATAGGGAATCCCCAGCAGATCGCAGACACGGCGGGCGTCGAAGGCGTCCTCCACCGTGCAGCAGCCACGGGACCCGGTGCGCAGCGTCCCGGGATTGCGGGACAGCGCCATGTGCACGCCGGTGACGTCGTGCCCGGCCTCCACCGCCAGGGCCGCAGCCACGGCGGAATCGACACCGCCGCTCATCGCGGCCAGCACCCGCATCAGAACCCCGCCCCCGGTGGGCGCGCCCGACGGCAGCTCATCGACGCCTCGCCCCGGCCAGCGCGGCCCGCGTGGCCCGTTCGACGACCGGACCGATGGCCTCGTCGACAGCGAGCACGTCAGCGGCCGTCGAGGTGTGACCGAAGGTGAAGCGCAGCGCGCCCCTGGCGGCCTGCTCGTCCAACCCCATGGCCAGCAGGACGTGTGACGGCCGGGCGACGCCGGCCGTGCACGCCGAGCCGGTCGAGCACTCGATCCCGTTGGCATCGAGCAACATCAGCAAGGCGTCGCCCTCGCAGCCGGCGAACCGCAGGTGGGCGTTGCCCGGCAGCCGGGACGGCCCGCCGTCGACCAGCGACTGGCCAGGGTCGCCGGAGAGCACGGCGGTCGGCACCCGCGCGACAACGGCGGCGATCAGGTCGTCACGCAGACCGGCCAGCATGCCGGCCCTATCGGCGCGATGATCCACCGCGTCCTGTACGGCGACGGCCAGCCCGGCGATGCCGGCGACGTCCAAAGTGCCGGAGCGCACTCCGCGCTCCTGCCCGCCGCCCTGCAGCAGCGGCACCACGGCCATCTCCCGGCGCAGCAGCAGCAGGCCGGCACCGGTCGGGCCGCCGATCTTGTGGCCGGTGACGGTGAGGGCGTCGGCGCCGGACCGGGCGAAGTCCACCGGCAACTGGCCCAGCGCCTGCACGGCGTCGGTGTGGAACGGAATGCCATGGCCGCGGGCCACCGCCGCCAGCTCGCGCACCGGGTTGACGGTGCCGACCTCGTTGTTGGCCCACATGACGGTCACCAGCGCCACGTCGGTCGGATCCTCGGCGATGGCGGCGGCCAGCGTGTCGGCGTGCACCCGGCCGAAGTCGTCGACCTCGAGCCAGGTGACCAGCGCACCCTCGGTGGCGACCAGGAAATCCGCCACGTCGAGCACGGCGTGATGCTCCAGGGCGGCCGCGATGATCCGCCGGCGGCGGGGATCGGTGGCCCGGCGGGCGCGGAAGATGCCGGCCACCGCCAGGTTGTCCGACTCGGTCCCACCGGAGGTGAAGAGCACCTCGCTGGGCCGGGCGCCCAGCGCCGCGGCGATCTGCTCCCTGGACTCCTCGACCCGGCGCCGGGCCGCCCGCCCGGAGGTGTGCAGCGACGACGCGTTGCCGGTGTGCGACATCGCGTCGGACATCGCGGCGACCACCGCCGGCAGGACCGGGGTGGTGGCGGCGTGGTCGAGATAGGTCATCGTCGTCCAGGGTAGGACGCGCAGCGCTCGGCGCCCCAATCGGCGGCTCCGCCCCCCGCCCCGTGGCCCCGTACCGGCGCGGATCACCATCGCCCCGGGGCCTGGTTCTCGCGCGGATCATCATCGCCTGCGCGGCCCCGTTCTCGCGCGGATCACCATCGCCCCCGCGGCCCCGTTCTCGCGCGGATCAACATCGCCTGCGCGGCGCAACGTGGCGGCATTGGGGCCTGTGGGACAGGAGTTGCCGAGTTCAGCCGCGCGGCGGAAGTTGATCCGCGCGGAACGGCGGAGCGGCGGAAGTTGATCCGCGCGGAGCGGCGGCGCGGGCGGGCGGACCCGGGTGGCGGCGCGTTGCCGTTGCCGACCGGCCGATCATGATCCACCCTGATGACGCAGGGCCGCGATGAGGCGGCCCCACCAGAGGGGACGTGCTGCATGGCCATCTCGGTTGATCTGTCCAAGGCGCTGGACAAGGCGTACGAAAACTCGTCACTGGAGGAGATCCTGGCCGCACCGCCGTCGGCCCTCGCCGGCGTGACGGAGGCCGACGACAAGGCGCTCGCGGAGAACCTGGGGATCAAAACGATCCGCGATCTCGGATCGAACAAGTACTTCGCGGTCGCGGGCGTGCTGGTCGCGCTGGCCGGCAAGACCGGCTGAACCAGGTCAGATCCCGCCGGGCCGGCAGGACCGTCATCACGGCAGGCCGGACCGACTGCGCCCGAGGGCGCAATCTGCCCTTCCGGTCGCCGGGACACCGACCACCACCGCCCCGGTGGAGATCCATCGGGGCGGTGGGCCGGCGCGGTCGTCCGGCTGTCCGCTCGCACCGTCGCGCCGATAGCTACCCCGGTCGTTCCCCGGCGGTCCGCTGCACGGGCCGCAACCGCGGCCGGCTGCCAATTCCGGTGGCGGCCGGTGGACGACGCACCGTCGCCGGCGGCGTCAACGGGTGTGCCTGGCTGCTGCCGGGCCGGATTCAGCGGGCGTCCTGCCGGGCCCGATTCAGCGGGCGTCCAGCCGGGCCGGATTCAGCGGGCGTCCTGCCGGGCCCGATTCAGCGGGCGTCCAGCCTCCATCAGTACAGCCGGGATGGCGGTGGGCTCAGCAGCCGCCTGCTCGGGGTGGCTGGGCCACCAGAAGCGCGGCCCGGCCAGCAGGACGAGGGCGGGCACGATGACGGTCCGGACAAGCAGGGTGTCCAGGAGCACTCCGATGCCGACGATGACCCCGATTTGGGTCAGGGTGATCAAGGGCAGCACGCCGAGGACGGCGAACACGGCGGCGAGCAGGATGCCGGCGCTGGTGATCACTCCACCGGTGGCGGCGAGCGCCCGAAGGACCGCGGTGCGGGTGTCGTGGCCGGCCAGGGTGTCCTCCCGGGTTCGGGCGATCAAGAAGATGTTGTAGTCGACGCCGAGCGCGACCAGGAACAGGAAGGTGAGCAGCGGCACGCCGCTGTCGAGCGCAGGAAACCCGTAGACGTGGTCGAACAGTAGCCAGCTGGCGCCGAACGCCGCGAAGAACGAAAGAACGACGGTCAGCACCAGCAGGACCGGGCCAACCAGCGCCCGCAGGAGAAGCATCAGGATGGTGAAGACGATGACCAGCACCAGCGGGACGATCAACCGGGTGTCGGCACGGTTGGCTTGGGCGGTGTCGTAGGCCTCGGCGGTCGAACCGCCGACAAGGGCTTGGGCGTCAGGGATCTCGGCAAGCCTACTGCGGAGCAGGTCGATCGCGGCGTCGGAACCGGCGGTCCCGGCGGCGTCGGTCAGTACCACGTCGGTCACGGCCGGCCGGCGTGCTGCCGAGGCGGGGTCGTCGGTGGAGGCCCTGCTGCGCACAGCGGCGACCCCGGGGACGCCCTTCGCGGCTTCGCTCACCTGCATTGCGGTGGACGCTGTCGACAGCACGGTCAGCGGTTCGATCACCCCGGCGGGCAGCACCTGCTCCAGGGTACGTTGACCGAGCACAGCTTCCGGCGTTTGGCGGAACGAATCCGCCTGTGACAGGCCGGTTCTCGCGCTCAGCCCGGCGGCGGCCAGGCCGAGGAGCAGCAGGATGCCAGCAGCGGCGATGGCTGCGGGCCGGCGGGCAACGGTTCGGCCGAGGCGCGCCCACACACCGCCGCGGTCCGCGGAGGCGGGATCGCCGACCCGGGGCACCAGTGGCCAGAACAACCACCGGCCAGGCAGCACGAGAGCCGCCGGCAGGACGATCAACCCGAACAGCATGGCAATGGTGATCCCGATGGCCCCGGCGAATCCCAGGCCCCGGGTACCCGGCAGGTCCGCCAGCAGCAAGGTGAGCAGGCTGAGCACGACGGTTCCCCCACTGGCCAGCACAGCGGGAGCGGTGGAGCGCAGGGCATGACCCATCGCTGCGTAGCGGTCACCTTGCCGGCGGAGTTCGTCGCGGTACCGGGAAACCAACAGCAGGGCGTAGTTGGTGCCGGCGCCGAACACCAGCACCGAGAGAATCCCGATGGTGGCGTCGTCAACGGTGACACCGACGCGGGGGGCGAGGCGCGGAACGATGACGGTGGCCAACCGGTCGGCCGTTCCGACGACGACCAGCGGGACGATCCAGAGCACCGGGCTGCGATAGGTCACCAGCAGCAACACGGCGACCACCATCGCCGTGGTGAGCAACAACGTCGTGTTTGCGCCGTCGAAGATGGCGGACACGTCGGCGGTGAACGCGGGCAGACCGGTCACCTGGACCCGCAGCGGCGCGCTGAGCGCGTCGGAGGCGGTGGACCTGATCGACCTCACGGTGGCGGTGATCTCGTCATCGGGCAGACCGGCGGTCAGCGTCACCGCGACGGTCGCGACGGTCGCGACGGTCGCGACGGTGGCGACGGTGGCGCCGTCGCCGGGCGGGAGGTACTCGGTGGAGCCGACCGATCCGGCGGGACTCGACGCCGCGAGAGCCGCGCTGAGCGCGGCGATCTCACCCCGGTTTGCCGGGGTGAGCGGCTGGCCGTCGGCGCGGCTCAAGACCACGATCGCGGGCGCCTCACCGCTGCTGGGCAACTGCTCGCCGAGTTCAGCCACCAGACGGGAATCCGAGCCGTCCGGCAAACCGGCCCCGGGGGCCGGCGACGGCCCGGAAACTGCTGTCACCAGCGCCAGGATCAGCCCCGATCCAGCGGCCGCCACGAGCAGAACCAGGGCCGCGACGAGCCGACCACCGCGCGCGATCGGTGCGTCGCCGTCACCCGCGCCGCGCGTGGATGGTTGTCCCTCAAGCGATTCCGATACCTTGCTGCGTACTCTTGGCACGTCCGAGACTCCCTTCGAACGCTAAGACACTTAGCGACTGGCGTCACGATAGACAGGTGGGCGACCATGACGCAAGAGACAGCGGCCGACCCGGCGGACGGCTCCCTGGCCGTCTTCTCGCCGGACCTGGTCGCGATGCGCGAGTTGCTGACGCTGGTGTCGCTGGCCCGGGTCGCATTGGCCCGTCGGCTGGCGATGTCGTTGCACGACCTGGAAGTGATGGAGCACCTGCTCCTCGGCGGCCCGGCGGAGCCACTCGGTCCGGCTGAATTGAGCCGCCGGATCGGGGTCAGCACGGCCGCCGCGACGCAATCTGTCAATCGCCTGGAGGCGGCCGGTCACCTGACCCGACGACCCCACCCCGCGGACCGGCGCCGGCAGACCCTCGACGTCACCCCCGCTGGATCCCAGCAGGTGATGGGCGCGCTCGGTCCGCTGCTTGGTCTCCTCGAGGAGAATTCACAACGGCTGACGGAACCGGAGCGCCGCATCGTCACCCGCCACCTTCGCGACGAGGCAGACGCCTATCGGACTTTCCTCACCCTTGTCGACTGAGTCCGATCGGGGCGAAAGAGCGGACGCGGCGCTGGGCGGCACCGGCGAGGCCGCCCGAGCTGAGCAGCCGCCCTCTTGCGCGGCGGTGATGGCCACCACCGTCCCCCTCCGGGGAATGCCGTCAGGCCACCCGAGGAACCGCCACTCGCGATTGTTCCAGCGGCACAACTGATTCTGCCACCGAGGGCACCGCCACCAACGCCGGCAGCGGGCGGCTGCCGGTCGCCGGTCGCCGGGGTCGGCCGACCACCGGTTGGCCCAGGGCCCGGGCGATCGACCGTTCAGACCGGGCGGCAGCGGCGGCGCGATGATCCGACCGATGTCCGGACCCGGCAATGGCAGGGATGACGGGTAGCCACTGCACGCGGACGGTCAGCGGACCGGCCCGCAGCGTCCGCCAGAGCGAGGTCAGCAGACTGTCCGCGCCAACGAACGCGGCGGCGCTCGTCGGGCGGCCGGCCCGGTCCCGATAGCTCAGCGCTACCGGCGAGATCACCACGGCCGCATCGACTGCCGCCTGAAAAGCCGCATGCCGGAATGGGTTCAGCGCCGTGCCGCACCGGGTGGTGGACTCCGGGAACACCTGGACCCGATGCCCGCGCCGCAGCGCGGCGGTGACCTGCTGCACCGCATCGGGCAAGTCGCGCCACCGGTCTCGGCGGACGAACAGCGCGCCTACCCTGGAGGCCACTGTGCCGATCAGCGGCCAGCCGCGCACGTCGGATTTGGCGACCGGCAGCATCGGGGCGGCGGCGGCGAGAACCAGGACGTCAAGCCAGGACACGTGATTGGCCACCACCAGCGACGGCCCCGACCGCGGCGCTCCCCGGCTGATCGGGCGAATACCCGCCGCCCGCAGCACCCATCGCGACACCCACTGCAGCGCAACCGCTCCCCGGGTGGTCCGGCCGTACCCCGGGACTGCGGTGAGCAGCAGGACGAGGACAGCGCCCCCGCCGACGCACACCGCGACGAGCACGACTCGGCCGGCGGCGCGTACCATGGAGCGCCCCGGCTGAACCCGCCCCGGCCCAGCTGAACCGAGAACGCAGGACGGGCCGCACGTCTCGCGGGCACAGGCGCCCGCGCCCGGCGCCGGCTCAGGCATCGCGGCCGAGAAAGCGCCGGAGATAGCGGGGTTCGGCGATCCGCAGGTCCAGCAGGACGAGAAAGTCTGCGGTGCCGAACATGTCGTCATACGCTGGTGGCCCGCAGACTTGCGCACCCAGCCGCAGATAGCCGGCCAGCAGCGGCGGGATCCGTAGCGACTCGGCCCGTTCCAGGCTGCCGATCGCGATCGGCCGACGCGGCCGGCAGCGCCGTTCCGCCGGCGCGAGATACCGGGCGAGGGCGAGGTCCCAGAACGACGCGGCGTTGCGCCCGCCGTCCCGCAGATCCATCGACGCGCACCCCAAAAGGTAGCGGTAGCCGGTCAGGTGCGTGTACCGCGCGACGCCGCCCCACAGCAACGACACGGCGGCACCCGTGCGATGAGCCGGGTGGACGCAGCCGCGGCCGGCCTCGACGGTGGAATCGAGTAACCGCTCCAACGGCATCAGCCCGAACTCCCGGTCGGCGTAGAGTGCCGACCCGCGAGGCGAGGCATCGTTGCCGTGTGGCGGGAAGAGCCGGTAGGTGGCGACCGCTTGTGCCGAACCGGACGGCGACCGGTGCCAGACGATCAGGTGGTCGCAGCGATCGTCATACTCCTCCTGGTCGACTCCGGCCGGCCCGGGCGTGTGCGCGCCGCCTTCACCGGAGAAGACCTGATCGCGAAGTCGTTGGGCGGCAAGGACATCGTCCTGGCTGACAGCCAGCCGCACGGAGTAGCCGGCGGTGTGGGTTCGAACGGGACCTGGTGCGTCGATCTGCAACTCGGACGTGGTCACGTTCCCGAATCATTCGGCCCCCGGGCGAGCGGCAGCCGACGGTTCGGTGGACATGTCGTGGCCGCCCGATGAATGTCCGGTCAGGACGGGGGTGCGGTCGTGCGGCGCCGGGTAATCGAGCAGCCGCCAGCTGACTCACGGACTGGGACCGCGGCGGGCGCCGGGACGCCCGCCGCGCACACGATCTCAGCCCTTACGTGCCTTGATCGCCTCGGTCAGCTGCGGGGCAACCGTGAACAGGTCGCCGACCACGCCGAAGTCGGCGATCTCGAAGATCGGCGCGTCGGCGTCCTTGTTGACCGCGACGATCGTCTTCGAGGTCTGCATGCCGGCCCGGTGCTGGATGGCGCCGGAGATACCCAGTGCCACATAGACCTGCGGCGAGACGGTGGTACCGGTCTGCCCGACCTGGAACTGCGGCGGGTAGTACCCGGAGTCCACCGCGGCCCTGGAGGCCCCGACGGCGCCGCCCATCGAGTCGGCGAGTTCCTCCACGACGTGGAAGTTCTCCGCGGACCCGACGCCGCGGCCACCGGAGACCACGACCGGGGCGCCGGACAGGCCGGGCCGGTCGCCGGCGGGTTCGGGGTGGTCGGCCACGACGACAGCCGAGATCGCCGGATCGAGGACGACGTCGACCCGGACCACCTGCGTGGTCGCGGGGACGGGAGCAGCCTCGATCGAACCCGGTCGGATGGAGATGATCGGCGTCCCGACGGCGACTCGGTAGCGGACCGTGTAGGCCCCACCGAACACCGACTGGGTGGCCACCACGGTGCCGTCCTCGTCGGCGATGTCCACCGCGTCGGCGAGCAGGCCGGATTCCAGCCGCACGGCCAGCCGGCCGGCCACCTCCCGGCCCTCGACGGTCGCGGCCAGCAGAATCGCGGCGGGCGCACCGGCCACCGCCGTCGCGGCCGCGAGCCCGGCGACGGCCGGGGTCACCAGGAAGCCGGCGGCCTCGTCGGACTCGGCCGCGTAGACGGTGGCCGCGCCGAGCGCGCCCAGCTCACCGGCCAGCGACTCAGCGGTGCCCGGCTTGCCGACGACCACCGCGGCCGGGGTGCCCAGCCGGGCGGCGGCGGTCAGCAGCTCGCCGGTAACCTTGCTGATCGCACCGTCGTGGTGCTCGACCAGTACCAGAACCTCAGCCATCAGAATTCGTTCCTTCCTGCGTCACGTCTCACGTCAATCGCTGTGTCACACCGGTCCGGATGCCGCCCCGGGACTGGTCAGATCAGCCGCGCGGCGGCCAGGAACTCGGCAACCTTGGCGCCGCCGGTGCCGTCGTCATCGGTGATCTTCTCGCCGGACTCGCGGGGCGGCCGCGGCGCGCCGTCGACCACCACCGTAGAGGAGTTGGCCAGGCCGGTACGGGCCGGATCGAGTGCGAGGTCACCGACCCCGAGCACCGTGACGGTCTTCTTCTTGGCCGCCATGATGCCCTTGAAACCCGGGTAGCGCGGCTCGTTGATCTTCTCGGTGACCGAGATGACGGCGGGCAGCGTGGCGGTGACCTCGCTGTAGCCGCCGTCCCACACCCGTTCGGCCCGCAGCGATGTGCCGTCGACGTCCAGCGTTCGGATGGAGGTGATCTGCGGCAGCCCGAGCCGTTCGGCCAGCATCGACGGGATGGACCCGGTGCGGCCGTCGGTCGACTCGTTGCCGGTGATCACCAGGTCAACGGACAGCGTCTTGATCGCTGCGGCGAGCGCGGCGGAGGTCTGCAGGGCGTCCGAGCCGGCCAGCGCGTCATCGCTGATGTGCACCGCCTGGTCCGCACCCATGGCCAGCGCCTTGCGCAGCGCCTCGGTGGCCCGGTCGGGCCCCATCGTCACGACAGTGACCGAGCCGCCGTGCTTCTCAACCAGCTGTAGGGCCGTCTCCACCCCGCGGGTGTCGATCTCGTCGATCACCGCGTCCGCGGCCTCCCGATCGAGGGTCCAGTCCGACTCGCGGAGGGTTCGCTCGGACCACGTGTCCGGTACCTGCTTGATCAGTACTGCGATGTCCATCGCCCGGATCACCTTTCCGTAAGACGTCGTGCGTCGTTGACCGTGTCGTCACTGCTTGTCGCCACTGCCTGTCGCCCCTACCTGTTGTCATTGCTTGTTGTCGCCCGGCGACGGTCGGAGTGCGGTGGATTCATCATGCCCTGTGGCGTGCGATCAACCACTCCGACGCTAAGTTACTGATGAGTAGCTTACTCGGGTTCGGGCGGAGTCGGCACGAGTGGCAGGCTGGCTGCATGTCCACGGTCCCCGCGTCCAGCAATGTCATGCTTGCTGGCACCATGCTGGCCTTTCTCGCCACGTGCCTGGTCATCACCTTTCAGGCCCCGTTGATCTGGTGGGCGATCCCGGTGGTCAGCGCGGCGGTGGTGGTGGTGATCGCGACCCTGCGGATCCGGCGGCATCGGCGGATGCGTGAGGCAATGCGCGGCGCGCGCCTGTGAGGCTGACCCCGATCATCATCGACTGCGACACCGGGATCGATGACGCGTTCGCGTTGATGTTCGCCGTGCGGCACCCGGAAATCGACGTGCGCGCGGTCACCTGCGTGGCCGGCAACGCCGCGGTCGACCAGGTGGTCGCGAACACCCGATACGTGCTGGACGCCGCCGGTGCCGGCGAGATCCCCGTCGGGCGCGGCGCGGCCGCGCCGCTACTTGTCGCCGCCCAGGACGCCGGTCATTTCCACGGGGGGGACGGCCTCGGCGGCTTCTCCAGGCCGTCGGACCGGCGCAGTTCCGCGCTGTCCGCCGTCGATCTGCTGCGGCACGAACTACTGGCCGCCGTCGCGACCGGCGAGCCGATCACCGTGGTGGCAACAGCGCCGATGACCAACATCGCGCTGCTGCTGCGGGCGCACCCGGAAGTCGCGGCCGGGATCGAACGACTGCTGTTCATGGGCGGCTCGGCCAGCGTGGGCAACGTCACCGCGGTGGCCGAGTTCAACGTCTTCCACGACCCGGAAGCCTGCGCGATCGCGTTGGCGGCGGCCAGGGATCTGGACATCCCCGTCACCATGTACGGCCTCGACGTGTTCGAGCAGGTGCAGGTCGATCGGCAGGACGCGGCGCGGCTGCGCAACCGGCTCGATCCGGCGTGCCAGCTGGCCGGCGCGCTGATCAGCGGGCAGTGCGACAAGCTCGGGGGGGATTCGATCACCATCGGTGACGCCGGAACCATCTGCGCCGTGATCGATCCCGACGGCCTGACCACCGAACGGCTCGGGGTGCGGGTGGAAACCGGGCACGGGTACAGCCGGGGGCAGACGATCGTCGACAGGCGGGGGCAGCCCACCGACCACGTGCGCGTCCCGCAGTTCGTCGACCCGACCTTTGTGGACGTGGCGATCGCCGTTGACGCCCGCGGCTACGCCGATCTCTGGCTCGAAACCCTCGCCGGCTGAGATCTCGCGGGGCTGAACTCGGCGGCTGAGACGCCCGCGCGGCGGAACTCGGCTACTCAGACCCCGCGCCGCTGAGGCCCGCGCGCGGCTGAACTCGGCTACTCCCGTCTCACCAGTCACATTCCGTGCATCTTCAGCCGCGCCGTCGAAGTTGATCCGCGCGCCGGGCGGGCCGGGGCGGATTGCCGGGCGGGTCAGTCCGGCACGCCGATGTCCTCGTTCCACAGCGACGGCTTGGCGGCGATGAACTCGGTCATCATCGTCACGCATTCCTCGTCGTCGAGCACCACCACCTCGACCCCGCGGGCGCGCAGCAGATCCTCGGCGCCGTAGAAGGTGCGGTTCTCCCCCACGATCACCCGCGGGATCTTGTACAGCAGGATCGCCCCCGTGCACATGTCGCAGGGCGAGAGTGTCGTCACCATCGTCGATCTCGCGTACACGGTGGCGGGCAACCGGCCGGCGTTCTCCAGGCAGTCGGTCTCCCCGTGCCGGATCGGGCTGCCCAGTTGAACCCGCTTGTTCCAGCCGGTCGCCAGCACCCCGCCGTCCACCAGCAGCGCGGCACCGATCGGGATGCCGCCCTCGGCCAGCCCCTGCCGGGCGGCCCGCACGGCGGCGGTGAGGAACGCCCGGTCGACGGACTCGGTGTCATCCATGGGCATCCTCCGCGTGCTGGTCGGCCGGCCGGGTCAAGCTACCGCGGCGCGGCGCTGCGCGGCGATCGGCGGCCGGGTGAGGCAGCAACAGGACGGCGGACTCGGTCGACCGGGCGGCCCGGAACTCGCGACAACACACCGGCATGCGCCGCCACGTCGTGCTCGCGACCTCCGGCTCGGCCGGGCGGCCGTCACGGCATCTCGAGCAGCGCGTCCACCGCCGCGGCGCCGCCGAGGCCGGACACCCCGCCGCCCCGCCGGCTACCCGCCCCGGCAAGCAGAATCCTTGTGCTGCCGGCGATGTCGACGCCGTACCGCTCGGCAGGCGTGTCCACCGGGAAGCCGTCGGCGAGCCACGGCCAGCTCAGGTCGTCGTGGAAGATGTTGCCGCCCGGCAGTCGCAACGTCTGCTCGAGGTCAACCGGCGAGGAGATGTCCAGGCACGGACGGCCGTCAGCGTCCCGGGCCAGGCAGTCCAGCAGCGGCTCGGCCAGATGCCGTTGCAGGGCGGTCAGCGCGCCCTCGGCAGCCCTGGTCCGGCTGCCCTCCGGATCGGATCGGAACAGCTCCACCGGCGTGTGCAGCCCGAACAGGGTCAGGGTGGCGCCGGGGTGCCCGTTGAGGATCGTCGGGTCGGTCAGCGAGTGGCAGTACACCTCGCCGGGTACGACGGCCGGCAGGGTGCCGGCGGCGGTGGTCGCATACGCGGCCTCCAGGTCCCAGAAACCCTCGTCCAGGTGCATGGTGCCGGCGAACGCCGCCCGCGGGTCGACCCCACAGGTCAACCGGGGCAACCGATCCAGCAACATGTTGATCTTGATCTGGGCACCGACCGGGATGACGGCCTCCCGGCCCAGCCAGCCGTCGATGACCGCGGGCGCCACCGCGGCCAGCACGTAGTCCGCCGTCACCGAGACATCCTCGCCGTCGTGGGTGCCGATCACAGTGACCTCGGCCGTCGCCTCGTCGAGGCCGAGAACTTCGACCCCGCAGCGGATGTCGATGCCGAGCGAGCGGGCCTTGGCGAGCAGCGCGTCGGTGAGCGCGCCCATCCCGCCGATCGGCACCAGCCATTCCCCGGTGCCGCGACCGATCAGGTGGTAGAGAAAGCAGCGGTTGGCCAGCAGGCTCGGATCGAACAGCGAGGTGTGCGTTCCGATCAGCCCGTCGGTGGCCACGATGCCGCGCACGGTGTCGTCCACGAACCGGCGGACGATCATGTCGCCGAGCGGTTCCTCGACCACATCGGCCCAGATCTGCTCACCTGCGGCGGCGATGACCGCTTCCCTGGCGGTCGCCCGGCGGGGCAGCGGGCCGGTCAGCATCGGCGCCAGAGCCGTTGCCATGGAATGCATCTCACCATAGAACTGCTGCCAGGCGGCGAATTCCTCGGCAGACCCGGTGAAGGCGGCGAACGACTCCTGCGTGACCGCGCCCGGCACCCGTTCCACCAGCAGCCCGGCGGCGACCCCGTCGCGGAGCACCGGGGTGAACGAGGAGACCGTCCGCGAGGCGAACGACAGATCGATGCCGAGCCGGCGGATCAGCTCGTCGGGCATCAGGGCGATCAGATACGCGTACCGGCTCAGCCTGGCCCGGTGCGGCGGAAACAGCTCCTGGCCGACCGTGGCGCCGCCGGGCTGCGCCGAGCGTTCCAGCAGGACCACCCGCTTGCCGGCCTGCGCCGCCAGGATCGCCGCCACCAGCCCGTTGTGGCCACCCCCGACGACAACGACGTCAGCCCCGGTCACCGTGCTCACCTGCTCCCTCTTCCCCGCGCCGACACCTCGCCGCGAGCCTTCCGCCGCGGCCGCCTGGGGACCGGGTCGGGCACCCAGTCTGCGCCCGACCGGCCCCGATCACCCGCCGGCCGGGGCGAATCCTGCCTGGGGCGGGTCGACCCGCCCGCCGTTCGTCAGCGGACGGCGCTGATCGCCATCGCCCGGTGGTATTCGTCGTTGACCCGGTCCAGCACGGTCGGCCAGGCCGTCGGCGGGGTGGTGGTCCGGTTGTGTTCGGCGATCTCCCGGCGCAGTGTGCTGTCCCTGGAGATCTCCACCAGGGCCGCGGCCATCTCATGGTCCCCGTCGACCAGCAGGCCCTCCCGGCGGTCGGCGACGAACTCGGTGATGCCGGTGCCGAGCATCGCCAGCACCGGCAGGCCGGCGCACCTGGCTTCCAACGCGGCGATGCCGAACGATTCCAGGAAGGCGGGCGCGATGAACAGATCGGACCGCCGGTAGATCGCCTTCAGCTCGTCCCGGTCGACCCGGCCGGCCAGCGTCACGGTGTCGGCCATCTCGTGCCGGACGATGAACCGGCGCATGCGCGGCATCAGCTTTCCGTCACCGAACACCGACAACCGAAGGGAAACCTCCGGTCCCAGTTGCTGCTGGGCAGCCAGCACGGCGGCGAGCAGCGGCAGCGGCCGTTTGCGGACCGACAGGCGCATGGTGGACACGGCGTGCACCACGGCAGGATCGTGTTCTGCGGGTTCGACCGCCCAATCCTGCGGGTTGAGCCCGTTGGGGACGACCGTCACGGTGACCCCGGTCTTTACCCGCAGGGGCGCGGCGGCCGCCTCGCTGACGGCGTTGAGCGCCACGTACCTGGCGATGTGCGGGGTGGTCCACGGTGTCAGGACGGACGGCAGCCGGAATGCGGGCGGCAGGCAGTGCACGGTGACGGTCACCGGCAGACCGAGTTTCAACCCGACCCGCACGCCCGCGGCGGCGAACGGCGACCCGACCCCGGCGTGGACGTGCACGACGTCGAAATTGCCGCGCCGCAGGGCCTTCTCGATCGGCCGGGATGGGATCGGGTTGTTGGCCACCTCGGCGGGCAGCGGGATTCCGAAGCGGTGCACCGGCACCGGGAACCTCCGGCCGGCCATCCGCCGCGGCAACGGGGTGGCGGTGATGACCTCCGGTTCCAGGCCGATCTCCTGCTGCCGCCGGGTCAGGTCGTTGACCTGCATCTCGATGCCGCCCAGCCGGGGCACGAAGCAGTCGGAAACGTGCGCAATCCGCACCGTCCACCCGCCTCCGTCAGCCCCGACCCAACCCTGCGACATGCTAGCCCGGTGCCCCACACGGTCGTCTTCTTCCACGCCCACCCGGACGACGAGGCGCTGCTCACCGCAGGGACCATGGCCAAACTGGCCCGGCAGGGGCATCGGGTGGTGCTGGTCGTCGCGACCGCGGGTGAAGCTGGGCTCTCCACGGACGAACTGCGGGCCGACGGCCGGCTGGGCGACAGGCGGCTGGTCGAACTACGCGCCTCGGCGGCCGCGGTCGGGGTGCACCGGCTGGAGCTGCTGGGATACGCCGATTCCGGGTTGGCGCAGGACCCCACGCCGGCCCGGCCGGATGGCGAGTTGCCGCGGTTCGCCGACGCGGACGTCGACACCGCCGCCGGGCGGCTCGCCCAGATCCTCACCGACGAGCGCGCGGCGGTGCTGACCGGCTACGACGCGAACGGCGGGTACGGGCACCCGGATCATCTCGCGGTACACGCGGTGGGCGCCGCGGCGGCGCGGCTGGCCGGGACCAGGGTGCTGCTGGAGGCGACCGTGCCCAGGGACCGGTTGCTGGCCGCCGCCCGGGTGGTCAACAGGCTGCTGCCGCCGTCCCGCCGGGTGGATCTGGCGCCCTGGGCGGCGGCGTATTCGGCGTCCGCGGAGATCACCCACTGCATCGACGTACGGGGCCAGGCCGCGCAGCGCAAGGCGTCGATGCGGGCGCACGCCAGCCAGGCGACGGCGGACGGCGGCGCCCGCACCCTCGGCGTGTTCACCCGGATCCCGCCGCCAGTGTTCGGCTGGGCCTTCGGCCGGGAGTGGTACCGACAGGCGGACGCGCCCCCGTCCCCGCGACGGTTCGGCAGCGTCTTCGACACGCTGTAGGCGGGTGCTCCCGCCGGGGCCCGGCGGGGCCGGTCGGTGCGGCGGTGACCTGGTGGTCCCGGCCCGCTTCGTCAGCCGGCCGGTGACGCCGGCGAGCCGTCCCCGGTGGTCGGCCCACCGGTGACGGCCGCCGCGTCCCTGACCGCGTCCTCCATGGCGTTGTGCCCGGCCCCGACCTCCGCGGCCAGCGGGCGTTCCCGGTCCCGGCCCCACAACCAGACCAGCCAGGCGACGACCCCGAACGGGATCTCCAGCACGTGCGTGAAGATGGTGAACAGCAGGATGCCGCTCGCCGCCTGCGCCGGATCGGCGCCCATCGCCACCAGCAGCGCGACCGACCCGGCCTCCACCACCCCGAGCCCGCCGGGGGTCACCGCCACCGAGGTCAGCAGCCGGCCGAGGGCGAACGCGGCCAGCAGCGTGCCGACCCCGGTGACCAGGCCGCAAATGTGCAGGCACAACCAGAACAGCACGAAGTACACGACGAAATAGCCCAGGGTGCCCAGCGACATCTGCAGCCAGCCGCGCCGCACGACGTCGCGGGTCTGGTCCCGCAGGCGGGCGATGCCCTGCTCCCAGCCGAGCTGACGCGGCCGCCGCAACAGCCGCAGCACGCCCTGCGCGGCCCCCTGGATCCAGCCACCACCCGCGTGCGCGGCGCGGCTGCTGATCATCACCGTCACGAACAGCGCCAGCACCGCGACCAGGGTGAGTACGCCGAACAGCGCCGCGTTGCGCAGCGTCGGACTGATCGTTCCGCCCTGCAGGATCAGCGCGACCAAGCCGACGGTGGGCAGCAGCACCTTGCCGGCGGTGGCGAAGATCCCGCCGAGCACCACCGAGATACCGATCGCCGAGCGGGAGAACCCCCAGGACCGGCACATGGCGTAGGTCGCGCCGATGGCCAGTGCGCCACCGAAAGGCAGCGTGTTGGCGACCAGCGATCCGGCCAGGTTCACGGTCAGTGCCCGCGGGTGGCTGATGCCGGGCAGCGCACCGGTGATGGTGAAGGTGAACAGCAACAGTGCGCTGAGCTGCAGCAGGGCGAGCAGCGCGAGCATGCCCTGGTGCAGGTTGCGCAGCGGCTCGAGGATCTGCGGCCAGCCGACGCCGGCGATCCTGGGCAGACCCCAGACGATCAGCGCGAGGGCGAGCGCCAGGGAGACGACGTCGCGAACGATCCGCCACCACACCTTGCTCCGCGCCCACCAGGGGCGGGCCTTCGCCTCCTCCTGCACACCGCCAGCCTGTCATGGCCGGACGACCTGGACAGCCGGGAACGCGCGAGGGGGCCACTCGCGACGGGTTCCGCCCCGATCCGGTGACGACCTCCCAACCCGGCGCAGGGCCGCGGCCGACCGGTGACGCACCGTGGCTGTCGGGCCGCGCGGCTACCGTGATGACCGTGGCTCCCTCCACGTCCACCGCGCCCGGCACCGCCACCGGCGGCAGCGCCGCATCGGCGGCCGGCGGGCCGGCAGCGACCGGTCAACAGGACGGACCGCGCTGGCTGCGTCGGCTGTTCGGGTACTGCTGGCGGCATCCGGTGTTCACCCTGCTAGCCGGGCTCTCCGCGGTCGCCGGAGTCGGGCTGGGCGCCCTGACGCCGCTGCTCACCCAGATCGCCGTGGACGACGCCACCGCCGGGATCACCAGCAATCTGGGCTGGGTGATCGCGGGCCTGGTCGCGCTGGCGCTGATCCGGTTCGGCTCGTCCTTCCTGCGGCGGTGGGCGGGTGGCCGACTGTCCCTGGACGTCCAGCACGACATGCGGCAGGACGTCTTCGGCGCGTTGCAACGGCTGGACGGCTCCGGGCAGGACCAATTGCGCACCGGCCAGGTGGTGTCCCGGGCATCAACCGACCTGCAGATGGTGCAGGGGCTGCTGGCGATGGTGCCGCTGTCGGCGGGCCAGGTGGTGCTCTTCGTGGTCTCCCTGGTGATCATGTTGACGCTCTCGCCGTTGCTCACCCTGATGGCATTGATGGTGGTGCCGGCGGTTGTCGTGGTGACCAGGGCGACCAGGACGGTGCTGTTCCCGGCGACCTGGGCGGCCCAGCAGTCCGCCGCCGAGGTCGCCGAGATCGTCGAGGAGGACGTCACCGGCGTCCGGGTGGTCAAGGGTTTCGGTCAGGAGGACCGCGAACTCGGCCGGTTGCGGGCCGGTGCCCGGCGGCTGTATTCGAATCGGATGCGGGCGGTCCGGTTGACCGCGAAGATCAGCCCCGCCCTGCAGGCGCTCACCGCCCTCGGCCAGGTCGGGGTGCTGGCCCTCGGCGGGTACCTGGCGCTGATCGGCAGCATCTCGCTCGGCACCTTCCTGGCTTTCACCCTGTACCTGGCGCAGCTGGTCGCGCCCACCCGGATGCTGACCATGCTGCTGGTGCTCGGGCAGCAGGCCAGGGCGTCCGTCGAGCGGGTGCTGGAGATCATCGACTCGCTGCCGGTGATCACCGAACGGCCCGATCCGCTGCCGGTGCCGGCCGGTCCGCTGGGCGTGGCCTTCGACGGCGTCCGTTTCGGATACACCCCGGAGGAGCCGGTGTTGCGGTCCTTCGACCTGCACGTGGCGCCGGGCTCGACGGTTGCGCTGGTCGGCGCGTCCGGCTCCGGGAAGTCAACGGTCTCGCTGTTGCTGCCCAGGTTCTACGACCCGCAGGTCGGCGTGGTGCGGGTCGGTGACACCGACGTCCGGGACCTCGCGATGCAGGACCTGCGCGGCGCTGTCGGGGTGGTGTTCGAGGAGGCCTTTCTGTTCTCGGACAGCATCGCCGCAAACATCGCCTACGGCCGGCCGGACGCCTCTGACGCGGAGATCCGGATGGCCGCGATCGGCGCGGAGGCCGCAGATTTCATCGAGGCGCTGCCGGCGGGCTACGGCACGGTGATCGGCGAGCGCGGGCTGACTCTCTCCGGTGGTCAGCGGCAACGGCTCGCCCTCGCCCGCGCGCTGATCACCGACCCACGGGTGCTCATCCTCGACGACGCGACCAGCGCGGTCGACCCGGTCACCGAGGCCGCCATCCACGCCACCCTGCGCCGGGTCACCGCCGATCGGACGACCATCCTGATCGCGCACCGCCGGTCGACGCTCGCCCTCGCGGACCAGATCGCGGTGGTCGCCGGGGGCGCGGTGATCGATGTCGGCAGCCATGCCGAGCTCGTCGCCCGCTGCGCGCACTACCGGTTCCTGCTCGGCGGGGACCTCGCACCCGCGGCGGATCAACACTCCGCGGCGGCCGTCCTGGCCGGCCGGAGCTGGTCGGTCGGCCCGGACGGCGTCACCCCCGAGTTATGGCCGACGCCGAGCGACGGTGCTGACGGTGCGGCCGCGGCAGGCTCCGAAGTCGACCGGTCCGCCCGGTCGGCCGCTGCGGCAGCCAACCGGATCGCGGTCCGGGCCGGTGCCGGCCGGGGCGGCGGGATGGGCGGCGGCGGGATGGGCGGCGGCGGGATGGGTGGTGCCATGGGCGCCGGGCCGGCGACGCCCGAGCTGCTGGCCCAGGTCGCGGCGCTGCCGTCGGCGACCGAGCAGCCCACCGAGATCCCGCCGGACACCCGATCCTTCAGCCTGAACCGGACGCTGCGGCCAGTGCTGGGGCTGCTGATCATCGCGCTCGTGCTGGTCGCCCTCGACGCGGTCGCGAGCCTGCTGCTGCCGGTGCTGATCCGCTACGGGGTGGACAACGGGGTGTCCGCCGGGACCGTCTCGGTGGTGTGGGTGGCCTCCGGCGTTGCCCTGGCCGTGGTCGGTGCGGACTACCTCATCCAGCGGTTCCAGCTGCTCGTTGCCGGGCGGGCCGGCGAGAACGTCCTCTACCAGCTTCGCCTCCGGGAGTTCGCCCACCTGCTGCGGCTCGGCCTCGACTACTACGAGCGCGAGATGGCCGGCCGGATCATGACCAGGATGACCACGGACGTGGACGCCCTGTCGAGCTTCCTGCAGACCGGGCTGGTGACGTCGGTGGTGTCGCTGGCCACGTTCGCCGGGATTGCCGTCGTGCTGGCGGTGATGGACCTCGGACTGGCGCTGATCGCGTTCCTGGCGCTGCCGTTCGTCGCCATTGCCACCGTCATCTTCCGGCGGTTCTCCACCCGCGCGTACACCGACGCCCGGGAGAAGGTCAGCATCGTCAACGCCGACCTGCAGGAGAACGTTGCGGGCCTTCGGGTCTCGCAGGCGTTGGGCCGTCAGCAGGCCAACGCCGACGGGTTCGCGGCCCGCTCCGACGACTACCGCCGCTCGCGGATGCGGGCGCAGACCGCGATCTCCGTCTATTTCCCGTTCATCGCACTGCTCTCCGAACTGGCCGCTGCGGCCGTCCTCGGCTCCGGGGTGCTGCGGGTGGTCGCCGGCACGATGACGGTCGGCACGCTGATCGCCTTCGTGCTGTACCTGGATTCGTTCTTCACCCCGATCCAGCAGCTGTCCCAGGTTTTCGACAGCTACCAGCAGGCGCAGGTGGGCCTGGTGCGGATCGGCGAACTGCTGGACACCCGGACATCCACCCCGGCGGCCGCGCACCCGCTGCCGGTGCCGCCGCTGGCCGGCGACATCAGCGCCATCGGCGTCGGGTTCCGGTACTCGACCGCCGATGACCACGCCGCCCCGGCACTGGACGGAGTCGACCTGGAGATCGCCGCCGGGCAGACCGTCGCCGTAGTGGGCGCGACCGGCGCGGGAAAATCCACGCTGGTCAAGCTGATCGCCCGATTCTACGACTGCACCGCCGGGACGATCACGGTCGACGGGACGGACATCGCGCTGTTCGACCTGGGTGCGTACCGGCGCCGGCTCGGCGTGGTGCCGCAGGAACCGCACCTGTTCATCGGCACCGTGCGGGACAACATCGCCTACGGCCGGCCGGACGCGCCGGATGCCGAGGTGGAGGCGGCCGCCCGGGCGGTCGGCGCACTGGATGCCATCGCCGGGTTGGCCGGCGGCTTTCACCATCCGATCGCCGAACGCGGCCGCAACCTCTCAGCCGGTCAGCGGCAACTGATCTCGCTGGCCAGGGCGGAGCTGGTCGATCCGGACATCCTGCTGCTCGACGAGGCCACGGCGGCCCTCGATCCGGCGGCGGAGTCCGCGGTGCTGGCCGCAACCGACCGGTTGGCCAGGGGCCGGACAACTATCGTGGTTGCCCACCGGTTGACCACCGCGGCCCGGGCCGACCGCATCGTGGTGATGGATCACGGCCGGGTGGCCGAGGTCGGCCGGCATGACGAGCTGCTGCGCCGCGGCGGGGCGTACTCGAGGCTCTACGCCGAGGCCGGGCAGGTCGACACCGGACAAGCCCAGACCCCGCTGAACGGCCCCGACCGCGAGCGGCTCCCGCCCGCCACGGAACCCGACGCCGGTCCGGTGGTGCTGCTCACGGCCTCGCCCGTGCTCGACAAGGCCGGAGTCAACCCGACCCGATCGTGAGGTCGGCACGGGCACGCCCGGTGCTGGCCGGCGGTCGACCGGCAGTCGACGGCGGTTGACCGGGCCCACAGCGGTCGCCACACGCGTCACTGGGCGATCCGTACCGCCGCTCGCGGAATTGTCGGTAATGCCACGACGGCCGCGCGACCACGGCGACCCAGGGAGGTTTAGCCTGGATTGACCCACCCCCGAGCGTAGAACAGGCGGAAAGCGACCGTGTCGTCCCCAGCCGTGCCCGAATTCGGTCCTAACGATTGGTTCGTCGAGGAGAAGTACCAGCAGTTCCTCGCCGATCCGGAGAGCGTGGACCCGATCTGGCGCGACTTCTTCGCCGACACCGGATCGGGGAACAAGACGCCCAGCGCACACGGCGCCGGCAACGGAGCGGTGCCGGCGTTGGCCGGTGCAGCCGCTCGACCGGCCCAGGCGAAACAGGCGGCCACAACCGCAAGCGGGGCCGGGTCCACCACCTCAGCACCCGCCCCCTCCGCGATAGCGACGGCCCCCACCATGACCACTCCCACCCGCCCGACAGCCACCCCGCCCCCGCCGCCGCCGCCCACCAGGGCGCAGACCGCGAAAACGGCGGTCGGCGCCGCCACATCGGCCACCGCCGGTTCGACGAGTGGGGCTCCCGCGGTGACGCCGCCCGGTCCGCCGGCCACCCGGCCCGCCAAGTCGACCGGCACGTCGCTGCCGCCCGCCCCCGCCCGCGCCGGTGGAAAGGAATCCTCCGACGCCCCGCCGAACGCGGCAGGCCGTCCGGCCCGTCCGGCGACCACCGCGACCCCGGACGACATGGTCGCCGCCAAGGCCGCCAAGGCCGCCCGGGCCGCGCAGGAGGCCGAGGGCACCGGGCTGACCACGACCCCGCTGCGCGGGATCGCCGCCGCCGTCGTGAAGAACATGACCTCTTCGTTGCAGGTGCCGACCGCCACCTCGGTCCGGGCCGTCCCGGCCAAGCTGATGGCCGACAACCGGATAGTCATCAACAACTTCCTGAAGCGGAACCGCGGCGGCAAGATCTCCTTCACCCACCTGATCGGCTACGCGATCGTTCGGGCCATCTCGGACTACCCGAACATGAACCGGCACTTCGCGACCGTGGATGACAAGCCGTCGATGGTGACCCCGGCGCACGTCAATCTCGGGCTGGCCATCGACCTGCCCGCGAAGGGCGGCGGCCGCAGTCTGGTCGTGGTGCCGATCAGGAACGCCGAGACGATGAGCTTCACCCAGTTCTGGAGCGCGTACGAGCAGGTGGTCCGCAAGGCCAGGGCCGGCAACCTGACCGCGGAGGATTACGCCGGCACCACGATCTCGCTGACCAATCCGGGCGGTATCGGCACCAACCACTCGGTGCCCCGGCTGATGTCCGGGCAGAGCGCGATCGTCGGCGTGGGGGCGCTGGAGTACCCCGCCGAGTTCCAGGGAGCCAGCGACCAGACGCTGTCCGAGCTGGGCATCTCCAAGATCATGACGCTGACCTCGACCTATGACCACCGGGTCATCCAGGGCGCCGAATCCGGCGAGTTCCTGCGCCGCATCCACCAGCTGCTGATCGGCGAGGACGGGTTCTACGACGACGTCTTCACCTCCCTGCGGCTGCCGTACGAGCCGGTCCGCTGGGTCAAGGACCTGGACGCCGGCCGGCACGGCGCGGTGGACAAGACCGCCCGGGTCCTGGAGATCATCGACGCGTACCGCACCCGCGGCCACCTGATGGCCGACACCGACCCGTTGAACTACCGGCAGCGCCGGCACCCGGACCTGGACGTGCTCTCGCACGGGCTGACGCTGTGGGACCTGGACCGGGAGTTCCCGGTCGGCGGCTTCAACGACCAGGACTTCATGAAGCTGCGGGACGTCCTCGGCGTGCTGCGGGACTCCTACTGCCGCACCGTCGGGGTGGAGTACATGCACATCATGGATCCGACCCAGCGCAAGTGGATCCAGCAGCGGGTCGAGGTCAAGCACGAGAAGCCACCGATCGACGAGCAGAAGTACATCCTCGGCCGGCTCAACAGCGCAGAGGCCTTCGAGACCTTCCTGCAAACGAAATACATTGGCCAGAAACGGTTCTCGCTGGAGGGCGGGGAGACCGTCATCGCTCTGCTGGACGCCGCCCTGAACAAGGCCGCCGAGTACGGCATGGACGAGGTGGTCATCGGGATGGCCCACCGCGGCCGCCTCAACGTGCTGGCCAACATCGTCGGCAAGCCGTATTCGCAGATCTTCCGCGAGTTCGAGGGCAACATGGATCCCGGTCAAGCGCACGGGTCCGGCGACGTGAAGTACCACCTGGGCGCGGAGGGCAAGTACGTCCGGCCGTTCGGCGAGGGTCAGGTCGACGTCACGCTGGTCGCGAACCCGTCACACCTCGAGGTCGTCGACCCCGTGCTGGAGGGCGTCGCCAGGGCCAAGCAGGACATGCACAACCTCGGCGAGGAGGGGTTCACCGTGATGCCGGTGGCCCTGCACGGTGACGCCGCGTTCGCCGGTCAGGGGGTGGTCGCCGAGACGCTCAACCTGTCCCTGCTGCGCGGCTACCGCACCGGCGGAACGCTGCACGTGATCATCAACAACCAGGTCGGCTTCACCACGGCGCCCGAGGCGTCCCGGTCCAGCGAGTACTGCACCGACGTCGCCAAAATGATCCAGGCACCGATCTTCCACGTGAACGGGGACGACCCGGAGGCCGCCGTCTGGGTGGCCCGGCTCGCCGTGGAGTACCGGCAGACCTTCGGCCGGGACGTCGTCATCGACATGGTCTGCTACCGCCGTCGCGGGCACAACGAAGGCGACGACCCGTCGATGACGAACCCGCTGATGTACCAGATCATCGATGGCAAGCGGTCCGTCCGGCGGATCTACACCGAGGCCCTGATCGGCCGCGGCGACCTGTCGCCGGAGGACGCCGAAGAGGCGTTGCGGGACTACCACACCCAGCTGGAGCGGGTCTTCAACGAGGTCCGCGACCTGGAGAAGGCCGTCGCTGCGCCGTCCCCGTCGGTCGAGGCGGAGCAGCCGATCCCGCCCAAGGTGGAGACCAGGATCAGCGCGGCAATGCTGCAGCGGATCGCCGACACCGCCGTGCAGTTCCCGGAGGGGTTCACCCCGCACCCCAGGGTGAAGTCGGTCCTCGAGCGCCGGGTCGAGATGTCCCGGAGCGGCGGCATCGACTGGGCGTTCGGCGAGTTGCTCGCCCTCGGCTCCATCGCGATGGAGGGCCGGCTGGTCCGGCTGTCCGGGCAGGACACCAGGCGGGGCACCTTCGTGCAGCGCCACTCGGTGCTGATCGACCACAAGACCGGGGCCGAGTTCCTTCCGCTGCAACACCTCTCGGAGGACCAGGCCCGGGTGCTGATCTACGACTCGGCGCTGACCGAGTACGCAGCGCTGGGTTTCGAATACGGCTACTCGGTGGCCAACCGGGAAGCCATGGTGATGTGGGAGGCGCAGTTCGGCGACTTCGTCAACGGCGCCCAGTCGATCATCGACGAGTACCTGTCCTCCGGAGAAGCCAAGTGGGGCCAGCAATCCGGCGTGGTGCTGTTGCTGCCACACGCCCATGAGGGGCAGGGACCGGACCACACCTCCGGGCGGATCGAGCGGTTCCTGCAGCTGTGCGCCGAGGGCTCGATGACCATCGCGGTGCCGTCGACGCCGGCGAACTACTTCCACCTGCTGCGCCGGCACGTGCTGGACGGCGTGCACCGGCCGATGGTGGTGTTCACCCCGAAGTCGATGCTGCGGAACAAGGCGGCCGTCTCCTCGGTGGCCGACTTCACCGACGGCAAGTTCGAGTCGGTGATCGCCGACCACACCGTGGACCCGGCCGCCGTCAAGACGGTCCTGCTGACCAGCGGCAAGCTGTACTACGAGCTCGACGCCTACCGCAAGGCGCACGGCATCACCGACACCGCGATAGTGCGGATGGAGCAGATCTACCCGGTGCCGCGGCGCAAGCTCGGCCACCTGCTCGACGCCTACCCGGACGTCACCGACTTCCGTTGGGTACAGGAGGAGCCGGCCAACCAGGGGTCGTGGACCTTCCTGGCGTTGGCGCTGCCCGAGATGCTGCCCCGGCTGGCCGGGATCACCCGCTGTTCACGGCGGGCGATGGCCGCGCCGTCGGCCGGGTCCGCCCGGGTGCACGAGGTGGAGCAGGCAGCGGTGATCGGCGCGGCGTTCGCGAAGAAGTAGCTCGCAAGCAGCGGACAGCACCTTAA
>Ga0208851_1000072_pt1 | contig 42371 bp, 35 predicted proteins | sample NGESurshal092012_FD_184481 | JGI IMG/M metagenome (GOLD analysis project Ga0208851, IMG submission 184481) | Arctic peat soil microbial communities from Barrow, Alaska - NGEE Surface sample 415-2 shallow-092012 (SPAdes) | ecosystem: Environmental > Terrestrial > Soil > Wetlands > Peat ... | reverse complement strand
CGCGGCCGGCGGCACGGCTGCGCCGACGTCGGCCGGGAGGCTGTCGGGCACGACGATCGCGCCCTCGGCCGGCTCGGCCGCGAAGCGGTAGCCGACGCCGAAGTGCGTGTGGATGTAGCGCCACTGCGGCGAGGCCTTCTCGAGCTTCTGGCGCAGCTTTCGCACGAAGACGTCGACCGAGCGGTCGCCGCGCGCCATCGCGTAGCCCCAGACGCGCTGGTAGATCTCCTCGCGCTCGAGGACGCGGCCCTCGGCGCCGGACAGGAGCTCGATCAGCTCGAACTCGCGGCGCGTCAGGTCGACCGAGCGGCCCGCGACGAACGCCTGGAAGCGGTCGGCACGGATCTCGAGCTCGCCCGCCTCGAACGGGGCGGCCTCCGCACGCGACTCGGTGCGCCTGCGGCGGCGGATCACGGCCTCCACCCGAGCGATCAGCTCCTCCGGGTGGCAGGGCTTCGCCAGCCAGTCGTCGGCGCCGAGCCGCAGGCCGCGGACGCGCTGGGCGACCGACGAGCGGCCGCAGACGACGATGCCCATCCCGGGCATCCCGGACGCCAGGCGCTCGAGGTACTCCCAGGCCTGGGGGCCGAGGACGTTGAGGTCGACAATCAGCGCGCTCACGCGCATCGCGACGAGGTCTTCGACCGGGACGGGGCTGGCGAGCGTGCGATGCTCCCAGCCGAGCCGGTCGAGGCGCTTGGTCAGCACCTGGAGGAAGCCGGAGTCGGTGTCGATGATGGCGACGCGCGGCGGCGCGCCTGCGGCCGGTGCCCCCGGACGGTCCGTGTCGGGGCGGGCGCTGGACGATGAGTTCATGACGCCGCGGAGTCTAGGGGTCTTCGGCATCCCGGGCGCAGTATCCGCGAGCGGTTCACCGGATCTTCACAGCGGGCCGGGGCACCTGCCGGGCTCAGAGCGGCGGAGCGTCGATCGGAAACTCGCGGAACAGCCCGGTCTTGACGAAGATGACCTGCTCCCCGACGCCGACCGCGTTGTCGCCGACACGCTCGAGCGCGCGCGCGACCATCGTCATCATCATGGCCCACTCGCGCTTGTCCTCCGAGTCGCCGGCCATGACCGCCATGCGGAAGACCTCCTTGTTGAGGCGGTTGACCTCGCGATCCTGGCGCGAGAGATCCGCGGCGAGGTCGACGTCCCGGTCCTGGAAGGCGAGCTTGGCCTCGACGACCTGGGCGCGCGCGGCGACGCCCATGCGCAGGACGCGCTCCTGCAGTTCCGGCACGACCGGCGGCTCGTTCCCGACCAGCGGGATGAGCTTGGCGATGTTCACGCACTGGTCGCCCATGCGCTCGGCGTGCTTGATCACGTGCAGCAGCGCGGCGACCAGCCGCAGGTCCGTCGCGACGGGCGCCTGCAGGGCCAGCAGCGAGAGGATGCCCTGATGGACCTCCAGGTAGCGCCCGTCGATGCGGTCGTCGTCGGCGATCACGAAGGTCGCGAGCTCGACGTCCTGCTGCTCGAGCGCTTCGAGCGCGCGATCGAGCTGCTCGACGACGAGGTCGAGCGCGCCCAGCGCGCCGACCTCGAGTTCGGCCAGGCGTTCGTGGAATTCGTGGCGCAGCTCGGCCATCGAGGTGGTCCCTCCTACCCGAACTTCCCGGTGACGTACTCCTCGGTGCGAGGGTCGTCGGGGTTCGTGAAGATCTTCTCGGTGTCCGCGTGCTCGACGAGCTCGCCCATCAGCATGAATGCGGTGGTGTCGGAGACGCGCGCCGCCTGCTGCATGTTGTGCGTGACGATGACGATCGTGTAGCGCTGCTTGAGCTCGTGGATCAGCTCCTCGATCTTCAGCGTCGCGATCGGGTCGAGCGCCGAGCACGGCTCGTCCATCAGGAGCACCTCCGGCTCGTTGGCGATCGCCCGCGCGATGCACAGGCGCTGCTGCTGGCCACCCGACAGTCCGATGCCCGGCGTCTCGAGCCGGTCCTTGACCTCGTCCCAGAGCCCGGCTCCACGCAGCGAGGCCTCCACGAGCTCCCCCACGTCGTCCGAGCGCTTGCTCGTGAGCCGCAGGCCGGCGGCGACGTTGTCGTGGATCGACATCGTCGGGAACGGGTTGGGCTTCTGGAAGACCATGCCGATCGCGCGACGCACCGCGGTCACGTCGACGCCGGCGTCGTAGAGGTCGTTGTCGTCGAGCAGGACCCTGCCCTCGCAGCGCGCTCCGGGGATCTCCTCGTGCATGCGGTTGATGCAGCGCACGAGCGTCGACTTGCCGCAGCCGGAGGGGCCGATCATCGCGGTGACGCGATTGGCGGCGTACTCGAGGTTGACACCCTTCACCGCGCGCGCGTCGCCGTAGTAGGCGTCGACGTTCTCGAGCGTGATCGTATGCCCGGTCTGCTCGGGCTGGTCGCGCTCGGCGGTCGCGTTCTCGGCGGTCAGCCTGGCAAGCGACCCGCCACCGAGGTCGGGACCGGCCTGCGGTTCCGGTTCAGTGCTCACGGATGACTCCTTGACGGGGCTGTCCGGGTGGATTCTGACATCTTCGGTCATGAGAGCCTGCTCCTTCGGGAGTAGAGCCGGGCGACGATGTTCAGGATGAGGATCATCGTGACGAGCGTCAACGCCGCGCCCCAGGCGCGCGTCACGAGCCGGTCCTGCGCCTGGCCGACGTCGGCGAAGATCTGCGCGGGGAGCGAGTTCATCCGGGCGTTGAGGTTGTAGGTCGTCCCCTGCACGATCGCCGCGGTGAACAGCAGCGGCGCCGTCTCCCCCGCTCCACGCGCGATCGCGAGCAGCGAGCCCGTGATCAGACCCGGCTTGGCCGTCGGCAGCACGACGCGCCAGACGACCTTCCAGCGCGGCGCGCCCAGCGCGAGCGCCGCCTCGCGCAGGTCGTCGGGTACGAGCAGCAACACGACCTCGGCCGAGCGCGTGACCACCGGCAGCATCAGCAGCGCAACGGCGAGGGCGCCCTTCCAGCCGGCGAACCCGGACCCTCCGACCTTGCTCACGACGAGCGCCGCGTACACGAACAGGCCGAAGACGATCGACGGGACGCCGGTGAGCACGTCGACGAAGTAGCGCACGACGGAGGCGAAGCGGCCGGCCTTGCCGTACTCGACGAGGTACAGGGCGACGCCGATCCCGATCGGGATCGAGAAGGCCGACGCGACCGCGATGATCTCGAGCGTCCCCAGGATCGCGCTCTTGATGCCGCCGGGATCGCCCAGGAAGCTGCCCGTCGGGTCGGTCGTGAAGAACTTCCAGCTCAGCGCCTTGAGCCCCGAGCCGAGCAGCTTGACGATCACGAGCACGAGCGGGACCAGCGCGACGAGCGTCAGGACGAGCAGGACGACGCGCATGACCCGGTCGGTCTGACGCCGCCGGCCGCCGGTGGGCTCGAGCGCGACCGATGAGGGCGTCGTGCTCATTTGGTGAGCCCCGTGCCCATCAGCGGCGCCGCCGTCGGCATGCCGATCTCCGCCTCGGTCGGTGAGATGTTGCGCAGCCGGTCGCCGCGCATCACGATGTACCGCGCGATGCCGTTGATCAACAGCGTCAGCACGAACAGGACCAGGCCGGCGGCGATCAGCGCCGCGGAGTGGAGCTTGTTGTTGGCGGCCTCGCCGAACTCGTTGGCGATCACCGCGGCGAGCGTGTACCCCTGGTCGAAGAGCTGCTTGCCGATCTTCGGCGAGTTGCCGATCACCAGCGTCACCGCGATCGTCTCGCCGACGGCGCGCCCGAGGCCGAGCATCGTCGCGCCGACGATTCCGGCGCGCGAGTAGGGCAGCACCGCCATCCGGATCATCTCCCAGCGCGTCGCGCCGAGCGCGAGCGAGCCCTCCTTGATCTCGGCCGGGACCGTCGAGATGACCTCGCGGCTGATGGCGCTCACGATCGGCAGGATCATGATCGCGAGGATCAGGCCGGCGATGAAGTAGTTGGGGCCCGCGACCGGCCCGCCGACGAACGGCAGGAAGCTGAAGGTGTCCGCGAACCACTGCGACGGCGCGCGGAGCTTGGGAATCAGGAAGAAGACGCCCCACAGGCCGTAGACCACCGACGGCACGGCGGCCAGCAGCTCGAGCAGCATCGTGAGCGGCGCGCGCAACCTGACCGGGCACAGCTCGCTGACGTACAGCGCCGTCGCGATGGCGATCGGAACGCCGATCACCAGCGCGACGGTGGAGGTGATGATCGTCCCCGCCAGGAGCGGCCACGCGCCGAAGACGTTGCGCGAGACGTCCCAGTCGTTGCCGAACGTGAAGCCGAAGACCCCGAACTTCGAGATCGCCGGCGTCGCCTTGTTGATGAGGAAGACGAAGAAGAAGACGATCAGCGCGAGGATCAGCGCCGCGAGGATCGTCAGGAGCCAGCGGAAGGCGGGGTCGGCCAGGCGCCCGCGCGACGTGCCCCGGAGCCCGAGGGCCCCGGAGTCGCCGCGCGGTGCGAGGGCGCCGGCCTCCATGCGGCTAGGAGATCGCCGTGCCGTTGCAGGTCAGCTTGGCCGCAGCGGCCTTCGCCGGCGTGAGCACCGACGACGGGAGCGCCGCGTAGGAGAGCTGCTTGAGCACGGGCTGCCCGTCGCCGAGGCCGTAGTCGACGAACGCCTTCATCGCCTTCGCGTTCGAGGACGTCATGCCGCCGTCCTTGCACAGGTCCGTGTACATGACGACGAACGTCTGGGAGGTGATGGGGTAGGCCTGCGGGTTCGGGGAGTTGATCGCCACGATCCCGAGGTCCGGCGGCACGGTGATGCCGTCGGCCGCGGCCGACGTCGAGTCGAGCGTCGGCGCGATGTAGTTGCCGCTGCTGTTCTTCACGCTCGCGTAGGTGAAGTTGTTCTGCAGCGCGTAGGCCTGCTCGACATACCCGACCGCGCCGGGCGTCTGCTTGATCGCGGCGGCGACGCCGTCGTTGCCCTTGGCGCCGGTGCCGGTCGGCCACTTGAGCGTCTTGTCGACGCCGACCTGGCTCTTCCACTGCGGGCTGAAGTCCGCAAGGAACTGGGCGAAGCCCTTCGTCGTCCCCGAGGAGTCCGAGCGGTGCACGACGGTGATCGCCGTGCTCGGCAGGGTGATGCCCGGGTTGAGCTTGGCGATCGCGGGGTCGTTCCACTTCGTGATCTTCTTCAGGAAGATGTCGGCGATCGTCGCACCGTCGAGCTTCAGGCCGGCCTTCACGCCCGAGAGGTTGTAGGAGACCGTGATCGCGCCGAGCGCCATCGGGAGCTGGGTGACCGGGCCCTTCTTCAGGAGCGCCTTGTCGGCGGGCGCGAGCGGCGGGTCGCTGCCGGCGAAGTCGACGGTGCCGGCCTGGAGCTGCGCGATACCGGCCCCCGAGCCGACGCCCTGGTAGTTGACCGTCACGCCCTGGCCCTTGAGCGTGCTGCCCCACTGCATGTAGATCGGCGCCGAGAACGTCGCACCCGCTCCGTTGACCGTCCCGCTGGCACCGGACGAGCCGGAGCCCGTGCTGGTCGTCGAACTGCTCGAACCGCAGGCCGCAAGGGCGAGCGTGAGGATGGCGGCGATGGCGATCGCCGGGATCGAACGTCTCATTGCATCTCCTGTTTCGGGGTCCATTCCGACCGCGCGCACGCCGAGGGAATCGTGAGAGGTACTAGCCGGATGCGAGCTAGTCTGGGTGAAGTACCTGTGAACGTTCCGGCGCGAACCGGTAGCCGAACCCCACGTGTGTGTGGATGAAACGCCACTGCGGCAGCGTCCGCTCGAGCTTGACGCGCAGCTTCCGGACGTAGACGTCGACCGTGCGGTCACCGTCGCGCAGGGGCGCACCCCAGACGCGCTCGTAGAGATCCTCGCGGCGGACGATCCGCCCCTCGCTGCGCGCGAGCTCCGTGAGCAGTCCGAACTCGCGCACGGAGAGCCTGATCGCCCGGCCACCCGCGGTCGCCAGCCCTTCGGCGGGTCGCACCTCGAGCACGCCGACCCGAAGCACGTCCGGTCCGCCGTCGTGGCGGGTTTCTCCAGCGAGAGTCATCGCTGTCGGACAGCATCGGGGCTGCGCGGCGTGAGAACGTTACGCGGCTGTGAACCCTTTGTGAATCCGTGGTGATCCGGTGCCCGGGCATCGGAGCGCCCACTACCGTTCGCCCCGCATGCCCTTCCCGCGCCGCGCATTCGACCGCCAGCTTCTCGACCTGTTCGAGGAGTCGGGGCGCAACGTGCAGCGCGCCACGCTGCTGCTGCGCGACGTCATCACCGACTACCCCGAGCGCGCCGAACTGGCGAACGATCTCGTGATCAGCGAGCACGAGGGTGACCGGATCACCCACGACATCATCCACCGTCTCGGAGCGGGCAGGGTCCGTGCGCCGTTCGGGTTCGCCGACGGCTACGCGCTGGCGACCGCGCTCGACGACGTCGTCGACTACGCCGAGCAGACGGCCGACACGCTCGGCGTCTACCAGGTGGAGGCGCCGATGGAGCAGGCGGTCCTGATGTGCGACGTGCTCGTCGGCGCCGGTGAGCAGGTGGCGCTGGCGCTGCGCAGCCTGCGCTCGGGCGCGGACGTCGGCCCGGCGCTGGTGGAGATCCACCGGCTCGAGAACGAGGGCGACCGCCTCAGCCGCGACGCCGTCGGCTCGCTGTTCCGCGGCGGGATCGACCCCATGGTCGTCATCCGCTGGAAGGACCTGTTCGGGTCGCTGGAGCACTCCATCGACGCGTGTGAGCACGTCGCGCACCTGCTGGAGGGCATCGCCATCAAGCGCGGGCGCCGGCGGGACGGCGGCCGCGATCAGTGATGCACGCGCCCCTGCGGCCGCGGGGGTTCCCGGCGAACCTGCTGCACGCGGCGGCCGTTTCCGATACAAACGCGTGATCGTGATGCGGAGGAGAACCGCCACGGCCGCATCAGCGGCCGCCCTCGTTGCTGCGGCCGCGCTGGCCGCCAACGCCTCCGCGCAGGACGCCGGACAGGCGGCGACGACCACGGACACGACCGCTGCGACGCCGGCCCCCCCGGCGGTGGGGCCCGCGTCGACCACCCCGCAGCCGGCGACCCCCGCGCCGGGTCCAGCCGCCCCCGGGACGACCGACCTCGGCACGCTCGACGTGCAGGTCACAACGCCGCCGCCCTCCGCGAAGGACACGAAGAGCGCCGCGCAGAAGCGCCGTGAGGGCGCCGCGAAGTTCCTCGCGCAGGAGCGCAGGGCCCAGCAGCTGCAGGCCAGGCAGCAGCAGGCCGCCGCCGCGGCCCCGTTCGCCAACCTCCCTTCGCCGCTGAACGCCCCGCCGGTCACCGGCGTGCCGGACGTGCTGATCGACAGCTTCCGCGTGCCGCCGTTCCTGCTGCCGATCTACCAGGCGGCTGGCGTCGAGTACGGCATCCGCTGGGAGGTCCTGGCGGCGATCAACGAGATCGAGACCGACTACGGGCGCAACCTCAGCGTGAGCACCGCCGGCGCGCTCGGCTGGATGCAGTTCATGCCGGGGACGTGGGCCACCTACGGCGTCGACGCCAACAACGACGGCCGCAAGGATCCCTACAACCCGGTCGACGCGATCTTCGCCGCCGCGCGCTACCTCAAGGCCGCCGGCGGAGACACGAACCTGCAGGCCGCGATCTTCTCCTACAACCACGCCCAGTGGTACGTCGACTCGGTGATGCAGCGCGCCGCCTCGCTGGCCGCGCTGCCCAGCGACCTCGTCGGCGCGCTCACCGGCCTGACGATGGGGCGCTTCCCCGTCGCGGGCGACAGCTCGTACGCGAACGCCTACGACGCCTCTGCGCCGGCCTCCGCGGTGCAGGCGGGCGGCAACGCCTCGGTGGCGATCGCCCCGACCGCCGGGCGCCACGCGATCGACGTCTACGCCAGGCCCGGGGCCGCCGCGGTCGCGGTCCAGGATGGCAGCGTCGTCGCCGTCGGCGCGAGCAGGCGCCTCGGCCGCTTCGTGCAGCTGCGCGACGTGTACGGCAACACCTACACCTACGGCCACCTTGAGTCGGTCAGCGCGCTCCACGTCGTCCCGCGTGCCGACGCCAAGGCCGCGAGCGCCACGGTCCGCACGCCGCGCCAGGATCCGCGGCCGAGCGCGCCGGCGACCGCGGGAGCCCGCGGGAGCGCGGCGGCGTCGAGCGCCTCACGGCGCACCGTCCGGTCGGGAGCGGTGCGCCACACCGTGCGCCCGAAGGTCCTCAAGGAGCGCCTGTTCGCCGACCCCGCGCGCGTCAACGCCTACCACGCCGGCGGCCGGCGCCAGCTCGTCGCCGCCGCGAAGGCCGCCCCGGTCGTCGTGCGCTCCGTGCAGACGAGCGACCTGGGCCGCTACCTGGCGGCGCCGTACGCGCTGCGCCGCTCGCAGGTCGCGCTGCTGCCCCTGAAGCAGGGCTCGCGCGTGATCGCCGGGTCGATCCTCGGCCGCGTCGGCAGCGCCTCGCTGCAGTGGGACACCCAGACGGCGGCGAGCGTCGCGGCCGCCAGGCACCTGCACCTCGCGCGCGCGCCGCACCTGCGCTTCGAGATCCGGCCGGCCGGGACGGGCGCGCCGCGCATCGACCCGACGCCGATCCTCGACGGCTGGCACCTGCTCGCCTCCACCAACGTCTACGGCTCCCAGAACCCGCTGCTCGCCGGCACCGCCGCGGCGGGCGAGGGCGCGACGATCGGCCAGATCCTGCTGATGAGCAAGGAGACGCTCGAGCGCCGCGTGCTCGCCGACCCCGCCGTCGCGATCTACGCCTGCGGGCGCCAGGACATCCAGGCCGGCGCGATCGACCGGCGCGTGCTCGCCACGCTCGAGTTCCTGGCCGCCAGCGGCTACAGGCCGACCGTCTCGGCACTGAAGTGCGGGCACAGCCTCTACACGACGAGCGGCAACATCTCCGAGCACAGCACCGGCGACGCCGTCGACATCGCTGCGATCAACGGCACGCCGATCGTCGGCCACCAGGGCCCCGGCTCGCTGACGGACATCGTCGTGCGCCGGCTGCTCACGCTGCAGGGGACGATGAAGCCCCACCAGATCATCACGCTGATGCAGTACCAGGGCACCGACAACACGCTCGCGCTGCCCGACCACTACGACCACATCCACGTCGGCTTCCACCCGATGTTCGGCGACAACCTCAAGCTCGGCAGCCAGCTCGCCACGATCCTCAAACCCGGTCAGTGGAACCGCCTGATCGGCCGCATCGGCGCGATCCAGAACCCGACCGTCCCGATCAAGCCCAGCAGGTACGCGCTGAAGGTCAAGGTCACGCTGCCGAAGCACTAGGCGGGCCGGCTCAGGCCGCCGCCAGCTCGTCGAGCGTCACCGGCACGCGCCCGCGCGCCCCCTCCAGCACCGCCTCGACCGCGCCGACCCGGCGCGGCTCCAGGTCGCGGGGGCTGATGTCCAGCCGGAGCACGCCGCCGGCCGTCGCCGCGCGCGCCCGGATCAGCCAGGGCGCCACGAGGCGGTGCGCACACGAGCGCTCACCGGGCGCGAGCGCCGGGCCGACGGCCGTGCCGTTCTCCGGGCCGCCCGCGCGGTAGAGCCGCGTCTGCCCCGCCCACCAGCTGAAGCGCGAAGCGAGCGTGAGGTGCAGCGCGGGCGTGTAGGCGTAGGCCGGGGCGACGAAGCCGGCAGGCTCCAGGCCGGCGAGGCGCAGGATCCGCCAGCCCGCCTCGACGGCGCGGCGGGTCTCCCCCGGATCGAGGCCGACGAACTCCGCGTCGGGCCGCGAGGCGCGTGTCAGCGACGCGCGGGCCGCGAAGCGCCGCGGGCGCGAGCAGCGGTCGCGCAGGCCGTGCTGGGCGATCGCGTCGCCCAGGCGCCGGCGCTCCTCCAGCCAGGCCACGAGCCCGTCGCCGTGGTCGCCGAGCGGATGCAGGTCCGGCGCGGGAACGACGAGCAGCGTCACACGGCCGATTCCATGGTCGTCGAGCCAGTCGCGGATCAGCGCGCAGCGCTCGAACGTCGCGGGCTCCACGTCGTGCAGGGCGACGGCGATCTCGCTGCGGTTCGTCCTCATGCGCGCGCCGCCTCCGGCATGGTTCCGCTCGCCGCGGCGCGGCCGGCGAGCGCGCGCGCGTAGCCGTCGGCGAGCCGCTCGAGCGAGCGCTCCCAGGTCCGCTCGCGCACGTCGGTCAGTGCCCCGGCAGCCAGGCGCCGTCGCAGGAGCGGGCGGCTGCCGAGCTCGAGCAGCGCGGCCGCCAGCGCATCCGCGTCCGGCGGGCAGAGCAGCCCCGTGTGACCGTCGCGCACGATCGCGCGCGGGCCGCCCTCGTCGACGGCGATCACCGCCAGCCCGGACGCCTGCGCTTCGAGCAGCACCTGCCCGAAGGTGTCCGTGCGGCTCGCGAAGAGGAACACGTCGGCGCTGGCGTAGGCGCGCGCGAGGTCCTCGCCGGCGAGCCAGCCGAGGAACGTCGCGTGGTCGCCGAGGCGCTCGCGCAGCGCCTCCTCCTCCGGGCCGCCGCCGGCGAAGCAGAGGTGCAGGCGCGGATCGCGTGCGCGGGCCCTCAGGAAGGTCTCGGTGAGCAGGTCGGCGCCCTTCTCGCGCGTCAGGCGCCCGGCGTAGAGGACGTTGATCCGGTCCTGCGGGCCGAGCAGGCCGGGCTCACGCAGCTCGGGCCGGAAGCGCTCGACGTCGACGCCGCGGTCCCAGCGCCCGATGCGTGCCGGCGCGATGCCGAGCTCGCGCAGCACGGCGTCGGAGGCCTCGCTCGGCGAGAGCACCGCGTCGCAGCGGCCGTAGAAGGCGCTCAGCGCCGCACGCATCCCGGCCTCGAGCCGCGGGTCGCGGGCGCGCAGTCCGGCGTACGCGGCGAGCTCCGTGTGGTAGCTGCCGAGCACCGGCAGGTCGGTCATGTGCCCGATGAGGTTCGCGGCGATCCCCGCGGGCCCCGGGGAGCAGACGTGGATCAGGTCGTAGCGGCCCTCTGACAGCGCCTCGACGATTCCCGGCAGGCTCGGCACCCCGACCTGCAGGCCGGGGTAGAAGGGCACGTCGACGTCGCGCACCGACGGAAGGCGGCGATCGACGTGCGGGTCGGTCCCGACGACCTCGACCTCGAAGCCGGGTACGCCGCGCTCGCGGATCTCGTCGAGCGTGTGCGTCACCCCGTGCATCGAGCCGACGCCGTCGGCCACGAGCGCGACGCGCGGCAGGTCGCCGTCGCGCTGCACGAGCTTGGCCTTCTCGCGCCCCAGGAACGCGATCGAGGGCGCGTACGGCAGCGCGGGGAGCGCGGAGCCGAACGCGCCGAGCGCGGCCTCCAGGTAGCCCTCCCCCGAGGTCGCCGCGGCGAGGACCCCGTCGACGGCGGCGTCGAGCCGGCGCTCGTGCACGCGGCATGCCGTCCGGAAGAGGTCGGCGTGACGGAAGTCGTCGCGCTGCAGCGCGGCGATCAGCTGATGGGCCGGCAGGTCGAGACCGACGGCGTCGAGGTAGGCCCGCAGGATCGCGCGCGCGTCGTCGGGGCCGAGGTCGGCGCCGGCGCTGCCGCCGCGCTCGTCGGCATCGCGCATGAACCGCTCGACAAGCTGCAGGACGCGCCAGGGGTCGGGCGGCGGCGCATCGTCGTGCTCGCCGGTCCCGAGCGCGCGGACGGCGATCGCGAGCGCCGCGTGCGTCCACTTCGCCGCGCTGCCCTGGTCGCCGCGCGCCTCGCAGCAGCCCGCGCAGATCTGCGCGAGGAAGGCGGCGGGCGAGTCCGCTGCGGGCACCGCGGTCCATGTGCGGCCGATGTCGACGCCTGCGTGGTCGTCGCTGCCGCCGACGCCGACGCCGCCGTGGGTCTCGATGTAGATCGCGGCGGGCTGGTTGAGCTCACGCGCACGCGAGCCGTTGCGGGTCTCCCAGATGGGGAAGAGGCGTGCCAGCCGGCGGCGGTGCGCCGGCGTGAGCGGTGCGGCGACGGAGAAGAACGGGTGGGCCAGGGCGCAGGCGATCCCGCGCTCGTCGAGGTACTCGGCGCACGCGACGACGTCGCCGGCATGGACCTGGAGCCACTCGTGGTCGTCCGGCGTGATGTCCCAGCACAGGACGTGGACGGCCTGGGGCTCCCCCCTGAAGCGCGCGGTCAGCTCGACCGAGACGAACACGTCGGGGCGATCGGCGATCGCCAGCGCGCCGTCGATCGTGTCGTGGTCGGTGATCGTCACGAAGTCCATCCCGCGGCGTTTGGCGAGCTCGTAGACCTCCTCGGGCTCGGTCGCGCACTCCGGCAGCGCGAGTGCCCGCTGGACGCCGAGCCTGGCGAGCTGCGACGCGGTGGAGTGGCAGTGCAGATCGGCGCGAACGTGCGGCATCGGCTCGTCTCCCGTCTCGGTGCTGCTCGGATGTCCCGTGACCGACGTCATCGCCGGCCGCAGCTCAGGCCGCCGCGTGCAGGGCGGTGGCGGGGGTCAGCAGGTCGCGCGTGCGCTCGTGCAGGGCCGCCAGGCGGGCCGGCCGGTGCTGGGGCTGGACCTCGAGCATCAGCGGCGCGTCGTGCGCGCCGACGGTCCCGGCGATCCGCGACCACGGCAGCGTGCCCGCCCCGGGCGCCAGGTGCAGGTCCAGGCGCAAGGGGTCGATCCCGGGCGCGGCGACCTCGCGGCGGCGTGCGCCGAGGTTGTCGTGCACGTGGAAGAGCACGACCTCCGGTGCGCAGGCTGCGACGAGCGCCGTGATGTCCGTCCGCGAAGCGTCGGCGGTCACGTGCGCATGGCCGAGATCGAGGAGCATGCCCGCACCCGGCGTGTGGAGCCGCCGGACGAGGTCGCGCACCGCGATCGGGTCATGGCACAACCGCCGCGGCCCGGGGAACACCGGCGCGAGGTTCTCGATCGCGACGGTGACCCCAAGCGTGTGCGCCCGCGGGAGGAGGCGGAGGAGGAGAGAGCCTTCCTCGCGCGTGGCGCGCTCCCGGACGCGACCGGCCTCTGCGCCGTCGGTCTCCGGGAAGTTCAGGCCGTGGTAGGCGACGCGCTCGGCGCCCGCCTCCGCGGCGTAGTCGAGCAGGGCATCGAAGACGTCGTCGCTCTCCGGCGTGCCCGCGCTGAGCTCGTCGGGGGCGTGGAGCACGAGGCGCAGGCCCGTCCCGTCGAGCAGCGTGACGAGGGCGCGGGCGTGGCTGCGGGCCGCGCGGCGGTCAGTGAGCATCCGCTGCGGCGGCGTGTGGAACTGGACCCAGCGGAAGCCGGCCTCGGCGTACGCGGCGAGCGCCGCGCTGCTCGGCCAGCACTCGCGCGGGACGTTCAGGCCGAGGCGCTGCGCGGTGTGGTTGCCCATGGCGCTCATCTCGATCAGGAGTTTCGACACCCGCCCGTTTGCAGGTGTTTCCTGCGTGTGATGCTCAGGTGAAGAACCTGGGAAGCGGTCTCGCGATGGACCGCTTCCCGGTTCGGCGGATCAGGCGCCGCCGGCGAGCGCGCCCTGCGCCTCGAACGCCTCGAGCGCGGCGTAGGCGTCCTCGACCGCGCGCTTGGCGGCGGTGTGACGCGCGGTCGACTTCGCCGACTCGTACTTCGTCGCCCAGGCCGACGGATCGGCGAGCTCGTCCTCGACCGCCGCCATCGCGGTCTCGGCCTCCTCGACCGCGCGTTCGAGGCGCTCCTGATCGCGCACGCGGTTCTTCGACGGCCCCTTGGGCTTCGGTGCGGACTTCTCGACGGCCATGCCGTCGGGACGTCGCTCAGGGCCGGCCCGCCCACCCTGCCCGACCGTCTGACCGGTCGGCGGCGGCGGCGGAGGGGCCGGCGCGGTCCCGGCGGCCGCGCGCTCCTCCCGGACGCGCGCGTACTCCGCCCAGCCCCCGGTGTACGAGTGCAGCGTGTGGTCCTCGACCGCGACCGTGCGCGTGCCGACGGCGTCGAGCAACGCGCGGTCGTGGGTGACGAGCAGCAGCGAGCCCTTGTAGCTGTGCAGCGCGTCCTCCAGCGCCTCGCGGCTCTCGAGGTCGAGGTGGTTCGTCGGCTCGTCGAGGATCAGCACGTTCGCGCCGCCGTTGACGAGGATCGCCAGGCCCAGGCGCTTGCGCTCGCCGCCGCTGAGCCCGTCGAGCGGCTTGTCGACCTCCTCGCCCGAGAAGAGGAAGCGCCCGAGCAGGGCGCGCGCCTCGTTCGGCGAGAGCCCGGTGCGCTTGATCGCCGCCTCGAGCACCGTGCGGGCCCCGCCCCACTCGAGCTCTTCGCCGTGCTGGCTGAGGTAGCCGACCTTCACGTTGTGGCCGGTGCGCAGGCGCCCGCCGGCGAGCGGCCGCTCGCCCGCGAGCGAGTGGATCAGCGTCGTCTTTCCGGTGCCGTTGGCGCCGACGAGCGAGACGTGCTCGCCGCGCTCGAGCCACAGCTGGGCGTCGTGCAGCAGGGTTCGACCATGGCCAGGCCCGCCCACCTCGACCCGTCCGTCCTCCAGCTCGAAGACGACGCGGCCGGAGCGCTCGACGGCCTTGAACTGGAACCCGAGCCCGCGGCCGTCCTTCGGGTCGCGGCTGATGCGCTCGATCTTGTCGAGCTTCTTCACGCGCGACTGGGCCTGTTTGGCCTTCGAGGCCTTGTAGCGGAAGCGCTCGACGAAGCGCTCCATCCGCTCGATCTCCGCCTGCTGCTTCGTGATCGCCTTGCCCAGCGCGATCTCGCGTGCGGCCTGCTCCTGGCGCCACTTGTGCCACGGGCCGCTGAAGAAGCGCGAGCGGCCGGCCTCGAGCTCCAGCACGCACGTGCCGACGGCCTCCAGGAACCAGCGGTCGTGCGCGACGAGCACGATCGCGGCGTCGAGCGTGACGAGGGTCTGCTCGAGCCATTCGAGCGATTCGATGTCGAGGTGGTTCGTCGGCTCGTCGAGCAGCAGCAGGTCGGGGCGCGAGGCGAGCGCGCGCGCCAGCGACCCGCGCGTGAGCTCGCCGCCGGAGAAGGTCGCCAGCGACCGGTCGAGGTCGGCGTCGACGAAGCCCAGGCCGTGCACGACACTCGTGACGCCCTCGCGCCACGTGTAGCCGCCGACGACCTCGAAGCGCGCCTGCACGCCGGCGTAGCGCTCGATCGCCGCACCGTCGCCCGCGGCCATCGCCGCCTCCAGACGGGCCAGCTCGGCCTCGAGCTCGAGCGGTTCGCGGCAGCCGCCGAGGACGTAGTCGCGCAGCGAGAGCCCGCGCTCGCGCGGCGGGCGCTGATCGTGCAGCGCGATGCGCACGCCCTTCTCGAGGACGAGCTCGCCGCCGTCGACCCCGGTCTCCCCGGCGAGCATGCGCAGCAGCGTCGTCTTGCCCGCGCCGTTGCGCCCGGCGATCGTCATGCGGTCACGGCGCTCGAGCTTGAAGGAGACGCCGCGCAGCAGCGGCGCCCCGGCGATGTCCTTCGCCAGGTCGGAAGAGATCAGGACGGCCACGCCCCCATGCTAGATGGGCGATTCCGGGCGCGATGACCGGCGCCCGCGGGCCACGGCGCTTGGTACGGTCGCCCGCTCATGCGATCCAGACTGCTCCTCCTCCCCGCGGCCGTGCTTACGGCCCTCGTCCTCGCCGGCCCCGCGTCCGCCGCGACGGTGACCACGATCCCGGGCGCGCCCGCGCCGGGCCCCGCCAAGTACGACAAGGTGACCGTCGCCAAGTACGGGCCGGCGAGCGCCAAGAAGGTGCTCGTGCTCGTGCCCGGCACCTCAGGCGGCGCCGGCGACTTCACGCTCGTCGCCAAGGAGCTCGTGAGGCGCGTGCCCGGCCTGCAGGTCTGGACGCAGGACCGCCGCGAGCAGGCGCTCGAGGACACGTCGGTGTTCAAGAAGCTGCTCGCCCACCAGGCCACCGTCCAGCAGGCGCTCGACTACTACCTGGGCTGGATCGGCGACAGCAGCATCACGCCGCACTACCAGCCGCTGCAGAACAAGGACTTCGGCTTCGCCGGCGACTGGGGCATGAAGGTCGCGCTGAACGACACGCGCCGCGTCGTCCTCGCGGCCAGGAAGGGCGGGCGCACCGTCATCCTCGGCGGTCACTCGCTCGGCGCCTCGCTCGCCGCGGCCTACGCCGTCTGGGACTTCAACGGGCATCCGGGCTACAAGGACATCGCGGGCATCGTCGCGATCGACGGCGGCCTGCTCGGCAGCTTCGACACCGACACCGTCGCCGCGGCCAGGCAGCGCCTGGCCGACCTGAAGACCAAGGGCCCGTTCCTCGACCTGCTCGGGCTCGGCCTGCCGTGGGTCAGCGGTCCGTTCGCGGAGCTCGGCGCGATCGCGACGCTGCAGGCGCCGCACGCCCCCTCGACGCTGCAGACGTTCCCGCTGCTGCCGGCGGCCTTCAAGCCGGACGTGCCGGCGACGAACGCCGGCACGTTCGGCTACGCCTTTGACGAGAGCACCTCGCCGGCGGCACTGTCGCTGATCCACGTCCGCGCCGGCGAACTGGACCGCAGCGTGTCGCCCGCGGACTGGAAGGACGGCGAGGTCACGCCGATCCAGAACCTCGCGAAGACGTTCGGCCAGGAGCCGCAGAACGCCGTCGACTGGTACTTCCCCAGCCGGCTCGGGATCGACACGAACGGCGCCAACGCGCTGAAGCAGAACGCGGTCGCCAAGCTGCTCGGGCTGCGGCTCACGCACCTCAAGGACGTCAACATCCCCTACTACGCGTTCCAGACCTCGCTGACCGGCGCGAAGAACGGCGTCGTCAACGGCGCGAAGAACTTCGCCAAGGCCTCGAAGGTGCCGCGCAGCGGCCTGAAGATCGTCGACGCGAAGGCGACGACGAGCCATCTCGATCCGCTGACCGCCGCCCCCGCGACGAACCAGTTCCTGAAGACGGTCGAGCCCTGGCTGAAGGCGATCAGGACCCGGTAGGGCCCTGCGGCAGGCCCGCGCCCTCGCGCTGGAAGGCGACGAGCTCGGCGTTCTCGCGCTCGATCCGCGGCGCCGTGCCCTCGAAGTCGCGGAACATCGCCTTCAGGCGGCGCAGCCCCTCGTGCGGGTGGGCGGCGATCTCGCGCGCGAGCGCGACGGCCGCGGCCTCGGCGCCCTCCGCCGGCGCGGTGCGGTGCAGCAGCCCGAGTGCGCGTGCCTCCTCCATGCCGACGACGCGGCCGGTGTAGACGAGCTCCTTCGCGCGCGAGAGGCCGACGAGCGGCGCCAGGCGCGCCGGCCCGACGGGGACGCCGAGCCGCGAGCCCGCCCAGGCGAGCTTCAGGTTGTCGCCGCCGACGCGCAGGTCGCTGCCGGCGACGAGCTCCGCGCCGGCGCCGACGCAGTTGCCCACGCAGACGCAGACGACGGGTGCGGGGAACGCGTCGAGCGCCGCGTAGAGGCCGGCGAACGCCTCCATGCGCGCCACGCCGCCGGCGGCGTCGAGCCGCTCACCGACGTCGGCACCGGCGCAGAACGCACGCGTGCTCGTCGTCGACAGCACGAGCACGCGCAGGGCCTCGTCCGCGCCCAGCTCGGAGAGCGCTGCGTGCAGCGCCGCGATGCTCGCGCTGTCGAGCGCGTTGCGCACCCCGGGGCGGTCGAGGCGCACGACCTCGATCCCGTCGTCGAGGCGCTCGCGTTGGATGGCCGGCATGCCGCGAGGTTCTATACGATTGGCTGCGATGACCCGTCTCAAGCTCCTGATCCCGGCGACGCTCCTGTTCTTCCTCGTCCTCGCGCAGGTCGCGCTGGCGGGCGCGCAGGAGCCGGTCTCCGGCGAGGGCGCCTACGGCATCGCCGACGACAAGGTCGTGACGAACGTCGGGTTCATCCTGATCGTCTTCTTCCCGCTGTTCATCCTCTGCATGAGCCTGCTGCAGGGGCGTCTGGAGAAGCGCAAGGACGCGCGCAAGGCCGCGGCCAAGCGCACCGAGGCCGCGATGGGCGATCGCTGGGAGTCGGGCTGGTAGCAGCCGGGGTGGTGGGCCGGTACGCCGGCTCCGCCGGCGTGATCTCTGATCTGCGCTCGCAGATCAGACCCTTTCAGGGGGACGTATGACTGATGAGGTGCGGTACGAGCGGGTCGGCGGCGCCGCGCTCCTGACGATCGACCGCCAGGCGCGGCGCAACGCGGTCGACGGCCCGACGGCCGAGCGGCTGCTCGAGGGCTACCGCGCCTTCGAGGCCGACGAGGGCGCGCGCGTGCTCGTCGTCACCGGCGCAGGCGATGTGAGCTTCTGCGCCGGCGCGGACCTCAAGGCGATCGAGACGTTCGGCCCGCGGCTGTCCTCACCGGAGGGCCCGTTCGGCTTCACGCGCCTGACGCCGAGCAAGCCGACGATCGCCGCGATCTCCGGCTGGTGCCTGGCCGGCGGCCTGGAGCTGGCGCTGTGGTGCGACCTGCGGATCGCCGCGGCGGGCTCGACGCTCGGCTTCCCCGAGCGCCGCTGGGGCGTTCCGCTGATCGACGGGGGGACGCAGCGGCTGCCGCGGATCGTCGGCCTGGGCCGCGCGCTCGACCTCATCCTCACCGGGCGCCTGGTCGCCGGCGACGAGGCCCTCGCGATGGGCCTGCTGACCGAGGTCGTCGCGCCGGGCGCGCACCTGGAGCGCGCGCTGGAGATCGCCGAGGGCCTCGCCTCCTTCCCCCAGAGCACGATGCTCGCCGACCGCCGCGCCGCGCTCGAGGCACAGGGGCTGCCGCTGGGCGAGGGTCTCGCGCTGGAGGCCGAGGCGGGCCCGCAGGTGTTTCGCGACGCGGTCGCCGGGGCAGCGCGGTTCGCGGGTGGCGAGGGACGCGGCGGGGTTGGTTCCGGGGTGTGACGTCCGCCTGAAAGGGGCTGATCTGCGCGAGCAGATCAGCGATCACGCCGGCCCGGTCACGTCCCCCTGAAAGGGTCCGATCTGCGAGAGCAGATCGGAGATCACGCCGGCCCGGTGACGTCCCCCTGAAGGGGTCCGATCTGCGAGAGCAGATCGGAGATCACGCCGGCGCAGCCGGCGTACGCGCGCCCCGTCACCCACCCCCGTACGCCACCACCAGGTCCGTCACCACCCCCGCGAAGAATCCCGCCGACAGGAGCCACAGGCCGAGCTCGCGGTGGCCGTAGCGGCGCATGCCGTGCCAGACCTCGCCGATCACGTAGAGGATCGCGCCGCCGGACAGCGCGTAGCAGGCCAGCTCCAGCGGCGCGGAGCTGACCGAGTAGCCGATCATCGAGCCGAGGAACGTCGGCCCGCCGCCGATCAGACCGGCGAGCAGCAGCCAGCGCCACGACGGGCGCACCGAGCCGAGCGGCCCGACGATGCCGAAGCCCTCGGTCGCGTTGTGCATGGCGAAGCCGATGATCAGAACGGTCGCAAGGCTGATCGCGCCCGTGCTCGCTGCGACGCCGATCGCCAGGCCCTCGGCGAAGTTGTGGATGCCGATTGCGACCGCGATCGTCATGCCGGTGCGCAGCGCGGCGCTGCGCGCGCCGCGGTCGGCCGCGGCGAGCTGCTCGGCCTGACCGACCGTCAGCGTCGGCGTCGCTCCGCCGCCGAGCGGCGGGCGCGGCGCGGGCGCGGTGCCGCGGATGCGCCGCTCGATCGTCGCGAGGCCCGCGGTGCCCAGTGCGAACCCGCCGCCGAGGATCGCCGCCAGCGCTGCCGCGTGGCCGAAGCTGCCGCTGCCGTCCTTGTAGCCCGTGACCGCCTTCTCGACGATCGCAAACCCGTGCGAGAGCACGTCGACGAACAGGAACGCCAGGACCCCGACGGAGAACATCGCGAGGGCGACCCGCCCGCGGGTGCTCAGCAGCTGGAGCCGCCCGAACGGGAGTCCCAGGAAGATCGTGAAGCCGGCGAGGGCTCCGAGTACGACGGTCTGCGAGAACGACACGCTGCCTCCGACGGGTCCTTGTCTTAGGGAACCCTAACTGATTCCGACTCCCGGCTTCGGGCGTCGCCGATCTTCCATCGGATGCGCTCCCGCACATCCGCCCTTCCGACGGCGACGTCACCGGTAGGCTTGCCGCGCCGGATGGATGGACCACCGGGCGCGAGGAGAGGGAGCTGTATGTCGTACTTCGTCACGGGGGCCACGGGCTTCATCGGGCGCAATCTCGTCGAGCGGCTGCTCGAGCGCGAAGGCGACATCCACGTGCTCGTGCGCGAGAGCTCGCGTGAGCGCCTCGACGCCCTGATCGAGCGCTGGAGCGCCCAGGGCCGCGTGCACCCGGTGGTCGGCGACCTCGCCGCCCCGATGCTCGGCGTCGACGAGGCCTGGATCGCCGAGCACAAGGGCGGGATCGACCACGTCTTCCACCTCGCCGCGATCTACGACATGACCGCCGACGAGGAGCGCAACGACGTCCTGAACGTGGGCGGCACGCGCAACCTCGTCGCGCTCGCCAACGCGCTCGAGCCCAAGGTGCTCCACCACACCTCCTCCGTGGCCGCGGCCGGCGCGTACAAGGGCCTCTTCCGCGAGGACATGTTCGACGAGGGCCAGAAGCTGCCCTCGGCCTACCACCGCACGAAGTTCGAGTCCGAGCGCATCGTGCGCGAGGAGACCACGGTACCGTGGCGCGTCTACCGCCCCGCCGTCGTCATCGGCGACTCGCGCACCGGCGAGATGGACAAGGTCGACGGGCCCTACTACTTCTTCAAGGCGATCCAGCGCGCGCGCGACGTCCTGCCACAGTGGTTCCCGCTGGCCGGGCCGGAGGTCGGCGACACGAACATCGTCCCGGTCGACTACGTCGCCGACGCGATGGACGCGATCGCCCACCAGCCGGGCCTCGACGGCCAGGCCTTCCATCTCGCGGCGCCGCGCATGACCAAGGCGGGCGCCGCGCTCAACGAGTTCGCCAAGGCCGCGCACGCGCCGCAGCTCGCGGTGCGCGTCGACAGCAAGCTGCTCGATGCGCTCCCCAAGGGCGTCTTCTCGCTGCTGCTGCAACTGCCCCAGCTCAAGGACGTGCGGCGCGCGGTGCTCGCGGACTTCGGCATCCCCGACGAGATCATCGGACACATGGGCTTCACCTGCTCGTTCGACACGCGCGACACCGAGCGCGCGCTGGCCGGCACCGGCATCGAGGTCCCGCCGCTCGAGGACTACGCCGACCGCGTCTGGGACTACTGGGAGCGCAACCTCGACCCGGACCTGTTCAAGGACCGCTCGCTCGGCGCGGCCGTCAACGGGCGCACGATCGTCATCACGGGCGCCTCCAGCGGCATCGGGAGGTCGGCGGCGCTGAAGCTCGCCAAGGCCGGCGCCATTCCGCTGCTCGTCGCGCGCGGCGAGGAGAAGCTGCTCGAGACGAAGGCCGAGATCGAGGCCGCCGGCGGGACGGCGTACGTCTATACCGCCGACCTCTCCGACATGGAGGCGATCGACGATCTCGTCAAGCGGATCCTCGCCGACCACGCGCAGGTCGACATGATCGTCAACAACGCCGGCCGCTCGATCCGCCGGTCGATCCTGCTGAGCCTGGACCGCTTCCACGACTTCGAGCGCACGATGCAGCTGAACTACTTCGGCGCGATCCGGCTCGTGATGGGGCTGATCCCGCACATGGCCGAGCGCAAGTTCGGGCACGTCGTCAACGTCAGCTCGATCGGCGTGCAGACCAACCCGCCGCGCTTCAGCGCGTACGTGGCGTCGAAGTCGGCGCTCGACGCGTGGACGCGCGTCGTCAGCTCCGAGCTCGTCGGGGACAACATCTCGTTCACGACGATCCACATGCCGCTGGTGCGCACGCCGATGATCGCGCCGACGAAGATGTACGACTCGATCCCGACGCTCTCCCCGGACGAGGCGGGCGACCTCGTCTGCGACGCGATCCGCAAGAAGCCCAAGCAGATCAACACGCGCCTGGGCACGTTCGGCGAGGTGCTCTACGCGCTCGCCCCGAAGGCGGTCGACCAGATCCTGCACACGGCATACAAGGTCTTCCCGGAGTCCGCCGCGTCGAAGGGCCAGAAGGATCCGGACGAGAAGGCGAGCATGGAGCAGATCGCGATGGCGAACTTGATGAAAGGGGTGCACTGGTGACGTCCCCCGGAACGGGTTCGATGTGCGAGAGCACATCGAAGGGATCCTCTCCGCGCCCACGCTCGTGACCGAACCCGCATCTGTCCCCATCAAGTCCGTCCTCTACGACGTCCAGGCGGCGCAGGGCGCGACGTTCGAGGACTACGACGGCTGGGTCTGGACGCTCAGCATGGGTGACAGCCTCGGCGAGTACGAGGCGCTGCGCGGCGACGTCGTGATGTGGGACGTCTACGGCCTCGTCAAGTGGGACGTGCGCGGCGCGGATGCGGTCGAGGCGGTGCAGCGGGTCTTCACGAACGACGTCGCGAGCCTCGTCCGCGGCCAGGTGCGCTACGGGGCGGTGGTCGGCGCCGACGGCGCGATGGTCGACGACGGCACGGTCTTCGGCCACGCCGCCGACCACCTCTGGGTCATGACCAACGGCACGACCTTCGCCGAGCACCTCGCCGCGCATGCGGAGGACCTCGAGGTGACCGTCGAGAACCGTCTCCACGAGATGCCGCTGATCTCCGTGCAGGGCCCGCGCTCGCGCGAGGTGCTCCAGGGGCTGACCGAGCTCGACCTCGGCGCGCTGCGCTACTTCCGCTTCACGCCCGAGCCGGTCGAGGTCGCCGGGATCGGCGTGCACGTGCTGCACACCGGGTTCTCGGGCGAGCTGGGCTTCGAGCTGATCCCCGCCCGCGCGGACGCCGCGGAGCTGTGGACGCGGCTCGGCGCCGCCGGGGTGCGCCCCACGGGCTTCGAGGCCGTCGAGATCGCGCGCGTCGAGGCCGGGCTGATCATCCACGAGCAGGACTACCTCGCCGGCGAGCAGACCCCGTTCGACGTCGGGCTCGAACGGCTCGTGCGCCTCGACGGCTCCGCAACGTTCTTGGGCGCCGAAGCGCTGCGCGCCGTCGCCGCCGACCCGCCGAACCGGTTCGTCACGCTGCACCTGGGCGACGGGGAGCTGCCCGAGCTCGGCGCGGACGTGCTCGCGGGCGGCGCCGTGGTCGGCACGCTGACGAGCCCGGTCCAGAGCCCCCGCTTCGGCGCGATCGGCCTCGCGCGCCTGCGCAGCGACAACGCCGTGGAGGGCGCGAGCGTCGACGTCGCCGTCGAGGGCGGCACCATCGGCGCGACGGTCGCCCTCGACTGCGCGTACGACCCGCAGAAGCTGCGCCCGCGGAGCTGAGGGCGCGCCGCCGGCAGCGGGCTCGGGCGCGTTCGCCGTCCTGCCGCGGCGCGTGTGTCGCGGGACCCTCGGAGTGCGCCGGAGCGACGCCGCCGCGCCCAATCCTGACTTTGTTGCCAGTTGCACAAACCGGCTGCTAGATTGCCCGCAGCGCCCGCCTCGGCGGGTGAACGTCACGCAACACAAGGAGCAGAGGATGCGAGCGGGAGAGCCGGGGCTGCTGCCCCTGTCGGCGACGGACGTCGAGCGGACGCGGCTGCCGCTCGAACAGGCGCACATGCTCCCGGGCGCGGCCTACACGGACCCCGCCGTCCTCGAGTGGGAGATCGAGAACATCTTCCTGAAGAACTGGGTCTGCGCCGGTCACATCGACCAGGTCAGCGACCGCGGCAGCTACCTGATGGTCGAGCTCGGCGGCGAGAGCGTCTTCGTGGTGGCCGACGACGACGGCCTGCCCCGCGCCTTCCACAACACCTGCCGTCATCGCGGCGCGCGCCTCGTCGACGCGCCGGAGGGCACGCTGCCGCGCCTGCAGTGCCCCTACCACGCGTGGTCCTACGGATTCGACGGTGTCCTCAGGAGCGCCCCCTTCACCGACGACATCGAGGACTTCGACAAGGGCTGCTTCGGCCTCAAGCCCGTGCGCCTCGCGGTCATCGACGGGCTCGTCCTGCTCGATCTCTCCGGTGAGGCGCCCGCCCCCGCCGAGCACGTCGGCGACCTCGCCCCGCTGCTCGCCCGCTACCGCACCGGCGAGCTGCGGCGCGGCGCGCAGATCGTCTACGACGTCGAGGCCAACTGGAAGGCGATCGCCGAGAACTACAACGAGTGCCTGCACTGCCCGGGCGTGCACCCGGAGCTCAATCGGCTCTCGCACTACCTCTCCGGTGAGGACATCTTCGGCGAGGGCGCATGGTGCGGCGGCTCGATGACCCTGACCGAGGGCGCCGACACCATGGGCAAGGACGGCGGCGCGGCCCACAACCGCCCGCCGATCCGCGGCCTGACCGAGGAGCAGCAGCGCGACGTCCTCTACTTCCTGGTGTTCCCGAACACGCTCGTCTCGCTGCACCCCGACTACGTGATGCTGCACACGATGTGGCCGCAGAGCGAGGGCCGCACGAAGGTCGTCTGCGAGTGGTTCTTCGAGCCGGAGACGATGGCGCTGGAGGGCTTCAGCGCGCAGGACGCCGTGGACTTCTGGGACCAGGTCAACCGCGAGGACTGGGGCGTCTGCCGCATCACGCAGCTCGGCATGCAGTCGAGCGGGTTCGAGCCCGGCCGCTACACGAGCCAGGAGGACCACGTGCACCTGTTCGACGTGATGGTCGCCGACCGCTACCTCGAGGCGCTCGGCGCGGAGGTCGCGCGATGAGCGTCAACGGCCACAGTGCCAACGGCGCGGGCAGCGCCTCCTACGACGCGATCGTCGTCGGCGGAGGCCACAACGCGCTCACCGCCGCCGCCTACCTCGCGAGGGCGGGGCTGCGCGTCTGCGTGCTCGAGCGCCGCCACGTGCTCGGCGGCGCCTGCGTCACCGAGGAGCTCTGGCCCGGCCAGCGCGTCTCGCGCGCCTCGTACGTCGTGTCGATGCTGCAGCCGAAGATCGTCGCCGACCTCGAGCTCACGCGCCACGGCTACCACCCGATCCCGCTCGACCCGGAGTTCGCGACGTTCGCCTCCGACGGCAGCCCGATCCTGCTGCCCAACGACAAGCGGATCACCTACGAGCAGGTCGCGCGCGTCTCCAAGAAGGACGCCGACGCGCTCGAGCCGTTCGACCGCCTGTTCGACAAGGCGGCCGGCTTCCTCAAGCCGCTGATGATGCGCCCGCCGCCCGCGCTCGGGTCCAAGCGCCCCACCGACGTCTTCGAGCTGTTGCGCGAGGCGGGCCGGGCCGCCGGCATGAGCCGCCGCGACCTGGCCGAGATCTTCCGCCTCATGACGATGTCCGTCGGCGACCTGCTCGACGACTACTTCGAGACCGACGAGCTCAAGGGGGCCTACGCCTCGAGCGGCGTGGTCGGCGTCTGGGCCGGCCCGTACACCCCGGGCACCGCCTACAACCTGCTGCACCACGCCCTCGGCGAGGTCGGCGGCGTGCAGGGCGCGTGGGGCCACGTCAAGGGCGGCATGGGCGCGATCTCCGAGGCGATCGCCTCGAGCGCCCGAGCGAGCGGCGCGACGATCCGCACCGACGCCGACGTCACGTCGATCGACGTCGACGGAGGCCGCGTGACCGGCGTGACGCTCGCCGGCGGCGAGCAGCTTCACGCTCCGCTGGTGCTCTCCGGGGCGCACCCCAAGCACACGATCCTCGGGCTGGTCGGCGCCGAGCACTTCCCGCAGAACGTCGCCGACGACATGCGCCGCTACCGCACGCGCGGTGCCTCGGTGAAGATCAACGCGGTGCTCTCCGAGCCCCCGCGCTATGTCAATGCCGCACCCGAGGTCGCCGAGCAGCTGCTCCACGCGAGCGTGGCGATCTGCCCATCGGTCCACTACCTCGAGCAGGCTTGGCAGGACGCCCAGCGCGGCAAGCCCGCCGACGGCCCCTACATCGAGGTCGAGGTGCCGACCGCGGTCGACCCCACGCTGACCGACGACGGCACGACCGTCGTCACGATGTTCACGCAGTTCGGGCCGTGGAACGAGGAGGGCTGGCCGGAGGGCGCGCGCGAGGAGTACGCCCAGAAGTGCTTCGCGATGCTCGCCGAGCACGCGCCGAACGTGCCCGACGCGATCCTGCACTACGAGGTGCTCGCGCCGCCGGACCTCGAGCGGATCTTCGGGCTGGAGGGCGGCTCGATCTTCCAGGGCGAGCAGGGACTGGACCAGATGGCCTTCATGCGCCCCACGCCCGAGCTCTCGCGCTACGGGACGCCGGTCGACGGCCTCTACCTCTGCGGCGCCGGGACCCACCCGGGCGGCGGCGTGATCGCGGCATCGGGCCACAACGCCGCACAGGTCGTGCTGCGCGACGCGCGCCGGGAGCGCGCCAGGGCCCGCATCCGGCGGCCGCGGCAGGCCGCACCCAGTTCCTGACGGAAACCCGGCAGCGGGGCCCGCGCCGGCTGAACCGCCATTCAGCCCAGCTCGGGCCTCCGCTGCGTACAAACCGTCTTGACACGGCGGTCACACGTCCGCTAGGAATGTCTCCACCTTGAACGGGCCTTCAGAGAATGAGCCGGAAGCGGCTCGCGACACGGATGTCACCCCGGCCTCGAGCGGTCTGTCGCGGCGCGGGCTGCTGAAGCGCGCAGGCGGGCTGGCGCTCCTGGGCACCGGTGCCGCGGCGCTCGCCGGCTGTGAGGACACGACGACGCCGGTGGCGGCCTACGGCGCCGCGGGCGGCGGCGGCAGGGGGATCCTCGGCGATCCCACGGCGGGCGGCCCGGTCGACGCCTCGGGCATCCCCCTCGCGCGGCGCGACTACCCGGTGACGCTGCCGAAGCTCGGCACGCCGGTGAAGGCCGGCAAGCCCGAGTCCGGCGGCGAGCTGCTGATCTACAACTACGCCGACTACCTCAACCCGGCCGTGCTGAAGGAGTTCGGGCGCCAGAACAACGTCAGCGTCCGCGTGACGACGTTCGAGACGCTCGACGAGGCCTTCTCGAAGCTCAGCACCGGCGGCCTGAAGTTCGACGTCATCTTCTCCACCCCGGACCAGCTCTCGCGCCTGGTCGGCCGCAGGCTCGTCCAGCCGCTGAACTACGACCTGATCCCCAACCTCGCCGCGAACGTCTGGCCCGAGGCCGCCGAGCCGTTCTACGACGTCGGCCCGCGCTACTCGGTCCCGTATACCGTCTACACGACCGGGATCGGCTGGCGCAACGACATCGTCAGCTACGACCCCGCGAAGATGAACCCGGTCTGGGACGCGATGTGGGCGGCCACGCAGTACCACGGAAAGGTCCAGCTGCTGAACGACCAGCGCGAGGCCATCGGCATGGGCCTCATGCACGGCGGCAGCGACGACCTGAACACCGAGAAGCCGACGCTGATCGACGGCTCCGTCGCCTCGCTCAAGGAGCTCAACCGCACCGTCGGCGTGAAGGTCCAGATCTCCGCCTACGAGTCGCTGCCCGCCGGGCGCATCGTGCTCGGCCAGGTCTGGTCGGGCGACATGCTCAACGCGGTCATCAGCTACCTGCCGAAGGGCACGAGCGCGGACGTCATCTCCTACGCCTACCAGGAGGTCGGAGGCCCGGTCTTCAACGACATCATGACGGTGGCGAGCGCCGCCACGAAGCCGGTGCTCGCGCACAAGTTCCTGAACTTCATGCTCGACAAGAAGGTCGCGCTGGAGAACTTCACCGGGTTCGTCGGCTACCAGCCGCCGATCAACGGCATCGATGCCGCGCTGCTGCTCGACCAGGGGCTGATCCCCAAGGGGCTGCAGACCGCGCTCGTCACGCGCGAGGCGTACGCGAACGGCAACGCCTACCTGACGCTCACGACCGCCGGGCAGCGGCTCTGGGACGACGGCTGGGTGCGGTTCCAGGCGGGCTGACGTGACACCCCGCTGGATCTGGCGCGTCCTCGCCGCGCCCCCGCTCGTCTGGCTCACGCTGTTCTTCCTCGTCGCGACCTACGCGATCGTGAGCGTCGGCATGGGCAACGTCACGACGCTGTTCGAGCCCGTCCCGCACTGGAACCCGCTCGACTGGAACGTCGGCTACCTCGGGCAGGCGATCAAGGACGTGATCCCCGGCGGCACGACGTGGCCGGTCGCGGTGCGCACCGTCGCCTACGTCGCCGTCGCGATGGCGCTCTCGCTCGTCATCGGCTACCCGGTCGCCTACTACGCCGCACGCTACGCCGGGCGCTCACGCGGGATCGTGCTGCTGCTGCTCGTCCTGCCCTTCTGGATCTCCTACATCATGCGGATGTTCGCCTGGACGAACCTGCTCGCGGCCGACGGCTACGCCTCCAAGGCGCTCAACGGCCTCGGGATCGACACGCTCATGAACAAGCTCGGCGTGATGAACGGCAACGACTGGCTCGGCGGGCAGTCGGTGACCGTCGTGCTGGCGCTCGTCTACGGCTATCTGCCGTTCTTCATCCTGCCGCTGTACGCCTCGCTCGACCGCCTCGACCACCGCCTGATCGAGGCCTCGCGCGACCTCGGCGCCTCCCCCTTCCAGTCCTTCTGGCGCACGGTCCTGCCGCTGTCGAAGTCCGGGATCCTCGCCGGGATGGTCCTGATCGCGCTGCCGATGTTCGGCGACTACTTCACGCAGGACCTCATGTCGGGCTCGCCCGACACGAGCATGATCGGCAACACGATCAACGGCTACGTGCAGGGCGGCTCGGAGAAGTCGCTCGGCGCGGCGCTGACGATGCTGCTGTCGGTCTTCCTGCTCGTCTTCATGCTCGGCTACCTGCGCAGCATGCGCGCCGAGCAGCGCGAGGCGCGCGCATGACCGACACGACCGCACTCGAGCGCGGGATCGGGGCTGCGCCGACCCGCGCGCGCCGCCGGCGCTTCCAGTGGCGCGATCCGTGGGGCCACCCGCGCGGGCTGGCGCTCGTCACGTGGATCTACATCCTCTGGTCGATCGTCCCGGTGCTGCTGGCGATCCGCTTCGCGTTCAACTCGGGCCGCTCGCGCAGCGCCGCGCAGGGCTGGTCGCTGCGCTGGTTCTGGAAGGACCCGAACCTCAGCGTCTTCCACGACCCGACGCTCAGCTCGGCGCTCCAGCAGAGCCTGACGCTGGCGTTCTTCGCGATGCTCATCGCGACGCCGCTCGGGGTCGCGCTCGCGCTCGGCCTGCAGCGCTGGCGCGGCCCGGGGTCGGGCACGGCCAACGTCCTGACGCTGCTGCCGCTTGTCACGCCCGAGCTCGTCTTCGCCGTCGGGCTGTTCCTGCTCTTCACGACGGCCTTCAAGGTCCTCGGCCTCGGGACGACCGCCCAGGTCATCGGGCACGTGACGTTCTCGATGTCGTTCGTGGTGGTGATCGTCCGCGGGCGACTGGCGACGATCGGCGGGGACCTCGAGGAGGCCGCCGCCGACCTCGGCGCACCGCCCTGGGACGTGGTGCGCCGCATCCTCGTGCCGCTGCTGCTGCCCGCGATCGCCGCCAGCCTGCTGATCGTCTTCGCGCTGTCGATCGACGACTTCGTCGTCAGCCAGTACCTGGCCTCCGGCGCGGACACGACCACGGTGCCGATGCGCATCTACGCCCAGGCGCGCGCGGCGCCGACGCCCGCGCTGAACGCCCTGGCGACCATCATGCTGACCGTCACGCTCCTCGCGCTCGGCCTGGCGTACCTCGTCTTCCGGCTGATGACGCGTGGCGAGGGCGGCGGGTCGGCGATCGGCCAGCTCGCCGGGATCGAGGCCGGCATCGACGCGGGAGGCAGCAAGTGAGCGCCGGCAGGGGCGACATCAAGCTGGACGGGCTCGTCAAGCGCTACGGCGAGGTCGTGGCCGTCAACGGCATCGACCTCGATGTCCCAGGCGGCGAGTTCTTCACCATGCTCGGCCCGTCGGGCTGCGGCAAGACGACGACCCTGCGCCTGATCGCGGGGTTCGAGCGCCCCGACGAGGGCGGGATCCTGCTCGACGGCGTCGACATGTCGCGCACGCCGCCGCACAGGCGCAACGTCAACACGGTCTTCCAGAGCTATGCGCTGTTCCCGCACAGGACCGTCGAGGACAACGTCGGCTTCGGCCTGCGCTACCAGAAGGTCTCCAAGGCCGAGCACGCGCGCCGCGTGGGCGAGGCGATGGAGCTCGTGCGCCTCTCCGGCCTGGGCCACCGCAAGCCCGGCCAGCTCTCCGGCGGCCAGCAGCAGCGCGTCGCACTCGCCCGCGCGCTCGTGCTCGAGCCGCCGGTGCTGCTGCTCGACGAGCCGCTCGGCGCGCTCGACGCGCGCCTGCGCCTCGATCTGCAGGTCGAGCTCAAACGCATTCAGGAGACGCTCGAGGTGACCTTCATCTACGTCACGCACGACCAGGACGAGGCGCTGACGATGAGCGACCGCGTGGCCGTCATGCGCGACGGGAACATCGAGCAGTGCGGCCCGCCGCAGGAGCTCTACGAGGAGCCGAGCACCGCGTTCGTCGCGAACTTCCTCGGCGCGTCGAACCTCGTGCCGGTGCAGGCCGTGGCGAACGGCGCCGGCGGCGCTCAGCTGACGCTGGGCAGCTTCACGCTGCAGGCGGCCGAGAGCTCCGCCGACCTGCGCGGCGATGCGCTGGCGATGATCCGCCCGGAGCGCGTGCGCCTCGAGCCGCACGGGACGACCGGCGAGAACCGCATGCCGGGCATGGTCGAGGAGGTCGTCTACCTGGGCTTCCACCAGGACGTGCGCGTGCGCCTGGCGACGGGCGCGCTGATCCGCGTCGACGTGCCCAACGACGGCGACGCGATCGAGTACGAGCAGGGCAACGCCGTCGCCGTCCACCTGCCGCCACGCTATCTGCGCGTGCTGGCGGCGGACGAGCCCCCGGCCGCCATCGAGCAGGCCGCCGTGCCCGCCGAGGCCTCATGACCCCCGCGGAGAGCACACGCCCCGTGCGCCCGGACACGCGGCGCGAGCTGCTCGACGCCACGCGGCGCGTGATCCAGCGCGACGGCCTTTCCAGTGCCACCGTCGGCGAGATCACGCGTGAGGCCGGCGCGAGCCTGGGGCTCCTGAACTACCACTTCCCCTCCAAGGACGACGTCGTCGCCGAGGCGTTCGCCGATCTGGCCGGCGAGGAGCTCGAGCAGCTGCAGAAGATCTCGCGCGTGCACGAGCGCCCCGCAGACCGCCTCGTCGCGTTCCTCGAGACGCTCGACTGGGACAACCACCCCGCCTGGCGCGTGTGGATCGACAGCTGGGGCCAGAGCGTGCGGACCGAGGCGCTGCGCGGCACGCTGGAGCGCTTTGCGCGCGGCTGGCGCGCCGTTCTGGCGCAGGTGCTGACCGACGGCGTGCAGGACGGCGCGTGGCGCTGCGAGGACCCCGAGGGGCTCGCAGGCCGGCTCGTCGCCGCGCTCGACGGCATCGGCCTGCACACCACGATCCACGACCTCGACGTGCCGGCCGAGCGCGCGACCGCCTGGGCGCGGCGCCTCGTCGAGGCGGAGCTCGCCATCGCGCTGCCCCGGCACGGCAAGGCCCCGGCCACCCGTGTCGCCCCGCGCCCCTACAGCTCGCACGTGACGATCCGCGTCCGCGACCTCGACGCCACCGGGGCCGTCCTGCCGGCCGTCCACCTGACCTACCTCGACGAGGCGCGCGGCGCCTGGCTGACCGAGCGCTTCGCGGCGACCGGCGCGGTCCCCGACGCCGTCGTGGGGCAGCTCGGCCTCGACTTCCAGCGCACGCTGCGCCGTGACGACGAGGCGGTCGTCGTGCGCTGCGCGCTGGACCGCGTCGGCGAGACGAGCATCCGCACGCACGAGACGATCGCGACCGCCGACGGCGCGCCGATCCTCGAGGCGGCGGTGACGCTCGTCGTGCGCGACCGCGACACGGGCCGCCCGCGCCCGCTGACGACCGCCGAGCGCGAGGCGCTCGCGGGATGAGCTCCTCAGTCGGCCGGCAGCGTGGGCTCCGCGGCGTCCTCGGGCACGCCGAGGTCGCTCGCGACCGCCGCCCAGATCTCGACCCGCGCGCGCTGGACCGGCATCGCCGGATCGCCCATCAGCGTGCGGATGCCGCAGCCGTCGATCAGCGCGATCAGCCGGTCGGCGACGCGACCGGTGTCGCACGGCGTGAACTCCCCCTTGGCGATCCCGTCGGCGATCACCTCGGAGAACCACTCGCGCATGCGCGCGTACAGGCGCGCCGCGGTCTCGCGCAACTCCGGATGGCGCGAGGCGCGCAGCCACAGCTCCGCCCACAGCAGCCAGTCGTCGCGCAGCGCGCCCGGCAGCGGCAGGCACTGGTCGATCATCACGCGCAGCCGGTAGGCCGCCGGCGCGTCGTCGTCGAGGCCGGCGATCCGCGCGTCGCCCGCGCGCTCGTAGGAGTGCTCCAGCGCCTCGGCGAGCAGTGCCTCGCGCGACTCGAAGTGGTAGTGGACGAGCGCCGGGGAGACGCCCGCGTCCATCGCGATGCGGGCGATCCGCACGTCGTCGATGCCCTCGCTCGCGATCCGCTTGACCGCCGCGTCGAGCATGCGCTGGCGCGCGCTGATCCGGCCGTCGTCCGTGTCCGCTCGGCTCGACACCGTCACCACCCTAGTCGACCCACCACCCCGCCCACGAGGTTCCCATGAGCACGCCGACAGCACCCGCATCCGCCGATTCGCTGACGCCGGCGCAGCGCGAGCTCCAGGAGCGGGCCCGCGGCTTCGTCGACGAGATCCTGATCCCGCTCGAGGAGCAGGCCGAGCGCGCCGGCGGCGGCCTGCCCGAGGCCGACGTCGCGCTGATCAAGCGCGAGGCGCTGGCGCGGCGCCTGCACGGCGGGCTGCACGGCGCCGAGCACGGCGGCAACGGCTGGAGCCACGTGGAGTGGTTCCTCGTCGAGGAGCAGTTCGGGCGCTCGACGAACGCGCTGTCCTGGTACGTGCCGACCGCCTACAACGTCCTTGCGCACGGCAGCGACGAGCAGATCGAGCGCTACCTCAAGCCCGGCCTGCGCGGCGAGACGCACGACGCCTACGCGGTCACGGAGGAGTTCGCCGGCTCCGACCCGTCGGGCATCGCCACGACCGCAACGAAGACCGACGCGGGCTGGCGCATCGACGGCGAGAAGTGGTTCGTCACCTATGGCGACGTCGCGGCCGTCTACATCGTCATGGCCAACGCGCTGGTCGACGGCGCGTCGCTCCCGACCCTCTTCCTCATCGACCGCGACACGCCCGGCATCGCGGTCGTCGACGACCCCCCGTTCACCCACAACTACCCGCACGGGCACCCGACGCTGCGCTTCACCGGCGTCGAGGTCGGCGACGAGGCGGTCATCGGCGGCCTGGGCGGCGGCGACGAGCTGCAGCGCGCGTGGTTCGCCGAGGAGCGCCTGGGCATCGCGGCACGCTGCAGCGGCGCGATGTGGCGCCTGCTCGAGGAGACGACCGCCTGGGCGATCGAGCGCGAGCAGGGCGGCGGGCGCATCATCGACCACCAGGGCGTCTCGTTCCCGCTCGCCGACTCGGCCGCCGACGCGGCCGCCGGGCGGCTGCTCGGCCTCGACGTCGCGCGCCTGGCCGACAGCGACGCCGACGTCAAGCTCGTGCACGCGAAGGCCTCGATGGCCAAGCTCTTCTGCAGCGAGGCGGCCAACCGCTGCGCCGACCGCTGCCTGCAGATCTTCGGCGGCCGCGGCTACACGCGGGTGAACGTCGCCGAGCGCTTCTGGCGCGAGCTGCGCGTCGACCGGATCTGGGAGGGCACGAGCGAGGTCCAGCGGATCATCATCGCCCGTTCGCTGGAGCGCCGCGGCGTGGAGCGGGTGCTGCACTCGTGATCAGCGCGTGATGGACCTCGGCCGCCTGCTGCGGCCCACGTCGATCGCGATCGTGGGCGCGACCGACCGCGCCGCCTCCTACGGCGGCGAGGCGCTGCTGAACCTGCAGCGCCTGGGCTACCCCGGGCGCGTCTACGCCGTCAACCCGCGTCGCGCGGAGGCGCACGGCCTCGAATGCCACCCGTCGCTCGCGGCGCTGCCCGAGGCGCCCGATGCCGTCGTCGTCGCGATTCCGGCGGCCGACGTCCCCGGGGTCGTCGAGGAGGCCGGCGCGCTCGGCTGCGGCGGCGCGGTCGTCTTCGCCGCCGGGTTCGCCGAGGCGTCAGGCGGCGCCGGCCTGCAGCGGCGCCTCGTCGACGCCGCGCAGCTGCACCGCCTGCCCGTCTGCGGCCCGAACGGCAACGGGATCGTCTGCCTCCCTGCGCGCACCGCGCTGTGGGGCGACATGGTCGCGCCGCGCGAGGCCGGCCCGGTCGCGCTCGTCTCCCAGAGCGGCAACGTCGCGGTGAACGCCCTGGCGTCGGCGCGGGGGCTGCGCCTGCACACGGTCATCTCGTGCGGCAACCAGGCCGTGCTCGGCGCCGAGGACTACCTGTGGGCGCTCGCCGAGGCCGACGGCGTGCGCGCGGTGGCGCTGTACCTCGAGGCCGACGGCGACGGGCCGCGCTGGTGCGCGGCGCTCGAGCGCTGTGCGCGCGCCGGCGTCGGCGTCGCGGTGCTGAAGGCCGGCGCCTCGGGCGCCGGCGCGGCGGCGGCCCAGGCCCACACCGGCGCCGTGGCCGGCGATCAGCGTGCGTTCCGCGCGCTCGTCGAGGAGGCCGGCGCGGCCTGGGCGCGCGACCCGCACGAGCTGCTCGAGCTGGCGAAGGGCATGGCCGCCGAGCGCGCGCGGCCGCCGAGCGACGTCGCAGTGAGCGCGCCCGCCGCCGGCGTCGCGGTGATGACCTGCTCGGGGGGCGACTCGAGCCTCGCCGCCGACATCGCCGACGAGCTCGGCCTGGCGCTGCCCGAGCTCGCGCCCCCGACGCTCGCGCGCCTGTGCGAGCTGCTGCCCGACGCGGCCACGGCCGCCAACCCGCTCGACTACACCTCGCTGCTGTGGGACGACCCGCATGCGCTCGAGGAGCTCGTCATCGCGCTCGCGGCCGATCCCGGGATCGGCCGCGTGCTCGTGCTCTACGACGAGCCGGGTGACATGGACGCGGACGCCGCCGCGTCGTGGGCCGCCGTGCTCGGCGCGGTGCGCAGCGCCGCCGCGCGCTCTCCGGCGCCCGTCGCCGTCGCCTCGACGCTGCCCGAGCTGCTCGCCGACGCCTCGGCGAGCGCGCTCGTGGCCGACGGGCTCCCCGCGATCGCCGGGCTGCACACCGGCCTGCGCGTCGCACAGGCGCTCGGGGCCCCCGCGGGCGACCCACAGCGGATTGCGCAGATCGGCGACGCCGCGGCGTCGCGTGCCGCGGCGACGCGTGCGGACGCCACCTGGCTGGCCGAGCACGAGGCGAAGGCGCTGCTGCGCGAGGCCGGCATCGCCGTCGCCGGCGGGCGCACCGTCGGCGACGTGGCCGACGCGCGCGCGGCGCTGCACGAGCTGGGCGGCGCGGTGGCCGTGAAGCTCTCCGGGCGCGACCTGCGCCACAAGACCGAGCGCGGGGCGATCGCGCTCGACATCACGACCGTGGAAGCGGTGCAGGACGCCTACGAGCGCCTGCGTGCGATCGACGCGGATGCCGCGATCCTCGTCGAGCAGATGGCGGCGCCCGGCGTCGAGCTGCTCGTCGCCGCGCGCGCCGACGCCGTCGTCCCCGTCCTCGTCGTCGGGCTGGGCGGCGTCTGGACCGAGCTGCTCGACGACGTCGCGCTGATCCCGCTCCCGGCGAGCCCCGCGCGCGTCGAGCGCGCGCTGCGCAGCCTGCGCGGCGCGGCGCTGCTGACCGGCGGCCGCGGGCGCCCGGCGGCCGACGTCGGCGCAGCCGCGCGCCTGGCCGCCGCCGCCGGCGACCTGCTGCTGCGCGGCGGCCTCGAGCTGCTCGAGCTGAACCCCGTGATCGTGCACGCGTCCGGCGCCGTCGCCGTCGACGCACTGGCCCAGACAACCGGAGGGACATCATGAACGAGATCGCCGCCAAGCTGGGCGAGGTCGGCCTGCCGGCTCCGCTGACCGAGCTCGCCGCGCGCGAGTGGGACGCCGTCATCGTCGGCGGCGGGCACAACGGCCTGACCGCCGCCGCCTACCTCGCGAAGGCCGGCTGGAGCGTGCTCGTGCTCGAGGCGCGCGAGCGCCTGGGCGGCGCCTGCACGCTCGAGCGGCCCTTCGACGGCGACTTCGTCATCAGCCCCTGCGCGTACGTCGTGGGCCTGCTCGACGACGTCGTGATCCGTGAGCTCGGCCTGCGCCGGCGCGGCTACGAATGCTATGTCGCCGACCCGAACCTCTGGGTCCCGTTCGAGGACGGCACGTCCTTCGGCCAGTGGCTCGACCACGACCGCACGCTCGCCTCGCTGCAGGAGCTGGGCGTCGCGCAGGCGGACATCGACGGCTACTGGGCCTACGAGGAGATCTTCGACGAGATCCGCAAGAAGCTGCGCACCGGTGCGCGCGACACGTGGATCGGGGACTCCCCCACGCGCGCGGAGATCGAGGCGCTGCTCGAGGGCGAGCAGATGATGCAGGACATCGTCTTCGAGGCCTCGATCGCCGAGGTGCTCGACGAGTACATGACCGACCAGCGCCTGCACGACGCGCTCTTCGGCCAGGCCGTGATCGCCTCGTGGGGCGGCCCGAAGGACAAGGGCACCGCCTCGATCAAGCTCATGCACTACCAGGGCGACCTCGAGGGCCAGGGGCCCGTCTGGGGCTACGTCAAGGGCGGCATGGGCATGGTGAGCTTTGCGATCGCCGACGCCGCGCGCGAGTACGGCGCCCAGCTCGCCACCGGCGTGCCGGTCGCCCAGATCGTCCCCGGCGAGGGGGTCGTGCTCGAGGACGGCACGCGGATCCGCGCAAAGCGGGTCCTCAGCAACGCCGACCCGAAGGTGACGATGCGCCTGCTCGAGGGCCAGGACGTCCCCGGCGCCTATCGCGAGCGCATCGACGCGTGGAAGATGCGCAGCCCCGTGGTGAAGTTCAACGCCGTCCTCGACGCACTGCCGAGCTTCACCGCGGCGCCGGGCGAGCGCTTCCCCGCGCAGGCGACCGTCGACGTGACGCTCGGCCTCGAGGCCGCCCAGCAGGCCGCCGAGGCCTGCGGGCGCGGCGAGCCGTCGGTCGGCTTCGGCGAGATCTACGTGCAGACGGGCTATGACCCGACGCCCGCGCCGGAGGGCTACCACCTGCTCAGCGTGTTCGGGCAGTACGCGCCGTACGAGCTCTCCGAGGGCGACTGGGACAGCCGCCGCGACGAGGTCGCGGATCAGTTCATCGACCTGATCGACCGCTTCGCGCCCGGGTTCCGCGAGATCCTCGTCCATCACGAGGTCCTCGGGCCGCCGCACATCGAGGAGCGCGTCGGCCTGACCGGCGGGAACATCTTCCAGGGCGAGGTCACCCCGGACCAGATGTGGGAGCACCGCCTGTCGGCGCGCACGCCGGTCGACGGGCTCTACCTGTGCGGCGCCGCCACGCACCCGGCCGGCAGCGTGATCGCGCTCAACGGCCGCAACGCCGCACAGGCGGCGCTGGCGGACGCACAGGCCTGAGAACCCCGTCAGCCGCCGGCCGGCCCCGCGGAGGCCGTGCCCGCGCGCAGGTTCGCGAGCACGGTCTGCGCGGAGTCCGTGCCGTTGACGCGGATGCGCGGGAGCGCGAACGGGTCGTCCGTCGGCGCGGCGATCCCCGGCTCGACGGTCGTCGCGGCGTGGTAGCCGGCGGCGCGGACCGCGGCACGCACACGCGCGTCGTTGCGACCGGCGGGGTAGCAGAAGAAGTCGACCGGGACGTGGAACGCGCGCTGCAGCAGCGCGCGCGAGGCCACGACCTCGCGGCGCAGCGTCGCGTCGTCGACCGTCGTCAGGTCCGGGTGCGTGAGCGTGTGCGAGTCGATCTCCCAGCCCGCGGCGATCATGCCGCGCACCTGATGGCGCGTGAGGCCCCCGGGGCCGATGTTCTTGCCCTCGAGGTTCAGCACGCCGGGCCATCCGGCCGCGCGCAGCGTGGGCTTCGCGTGGGTCGACTGGCTGAGGTACCCGTCGTCGAAGCTGAACACGACGGGACGGCGCGGCAGGCCCGCGCCGCCGTGCCATGCGCGCCAGACCTGGCCGAGCGTCACGCCGTGGTAGCCGCTGCGGCGCAGCAGCGCGACGGTCGACCGGAGCGTGCCGCGCGGGGTCCACAGCTCGGGATAGGGCGTGCCGGCCGGCGGGGCGTTGACCACGTGGTACATGAGGATCGGGACCGCGCCGCGGTAGCTGCCGGTCGCCGGGGGCGGCGCCGTCGCCGCGGTCGTGCTCCTCCGCTCAGCCGCGGGCTGCGCGGCGCCGGCCGCGGGCTTCGAGCCCGAGCCCGAGCCCCCGAACGCGCCGGTGACGAGCACCGCGACGAGCGCCGCCAGCACGACCAGGACGCCGGCCGCGACGAGGCCGCGCCGACGCGCGGCACGGCGCCGGCGCTCGTGCTCCTCTGCGCGCCGCTGCGCGATGTGGGGTGGGACGCTCACCCGCCGCAGGCTAGTGCGCGCGGCGCTGGTAGCGTCGTGGTCACCAGCCTCCCGACGACGCAGAGGACGACATGAGCGCCAGCCCCGGCATCACCGGCACCGACTTCCTGATGGTTCCCACGAGCGACCTGGAGCGCTCGGTCGCCTTCTACGGCGGCACGCTCGGCCTGCGGCGCGCGGTGTACATGCCCGAGCGCAACTTCGCCGAGTTCGAGACCGGCAACCTGACCCTGAACATCACCGACCCGGTGAAGATGGGCATCGGCGAGCTCGAGCCCAACCGCAACCACGTCGCGCTGCACGTCGGCGACGTGGAGGCCGCGCGCAGCGCCCTCGAGGCGCAGGGCGTGACGTTCATGGGCGACACGTTCGACACGGGCGTCTGCCACATGGCGTTCTTCGCGGACCCGGACGGCAACCGCCTGATGCTCCACCACCGCTACGCTCCGCGCGTGACCGAGGGCTGAGCTACAGCCGGAAGACGGGCACGAGGCGCTTCTCGTGCTCGGCCTCGATGCGCGCGACGACCTCGATGTGCGGCTCGAGCGGCGTGCCGCGGAGCTTCGTGCCCAGGCCCTCGTCGACCTGGAAGATCCCGGCGCTGTTGGACATCTCGATCTCGATCCGCACCGCCGTGTCCTCGCCGGGCGCGATGCGGACCTCCTCGATCGCGTACGCCGACAGCGAGTGGATGTTCGTCTCCCCCGCCTCGAACGGGAGCCGCGCGCGGCCCTTGGCCATGTCGAGCGCGTCGGCGACGCGGACGATCGCGGCCTCGATCGTCTGGGGCCTGCCCTTCGAGCGGTGGGAGATGATCGCCTGCATCGCCTCGCTGGCGATGACGGTGCGCTCCGGCTCGTCGTAGATGCCCTCCAGCAGTGAGGGCAGGCGGTCGGCCGCGAGGAACAGCGAGAAGGTCTCGTGATCCTCGCGCTGGATCGACATGCCCAGGCAGTGCAGCAGCGCGCCGGCGGCGATCACGACCTCCGCGTCGCGCTCGGTCATGCCGTGGTCGGTGACCATCGCGGGCTGGACGCCGGCGCGGAACAGCAGGCGCGCGAGACGCAGCGCCATGTTCGTGACGATCTGGATGTGGACCCAGGAGTGGTCGGACATCCCCAGGCGCGTCGCGTTGACCCCGGCGACGTACCACATGGCCTTGATCTGCCCGTCGGCGTTGACCGCATCGAGCAGCTGCTCGAGCCTGCGGTTCCCGCGGGTGGGCGCGCGGACCTCGGCGGCGCCGACGCGCTCGGCGAGGCTCGCGCTCTCGGCGGCCCGCGGCTCGCCCTCGTCCCGCACGCTCAAGGGGTCAGGACGCCGTGGCCTGGGCCTCGGCGGCGCGCTTGGCGTGGATCGCGAGCAGCTCGCGCTGCACGTTGCGCGGGCGCTCGCCGGAGTCGGGGATGACGCGCTCCCAGGTGCCGTCGCGGCGCAGCTCCCAGGCGTTCGTGTTGTCCGCCAGGCAGCGCTCGACGGTGTCCATCAGCTCGGCCTTGCAGGCCGGGTCGCGCACCGGCGTGATCAGCTCGACACGGTTGTCGAGGTTGCGCGGCATGAGGTCGGCGGACCCGATCAGGACGTCCAGCTCCTCGCCGTGTTCGAACGCGTAGATCCGCGAGTGCTCCAGGAACCGCCCCACGATCGAGACGACGCGGATGTTGTCCGAGACGCCGGGGATCCCCGGCACCAGGCAGCAGATCCCGCGAACGTTGAGGTCGACCGGCACGCCGGCCTGCGAGGCGCGGTAGAGGCCCTCGATGACGCGCGGATGGACGAGCGCGTTCATCTTCAGCTTGATGTGCGCATGGCGGCCCTGACGGTGGGCGTCGATCGTGCGATCGATGAGGTCCATGATCCCGTCGAGCATGAAGTTCGGCGCGATCAACACCTCGCGGTAGCGCGCCGGGCGCCCGTAGCCGGTGAGGAAGTTGAACATCTCGGCGACGTCGGCGCCGAGCCGCTCGTCGCAGGTGAAGAGCCCGAAGTCCGTGTAGAGGCGGGCCGTCTTGGGGTGGTAGTTGCCCGTCCCGATGTGCACGTAGCGGCGCACGCCGTCGCCCTCGCGGCGCACGACGAGGAGGCACTTGGCGTGCGTCTTGAGCGCCGGCATGCCGTAGACGACGTGCACGCCCGCCTCCTCCAGCTTGCGCGCCCACATGATGTTCGCCCGCTCGTCGAAGCGCGCCTTGAGCTCGACGAGGCACACCGCCTGCTTGCCGCGCTCGGTCGCGCGGATCAGCGACGGGACGAGCGGCGAGTCGTCGGACGTGCGGTACACCGTCTGCTTGACGGCGAGCACGTCGGGGTCCTCGACGGCCTGCTGGACGAAGCGCTCGACCGACGTCGAGAACGAGTCGTACGGGTGGTGGACCATCACGTCGCCCTGGCGGATCACGGCGAAGATGTCCTGCTCGTCGGCCTCGGCGTCGGCCAGGCGCGGCTGCGTCACCGGCGTCCACGGCTCTTCGCGCAGCTCGGCGTGCCCGGGCAGGCCCACGATCTGCCAGAGGTCGTTGAGATCGAGCATCCCCGGGACGTCGTAGACCTGGCGCTCCTCGACGCGCATCGCGGAGACGAGCTCCTCGCGCAGGTCCGGGTTGAGGCCCGCCTCGACCTCGAGGCGGACGGCCTCCCCGAACGGCCGGCGGCGCAGCTCGGCCTCGACGGCCTCGAGCAGGTCGTCGGCCTCGTCGGCGATCTCGAAGTCGGCGTCGCGGGTGACGCGGAAGAGGCCGTGGTCGACGACCTCCATGCCGGGGAACAGCGCCTGCAGGTTGGCCGCGATGAGCTCCTCGAGCAGCACGAACGTCGTCTCGCCCTCGATCACCGGGACGAAGCGCGGGATCATCTCCTTGGGCACCTTCACGCGCGCGAAGACCGTCTGGTCGGTCTGCGGGTCGCGCACGAGGACGGCAAGACTGAGCGAGAGGTTCGAGATGTACGGGAACGGGCGTCCGAGCCCGACGGCCAGCGGCGTCAGGACCGGCAGGATCTGACGCTTGTAGCGCTCGTAGAGCGCGGGCCGCAGGTCCTCGGCGACATCGTCGAGGCGGATCACGCGGATCTCGTGCTCGGCGAGCGCCGGGAACAGGACCTCGTCGACGAGCCGCGCCTGGCGCTCCATCTGCGGCTGGATACGCTCGCGCAGGCGGTCGATCGTCTGCGAGGGCGTCAGCCCCGCACGCAGCCGTTCGATCCCGGCGTCGGCCTGGTCGTGCAGGCCGGCGACGCGGATCATGAAGAACTCGTCGAGGTTCGAGGTGTAGATCGCGGCGAACTTCATCCGCTCCATGAGCGGGTGGTAGTCGGACTCGGCGAGCTGCAGGACGCGGTCGTTGAAGTCCGCCCAGGAGACCTCGCGGTTGAACGAGAGCTCCGCATCGGCCAGGTCGAGCGACTCGCGCGGCGCGGGGAACGGATCGTCCGGCATCGGGACCGCCGCGCCGTCGTGCTCGGGCTCGGGGGGGCCGGCGAGCGGCTCCGTGGTCGGTGTCTCGCTCACGCGGGCTCCGGTTCTGCGCCGTTGGTGCTCAGGCCCGCGGCGACGGGCGGCGCGGCGGTCTCGGCGCCCGCAGCCGGCGGCTCCGGGCGCTCGTTGACGGCGTACTCGAGGCGCGCGCGGAAGCCGTCGCGCTCGAGGTGGCGCCAGAAGGCGGTGAAGCGCTCGAAGAGCAGGTCGCGGCGCGCGCGCAGGTAGATCTCGAGCGCGGTCAGCCCCTCCCAGGCGTCGCTGTGGGGCAGCCGCGCGGCGAGCGCCGGGTCGAGGTCGTCGGCGTCGCCGGCGCGACGGCCGAGCTCGGCCGTGTCGCTGGCGCGCAGGCTCGCCGCGAGCGCCTCGACGCGCGGGAGCTGGACGTCGCAGTCGTGGATCTCGCCCAGCAGGTCCTGGAGCTCCCTGGCGCGCTTGGCGGCGGTGTGGGCGTAGGGCCCGAAGCAGGGGTCGGCGGTCGCCTCGAGGACGTAGCGCAGGCGCTTGGCCGCGATCCGCATCGCGTGCAGCTCGCGGACGTTGGCGGGGTCGGCGACCTTCGGGCCGAAGTCGCAGAGCTCGGCGAGCCGCACGCGCACGATCCGCTGCGCGTTGTCCGCGAGCGTGCCGGACGGATCCAGGTGCTTGACCTTGCGGGCCTTCACGACCTCACCACCCCGATCCCGGAACGGGGCCGTCGGGTCGTCCGCGTTCGCCGATCCGCTCGTGCGCATGGCCGTCGCCGTGCAGGACCGTCGGCGCGGGGTGGCCCTCGGCCGGCTCGGGCGCGGGCGCGGGCGCGACGGCCTCCGGCGGCGCCGTCAG
>Ga0208851_1000071_pt1 | contig 42407 bp, 42 predicted proteins | sample NGESurshal092012_FD_184481 | JGI IMG/M metagenome (GOLD analysis project Ga0208851, IMG submission 184481) | Arctic peat soil microbial communities from Barrow, Alaska - NGEE Surface sample 415-2 shallow-092012 (SPAdes) | ecosystem: Environmental > Terrestrial > Soil > Wetlands > Peat ... | reverse complement strand
AGCCACGGGACGTCGCGGCCGCGGCCCGCCCCGGCCGGCTCGCAGGCCTGGCGCGGCGTGCGCCCTGGGTGACCGGCGCGGACCTCGTCGCGCTGCGCCTCGGCCGCGCGGCCGACGGCCCGGGCTTCGTCATCGCCTGCGAGGATCAGCGCGCGCCGGAGGCGCTGCGCGAGCGGCTCGCCGGCCAGGGTCTCGACACGCTGCTCGCCGTCTGCGTCGACACGCCCGGCGGCACGTGGATCGCCCAGCTCGCCGGAGATGCGCGCACCGGTGCGCTCGGCGACGTCGAGCCGCTGCTGCGCGTCCTCGCCCCGCAGGCGCTGCAGGATCCGCGCGGCGCGCGGCTGGTCGCCGCGCTGTAGGCCCGGCCCGGACAAGCGGACGGCGGACCCGAAGGCCTGCCGTTCGTCCACGGGAAGGTCCGTGTCCAGGTGCCTCCGTGCCTAACGGTTGGCGTAGTACTCCACGTTGATGCCGGCGAACTTCTGCCACTCGTCGGGCAGCTGGTCCTCCGCGAAGCAGGCGTCGACGGGGCAGGCCTCGACGCAGGCGTCGCAGTCGATGCACTCCTCAGGGTCGATGTAGAGCATCTCGACCTTGTCGTAGTCCGGCTCGTCGGGCGTCGGGTGGATGCAGTCGACAGGGCAGACCTCGACGCACGAGTTGTCCTTGGTGCCGATGCACGGCTCTGCGATGACGTACGCCATGTGCGGAAGTTGATCCTCGGGTATCGGGGCTTCGTGAACGTTCCCAGACGGGCGCTGCATCCTACCGAGCGGCGGCGGCGGGCCGCGATACGCTCCCGCCGATGCTGCTGCTGACCGGCGCCACGGGGCTCATCGGCTCTGCGCTCCTGCCCCGGTTGACCGCCGCGGGGACGCCCGTGCGCTGCCTCGTGCGCGACCCGCGGCGCCTCGGTCCGGAGCGCGTGCGGGTGCAGATCGCGCTCGGCGACCTCTCCGACCCGCCATCGTTCCGCAACGCGATGCGCGGTGTGACGACGGTCGTGCACCTCGCGGCGGCGATCCGCGACCAGCCCGGCGGCTCGATCGAGGAGCTGAACGGGATCGCGACGTGGCGGATGGTCGAGGCGGCCGAGCGCGCGGGTGTCGAGCACTTCGTCTTCTTCTCGGCGCTCGGCGCGACGGGGCACGACCGCACGCGCCTCCTGCGCACGAAGGCGCTCGCCGAGGATGCCGTCGCCGGCGGCGCGATGCCGACGACGACGTTCGCGCCGTCGATCGTCTACGCGCCCGGCGACGTCTGGATGACGATGCTCGAGCGCCTGTCGCTGCTGCCGCTGGTGCCGCTGCCCGGCCGCGGCCGGGCGCTCTACCAGCCGATCTGGGCGCAGGACGTCGCCGACTGCGTGATGACCGCGTTGGAGGCCGGCCCCGGGGTCGGCGGGGAGCGCCACGAGCGCTTCGAGCTCGCCGGCCCCGAGACGCTCAGCCACGAGGCGATCGTCCGCCTCGCGCTGCAGTCGTTCGGCCGCCCGCGGCCGCTCGTGAAGCTCCCGGCGGGCGCCGTGCGCCAGGTCCTGCGCCTCGGCGAGACGATCCTCGGCGGCCGCGCACCGGTGACCTGGGACGAGGCCGAGCTGCTGGAGGTCTCGCTGACCACGCCGCGCGGCACGCGTGACGCCGAGGCGCTCGGCGTCACGCCGCAGGCGATGGCCCGCGTGCTGGGTGTCGCGTAGCGCCGCGGGCTCAGACCGCCGCGCGCCGCGCCGCCCACGGCAGCGCGCGCTCGAGCTGCGCGGCGAGCGCGAGCAGCGCGCCCTCGCCCTCGGGCTGGCCGATCAGCTGGATCGGCACGGGCAGGCCGAGGTCGTCGCGGTGGTAGAGCGGGACGCTGATCGCGGGCGACCCGGTGAGGTTCGAGACGGGCGTGAACGGCGTGAACAACGCCGCGCGGTGGAAGCCCGTGGTCATCGGGTCGGCGCTGCACGTGTCGATCGTGCCGAGCGGCAGCTGCGGCTCGGCGAGCACGGGGCAGAGGATCGCGTCGTACTGCGCGGTCCACTGCACGATGCCCTTGGCGGCCGCCTGCAGCTGGATCTCGGCGCCGGCGTAGCTCAGCGCGTCGATCTCCCGGGCGGCGTTCCACAACGCCATCGTGAGCGGCTCGAGGTCCTCGTCGGTCGGCTCGCGTCCGGCGATCTGCGCGGCGAACGCGGTCTGCAGCGAGATCATCGGCGCCCACAGCGCGCCGAACATGTCCTCCAGGCCCGGCATCGCCCACGGCGGGTCGGCCTCGACGACGGTGTGCCCGAGGTCGCGCAGGAGGTCCGCGGCGTCGGCGACGGCCTGCACGTAGACCGGGTCGGCCTCGGCGCCCGCGACCGGCGAGAGCGTCGTGAGCGCGATCCGCAGCCCCCGCGGCTCGGCCTGCGCCTGGCCGGCGAACGGCGTCGCGGGCGGGGCGGCCCAGGCGACGTCGCCGACGTCCGGGCCGGCGATCACGTCGAGCGCCACGGCGGTGTCGTTGACCGTCCGCGTCAGCACGCCGTCGATACCCAGGAACGAGTAGCCGCCGAACGGGGCGGGGGTCACGCGGCCGCGCTGCGCCTTGAGGCCGACCAGGCCGCAGCAGGCGGCGGGGATGCGCGTCGACCCGCCGCCGTCGTTGGCGTGCGCGATCGGGATCATGCCCGCGGCGACCGCGGCGGCGGCGCCGCCGGACGAGCCGCCGGTCGTGCGCTCGGGGTCCCATGGGTTGCGCGACGGGCCGAAGCGCCGGGGCTCCGTCGTGTTGACGATGCCGAGCTCGGGCAGATTCGTCGTCCCGACGATGATCGCGCCGGCCGCGCGCAGCCGCGTCACGAGCACGGCGTCCAGTGGCGCCAGGAAGTCGCCGAAGAACTCCGAGGCGAACGTCCAGCGCTTGCCGGCGACCGGGCGGTTGTTCTTGATCGCGATCGGGACGCCCGCGAGCGGCCGCTCGTCGCCGGGCCCGACCGCGTCCGCGGCGGCGAGCGCGTCGTCGTGGAAGACGTCGATGAACGCGTTGTAGGTCGGGTTGAGCGCGTCGATGCGCTGCAGCGAGGCCTCGACGACCTCGCGGGCGCTGAGCTCGCCGCTGCGCACGAGCCCCGCGAGCTCGCTGGCGGGGCGGAACATGAGGTCGGCGGCGGTTGCGGCGTCGGTCACGGCGTTCTCCTCGGACGGTGGACCGCAAATCTATCCGCCGGCCGGCTTCACGCAGAGCGCCCAGGCCGGATCACTACTCTCCCCGTGCCCGAACGCACAGACCAGGGGAGCCACCGTGACTGAGGTTCAGTCAGGCCTTGAAGGCGTCGTCGCCTTCGCCACCGAGATCGCAGAGCCCGACAAGGAGGGCGGTGCGCTCCGCTACCGCGGCGTCGACATCGAGGACCTCGTCGGCGCCGTCCCGTACGAGAAGGTCTGGGGCCTGCTCGTCGACGGCAGTTTCGACCCCGGTCTTCAGCCCGCTGAGCCGCACCCGCTGCTCGTACGCTCGGGCGACCCGCGCGTCGACGTGCAGGCCGCCCTCGCGATGCTCGCCCCCGAGTGGGGGATGGGCCAGGTGCTCGACATCACCGACGACCAGGCGCGGACGGACCTCGCACGCGCCTCGGTGATGGCGCTCTCGTTCGTCGCGCAGTCCGCGCGCGGGATCGGCGTCCCGTGGGTTCCGCAGGCGACGATCGACCAGGGCACGACGATCGCCGAGCGCTTCCTGCTGCGCTGGCGCGGCGAGTGCGACCCCGCGCACGCCAAGGCGATCGACGCGTACTGGATCTCCGCCGCCGAGCACGGCATGAACGCCTCGACGTTCACCGCGCGCGTCATCACGTCGACCGGCGCCGACGTCGCGGCCGCGCTGTCCGGCGCCGTCGGCGCGCTCTCGGGCCCGCTGCACGGTGGCGCGCCCTCACGCGTGCTGACGATGCTCGACGAGGTCGAGCAGCTCGGCGACGCCGACCGCTGGGTCAAGGACGCGCTCGACCGCGGCGACCGCCTGATGGGCTTCGGCCACCGCGTCTACCGCGCCGAGGACCCGCGCGCGCGGGTGCTTCGCCGCACCGCGCGTGAGCTCGGCTCACCGCGCTTCGCGGTCGCCGAGGCGCTCGAGCAGTCGGCGCTGGCCGAGCTCCACGCGCGCAAGCCCGACCGCGTGCTGGCGACGAACGTCGAGTTCTGGTCGGCCGTCGTCCTGGACACCGCGGCGGTGCCGCCGGAGCTCTTCACGAGCATGTTCAGCTGCGCGCGCGTGGCCGGCTGGTCGGCGCACATCCTCGAGCAGAAGCGCGAGGGGCGCCTGATCCGGCCGACCGCGAAGTACGTCGGGCCGGCGCCGCGGCCCATCTCGGCGGTGGGGTGAGCCGCATGGCCGCACAGGACAACGGAATCGAGGTCCGCAACCTCCAGCGCGAGTTCAAGGGCGGCATCAAAGCCGTCGACGGCATCGACCTGTCCGTCGCGCCCGGGGAGATCTACGGCTTCCTCGGGCCCAACGGCGCGGGCAAGTCGACGACGGTCCTGATGCTCGTGACGCTGCTGCCGCCGACAGGCGGCTCGGCGACCGTCGCCGGCATGGACATCGTGCGTGAGGGCCCGGCCGTGCGACGCGCGATCGGCGCCGCGCTGCAGGAGGCCGCGCTCGACGACTTCCTCACCGGCTGGGAGCACATCGACCTGCAGGGCGGGCTCCACGGGCTGACGAAGGAGCAGTGCCGCAGGCGCGGCGAGGAGCTGCTCGACCGGGTCGGGCTGACCGACGCGGCGAACCGCAAGGTCGGCGGCTACTCCGGCGGCATGAAGCGCCGGCTGGACCTCGCGCTGGCGCTCGTCCACGACCCGTCCGTGCTGTTCCTCGACGAGCCCACGACGGGTCTGGACCCGCAGAGCCGCAGCGCGCTGTGGAGCGAGGTCGAGCGCCTGGCGCGCGAGGACGGCGTCACCGTCTTCCTCACGACGCAGTACCTCGAGGAGGCCGACGTGCTCGCCGACCGGGTCGGGATCATCGACCACGGCCACATCGTCGCCGAGGGCACGCCGTCGGCGCTGAAGGCGCAGATCGGCGGCGTCTCGCTCGAGGCGACCCCCTCCAACCCGAACGACAAGGAGCGCCTCGGGGTCGTGCTCGCGCGCTTCGGGGAGCCTGCGGCCGGGAGCCCGAAGAGCGTCGCCGTCCGCCTCGACGAGGGCGCCGAGGCGCTCGCCGACGTCGTCCGCTCGCTCGACGGCGAGGGCATCGCCGTCGCCGATCTGCAGCTCCATCAGCCCTCGCTCGACGACGTCTTCCTGGAGAAGACCGGTCGCTCGCTGGAGGGCGACGACGACGACGCGGGCGACGACGCGCCCGCGGCCGAGCGCGCGGCCGAGGTGGCCTCGCGGTGACGAGCGTCGCGATCGACGCGCTCGCCACGCGGCACGAGCCGCCGCCGCTTCGCCAGGTCGCGATGATCGCCAGGCGCTCGGTGAACCGCACGTTCCGCCAGCCCGCGCTCGTGATCCCCGTGATCCTGTTCCCGCTGATCCTGCTCGCCGTCAACGCGGCGGGCCTCAGCTCGATCACGAAGCTGCCGCACTTCCCGACGGACAGCTACATCAACTTCGCGATCGTCGTGTGCTTCGTCCAGGGCGCGCTGTTCGCGGCGATCACCGCAGGCACGGAGCTCGCGTCCGACATCCAGAAGGGCTTTCTCGACCGCCTCGCGCTGACGCCGGCGCGGCGCTGGGCGGTGCTCGTCGGCGCGACGTTCGGCGGCACGGCCGTGTCGGTCGTCGGGTCGGTCATCTACCTCGTCGTCGGGCTGATCTTCGGCGTCCACATCGAGACGGGCGTCGTCGGCGCGATCGTCCTCGTCCTGCTCGCGGTCTACATCGCGCTGGCGTTCGCCGGCATCGGCGCGTGGCTGGCGATCCTGACCGGCTCGCCCGAGGCGGTGCAGGGGATGTTCCCGCTGCTGTTCGTCCTGTTCTTCCTCTCGACGATGAACCTGCCGGCCGACTTCATCGAGAAGGCCTGGTTCCGCGCGATCGCAAGGGCGAACCCGATCAGCTTCCTGATCGACGGCATGCGCGGCCTGGTCATCGGCGGCTGGGACGCCGGCACGCTGATCCCGTGCGTCGCGGTCGCCACCGCCATCCTCGTGCTCTTCTACGGGCTCGCGGCGCGGTCGCTGCGGCGGCGGGTGCAGCGCACATGAGCGCCAGCACGCTCCAGGTCTCGCTCGCGATCGCGCGCCGCGCGATCATCCACACGTACAAGAACCCGGCGATCATCGTCCCGTCGCTGGCGTTTCCGCTCGTCTTCCTGCTCGCGTTCGCCGGCGGCCTCTCGGCGGTCTCGAACATCCCGGGCTTCACGTTCAAGTCGGGCTACACGGCGTTCCAGTTCGTGTTCGTCTTCCTGCAGATGGCCGCGTTCGGCGGGCTCTTCACGGGCTACCGGCTGGCGGAGGACTACGAGAGCGGCTTCGCCCGGCGCCTGCTGCTCGCGGCGCCGAACCGGATCGGGATCGTCACCGGCTACGTGATCGCGGGCCTGTTCCGCTTCCTCGTCATCGGGGCGATCCTCTGGGCGCTCGCGCTCGCGACGGGGATGAACGTCGACGGGAGCCTGCTCGAGGTGCTCGGCCTCGTCGGCCTGGGCGCGCTGATGGCGGTGATCTGCTCGCTGTGGACGATCGGGCTGGCGTTCCGCTTCCAGACGGTCGACATCGGCTCGTTCATGCAGACGCCGATCTTCATCCTGCTGTTCCTCGCGCCGGTGTACGTCCCGATCGCGCTGCTCAGCGGCTGGCTGAAGGGCGCGGCGTCGATCAACCCCGTGACGCTCATCATCGACGCCGGCCGCGGCTTCATCTCCGGCGAGCCGACGAAGGTGCTCTACGCCTACGCCGCCTCGCTCGCGATCGCAGGCCTCGCGTGGGTGTGGGCGACGCGGCAGCTGCGGCGGGCTGAGCGCGGGTCCTCCTAGCGGCTCGGCGCGGCAGTCAGAAGACCCCTCTGGGGATCAGGCCGTGCTCGCGGGCCTGGCGCTCGAGTTCGTCCCTGAAGTCGGGGTGGGCGATCGAGATCATCGCCGTGGCCCGCTCGGGGATGGACTTGCCCTTGAGGTTGACGATCCCGTACTCGGTGACGACGTACATCATGTCCGCGCGGCACGTGGTGACGACGTTGCCGGGCGTGAGGTCGATGGCGATGCGGCTCGCGCACACACCGCGACGCTCGTGGGTCGAGGACATGCAGATGAACGACTTGCCACCCTCGGAGGCGTAGGCGCCGCGCACGAACTGTGCCTGGCCGCCCGTGCCGCTGATGTGGCGGTGACCGGAGGACTCACTCGCGGCCTGGCCCTGCAGGTCCATCTGCGTCGTGCTGTTGATCGCGACGACGCGATCGTTCTGCATCACGATGTGCGGCGGGTTGGTCAGGTCGACGGCGTGGCAGAGGAAGTCGGGGTTGCGGTCGGCGGTCTCGTACTGGATCGCCGTCCCGGCCCCGAACGTGCACACGACCTTGCCGGGGTGGAGCGTCTTGCGCGCGCCGGTGACGACCCCGGCGCGGTAGAGGTCGACGATCCCGTCGGTGAGCATCTCGGTGTGCACGCCGAGGTCGCGCACGCCACTGTCGCGCAGCAGCGAGCAGACGGCGTTCGGCATCGCCCCGATCCCGATCTGCAGGCAGCTGCCGTCCTCGACCTCGGCGGCGATCAGCTGCGCGACGGCGCGATCGGCGTCGGTGGGAGCCGGGTTCGGGATCTCGGGAAGCGGGCGGTCGTCGCCCGCGATCACGTAGTCGACCTCGCTCTCGTGGACCGCGTTCTCGATGCCGTCCACGCGCGGCAGCGCAGCCGACACCTCGACGATCACGAGCTTCGCGCGCTCGACGATCGCGCGGTGCCAGAGCGCGGCGAGGCTGAAGTTGTAGAAGCCGTGCTCGTCCCTGGGGCAGGTCTTGAGCACGACGACCTCCGGCGGGTCGATGAAGCGCCGGTAGTAGTCCGGGATCTCCCCGAGGTTGCACGGGATGTAGTTGGCCAGGCCGGCGTCGCCCTTGGCGCGGTCGTAGGCGGTGAAGTGCCAGTTGAACCAGTGGAAGTGCTCGCGGGCGGGGTCGGCCTCGAGCACGGCGCGCGGGCGCAGCGTCAGGCACGCACGGATCTTCACGTCCTCGAGCTCATCGGCCCGCTGCGCGAGCGCAGCGTCGAACACATCCGACTGCCCCAGGCCGGTGCCGTACTCGACCCAGTCACCGGAACGCACGAGCGCCGCGGCGTCCGTCGCGGAGATCGCCTTCGCCCGCGCGCGATGCGATCCGGTCTCTCCGAGCGCCCCGCGTGCCGCCGCCATGCCGTGCCCCTATCCGTGTTCGGTTGCGCGAGCGTACGGACGCGCCGCCACCACCGCAACACAGGCTGATGTCTCACCCCGGACGGCGTGAGAGATCACTCGGCGCTCAGCGGCGGGCCGAGCAGCGACATGCCGTGCTTCTCGAAGATCGCTGCAACGACCTCCCTATCGGGTGTGCCGTTGCGTGTCGCCGGCCCCAGCTCCTCGTAGAACCGGTGCCCACCCCCGGGCGTGTACACGACGATGATCTGGCCGGGCTCATCGGTCAGGTTCAGGAACGCGTGTGAGACCTTCGAGGGCAGGTACGCGAAGCCGCCTTCATCGAGCTCGAAGACCTCGTCGCCGATCCTGACCTTGAAGCGCCCCTTGAGGACGTGGATCGTCTCCTCCTGCCTGTGGTGCACGTGGAGCGGCGGTCCGCCCTTCGGCGCGACCTCCACGGTGAAGTAGTCGAAGGCGCCGCCGGTGTCCTCCCCGGTGACCTTGAACACGAGGTCGCGCCCCGGTCCGGATTGCAGTCGCATGCCGTCGCCTGCGGCCAGGACCTTGTGATCAGCGGTTGCGGTCGGCATTGCGCAGTTCCTCTGCGGCGTTCGGGTGCGGGCACCAGAGTATTTGCTACGAGCAAACAATAACCCGGAGTATTTGCCGCTGTCAAGTAGTTCCGCTCCTCGCGCGGCGCGGGGGCGATGCTCAGGCGACGACGACAGGGTCGCCGGCGCGCACCAGCCCGGGGCCCGACGGCCGGGCGTCGATCCCGAACAGCGTGCGGTGCTCGCGCGCCAGCCAGCGCAGGATCTCGGCGTCGCGGCGGGCGGGCGCGAATCAGGCCGGAACACCGCCGACCCTCAGATCACGACCGCGCCCGCGCCGAACTCCACGCAGAACTTCGGGCCACGTGTACCAGCGACCAACGACGAGGGGCCCGGCATCAAGCCGGGCCCCTCGAGGCGAAACCCGCTGCGGCCCCCGGAGGGACGTCAAGAGGGGTTTCGCACAACCCGACCCGGCGGAGCCGGGATCGAGTTGGCGACGTCACCTACATCATGCCGCCCATGCCGCCCATGTCGGGCATCCCGCCGCCGGCACCGTCGTTCTTGTCGGCCACCTCGGCGATGATCGCCTCGGTGGTGAGGATGTTCTTCGCGATCGAGGCGGCGTTCTGCAGCGCCGAGCGCGTGACCATGGCCGGGTCGATGACGCCGGCCTCGACGAGGTCGACGATCTCGTTCGTCGCGGCGTTCAGGCCGAAGCCCTTCTTGGCCTTCAGCACGTCGGCGATGACGACCGAGCCCTCGAGGCCCGAGTTCTCCGCGATCTGGCGGAGGGGCTCCTCGACGGCGCGGAGCACGATGCGTGCGCCCGTCTTCTCGTCGTCGTCCGTGAGGTCGTCGACCTTGACCTCCTTGGAGGCCTGCAGCAGCGCGACGCCGCCACCGGGGACGATGCCCTCCTCGAGCGCCGCGCGGGTCGCCTGGAGGGCGTCCTCGACACGGTGCTTCTTCTCCTTCATCTCCGTCTCGGTGGCCGCGCCGACCTTGACGACGGCGACGCCGCCGGACAGCTTGGCGAGGCGCTCCTGGAGCTTCTCCCGATCGAAGTCCGAGTCGGTGTTCTCGACCTCGTTCTTGATCTGGTTGATGCGGCCCTTGATCGCGGCGCCGTCACCGGCACCGTCGACGATCGTCGTCGTGTCCTTCGTGACCACGACGCGGCGGGCGCGACCCAGCTGCGAGATCTGCGTGTTCTCGAGCTTCAGGCCCATCTCCTCGGTGATGACCTCGCCGCCCGTGAGGATCGCGATGTCCTCGAGCATGCGCTTGCGGCGATCGCCGAAGCCCGGGGCCTTCACCGCGACGCCCGTGAAGGTGCCGCGGAGCTTGTTGACGACGAGCGTCGCGAGGCTCTCGCCCTCGACGTCCTCGGCGATGATGAGGATCGGCTTGCCCGACTGGATGACGGCCTCGAGGACCGGCAGCACGTCGCGGACGGAGCCGATCTTCTGGTTGGCGATGAGGACGTAGGGATCCTCGAGCACGGCCTCCATGCGGTCCTGGTCGGTGACCATGTAGGGCGAGATGTAGCCCTTGTCGAACTGCATGCCCTCGGTGAACTCGAGGTCCATGCCGAACGTCTGGCCCTCCTCGACGTTCACGACGCCGTCCTTGCCGACCTTCTCGATCGCGTCGGCGATGACGTCGCCGATCTCCTCGTCGCCGGCCGAGATCGTCGCGACGCGCGCGATCTGGTCCTTGCCGGTGACGTCCTTGGCCTGCTTCTCGATGCCCGCGACGATCTGGTTCACGGCCTTCTCGATCCCGCGCTTGAGCGCGAGCGGCTGAGCACCGGCGGTGACGTTCTTCAGACCCTGGCGGACGATCGCCTGCGCGAGCACCGTGGCCGTCGTCGTGCCGTCGCCGGCAACGTCGTTGGTCGCCGTGGCGACCTCGCGCACGAGCTGCGCGCCCTGGTTCTCGAACGGGTCCTCGACCTCGATCTCACGAGCGATGGTCACGCCGTCGTTGGTGATCGTGGGGGCGCCGAACTTCTTGTCGATGACGACGTAGCGGCCCTTGGGGCCGAGCGTCACCTTCACGGCGTTGGCGACGGCGTCCACGCCGGCCTCGAGGGCCTTGCGTGCCGCTGAGTCGAACTTCAGTTCCTTGTGAGCCATTGGTTCTCAGGTTCTCCTTCGGGGCCTAGGACTCGACGACCGCGAGAACGTCGCTCTCGCGCAGGACCAGCAGGTCCTCGCCGTCGACCTTGATCTCGGTTCCGCCGTACTTGCTGTACAGGACGGTGTCGCCCTTCTTGACGTCGAGCGGAATGCGCTTCTCGCCGTCCTCGTCCCAGCGACCGTCGCCGGCGGCGACGACTTCGCCCTTCTGCGGCTTTTCCTTCGCGGTGTCGGGGAGGACGAGACCGCTGGCGGTCTTCTCCTCCTCGTCGATCGCCCGCACGATCAGTCGATCGCCCAGGGGCTTGAGCTTCATTGGTGATGACCTCCGAGTGGCCGGGGGTAGTGGTGTGTTCGGATGGTGCGCGACCTTCGATTGGCACTCGACAGGGGTGAGTGCCAGCGCGTGGTCTGATCATAGCGTTCGGCCGCCCGAGAGCAAGGCTTGTTGGCACTCTCGTGCCAGGAGTGCCACGGATCGCCCGGTTCTCGGTCATTCGGCCAGCCGGCGCCCGGCATGCGCGTGCGATCGCGCCCGCCGGCCGATTCCCGGGGCATGTCCTCCCGCTCATCCGCCCCGACCGGACTGCTCGTCGCTGCGGCAGGCGCCGCCGGCGTACTCGCGTCGCTGTGGCTTCCCTGGTACCTCATCCGGCTCCCGCAGTCCTTCCGCGACGCGCTCAGCTCGCTCGGCGGCCAGGCGCAGCCCGGCGTGGCGCCGACCTCACCGGGCGCCGCGCTCGGCAACGCCCTCGGCGGCGTGATGAAGGGCCTCGCAGCCGCGCTCCCGACCGAGATCACCGGCAACGGCTGGCAGGTCATGCACGGCGGCGACGTCGCCCTCGCGATCATCGCCGGCGCCGCACTGCTCGTCGCGCTCGCCGTCGGCGGCGGGCTCAGCGGCGTGAACATCGAGCTCGGCGCCGCCGGCCGCTTCGTCGCCGCGCTCGGCGCCGCGGCCGTCGCGATCGCGAGCTACCACGTCATCTCGCGCCCGGGCATGGGCGCCGGCGCGCTCTCGGCCGACGTCAGCGTGAAGTACGGCATCTGGGTCGCCGTGCTCGGCGGCGTCGCGATGATCGCCGGCGGCCTGATGGTCGGCCGCGCGACGACGTCCTCGCCCGCAGCGGCGTTCGCCCCGCCCGTCGCCCCGATGGGCGCCGGCGGCCCGGCCCCCACGCCGTGGGACAGCGCCGCGTCGGCGCCGCCGCCGGGGACGTTCTAGTTCTGAGCGCCGCCGATGCCCAACCGGGCATCGGTGTAGCTCTGCGGGTTCTCGACGATCTGCGAGAACCGCACCACGGTGACGATGTCGTCCATCGTGACCGGCCGGCCATAGATCTGCTCGAGGAAGTGGATCAACTCGTCGTGCCGGCGGAACTCGGGGTTGTCGTGTTCGATGTCGCGCGGTGAGAGGTCGCGCACGCGCTTGACCTCGACCATGTCGATCACCGCCTCGAAGATCTTCTCGCGGGGCGAGTACTGGTAGCCGATCGTGACGAGGACCGCCTGGTTCTTGCGGTACTTGTGCGACTTGTCACCCACGCGGATCGTGGCCGTCTTGCGGCCTCGACGCAGCTGGTCGGCGAAGATCGTGGAGTAGAAGTTCAGCACCTGCACAGGCGCTGGCAACCCTACTCGACGTCGCCCGCCCGCGACAGGGCCAACGTGGCCATCTCGCGGTCACCGGGGTGGGTCAGGGCCTTCGCGGCCTGTGCGAGCGGCATCCAGCGGGCCTCCTCGACCTCGTGGTCGTGGTCGGCCGGGTCGCCGGCGCGGTAGGCGAGCAGGAAGAAGCGGACGACCTTCGCGACCCGGATCCCGTCGCGCTGGTACCAGTAGCGCACGTCCCCGAGCGGGCCGACGACGTCGCAGTCGACGCCCGCCTCCTCGCGCACCTCCCGCAGCGCCGCCTCCTCGATGCTCTCGCCGGGCTCGGGATGGCCCTTGGGCAGGGCGAGGACGCGCGCACCGTTGGCGGCCCGGCGCGTGGGAACGATCACGACGCATGCGCCGTCCCGCACGACGACGCCGCCCGCGGACAGCTCGCGCTCGACACGCGGGCGCTTGGAGCGCGGCCTTCTCGACGCGGCGGCCTTCTTCGCGCCGGGCACTAGTACACGTACCCCGACAGGGCCGCCGGCTCGTGGACGATGATGCGCCCGCGGCCCTGCGTGATGACGCCCGCGCGCTCGAGGGTCGCCATGAAGCGGCTCGCGGATTCGCGCGAGGAGCCGGCCAGCTGCGCGACGTCGGCCTGCGTGATGCGGACCTGCACCTCTCCGCCGCCGGCGCCCTCGGCCTGTGCCTGGGCGACGAGATCGGTGAGCACGATCGCCACCCGGCTCTGCACCGTCTGGAAGGACTGGCGCGTCAGCCGCTCGTTGGCGACGCGCAGCCGGCGCCCGAGCGAGATCACGAGCTTCGAGGCGATGTCGGGATGCTCGCGCATCAGGCGCCGCATGTCGCCGCCGAGAATCGCGATCACGACCACGTCGTCGAGCGTCTCGACGGTCGCCGAGCGCCGCTCGTCGTCGAACATCGCCAGTTCGCCGAAGATGTCCCCGGGCCCGAAGTGCGCCAGCGTGATCGTGCGCCCGTCGGGATGCTCGCGCACGGCGCGCGCGTGGCCGCTGCGCACGACGTAGCACGTGTCGCTCGTGTCGCCCTCGCGGAAGATGACCTCGCCGGGGCCGAATCGGCGCGGGACGGCGACGTGCTCGACGCGCAGCAGGTCCTCGTCGCCGAGCGTCTCGAACACCGGGACGCGCGTCAGCAACTCGTGGGTGTCGTCCGTTCCGGTCGCCATCGCCTCCGACCAATCTAACCGGCGCCCTCACCGGCGCGAGCCTTCCGGCGCACGGCGCATACTGGTCCGATGGCATGGATCGCCCGTCACATCGCGCTGATCGCCGCGCTCGTCCCGGGCGCTTTCGGCGGCCTCGCGCCCCCAGCGTCGGCGGCGGGCGCGAGCCCGTGGGCGAGCGTCAACGTCTGCGACCCGCCGACCGCGCCCGGGGCGGTCGGCGTGCGCGTCGGGATGCCGGCGGGGCCCGGAACCCAGTGGATCCGGGTGCGCATCGAGTACTACGCCGCCGCCGGGGGGCGCTACGTGCCCGCGGCCGCCGGCGGCGACGGCGGCTGGACGCGGCTGGGGACGGGCGCGATGGGCGTGCGCGGCGGCACGACCTTCCACTTCGACGTGCCGGCCGCCGGGCACCAGCTGATCCTGCGGGGCACCGTCACCCTCGAGTGGCGCCGCGGCGGCCGGACGACCCGGCGCGCGCGCATCCACACGCACGCCGGTCACGCCGCCGACGCGGGCGGTACATCGCTGGCGCAGTGCGTGGTCCGGCGCTAGTGGGCCGCGTGTACGGGCCTCACGCAGTGCTGGAACCGGCCCCGCCGCCGGGCGCGTCGAACAGCCGCGGGTCGTTCGTGATGATCCCGGTGACGCCGAGGCGCTCGAGGTCGGCGATCCGCTGCGGGTCGTCGACGGTCCAGACGTAGAGCTCGCCGCCGGCGCACTCGACCGCCTCGTGCAGGCGAGGCGTCACGAACGCCCAGTGCGACATGAGCGCGTCGATGCGGCCCTCACGCAGCGCACGCGCGGCCATCGCCGGCAGCCGCCGGCGGTACCAGAGCACCATCGCGTAGGCCGGGTAGCGGTAGACCGGGTGCTTCGTGTAGTCCTGGCGCACGCGCGGGAAGGACCAGCCGATCCGCGCGTCGGGCGCGATCGCGCGCAGCACGCGCAGGCTGTCGGGCTCCATGGTCGAGATCAGCGCGCGTTCCAGGAGGCCGTGGGCGCGCAGCGCGTCGACGACGCGCTCCTCGTAGCCCGGGAGCTTCATGTCGACGTCCAGCTCGATCCCCGCGTAGGCCTCGTGCGCGAAGTGCGCGAGGCCCTCGTCGAGCGTCAGTGGCGTGCGGCGGCTCGCGTCCTCGTAGTCGTGGGCCAGCAGCAGACCGCCCGTGCCGTCGAGGCGCTCGGGGAGGATGTCGAACTCGATCATGTCGACGCCGTGGCCGAGCGCCGCCGCGAAGCTCTCGAGCGTGTTGCCCGGCGCGATGTGGTCGGCGCCCTTGTGCCCGACGCGCTTCGAGCGCCGGGGGGCGGTCAGGTCTGGCATCGCGGGCACCAGAACGTCCGGCGGTTGTCGTCCCCCTGGCCGCGCACGCGGATGACTTCGCCACAGCGCTCGCAGGGCCTGCCCGAGCGACCGTAGACGTGGTCCTGGCGGGCGCTCATCCCGAGCTCTGCGGTGCGCTGCATCCGCGGTCGCACGCCGCGCAGGACGGCGAGCACCTCGTCGTCGCCGACCGTGCCGGTGGCACGCCACGGGTCGATGCGCGCCTCCCAGCAGGCCTCGGACTTCCAGATGTTCCCGATGCCGGCGACGGTTCGCTGATCGAGCAGCGCGTCGCCGATGGCGCGCGTGGGGTCGTCCTCGCGCAGACGGCGCAGGATGTCGGCCTCGTCGAGCTCGGGCGCGAGGATGTCGGGCCCCAGGCCGGCGATCCGCTGGTCCCCGCTCGCACGGGCGTCGGTCAGCAGCTCGAGGACGGGCCCGTCGAACTCGACGATCTCGTGCTCGCCGGCGCGCAGCACGAGCCAGGCCCGGTGCGCCGCGCGCCGCCGGCGCTGCCCGGGGGCGTAGGTGCCCCAGGATCCCGTCATGCGCAGGTGCGAATGCAAGGTGAGCCCGCCCTCGAAGCGCAGGAAGAGGTGCTTGCCATGGGCGTCGACGGACCTGACGGCGCGCCCGGCGAGGCGCTCGGGCCAGCCGCTCGCGGCAACGCGCGGATGCGGGGTGCGGATCTCGTCCGGGACGCGGCCCAGGAGGAGCGGGCGGATGCGGTTCGCCGCGTGGTGGATGGTGTCGCCTTCGGGCACGGCGCTCCCGAGGGTACGCTCGGGGCGTGCACCGCGACCTCGCGCGCATCGTCGGAGAGGACTGGGTCCGCCCGGGCGACGACCCCGTCCACACGACCGACCAGACCGCGTTCAGCGCCGTCCGCGGCATCGCCGAGGCCGTCGTGCTGCCGGCCGACGTCGACGAGGTCGCCGCGGTCGTGGCCTGGTGCACGGAGCACGAGGTGGCGATCGTGCCGCGCGGCGGGGGCACGGGCTGGGCCGGAGGCGCCGTCCCCCGCGGCTCCGGCATCGTGCTCGGCCTCGAGCGCCTCACCCGGATCCGCGCGCTCGATCCGCTCCAGTGGCGCATGGAGGTCGAGGCGGGCGTGACGACTGCGACGGTGCAGCGGCTCGCGCGGGAGAACGGCCTGTGCTTCCCGCCGGATCCCGGCGCGGCCGAGTCCTCGCAGATCGGGGGCAACATCGCCACGAACGCGGGCGGGCCGCACTGCTTCAAGTACGGCGTCACGGGCGCGTGGGTGACCGGCATCGAGGCCGTGCTCGCCGGTGGAGCGATCGCTCGCTTCGGGGGCCCGGTGCGCAAGGACGTCGCGGGCTACGACGTGCGCAGCCTGCTCGTCGGCTCGGAGGGCACGCTCGGCGTGATCACCGCGGCGTGGCTGCGCCTGATACCCACCCCGGCGGCCGCGCTGCCCGTCGCGGCCTTCTACGCGAGCACGGCCGCGGGGGCCGAGGCGGTCGCGCGGCTGATGGCCGCGGGCCCGATCCCGGCGGCGATCGAGTACCTCGACGCCGGGGCGCTGCGGATCGCCGGGGGCGGCTTCCCGGGCGGGATGCCGGAGGGTGCGCAGATGCTCGTGCTCGCCGAGGCGGACACCAGCGTCGAGGATCGCGACGCGCTCGCCGAGGCGCTTGCCGACGACGCGCTCGGCGGGCCGATCGTCCCGGCCGACCCGGCGGCGCTCTGGCGCTGGCGCGACGGCGTCGGGCTCGCGGTCACGACGGAGCTCGGCGGCAAGCTCTCCGAGGACATCGCCGTGCCCGTCGACCGGCTCGGCGAGGCGATCGAGGAGACGCTCCGGATCGGGGAGCGCCACGGGATCGAGGCCTGCTCCTGGGGCCACGCTGGGGACGGCAACCTGCACTCGACCTTCCTGCTCGACCCGCGGGACCAGCTGGCCGTGCGCCGCGCGCAGGCTGCGGCGGCCGATCTGCTCGCGATGGCGATCCGCCTCGACGGCACGATCTCCGGCGAGCATGGAATCGGCGTGCTGAAGAACGGCTGGCTCCAGCATCAGTGGACGGCGCCCGCGGTCGCCGTCCACCGGGCGATCAAGGACGCCCTGGACCCCGACGGGATCTTCAACCCGGGCAAGAAGCAGCCGTAGCTACGCGATCGCGCGGGTGCGGAGGGCGGGCTGCTCGGCGTGGTCCGCGGGCGGCCCGGAGCCCTGGACCCAGGCGAACAGCGCCAGCCCTGCGGGGCTGTCGATGTGCATGTCCGCGGAACGCTATGCCGGGGCCGGACGTTGTGCGCGATCAGGCGCGGCCTGCGACGCTCAGGGGGATGCGCCGCCGCCGTACGCAGCTCCTCCTCGTCGCCACGGCGCTCGTGGCGGCCGGCGTCTGGCTCGCCGTCGGCGAGGGCGGTGGGGGGCACCGCCGCTCGCTCACGTTCGGCATCTCCGGCGAGGACCCGCGGATGTTCGCCGACCCGCGCTTCGCGGCGCTCGGGCTGCGCGACGCGCGCGTCCAGGCTTCCTGGGATCTGGCCGTCCACACGGGGCCCGCCTATCCGGGCCTCGCGGCCGAGCGCGTGCGCCTCGCGCAGTGGCTCGTCGCCGCACGGGCGGCGGGGATCCGGCGCGTGCTGCTCGCCGTCAAGCCCTCGCGCGACCTGCCGGCGGCGCAGCCCGAGGCGGCCTACGCGAGCGCGCTCGCCGGGCTGCTCGCCTGGATCGACGCCCGCGGTGGCGGCGATCTCGTGACGGCGATCTCGCCCTGGAACGAGCCGGACATCGCGCCGTCGACGCGCGCCGACCCGGTCGCGGCGGGCCGGATGTACGCGGCCGTGCGCGCTCTGTGCGCGCTCCGCGGGTGCCGCGCGGTCGCCGGCGACTTCGCCGACCGCGGCATGACGCCGGCCTACCTCGCCGGCTACCTGCGCGGCGCGGGCTCGCCGGCGCCGCGACTCTGGGGCTGGCACGCCTACGAGGACGGCTGGGACCGGGCACGCGATCCGACGCTCCCGCGCCTGCGCGCCTTCCTCGCATGGCTGCCCGGCACGGACGAGGTCTGGCTCACCGAGCAGGGCGGGATCGTGCGGCGCGTGCAGCCCGGCGACGACGGGCGCTCCACCCAGAGTCCCGCCGCCGCGAACGCCGACCTCGCCTTCCTGCTCGCCCGCGCGCCGCGCCTGGACCCACGGATCACGCGCTTCGACGTCTACCAGTTCCGCGGCGAGCCGCCGCCGCGCTGGGACTCCGGCCTGATCGCGCCGGACGGGAGCACGCGCGCGGCGTACGCGACGTTCCGGCGCGCGGTCGCCGGGGGGTGAGTCCGCGCCGCCGAGCACCTCGGTGTCGCAGCCGCGTCCTGCGCGAGGTGGAGGCCGGCGAGGTCGTGAGATCACCGACCGCGGGAGGCCGGTCGCGCATCTGACGCCGGTGCCGCACATGGGCCCGCTGGCGCGCCTGCGGGCTGCCGGGCGCATGGCCGACGCCGCGACGGCGCTCGGCATGCGCGTGCGCACCCCCGGCCTCAGGCGCTGAGCGTCAGCCGGCGCGGACCCTGGCGGAAGCCGAGCTCGACGAGCAGCGGTTCCCAGGCGGAGCCGACGACGGCCTCGCCGTCCACGCGCTCGAGCCCGAGCTTGAGCTTCGCCCGCCCGGCCTCGACGAACGCCGTCAGCGCCTCGAGCGCCGGGCGCAGCCGCGGGTCGTCGGCGCCGACGAGCGTGGCGATTCCGCGGCCGCCGCGCTCGACGTAGACGATCGGCTCGGCGCCGACGAGCACGACGTAGGCGCCGGCGACGCGCTGCGGGCGCCGGGCTGCGGCGCCCGCGTCCTGGTCGGGGCGCTCGGGCCACTTGAGGACCGCGCCGTAGGGCTGCGCCGGGTCGGTCGCGGCGAGCACCGTCGCCTCGTGCTCAGACCCCTCGCGCTGCGCGCGCAGGCGCTCCACCGCCCCGGGCAGCGCGAACTGCGCGCCGCCCAGACCCTCGACGAAGTACCCGCGGCGGCAGACGCCGAGCGTCTCGAGGTCGCTGAGCGCGCCGTAGAGGGCGGCGAAGCCGCCGCTCACGCCCTCGGCGAGCACCTGCTCGCGCGTGAGGATGCCATAGCGCTCGAGCAGCAGCTCGGCCAGGACGCGCTGCTGCTGGCCGGCCGCGGGCGCCGGCTCCAGCAGCGCCCCGGTCAGCGACCAGCGGCCGGCGACCGTCGGCTGGGCCCCGCGACGCTGCGCGCCGAAACGTCGCGCCGCACCGGGCCTGCGCGCGTCGCGGGCGTCGGCGCGCCGTGCGCGGGCGAGCGTCAGGCGTGGCGCGCGCAGCGGCGCGAAGGCGTCGTTCGTCGCCTCGCCCGCCCAGACGAGGTCCCAGAGGCCGTCCTGGAGCTCCTCGGGCGCGAGCGGCAGCTCGCCGAGCAGGTCGGTGAAGAAGCACGGCGCCGCGCGCAGGCGCTCGCGGATCGCCTCGTGCACCGGCCCTGAAGGCAGGTCGGGCGCCGAGCCGCGAACGCCGGGCCGCCCGATCAGGGCGACGTCGTCACGGAAGTAGAGGGCGACCCGGCCGCTGTTGCGCCCGAGCGCGCCCGCACCGAGCCACACGACCTCGCCGGAGGCGCAGAGCTGGTCCATCCAGCTCGGCGAGTAGGCGCCGACGCGCCGCGGCAGCACGTCGCGCTCCCAGACCTCGGCCGGCAGCGCGAGCCCCTGGAGCGGGACCAGCGCCTCGCGCAGGCGGTCGATGCCGGCTCCCGCCGCCGGGTGGCGGTCGACCCCCTGCCAGCCCGGCAGGAACGCGGCCAGGGCGCTGCGGTCGGCGGCCTCGATCTCCTGGCGCAGGACGGCCAGCGAGGCGCGGCGCAGTCGCCGCAGCACATGGACGTCGCACCACTCGCGCTCTGACCCGCCGGGACGCAGCTCGCCGCGGACGACCGCGCCGTCGCGCTCCAGCGCCGCCAGCGCGCTCGACGGGTCGACGCCGTAGCGCTCGCGCGCCTGGGCGGTCGTGAACGGGCCGCGGGTCCGCGCGTAGCGGGCGAGGATGCGCTCGAGCGGGCGCTCGGCCTCTTCCAGGAACTCCTGCGGCAGCCCTCCTGGCGGCACCGCGCCGACCGCGTCGCGGTAGAGGCCGGCGTCGTCGGCGGCGACCCAGCGCTCCTCGGCGCCGATGCGCAGCACGATCGCGCGGCGCTCACGCTGGAGCGCCGTGAGCATCGCCGCCGCCTCCAGGCCGGGCAGCACGCGCTCCTGGGCCTCCTGCGCCGTCAGGTCGCCGAGGCGGCGCAGCACGTCGCCCAGGGCATCGGCGGATCCGGCGCGCGTGCGATCCGAGCGGTGCTGCAGGTCGGCCTCGACCTCGGCGAGCGCGTCCGCGTCGATCAGGTCGCGCAGCTCGTCCTGGCCGAGCAGCTCGCGCAGCAGGTCGCGGTCGAGCGAGAGGGCGGCCGCGCGACGCTCGGCGTTCGGCGTGTCGCCCTCGTACATGTACGTCGCGATGTAGTCGAACAGCAGCGCGCTGGCGAACGGCGAGGGCGAGGCCGTCTCGACCTCGACGAGCGAGAGGTCGCGGCGGTGGAGCTTCGTCAGCAGCTCCTGCAGGCCGGGCACGTCGAGCACGTCGCGCAGGCACTCGCGGTAGGTCTCCAGGATGATCGGGAAGTCCGCGTAGCGCTTGGCGACCTCGAGCAGCGACTGCGCCTTCAGGCGCTGCTGCCAGAGCGGCGTGCGCCGGCCGGGGTAGGCGCGCGGAATCAGCAGCGCGCGCGCCGCGTTCTCGCGAAAGCGCGCGCCGAACAGCGCGCTGGCGCCGAGCTCGGCGACGATCTGGTCCTCGATCGTCTCGGCATCCAGGAGCACCAGATCGGCTCCGGGCGGCTCATCCGCGTCGGGCAGGTGGACGATGATCCCCTCGTCCGACCAGATCGCGTCGGACTCCAGTCCGAACTCGTCGCGCAGCCGCGCGCTCAGCGCCAGGCCCCAGGCGGCGTGGACCCGGCCGCCGTAGGGGGAGAGCACGCAGAGGCGCCAGTCGCCGATCTCGTCGCGGAAGCGCTCGACGACGATCGTGCGGTCGCTCGGGATGACGCGCGTGGCGTCCTGCTGCTCGCGCAGGAACTCGAGCAGGTTCTTCGCCGCCAGCGGGTCGAGGTCGTGCGTGCGCTCGAGCTCGCCGGCCGGCAGCTCGAGCGCGGTGCGGGCGAACGCGCCGATCTGTTCGCCGAGCTCCTTGGGGCGCCCCACGCCGTCGCCGCGCCAGAACGGGACCGCGCCGGGGACGCCCGGCGCCGGGCTGACGATGACGCGGTCGCGCCCGATCTCCTCGATCCGCCAGGAGGACGCGCCGAGCAGGAACGTCTGGCCGGGCCGGGCCTCGTAGACCATCTCCTCGTCGAGCTCGCCGACCCGCCGGCCGTCCGGCAGCACGACGGCGTAGAGCCCGCGGTCGGGGATCGTCCCGGCGTTCGTGATCGCCAGGCGCCCGGCGCCCTTGCGCGCGCGGATCGTCCCGCCGACGCGATCCCAGACGATCCGGGCGCGCAGCTCGCCGAACTCCTCGGACGGATAGCGCCCGTCGAGCATGTCGAGGACGTTCTCCAGCAGCTCGCGCCCGAGCTCGGCGTAGGAGTGCGTGCGCGTGACGAGCGCGAACAGCTCGTCGACCGACACCGTCTCGTCCTCGCCGGCGGCGGCGGCGATCGCGACGATCTGCTGGGCGAGGACGTCGAGCGCGTTGCGCGGGATCACCGTCGGCTCGATCGCGCCTTCGCGCATGAGCTTCGCGACGACCGCGCACTCCAGCAGGTCGGCGCGGAACTTCGGGAAGATGCGGCCCTTGCTCGTGTCGCCGACGCCGTGCCCGGCGCGGCCGATCCGCTGCAGGCCGCGGGCGACGGACTTCGGCGACTCGACCTGCAGCACGAGGTCGACGGCGCCCATGTCGATGCCGAGCTCCAGGCTGCTCGTCGCGACCAGGCAGGGCAGCTCGCCGCGCTTGAGCAGCTCTTCGATGACGGTGCGCTCCTCGCGCGCGAGCGAGCCGTGGTGGGCGCGCGCGATCTCCACGGGCGGCTCGTCGTCCGGGAGGCCGGCGTTCGCCAGCTCGTTGAGGCGCAGCGCGAGCCGCTCGGCGCCGCGGCGCGCGTTGACGAAGACGATCGTCGAGGTGTGCTCGCGGACGAGGCGCAGGATCTCGGGGTAGATCGCGGGCCAGATCGAGCGGCGCGTGGACTCGCCGCCGACGAGGTGCTCGAGGTCGGGGACGGTCTCGCCGGGCGCGGTTTGCCCGGGCTCCACCATCGACTCGACCGGCACATGGATCTTCAGGTCGAGCGGCTTGCGCACGCCCGTGTCGACGATCCGGCACGTGCGCCGCGGGCCGACCAGGAAGCGCCCGATCTCCTCGAGCGGGTTCTGCGTGGCGGACAGGCCGATGCGCTGCGGATCCGCGCCGCCCTCCTGGTTGGCGGCCAGGCGCTCCAGCGTCAGCGCCAGGTGCGAGCCGCGCTTGGTCGCCGCGACGGCGTGGATCTCGTCGACGATCACCGCCTCGACGCCGGTCAGGATCTCGCGCGCGCCGCTCGTGAGCATGAGGTACAGCGACTCGGGCGTCGTGATCAGGATGTCCGGCGGGTGGCGGCGCATCGCGGCGCGCTCGCGCTGGGGCGTGTCGCCCGTGCGCACGCCGACGCTGACGTCCGCCCCGACGCCGCGGATCGGCGTGACGAGGTTGCGCTCGACGTCGTAGGCGAGCGCCTTCAGCGGCGAGACGTAGACGATCCGCGTGCGCCGCTCCCCCTCGGCGAGCGGCTCGGCGACGAGTCGGTCGATGCCCCACAGGAATGCCGCGAGCGTCTTGCCCGAGCCGGTCGGGGCGCTGATCAGGACGTGCTCGCCGCCGGCGATCGCGGGCCACGCCTGCTGCTGGGCGGGCGTGGGCTCGGCGAACGCCCGCGTGAACCAGTCGCGGACCGTCGGGGTGAAGGCGGACAGCGGCATGCCGTCCGTCGAGCGTACCTGCCCGCGCTCACGGGCCCGCGAGGCCGACGAGCTCTCGTGCGCGCAGGAGGACGGCATCGAGCATCGCCGGCGTCAGCCGCCCGGTGAAGGTGTTCTGCTGGCTGGGGTGGTAGCAGCCGAGCAGTGCCGGGCCGTCGTCCGGGGCGGCGATCACGCCGTGCCCGAACGCCGGGCGCGGGCGCAGCGGCTTGAGCCCGGCGGCGACGCGCATGCGCAGCGCCGCGTCCCACGCGAACGCACCGAGGCAGAGGATCACGCCTGCCCGCGGGAGCAGCGCAAGCTCGGCGACGCTCCAGGACAGACAGGCGTCGCGTTCGACCGGCGTCGGCCGGTTGGCCGGCGGCGCGCACCGCACGGCCGCCGTCACCCAGGCGTCGCGCAGCTCCAGCCCGTCATCGCGCGCGATCGACGCGGGACGGCTCGCGAAGCCGGTGCGCCACAGTGCGGCGAAGAGGAAATCGCCGGAGCGGTCGCCGGTGAAGACGCGCCCGGTCCGGTTGGCGCCATGGGCGGCGGGCGCCAGCCCGAGCAGCACGACGGCCGCGCCCGGGTCGCCGAAGCCGGGGATCGGCCGGCCCCAGTACGTCTGATCCGCGAACGCCGCGCGTCGCTCGCGCGCGACCTGCTCGCGCCAGGCGACGAGCCGCGGGCAGCGCGTGCATGCCACGAGCTCCGCCTCCAGGGCCGCGAGCTCAGCCGGTGGAGGGGCGGGCGTCACCGGCGGAACGCTACGCTCCGCGGCCCATGCGCCCGCGCTTCGCCCTCGTTCCCGCCGCCGCCCTCGCCCTCGCCGTGTCCGGCTGCGGCGGTGCGACGAAGAACGACAACACCACCGCCAAGTTCACGGGCCAGCAGAAGGCGATCGCGCAGGCGGTGGAGGATCTCCAGACGGCGACCGAGAAGTCGGACGAGACGAAGATCTGCGGCGGCCTGATCACGACGGAGCTCCAGCAGCAGATCGCGGCGAAGGCCGGCGCCAAGGGATGCGCCGCGGCGGTCAACAGCGCGATCAAGAACAGCGATCAGGCCGATCTCACGGTCAAGTCGGTGACGATCGATCCGAGCGACGCCGCGAAGGCCACGGCGGTCGTCAGGGAGAAGACGGACAAGAACAAGAGCCGCCTGGTCACCCTGCAGTTCGCCAAGCAGGGCACCTCCTGGCGGATCTCCAGCCTCGGCTGAGCGGCTACCCGAGCGAGCTGCCGTACTGGCGCTCGTAGTACTCGCGGTAGGCGCCGGAGCGGATCGGCTCCCACCAGCCGGGGTTGTCGCGATACCAGGCGACGGTGCGCTCGAGGCCCTCCTCGAAGCGGACCTGCGCCTCCCAGCCGAGCGCGCGGACCTTCTCCGATCCCAGCGAGTAGCGCCGGTCGTGGCCCGGGCGGTCCTCGACGTACGTCAGCAGGGACTCGTCGGCGCCGGTCAGCGCGATGATGCGGCGCACCACCTCGATGTTCGGGCACTCGTCGGGGCCGCCGACGTTGTAGACCTCGCCGGCGGCGCCGTGGGCGAGCACGTGCCCGATCCCGGCGCAGAAGTCGGTCACGTAGAGCCAGTTGCGCACCTGCATCCCGTCGCCGTAGACCGGCAGCGGATCGCCGTGCAGCGCGTTCAGCACCATCAGCGGGATCAGCTTCTCGGGGTACTGGTAGGGCCCGTAGTTGTTCGAGCCGCGGCAGATCACCGTCTCCATGCCGAATGTGCGCGTGTAGGACTGGACGAGCAGGTCGGCCCCGGTCTTCGTGGCGCTGTACGGGGACGATGGCTCGAGCGGGCTCTCCTCGGTGAACGAGCCCTCGGCGATCGAGCCGTAGACCTCGTCGGTGGAGACCTGCAGGTAGCGCAGCCCGCGCTCACGGGCGGCCTCCAGCAGCACGAACGTGCCGAGGGCGTGCGTCCTGACGAACGCGTCGGGTTCGGCGATCGAGCGGTCGACGTGCGTCTCGGCGGCGAAGTTCACGACCGCGTCGACGCCCTCCATCGCCTGCGCGACCGCTGCGGCGTCCTCGATCCCGCCGTGGACGAACGTGTGCGGGACGCCTGAGAGGTTCTCGCGCCGCCCGGCGTAGGTCAGCTTGTCGAGCACGACGACCTCGTCGCCGTGCTCGCCCGCACGCAGGCGGACGAAGTTCGAGCCGATGAACCCGGCACCCCCGCAGACGAGCAGCTTCATCGCGGGCCTCCCGCGGTCGTGGTGGTGGATCCCGCGCGGTCCGCGAGGAAGCCGGCAAGGCCCTCACGCCAGTGGGGCAGGTGCACGGCGTCCTCGCCGCGCTCGCTCTGAAGGACGCTGAACGCCGGGCGCGGCGCGGGGCGCGGGAACTCCGCGGTCGTCGTCGGCTCGACGCGGCAGGTCGACCCCGTGGCGGCGAGCGCCTCGCGGGCCAGGTCGAACCAGGAGCAGTGCCCGGCGCCCGCGACGTGGAACACGCCGCTCACCGTGCCGGTCGCCAGCTGGACGAGCGCCGGCGCGAGATGGCCCGTCCACGTCGGGCAGCCGACCTGGTCGTCGACGACGCGGACCTCGTCACGCTCGGCGCCGAGCGCGAGCATCGTGTCGACGAAGTTCTTGCCGCCGGCCCCGTAGAGCCAGGCGGTGCGCGCGATCACGTGGTCGGGCGCAGCCGCCGCGACGGCCTGCTCGCCGGCGAGCTTCGTGCGTCCGTAGGCGCCCTGCGGCCCGGTGGGGTCGGATTCGACGTAGGGCTCGTGCGCGTCGCCGGGGAACACGTAGTCGGTCGAGACCTGGACGATGCGCGCACCCACCGCGCGGGCCGCGGCCGCGAGGTTTCCGGCCCCGTCGCCGTTGACGCGCAGCGCGCGGTCCTCGTGCTCCTCGGCGCCGTCGACGTCCGTCCAGGCGGCACAGTTGATGACGGCGCCGGGCGCATCGGCGGCGACGATCGCCGCCGTCGCGGAGGCGTCGGTGATGTCGATCGAGTCGATGTCGCGCCCGACCACCTCGTGGCCGGCGGCGCGGGCGGTCGGCACGAGCGTGTGCCCGAGCATCCCGGCGGCGCCGATGACGAGCAGCCTCACGCGATCCCGATCTCGGACTGGTCGCCGACGAGGAAGCGGTAGGCCTTGGGCTGGCCGAGCGAGCGCGCGATCGCGACGTTCTTGCCCAGCAGCGAGCTCTCCATGCGCGCGCCGAGGTCGCGGACGGAGCTGCCCTCGAGCAGGATCGAGTGCTCGACCTCCGCGTCCTGGATCACGCAGCCGTCGCCGATCGCCGTGTACGGGCCGATGTAGGCGTCGATCAGTCGCGCGCCGGCGCCGATGATCGCCGGCCCGCGGACCGTCGAGCGCTCGAGCACCGCGCCCGCCTCGATGACCACGCGACCCTCGCACGAGGACTCGGTGAGCGTGCCGTCGATGCGGCGCTCGATGCGGTCGAGCACGAGGCGGTTGGCCTCGAGCATGTCCTCCAGGCGCCCGGTGTCCTTCCACCAGCCCTGGACGATGTGCGGCTCGACGCGGCGGCCGGCATCGACGAGGTACTGGATCGCGTCGGTGATCTCCAGCTCCCCACGCGGGGAGGGCTCGATCGCGCGGGCGGCATCGTGGATGCCGGCGGTGAACATGTAGACGCCCACGAGCGCGAGGTCGGTCTTCGGCTGCGGCGGCTTCTCCTGCAGGCGCACGACACGGCCCTCGTGCAGTTCGGCGACGCCGTAGTGCTCGGGGTCGGGCACCGGCGTCAGGAGGATCAGCGCGTCCGGGGCGTCCGCGCGGAAGGCGTCCACCAGGTCGGTGATGCCGCCCTGGAGCAGGTTGTCGCCGAGGTACATGACGAACGGGTCGGTCCCGAGGAACGGCTCGGCGGTGAGCACCGCATGAGCCAGGCCGGCGGGCGCGTCCTGGACGATGTAGGTGATCCGCACGCCGAACTGCGAGCCGTCGCCGGCGGTCTCGCGGATCTCGTCGCCCGTCTCGGGCGCGATGATGATGCCGATCTCCTCGATGCCCGCGGCGGCCATCGCCTCGATCCCGTAGAAGAGCACCGGCCGGTTGGCGACCGGCACGAGCTGCTTGGCGCTCGTGAACGTGATCGGGCGCAGGCGCGTGCCCTTGCCGCCCGAGAGGATCAGACCCTTGAGGCGTTCCATGCGTCGGCGCAGGGTAACGGGCCGGGAGGTCGCGCGAGCACCCGGCGGACGGTGGCCCTAGTAGACGCCTCCGAGCTTGCGGTGGTCCCACGTGACGCGGCGGCGCTCGACGAACTGCAGCGCAACGCGCTTCTCCGCCTGCTTGGCCACCATCGCCGTGACCTCGTCGGCCAGGTCGCCCTCGACGCCGCCGGCGTAGCGGCGGAAGACGTCGAGGCCCGCGCCGAGCACGGTGTCCCGGTCGCGGTGCACGAAGGCGTCGGTCTCGAGCATCACGCCGCGCAGCAGGTGGTACTCCGTCCCCGCCTCGACCTGCAGGGTCGCGCGCGCATCGCGCTCGAGGTTCTTCGTCTTCTGCGACTTCGTGAAGGTCCAGGCCCAGATCTCGGGCCCGCCCCCGGGCCCGGACGGGCGCACGACGAACCACAAAGGCATCAGGTGCGGCCAGCCGCTGCGGCCGTTGGTGGCGCAGGTGACCGTGCGGCTCTCGTCGAGGAACGCGAGCACCTCGTCGGGGGTCATCCTGATCTGGTCGCGGCGTCCGCTCATGGGCGCCGGACCCTATCGTTGCGCCTCGTCGGCCATGTCGGACCTCGCCCTCTCACACCGCCGGGACCTCGCCCGCCCGCGCGGGGCGCTCGCCGCGGGCGCACTCGCCGGTGCGCTCGCCGTCGGCCTCGTCCTGGCGATCGACGCGGCGGCCGGCACCCCGTTCCTCATCCGTGTCGCCCCCGACGCCTTCCCCGGCTGGCTGGCCGGCCCGTTTGCCGGGCCGGGCGATCACCTGACGCACCACCAGCTGGGGCTGCTGTTGGTGCTGTTCGCACTGTGCGCATACACGGCGACGCTCACCGCCGACGCGCTCCCCGCGCGCGTCGTGCTCGGCGCGATCGTCCTGCTGAACCTCGTGTTCCTGCTGGCGCCCCCGATCCTCAGTGCGGACCTGTTCGGCTACGTGACGTTCGGGCGCCTCGGTGCGCTGCACGGCCTGGACCCGTACACGCATGCGGCGATCGCCGCGCCGGACGATGCGGCCTACCGCTTCGTCGGCTGGCATCACTCGCGGAGCCCGTACGGCCCGCTGTTCACGGTGCTCACGTACGGGCTCGTGCAGCTCGGCGTCGCCGGGTCGGTCTGGGCGCTGAAGGCCGTCGCGTTCGCCGCGAGCCTGGGCATCGTGGCGATCGTCTGGCACCTGGCGCGCGCGGGCGGCAACGACCCGCGCCGCGCGGCCGCCATCGTCGGCCTGAACCCGATGCTCCTCGTCTACGCCGTCGGAGGCGGCCACAACGACCTGCTGATGCTCGTCGTGATGGTCGGCGCCGTCGCGCTCGTCCTGGCCGGGCGCGAGGGCGCAGGCGGGGCGAGCGCCGTCGCCGCGGCGGGCCTGAAGATCAGCGCGGTCGTCCTGCTCCCGTTCCTCGTGCTCGGAGCGCGCCGCCGCGGCCGGGCGCTCGCCGGCGCGGCGCTCGCGCTGGTCGCCGTGGCGCTGACGGCGGTGCTGGCGTTCGGCTCGCACGCCACGGGCTTCGCCGAGGTGCTGAGCGTGCAGCAGCGCTACGTCTCGAACTTCAGCGTCCCGAACGGCATCCGCGACGTCCTGGGGCTGCACAGCTTCGCGCCGTGGCTGCGCACGAGCCTCCAGGTCGCGCTGGTCGCGGCGGTCGGCCTGCTGCTCGTGCGCGTCTGGCGCGGCGCGGACTGGGTCGCGGCGGCCGGCTGGGCGCTGCTCGCGCTCACGGTGACTGCGACGTGGCTCATGCCGTGGTACACGATCTGGGCCCTGCCGTTCGCCGCGATCTCACGCAGCCGGCCGCTGCTCGCGGCGGCGATCGCCGTTCAGGTCTTCATGCTGACGCAGGTGGTCGCCGTCAGTCTGCTGCGCTGACGGCTACGCGCGGGCGCCGTGGTGCAGCCGGCGCACCGCTGCCAGCACGGCCGCGCGGGCGTCGTCGGGCTCGAGGACGGCGGCGTCGCCGGCCTCCTTGAGCACCTCGCGCACGAGCCAGTCCTCGCCAGCGAAGCTCAGCTCGACGATGAGCGAGCCGTCGGCGAGCTCCTGCGCGACGGGTCGCTCCTCGCGCGCCCAGCGGGCGCGCTCGGGCGAGATCCACAGGCGCGCGGTGCGCGAGGCGGGCAGCTCGCCGGTCTTCGGCCAGCCCTCGACGTCGGCGGCCGGGTCGACCTCGGGCCGCGGCTCGAAGGTCTGCGGCATCACCTCGGCGTGGCGCACGCGGTCCAGGCGGAAGTGGCGCACATCGTCCTTCTCGGGGTCGAACGCGCCGACGTACCAGCCCTCCTGGCCGTTGACGAGCGCGTAGGGCTCGACGATGCGCTCGGTGAACTCGTCCTCGTTGGGCTTGTAGTAGTCCAGCTTGACGAGCTTGCGGTCCGCGATCGCGCGCGAGACGACGCGGGCGATCTTCGAGTCGTCCGCGCCGGCGTCGGCGACCTGCAGACCCTGCTCGAGCGGATCGGCGCCGAGCGCCTGGACGATCTTCTCGCGCGCGCTGGTCAGCGCGCCCTCGGGCAGGTGGTCGCCGATCAGGTCGATCGCGGCGACGAGCGCCTTGGCCTCGACGGGCAGCAGCCGTGCGGGGCGGTCGAAGTTGTCCGAGTAGGGCTCGGGATCGACCTCGATCGTCCCGTCGTCGTGGATCTCCGCGTACAGGACGTACGAGCCGCCACCGAAGTTCACGACGTTCAGCACGTCGATGTCCTCGCGCAGCTCGGGCTCGGTGACCTGCACGCGCTCGCAGACGTCGGCGACGCGGATGCGCTCGCCGGCGCGGCCGGCGTGGATCAGGATCGAGGCGAGCGTCACGAGCCGGGCGAAGCGCTCCGGGCGGATCGCCGCGTCGCGGCGGCCGCGCCCCTCCGGGGCCTCCTCGGCCATCTCGCCGGGACGCAGACGGCCGTTCGCCGTCGCACGCGCCGGGTCGGCCAGGTCGGGGTCGCCGTCGTGGCGGCGCTCGATCAGCGCGATGCGCTCCTCCGCCTCGGCGACGAGCTCGGGCGGGCCGACGATCCGCGCGTGCTCGCCCAGGCCGAGCACCCACGAGACGAGCTGGCGCGCGGAGGCGTAGGGCGTGGCGATGACGATGTCGCCGGGGGCGTCGCCCTCGCCGGCGGGGCGGACCTCGCCGAAGCGGCCGAAATGGCGCTCGACCTGCCAGGCGAGCCGGTCGGAGACCCAGACCTCGGCGACGCCCGCCTGGTCGCCGAACTGCCACTCCGCGCGCGATGCATACGAGCGCGGGTCGAACGTGGCGTCGCGCTTGAAGTCGTGCTCGGCCTTCGTCGCGTAGGCGACCTTGCCGCGGATGCGCGAGAGGCGGAAGACGCGGATGCCCTGGCGCTCGTGCGAGTGGCCCAGCAGGTAGAACTGGCCGCCGCGGAACAGCAGGTGGTACGGGTCGACCTTGCGCGCCCCCGTCTCGTCGCGCTCCATCGTGTAGTAGTCGAACGTGACCGTCTTCTGGCGGAAGATCGCCGTCTCGACCTTCGCCAGGCGCTGGGAGAGCTCGTGCCCGCCGGCCGACGCGGTGATGCCGAGCGCGAGCGAGCCCTGGTCCGGTGCGCCGAGCGGACTCGGACGGCCCCAGCTGATCTGCTGCAGCGCGAGCCGCAGCGGCTCGGCGTAGGCGAACTCTCCGTCGAGCAGGTTCAGCGCGAACTGCAGCGAGGCCAGCTCCTCGTCGGTGAACTCGATCGCGGGGAGGTGGAAGTTCTCCGGGCGCAGCGAGTAGTTCTCCTGCTCTGCGGCGCCGTCGGCCGGGCGGTCGACGGTCAGCTGGATGCCGAGCGAGTCGAGCTCCGCGCGGTCGGCGTAGAACCGCCGCGCGAACGCGTCCTCGTTCATGCCGCTGTATCCCTCGACGTCGCGCCGGATCTCCAGTGCCGTGACGGGCCGTCGCTCGGCCATCAGGTAGGAGATCAGCGAGAGCTGGCGGATGAGCTTCTCGGTGTCCTTCGCCATCGGCGCTCCACCTTAGACGGGCATCGCCCGCGGCGATGCGGCGGTGCGCCTTTGCATCCGGACTTTGCGCACTTTCGGCGCGTGGCCGTGGAGGATCCGTCTACGCGGCGGCGCGCTCGGCGCCGTCCTGGGCCTGCGCGCCGAAGTACGCCCCGCCGCCGATCGCGCGGTCGAACGAGGACCACACGGCGCCCGGCGGCAGCTCCTTCTCGAGCCGGTCGAAGCTCCCGAGCCGCCCGCCGAGGTTGTCGATCATGTGGACGAGCGTCGCCTCGCGCGTCGCGGGGACGACCGGGCTGCCGTGCTCGAGCGAGCCGTGATGGCTGAGGATGATGTGCCCGACGGCCTGCGCCAGCTCGGCCGGGAAGCCGGGAATGTCCTCGATCTCGCGCCGGATCCGGTAGTAGCCCAGCGGGATCTCGCCCTGCAGGCGCCCGGGGTCGGTCAGGTCGATCGCGCTCGGGTCGGTCGTGTAGGCCTCGAGCTTGCCGATGTCGTGCAGCAGCGCGCCGGTGACGGCGACGTCGCGGTCGATCCCGGGGAACGTCGCGCTCGTGGCGCTCACGGCCTGGGCGACCGACAGCGAGTGCTCGAGCAGCCCGTGCTCGTAGGCCTGGTGGTAGTGCTTGGCGGCGGGCGCGCGGCGGTAGAGCGCCCATGTCCCGGTCTGCGGGCCGAGGACGCGATCCAGCAGCGCGCGCAGGTGTTCGTCCTGGATCGTCGCGACCAGCTCGCGCAGGTCGGACTCCATCGCCTCCGCCGTGCGCGGGGGGCCGTCGAGCAGCTCGGCGAGGTCGTAGGTCCCCGGCTGGGCGGGGCCCAGGCCGCGCAGCCGGAACTGCGGCCCGTACTTCGGGTGGCGCTCGTAGCCGGCGCGCACGTGCAGCGCGGTGCCCTGGGTGCAGACCTCGCGCAGGCGCGGGACGTCGTCCCAGACCATCGCGACCGCGGCGCCGGTGCGGTCCCCGAGCGTCAGGCGCAGGTAGGGCGCGCCGTCGGCCTTCGTGCGGACCTCGGCGGCGCGGACCAGGAGCACCTGATCCACCTCCATGCCGTCGGTGAGGTCGCGTACGAGCACGGCCGAAACCGTAGGGGCGAGAGCGGACGTGTCTGGAACGATGGGCATAGGGTGGGGATGCAGCTCCCTGGCAGTCGATCGGCGAGGACAGGACCTGACGCAATGACCCGCACCGCGATCATCACCGGTGGCACCGGCGGCCTGGGCGCCGCGGTCACGCGGCGCTTCCTGGACGACGGCTGGCGGCTCGTGGTGCCGTGGCTCGCCGAGCGCGAGCTGGAGCGCGTCGAGCGCCACGAGCGCCTCGAGCTCGTGCAGGCCGACCTCTTCGACGAGGGTGCCGCCGGCCAGGTCGCGGCCGTCGCCGGCGCCGGCGTGCGCGCGGTCGTCAACCTCGTCGGCGGCTTCGCGGCCGGCGACCGGCTCCACGAGACGCCCGTCGCGGACCTCGAGGCGCAGCTGCGCGTGAACCTCGTCGCGGCCTGGCTCGTCACCGGCGCCGCGCTGCCCGCGCTGCTCGCTGCGGGCGAGGGCGCCGTCGTCTGCGTGTCCTCGCGCGCAGCGCTGCGCCCGTTCTCCGGCGGCGCCGCCTACGCGATCGCCAAGGGCGCCGTGCTCGGCCTCGTCGACGCGCTCGACGTCGAGTACCGCGACGACGGGATCCGCGCGAACGCCATCCTGCCGTCGGTCATCGACACGCCGGCCAACCGCGCGGCGATGCCCGACGCCGACCCGGCCACGTGGGTCACGCCGGCGCAGATCGCCGCGACGATCGCCTTTCTCTGCTCCCCGGACTCCGCCGCCACCAGCGGCGCCCACATCCCCGTCTACGGAAGGGCCTGACCGATGCCGATCCGCCGCCGCGCCGAGGTCGATGGAGGGACGCCGCAGCTCGCGGACTCGCGCCGCCTGCGCGGCGGCATCGACCTCGGAGGGACGAAGATCGAGGCGCTCGTGCTCGACGACGCCCACGCCGTCGTCGGCCGTGCGCGCGCCGAGACGCCGCGCGAGGGCGGGCCGCCGGCCGTCGCCGAGGCGCTCGCGACGACCATGCACGAGGCGCTCGGCATCGCGGGCGTGGCGGCCGAGCACCTGGCGGGGGTCGGCGTCGGCTCGCCGGGCGTCGTCGACGACGCGGCGGGCACCGTCGCCGACGCCGGGAACCTTCCCGACTGGATCGCGCCCTACCCGCTCGCGGCGGAGCTCTCCCAGCGCCTCGCGGGCGTGCGCGTACGGCTGGGCAACGACGTCAGCGTGGCCGTCGACGCCGAGCGCCTGCTGGGCGCGGCGAGCGACCGGCGCAACGTGCTCGGCGTCTGGTGGGGGACCGGCGTGGGCGGCGGCCTGGTCATCAACGGCGAGCTCTTCCACGGCCGCGGATTCGGCGGGGAGTTCGGCCACACCGTCGTGCGGCGCGGCGGCGCGCTCTGCGGCTGCGGCAACCGCGGCTGCGTCGAGGCCTATGCCGGGCGCAAGTTCATGGAGGCCTGGGTGCACACGAAGGTCGCCGAGGGCCACGAGACGAGCCTCTTCAAGCTCATGAGCAGGCACGAGAAGGACCGCCTCACGAGCGGCATCTGGGAGCGCGGCGTGACGAGCTACGACCCGCTGGCCCTGCATGCCATGGAGCGCGCCCTGCGTGCGATCGGTGCGGGCATCGCCTCGGCGGTGAACCTCCTGGACCTCGAGGCCGTCGTGCTCGGCGGCGGGATGGGCGAGCGCTTCTTCGCCACCCACGGTCCGCGGATCGAGCAGTACGTCCACATGAACCTCTTCCGGCCCTCGGCCCCGCCGCAGCTGCTGCCGACCAAGCTCGGCGACGACGGTGGCGCGATCGGCGCGTCGCTGCTGGTGCGAGCGGCGTGACGACGCAGCACGAGGGGCATGCGCAGCACGCCGAGGCCGCGGCCGACCCGCGGCGCTGGTGGGCGCTGGGCGCCGTCTGCGTGGCGACGTTCATGCTGCTGCTGGACATCACGATCGTCAACGTCGCGCTGCCCGACATCGCGAAGGACCTGCACGCGAACTTCGGGGACCTGCAGTGGGTGATCGACGCCTACGCGCTCTCGCTGGCGACCTTCACGCTGACGATGGGCTCGCTCGCGGACCGCTTCGGCCGGCGCGCCGTCTTCACGGCGGGCCTCGTGGTCTTCACGCTCGCCTCCGCGCTCTGTGGGCTGGCGACCAGCTCGCTGTTCCTGATCCTCGCGCGCGGCCTGCAGGGAATCGGGGGCGCGGCGATGTTCGCCACGTCGCTCGCGCTGCTCGCCGCGAACTTCAGCGGCCGCGAGCGCGGGACGGCCTTCGGGCTGTGGGGCGCGACGACCGGCGGCGCCGTCGCCATCGGACCGCTCGTCGGCGGGGCGCTCGTCGAGGGCATCTCGTGGCAGTCGATCTTCTACGTGAACATCCCGATCGGCGCGCTGGCGATCGCCGTCACGCTCGCCAAGGTGCCCGAGTCGCGCAACCCCAGCGCCGGGCGCATCGACATCGCAGGCTTCTTCACCTTCGTGATCGGGCTCTCCTCGCTCGTCTTCGCGCTCGTGCGCGGCAACGCGGAGGGCTGGAGCAGCACGACGATCCTCACGGCGTTCGCGGTCGCGGCGGTGATGCTCGTCGCCTTCATCGTGATCGAGCTGCGCGTGCGCGACCCGATGCTCGACCTGCAGCTCTTCCGCACCCCCGCGTTCACCGGCGCGCAGATCGCTGCGTTCGGGCTGTCGTCCTCGATGTTCGCGATGTTCCTGTACCTCACGCTCTACATCCAGAACGGCCTCGGGTTCTCCCCGCTGCAGGCCGGCCTGCGCTTCCTCTCGATCACGGTCCTGTCGTTCATCGCGGCGCCGATCTCCGGCCGCCTGTCGGCGCGCGTCCCGACGCGCTGGCTGATCGGCGCGGGGCTGACGTTCGTCGGCGCCGGCCTGCTCGCGATGCGCGGGCTCACCGCGGACTCGGCATGGACGACGCTGCTCGTCGGCTTCGGGATCGCCGGCATCGGCATCGGCATCACGAACCCGCCGCTGGCCTCGACCGCCGTCGGGGTCGTCGAGCCGTGGCGCTCGGGCGTGGCGTCGGGCATCAACAGCACCTTCCGCCAGGTCGGCATCGCAACGGGGACGGCGGCGCTCGGAGCGATCTTCGCCTCGCGGCTGACCCCGAAGCTCGACGCCGCCTTCACGCAGGCCGGGCCCGCCGTCAAGCGCATCGCCGCCCGCGTTCCCGACACCGTGTTCCAGGCGGGCGGCAGCGGGCCCTTCCGGCGCGGCTCGGCCGGCCAGCACGCGGTGCTCACGGCCTTCACCGGCGCGCTGAACGACATCCTGCTCGTCGCCGGCATCACCGCGCTCGTCAGTGCGATCCTGTGCATGATCCTGATCCGTCCGCGCGACTTCGTCGCACCGCCCGGCGCGCACTGACCGCCGGGCCGTGGAGGAGAACCGAGGGGCTGTGAGAGAACCGCTGATCGAGCATCGCCTGGAGCTCGGCGGGTACCCGACGCGGGCCCTCGAGCTCGAGGGCGACGGGGCGCCGATCGTGCTCCTGCACGGCTATGCCGACTCCGCCGACACGTGGCGGCTGACGCTCGAGCGCCTGTCGCGCGCCGGCCACCGTGCGCTGGCGGTCGACCTGCCGGGCTTCGCCGCCGCCGGCGGCCTGGCCGAGGGCCCGATCCTGCCCCAGTACGACCGTTTCGCCGCCGCCGCGATCGAGCACGCCTCCGCGGACGGCGGGGGCGACGTCGTCGTGGTCGGCAACTCGCTCGGCGGGTGCGTCGCGCTGCGCGTCGCCGCGCGCGCGGACCTGCCCGTGCGCAGCGTGGTGCCGGTCGCGCCGGCGGGCCTGGAGATGCCGCGCTGGTTCTCGATCATCGAGCGCGACCGGCTCGTGCGCGGGCTGCTCGGCTCGCCGGTCCCGCTGCCCGAGCCGGTCGTGCGCACGATGGTCGGCGAGGTCTATCGCCAGCTCGCCTTCGCCCGTCCGCGTGCCGTCTCGCACGAGGTCGTGCGCATGTTCACCGGGCACCACGCGGACGCGCGCAGCGTGCGGCGCTTCCTGGACCTCGGCCGGCGCCTGCTGCCCGAGCTGACGCCGGCGGCCTTTCAGCTGGAGCGCATCGGCGTCCCGGTGCTGCTCGTCTGGGGGGACCGCGACCGGATGGTCAGCCACACCGGCGCGCGGCACGTCGTCGACGTCGTCCCGGATGCGCACTACGAGGAGCTCGCGGGCTGCGGGCACTGCCCCCAGCTCGAGGCGCCCGACGAGTTCTGCGACCTCCTGCTGGCGTTCGTAGACTGAACCGGCGTGTCCCCGGTCCCAACCCCCGACAGCATCGTCACCGCGGCCGCGAACACGTTCGACATGATCTTCCGCGGCGGTGTCGCGGACCTGCGCCGCACGCCGGCGGTGATCGTCGACGAGGCGCCCAAGCGGGTCGTCTACCGCTACCTTCCCAGCCACGACGCGCCCCAGCACGACCTGCCGGTGCTGCTCGTTCCGCCACTGGCGGCGCCGACGATCAGCTTCGACCTGCGTCGCGGCTGCTCGCTGGCCGAGCACTTCATCGCTATGGGCCACCCGACCTACCTCGTCGAGTACGGCTCGATCGCGTTCTCCGACCGCGACCTCGGCCTCGAGTTCTGGGTCCGCGACGTGCTGCCGAACGCGATCAGGACGGTCAGCGAGGACGCCGGCGGGCGCCCCGTGCAGCTGCTCGGCTGGTGCCTGGGCGGGATCATGTCGCTCCTGGCCGTCGCGGCTGATCCGTCGCTGCCCGTCGCCTCGGTGGCGACCGTCGCGGCCCCGTTCGACTTCACGCGGGTGCGGCTCGCCGCGCCGATCCGCGTCGCCAGCAACGTCACGAACGGCTTCCTCGGGACCGCGGTCTATCGCACGCTCGGGGGCGCGCCCGCGCCGCTCGTGCGCTGGGCCTTCCAGCTGACCTCGATCGACAAGTACCTGACCAAGCCGATCGCGATCGCCACGCACCTGGACGACCGCGAGTTCCTCGCGCAGATCGAGGCGGTCGACCACTTCATGGCGCACATGCACGCCTACCCCGGGCGCACGATGGGCCAGCTCTACCATCGCTTCTTCCGCGTGAACGACCTCGCCGACGGCGCGCTCGAGCTCGCCAGGGGCGACGGCGAGATCCGCCTGGCCGACGTGCGCGTCCCGGTGATGGCCGTCGCCGGGACGACCGACGTGCTCGCCCCGCGCGCCGCGGTGCACCACGTCGGGTCGCTGCTCGTGAACGCCCCCGAGGTCCGGCTCGAGACCGCGCCGGGCGGTCACCTCGGCGTGCTGACCGGACGCAGCGCCGCGAAGACGACGTGGGCCTGGGTCGACGAGTTCTTCGCGGAGACGGGCGAGCGCGCGCGGCCGCGGCTGCGGGTGGTGGCGTAGGGCCAGCAACACCCGGCGGAACCCCGCGCAACGGCCCTTGCGGGGGGCCACAGGAACGCGGGCTACCCTCGGGCGCCGGATGAATCCCTCTCGCTGTGCCCGCCGGCTGGCCGTCGCCGGCATTCTCGCCCTCGTCGTCCTGCCGGCGTCGACCGCCGTCGCGCAGGACGCGCCGCGGATCGCCCCGACCGTCTCGGCGGCCGGCATCGACCTCTCCGGCCTGACGGTCGACGAGGCGTTCGCGCGGCTGAACGCTCGCCTCGGCGCGGTGGTCGGGCGTCCGGTCGTCGTGCACGTCGCGGGCCGGCGCTTCGCGCTCGACGCGAAGACCGCGAAGCTCAGCTGGAACGCGCGCGCCATCGCCACGGCGGCCCTGGCCGTGACGCCGGTGCCCGTCACGCCCGGCGGCGGCGGCGCCGCTGCCGACGCGCTGATCGCGGTCCCGCTCAGGCACTCGAAGCTCGCGGTCAGGGCGTTCGCAGCGCAGGTCGCCGCCGGCGCCTCGCGCGCCCCGCGAGACGCCTCCGTCGAGCTCGGGATCCATCACCAGCGCCTGCGCCGCGCGCACACGGGCTTCACGGTCGACCAGGCGGCGCTCGCCGCGAAGGTCGACGCGGCGCTCGGCGACGCGAGCGCGCCGCATGCGCTCTCCCAGCGCGTCACCACCGTGTACCCCGCGATCAACGCAAACGACGTCCTGCGCACCTACGGGACGATCATCACCGTGGAGAAGGCGACGTTCCGCCTGCGCCTCTTCAAGCGGCTGAAGCTCAGCAAGACCTACCCGGTCGCCGTCGGCCAGCCCGCCTACCCGACGCCCGAGGGGCACTTCCACATCCAGGACAAGCAGGTGAACCCGGTCTGGTCGGTCCCGAACAGCCCGTGGGCCGGTGAGCTGGGCGGCACGACGGTCGCCGGCGGCAGCGCGGCGAATCCGCTCAAGGCCCGCTGGATGGGGATCGCTGACGGCGTCGGGATCCACGGGACGGGCGAGGACTGGTCGATCGGGAGCGCCGCCTCACACGGCTGCATCCGCATGCACGTCGCCGACGTCGAGGACCTCTACCCGCGTGTCCCGGTGGGGACGACGGTGATCATTCACTAGAAGTCGGGTGGGCACGCTCGTGCCCGCCGGGCGAGTGTGCTATTCCATACGTGTCGTGAGCATTCTCGAGGCACCTGAACCGCTCGATCCGGGCGCGATGCCGCGGAACGAGTACCTGAAGGCCTCGCCGCCGATGTTCCGGGCATCGTGGCTGGACCGCATCACGCGCGTGCACGTCAGCGTCGTGCCGGCGATCTTCGTCCCCGTGATCCTGGTCTTCGCCGTCTACGCGCTGCGCGAGATCGCGATCCCGGAGTTCCTCGGCTGGCTGCTCGCCGGCTACCTGACCTGGACGCTCACCGAGTACTGGCTGCACCGGATCGTCTTCCACTTCGAGCCCGAGCACCCGGTCGGGCGGCGGATCCACTGGATGATCCACGGCGTCCACCACGATCACCCGAACGACCCGATGCGGCTCGTGATGCCGCCGTCGGCTTCGATCCCGCTCGGGCTGATCTTCGTGCTGCTCTTCGAGGCGCTGCTGCCGTTCGCCCAGGCCTGCGCGCTGCTCTCCGGCTTCTTCGCGGGCTACCTCGCGTACGACATGACGCACTACTACGTGCACCATCGCCGGCCGAAGGGCCCGATCGGGCGCAAGCTGCGCGAGCTGCACATGCGCCATCACTTCCAGGACCACGAGCGCGGCTACGGCGTCAGCGCCCCCTGGTGGGATCGTGTCTTCGGCACGGCGCCGACCGCGCGCGACGACGAGTAGCGCTCTGTCCGGCGCGCCCCGCTTTGCCGGATCTTCACGCGATTCATACAGATCGTTCACGGACCGCTGACGGCGGGCGTCGAAGCTCAAGGTCGAGCGGGTGACGACCGAAGGAGCACAGCGGTGGCGGGACTCAGCCTGGTCGGGTGGGAGATCGACCGCAACGACGGCGGACGCATGCGCGGCACACAGCGCTGCCCCCGCTGCCATGTCGACGGGCTGTGGTCGACGGTCGAGGTGCGTCGTCGCCTGCGACTGTTCGGCACCGGTGTCGGCGGCTGGACCACGAGCGACGTCGTCGCCTGCCGCACCTGCGGCTGCGCCCTCCCGGCGGGCTGGCGCGCCGCGCAGGACGCCCCGGCCGCGGTCCCCGAGCCGGCCTGATCAGCGCTCCGGCGCGACGTGGGTCGCGTCGTCCGCGGCCCCGCGCCGGCGGGCCTCGGCCCGCGCGCGGTCGATGCCGCCGTGCTCGAGCGCGGCGAGCGGCGAGTCGCCCGCCCAGACCACCCGTCCGCGGCGGCGCACGACCACCCGCATCGCCCCGCCGAGATGCTCCAGCGCGCCCGGGACGTTGCGTCGCTCGGCCGGGAGCGGGACCGGCAGGACGTGCGCGTTGCCCAGCGGCGCGCTGCCCTCGATCTCGACGCCCCAGCGTGCACCGCGCCCGCGGATCGACCACGTCTCGTCGGTGACGGTCGCGCTGACCGGCGAGACGACCGGGTCGCCGAGGCGGATCAGCCGCCCGTCGGGCATCCGCACGACGATCGCGGTGATCTCCCGCCGCAGCGGGCCGGCGGTCACGACGCCGCCTGCGAAGGCGACGCAGACGCCGGGCTCGGCGAACCCCTGTGCCTGACCCCACCACCATGCGGGTGGGAAGCCGCCGCGACCCCAGTTCTTCTCGCAGTAGACGGTCGCGCCGTCGAGGTCCCACTCGTCCTCGCCGAGGATCGCGGCGCCGCCCACCCGCCCACCCAGCAGCCACGGGTGCCAGTACTGGTTGAGCGACGGGACCGCGTGGAAGACGCTGGAACCGCCGAAGCTGCGCCGCGTCCACGGGACCGGGTCCTCGATCCGTACGTCGAGCCGGGCGCGCGGCCCGAGGTCGACGACGAGCCGGTCGGCCCGCCCGCGGAACGCGTCGCCCGCGAAGGCGCCCATCCGCTCGTGGTCGGCGCCCGCCACCGGATGCGCGGCGGTCTCCAGGAAGGCGTTCGGGTGGCCGCCGAGCCCGAGCGTGGCCCAGTGCCCGCCGTCGCCGTCGCGGTTGACGCCGATCAGAGCGATGACCACGCGTCCGCGCGCCGGGTCGGTGAAGCGCCAGAAGTAGCCCTCCATCGCCACGCCGGCGTGGTAGGGGAGCGGATCGCCGAAGGGCAGGTCGGCGCCCGTCGAGCGGTACCGGCCAAGGAGCGAAGAGGGCACAGCGCGAGGGTATACGCGCGCGCTGCGGCCGCTTCGCCGTCGCAGCGGTGACGTCGCGCGGACGTGACGGCAAAGCCGCCACGGGAGCTGCGAAGACCGTCACCGAGCCCGCCACCACCGCGCCCGCCCAAACAGGCGCCGCAACGCTGATGGCGAGCGCGGCTGCGTCGCGCGCCACTCGTCCCGCGTCGGGAGACGCCCCGCGCGACGCGCCCGCAGGGCGCACTCGGTGTGCGCGTGGCGCCGGCCTGCGGGCCGGCCCTCGGGCAGCAGCAGCACGTGCTCGGAGAGCGCCGCGAGGTGGCGCCCGCAGAGCGGGCAGCGGTAGGTCACCGGCTTGCGGTTCTGCGCCGGGCGGACCTCCCACCAGCGGGCCTGCGTCCCAGGGTCGGCCATGATCGCGTCCAGCGTCGCACGTCGGCGCGCAACTCTCGCGTGGATGATGGGTTCGAACCGCTGACCCCCCTGGGAAGGATGGATGCACCATGCACGCACGACCGCGCCCCGCGCGCTTCATCACCCACGCCGTCGCGCTCCTCGCCGCGACCGCGCTCGTCCTCGCCGTCGCGGCGACCTCCGCGCTCGCGGCGGCGCCGTCGCTGTCCACCGGTGGCGCGACGAAGGTCAGCCCGCAGTCCGCGACGCTGACCGGCACGATCAACGCGAAGGGGAAGGCCACCGTCTACTTCTTCCAGTACGGCGCGACGGCCGCCTACGGCGCCCAGACGCCGGAGATCGGCGCCGGCTCCGCCACGAAGAACGTCGGCGCGGCCGCTGACGTCATCGGCCTCTCGCCCGCGACCACCTACCACTACCGCCTCGTCGCGCGCAACGCCGACGGGACGGTGACGGGCGGCGACCGCTCCTTCAAGACGAGCAACCAGCCGCTCGGATTCTCGCTCGGCGCGACGCCCAACCCCGTCCCCTACGGCGCGGGCGTGACCCTGCAGGGCGTCCTCTCGGGCACGGGCAGCGCCGGCCGCCAGGTCGTCCTGCAGCAGAAGGTCTTCCCGTACCTGACGGACTTCCAGACCGTCGGCAACCCGCAGGTCACGGGCAGCAGCGGCGCGTTCGCCTTCCCGCTGCTCGGCGTGACGACGAACACCCAGTACCGCGTCCTGACGACCGGCGCCAAGCCGGTGGTCAGCGAGGTCGTCACGCTCGGCGTCGCCGTGCACCTGACGACGCGCGTCACCTCGCACCACGTGCGCCGCGGCGGCCGCATCACGTTCTCCGGAACGATCCGGCCCGCCAAGGTCGGCGCGCTGTTCGCCGTGCAGAAGCAGAGCTCGACCGGCACCTGGGTGACGGTGAGCGGCGGCGTCGCTCGCGGTGGCGGGACGACGTTCACCCGCTACAGCAAGCGCGTGCGCATCCGCCGCGGCGGGACCTACCGCGTGTTCGTCGGCGTCGCCGACGGCCTGCAGGTCTCCAACGCCGGCAGCGCGATCCGCATCAGGACGCGCTAGTACAAGTGGCCCGAAGTTCTGCGTGGAATTCGGCGCGGGCGCGCACCGCCGAAATCCGCA
>Ga0208851_1000070_pt1 | contig 42480 bp, 37 predicted proteins | sample NGESurshal092012_FD_184481 | JGI IMG/M metagenome (GOLD analysis project Ga0208851, IMG submission 184481) | Arctic peat soil microbial communities from Barrow, Alaska - NGEE Surface sample 415-2 shallow-092012 (SPAdes) | ecosystem: Environmental > Terrestrial > Soil > Wetlands > Peat ... | reverse complement strand
CGTCCTTCCCGCCGACATGCTCGCAGCCGACATCGTTCCCGCCGACGTCGTTCTCGCCCACATCGTTACCGCCGACCGGCCGGTCGGCGACCCGCCTCCCACGGCGACCGCCGACACCACGGACAGCGCGGACCCCGGGCCCGTCTCGGTCGACCAGGTCGCGCTCGAGGCCGCGGTCGCGGCGCTGCGCGGCAGGCGCGTCGCCCTCTGGCTCGGCGCGCGCGCCGTCCCCGCGCAGGAGGTCGTACGCCGGCTCGCCGAGCGCCTCGGCGCGCTCGTCGTCCCCACCTACCAGGCCCGCGGCATGCTCGCTGACTACGCCGGGACCGTCGTCGCACCGCCGCACGAGCCACGGGTCGCCGCGGCGATCGCGGCGCACGACGTGCTGCTCGTCATCGGCGACGACCTGCACGGCATGACGACGCGCAACTGGCGGATGCCCGTGCCGCCGATGGTCGTCGCGGTCACCGACGACGGCGACGCGAGCCTCGGCGACTACGCGCTCGCAGCCCGCCTCGTCGGCGACGTCGGCGCGTCGGTCGAGGCGATCACCGCGGCGCTCGAGGACGGCACCGTGCGGCCGGAACCGCCGGACGGAGGGGCGATCACCGCCGCGGTGCTCGAGGACGTCGCCGGCGCCGAGCGCACGGCCGCCCCCGCCGTCTTCGTCCGCACCGTCGAAGCGGGCTGGGACGACGCCGGCGCCCTCGTCGTCGACATGTGCGTCGCGGGCTACTGGCTCGGCGGGTACTCCCGGCAGCCGCGACCGCGCCGCCTGCAGTACCCCGTCGGCTGGGGGACCCTCGGCTACGCGCTGCCGGCAGCGATCGGTCCCGCGTCGCTCGGCGTACCCACCCTCGCCGTCGTCGGTGACGGCGGCGCCGCGATGGGCCTGGGCGAGCTCGCCACCTACGCGCAGGAGCGGCTCCCGCTCGCGCTCCTCGTCGTCAGCGACGGCGGCTACGGGATGCTGCGCTACGACCAGACCGTGGCCGGCGACCCGCACCGCGGCGTGGATCTCGTCGAGCCGCGGTGGGAGGACCTCGCCGCGGCGTACGGGCTGCGGGTCGCGCGCACCGACGATCCCGGGCCCGGCCTGGCCCGAGCGCTGGCGCAGGCACGCGACGGGCTCACCCGTAGTGAACGCTGGATGATCGTGCTCGAGCAGGCGTTCCACCCGCCGCGGACGACGTCCCCGCGCTGGCGCGAGACCTGACCCCTCGCTGCGCCGAAGGGCCGGCTCCCGCCGAGCGTCAAGACGTCGTACGAACGGGTCGATACCGTGGTGGGCGCAGGCGTCCCGGACGAGCACGCGGCAGATCGACCGAGGTGGGCATGAGCGCGAAGACGTGGACCGTCCTCGGCGCGCTGTGCCTGGTCGCGGTCACCAGCCTCCCGGTCACCGCCTCCGCGGCGTCGAGCGCCCCCTCACCGGTGCCGACACCGGGCGCCCCGACCCCGCGTCCGGCGCCGCCCGTTCCCCCGCCGCCACCTCCCCCGCCGCCGCGCAACACCCGTCCCACGACCTGGCCGGTGCTTCCCGGCGACACCGGACCCCTCGTGATCGCGGTGCAACAACGGCTCCTGTGGCTCGGAGCCCCGATCAAGGCGACGCACGTGATGGACCAGCCGACGGCAGCCGCCGTCGCCGCATTCCGGGTGAAGTTCGCCGTCGGCACCGGTACGTCGGTGACCGCGGCCGTCTTCGCGCTGATGAGCGCCGTCTCCCGCGCGCGCGGCGGTCTGCCGAAGGAGTGCCGCACCGCAGGCACGGTGCTCTGCGTCGACATGACGCAGAAGTCGCTGCGCGTCGTCACGCGCGGTGCCGTCCGTCTCACCGTCGACGCCCGCTTCGGCAGCGCCGCGAACCCCACTCGCGAGGGGGTGTTCCACGTGTTCGCGAAGTCGCGCTTCCACATCTCGTCGCTCTACAAGACCCCGATGCCCTTCGCCCTGTTCTTCTCCGGCGGCGAGGCCGTGCACTACTCGCCGTTCTTCCACCGCGACGGCTACAACGGCCACTCGCACGGCTGCGTCGGCCTGCGCGAGGTCAAGGTCGCCGCCGTACTGTTCGACTCGATCCCGACGGGAACCCGGGTCGTCATCTACCACTCGTGACGTCGCCGCCCCTGGCTCGCGAGTGATCCTCGGGTGACGTGAGTCTCTCCGCGGCCTCACGAGGGTTCGCGATTCGTCGGTTGGGGCATGACCCCGCTACCCTGGCAGAGCTTCCCGCAAGCACATCCAGACCCGCGTCGCCTTGGTAGCTCTCATTGACGCGTCTGTTTCCGCGTCCATCGATTGAGGCTCACCCGTGACTGCCCTGCTGTCTGATTCCGCCGTGCCCGCGTACGACGTCACGCTCGACGACGTCACCGCTGACGACGTCTTCGCCGACGACGCCCCCACGACCACGTTCGCCGACCTCGGGCTCCCCGCGGCCCTGGTGGCCGCCCTGGCACGCACCGGCATCACCACGCCGTTCCCCATCCAGGTCGAGACGATCCCGGACGCCCTCGCCGGCCACGACCTGCTCGGCCGCGGCAGCACCGGCTCGGGCAAGACCCTCGGCTTCGGCCTCCCGATGCTCGCCCGCATCGCCTCGATGCCCGCGCAGCCCAAGCACCCCCGCGGCCTGGTCCTCGTGCCGACCCGCGAGCTCGCGATGCAGGTCAGCGACGTCCTCGAGCCGCTCGGTCGCTCGCTCGGACTGCACTGCAAGACCGTGGTCGGCGGTACGTCGATGGACAAGCAGGTCTACGCCCTGCGCCGCGGCGTCGACGTCCTCGTGGCCACCCCCGGCCGCCTGGCCGACCTGATCCGTCAGGGTGAGTGCTTCCTCGACGACGTCGAGGTCGTGGTGCTCGACGAGGCCGACCAGATGGCCGACATGGGCTTCCTCCCCGAGGTCACCGCCCTGCTCGAGCTGTGCTCGCCCGCCGCGCAGACCCTGCTGTTCTCGGCGACGCTCGACGGCGACGTCGACACTCTCGTGCGCGAGCACATGCACCACCCGATCAAGCACGAGCTCGAGCCGGCCACGTCGCCGGTCGACACGATGGAGCACCACGTCCTCGTGGTGAACCGCGAGGACAAGGCCGTCGTCGCGACCGAGATCGCCCGTCGGGACGGCCGCACGATCATGTTCGTCCGCTCACAGCTCGGCGCCGAGCGCGTCGCCGGCAACATCGCCGACCGCGGCGTCAACGCCCGTGCGTTGCACGGGGGCATGTCGCAGAACGCTCGCACGCGCACGATGGCGGAGTTCAAGGAGGGCAAGATCGCCGTCCTCGTCGCCACCGACGTCGCGGCGCGCGGCATCCACGTCGACGACATCTCCCTCGTCGTCCACGTCGACCCGCCCGAGGACCCCAAGGCCTACCTGCACCGCGCCGGCCGCACGGCCCGCGCCGGCGCCACCGGCCGCGTCGTCACCCTCGTCCTGCGCAACCAGCGCAAGGACATGGCGCGCCTGCACGAGAAGGCCGGCGTCACCGCCACGGAGCACGAGGTCGCCCCGGGCTCCGCCGTCCTCGCCGACCTCACCGGCAGCAAGACCGCCCGCGAAGCCCGCGCCTGACCCACGTCCCCAGTCGCTGGATGTGCCCCACCCGGGCACGTCCACCCGAGTTCGGGGCGGGGCGCTAGGTGGTGATCGTGTCTCCGCGAACGACGTCGGGGGCCTCGTGCGGCGCGATCCGGAACCAGCTCGCGAGCAGGGGTACGACGAGGAGCACGGGGACGAGTGCTGCGTAGGCCCAGCGCAGCGAGCCCGTGCCGGCCGAGATCGTGCCCATGAGCGGCGCCCCGATGACGAACCCCGCGTAGTTGAAGACGTTCACGCGCGCGACCGCGACCCCGCTCGAAGTCTTGTCGTGCGAAGCAGCGGCGGTGAACGCGAGCGGGATGGCCGGGCAGATCGCGAGGCCGAGCAGGGCGAACGCCGCGATGGCCACGACCGGGGTCGGCGCGATCGCGACGACCGCCGCTGCTGCTACGGCGGTGAAGCCGCCGAGCCGGACGAGGCGCACGGCGCCGAACCGGCCGACCGTGCGGTCGACCATGATCCGGCCGGCGACCGTCATCAGCGAGTAGGCGGCGAAGGCGAGCGCCGCCACGGACTCCGTGCTGCCGAGTCCCTCGGGGCTCGCCTTGTGCAGGTAGTCGGCGCTGAAGGTCGACGCGGCCGAGTCGGCGATGTACACGCACATGAGCGCGACACCGACCAGCAGCACCGGACGCCAGTGGATGCGCGGCGCGTGGCCGTCCGCGGCCGCGGCCTGCAGCTCGGTCGGCACGGGACGGCCGGGGAGCAGGAACTGCCCGGCGAGGAGCTGCACCGGGATGAGCACGACCGCGATCAGCCCGAAGAACAGCCCCAGCGTCATCGTCGTACCGGCCGCCGCACTGGCCAGCAGCGCGCCGACGAAGCCGGCGAGGCTGAAGGCCGCGTAGAACGACGCGACGACCGGACGGCCCAGGTCGTCCTGGACCCGCACGCCCTGGATGTTCATCGTGGCGTCCACGGACCCGAGCCCGAACCCGAGCGCGACGAGCGCCACCAGCAGCAGCGCGACGCTCGGCGCGAGACCGGCCGCGACGAGCGCGAGCGGCACGAGCGGGCCGAGCACGCGCAGCACCGGCCGGCTGCCGTGCTTCTCCGCGAGCGACCCTGCGACCACGCTGCCGACGCCGGCGATGATCGGGACGAGCCCGACGATCAGCCCGAGCGCCCCGTCGGACAGCTCGAACTTCGTCTGCACCGCCGGTACCCGCGACACGAGCGCGGCGAAGCACACGCCCTGTCCGACGTAGGCGATGGTGACGGCGAGGCGAGCGCGGCGCAGATCCACGCGCGGAGGCTCTCACACGGGCGGCACCGATGGGTGGGTTGTCGTCAGCATCGGCACCGCGTCGTCACGCACCGGGCGCACCTCGTCAGGCGGCGCGGCGGGCCGGGACGTCGTACGCCGAGAGGATGGCTCGGAGCACGTCGTCGGCCGGGGTCGGGACGAGGCCGAGCTCGTGCTGGGCGGCGGAGGAGTCCATGAGGAACGGCCGGTCCATCTGGTAGGCGACGTCCGGCAGCTCGCGGATCACGGGGTTCACGAGCCCGATCGCCTTGAGCAGCAGGGGGGACAGCGTGCTCACCTTCGGCGTCGGTACGCCGGCCATCGCAGCCAGCCGCGCGATGGCGTCGCGCTGCGTGCACTCCAGCGCGCTGGGCACGTGCCAGGCCCGGCCCCACGCACGCTCGTCCGCGCCGATCGCGATGAGCGTGCGAGCCATGTCCTCGGTGTAGGTCCAGGTGTGCAGGGTGTCGGGGCTGCCGAGCACCTGCACGTTCTTGCCCGCGAGCAGCTTCGGGATCGTGCGGTCGCCGAGGTGCGACTCGGAGCCGGGACCGACGTAGTCGGCACCGCGCGCCTCGGTGGCGCGGATGCGCCCGGCCTGGTGCGCGGCGAGGGCGTCCTGCCACATGCGGATCCGGACCTTGGCCTTGGTGTAGCTGCCGTTCAGCGGGGTCTGCTCGGTCATCCGGGCGTCGACCTCGCCGTAGACGTAGAGGTTCGCGGTCGTGGCCAGCACGGCGCCCGACGACTCCGCCGCGGCCAGCAGTGCGTTGGCGACCGGCGGCCAGTCGGTGGCCCAGCGGTGGTACTGCGGGTTCACGCAGTTGTAGATGACGCCGGCACCCGCGGCGAGCTCGCCGAGCCGGGTGGCGTCCGCGGCGTCGGCCGCGACCTTCTCGACCAGCGGGCCGTCCGGACCCGAACCGCTGCGGGTGACGACGCGCACGGGTCGGCCCTGCGCGACGAGCTGGCGGGTGACGGCGGACCCGATGGGTCCGGCCCCGACGACGACGTGGAACTGCTCCGACATGACTCGGCTCCGATCTGCTGCCCCGCCCGTTGCGAGAGCACTGCTTACAGTATGGAGCGGTGCTCGGCATTGCGTCAAGAGCACTGATCACAATCATGGACACCGCTCTCGTTTATGGCATGATGGGTGCATGAGCGACACCGCCGCGACGTCGGCACCCCGGACGGCTCGGGAGCGCGCCCGCGCGGAGCTGACCCGCGAGATCCTCGACACCGCTCGCGCGCACCTCGAGGCCGAGGGGGCCGCCGGGCTCTCGCTGCGCGCCGTCGCGCGCGACCTCGGCATGGTGAGCAGCTCCGTCTACCGCTACTTCCCCAGCCGCGACGACCTGCTGACCCGGCTCATCATCGACGCCTACAACGGCCTCGGCGACGCCGTCGACGCGCGCGAGGCGTCCCTCGCGCGCGGAGACCTTCTCGGGCGCTGGATGGCGGTGGCGAACGGCTGTCGCGACTGGGCCCTCGCCCACCCCCAGGAGTGGGCGCTGATCTACGGCTCGCCGGTGCCCGGTTACGCCGCACCCGACGCGACCATCGGGCCCGGGACGCGCGTCTCGGTGACGCTCATCGAGATCCTCGCCGACGGCTTCACCCAGGGCATGACGCCCGAGGACGTCGCAGTGCCGCGGAAAGTCACCCGCGGCATGAAGCGGCTCCGCGAGTTCGTGCCACCGATCGTCCCGGACTCGCACCTCGTCGCCGGACTCATGGCGCGTACGCAACTCCTCGGCCACATCAGCCTCGAGCTCGACGGGCAGTACAACAACACGATCGACGATCTCGACGCCTTCTTCGACCACATCATGCGTCGTACGGCCGGGACCCTCGGCCTGGTCTGAGCACGGGCAGGGTTCGCGAAGGGCGCGCCCGCGGCGGATGGGCGATGATCAGCAGGTGCCCCGCATCCTCACGATCCTCGGCTCGGGCGAGACCAGCCCGACGATGGTCACGCCCCACCAGCGCACGTTCGCGCGGCTCGGGACCGACGTCCGCGCCGTCCTCCTCGATTCGCCGTACGGCTTCCAGGAGAACGCCGACGAGCTCACCGAGAAGGCCCAGCAGTACTTCCGCGAGAGCGTCGGCCGCGAGGTCGAGGCCGTCACCTTCCGCAGCGCGCCCCCGGCCGACCCCGCCGCCCATGCCGTCGAGATGGCGAGGCTCCGCGCCGCCGACTGGGTCTTCGCCGGCCCCGGTTCGCCGTCGTACGCGCTGCGCACCTGGGCCGGCAGCGCCGTTCCCGAGGCGCTGCACGCGCGGCTGGCCGAGGGCGGCGCCGTTACCTTCGCCTCGGCCGCGGCGCTCACCCTCGGGCTCGTGACCATCCCCGTCTACGAGGTCTACAAGGTCGGCGAGGACCCGCACTGGCTCGAGGGCCTCGACGTCGTCGGTCGCGCGACCGGGCTGCGCGCCGCCGTCGTCCCGCACTGGAACAACGCCGAGGGCGGCACCCACGACACGCGCTTCTGCTGGCAGGGCGAGCGCCGGCTGAAGGTGCTCGAGACGCTCCTGCCGGACGACGTGTTCGTCCTCGGGGTCGACGAGCACACCGGTCTCGTGATCGATCTCGACAGCGGCGCGTGCGAGGTCGTCGGTCGCGGCACCGTGGTCGTCCGCGTGCACGGCGACGAGTGGGTCGTGCCCAGCGGCGAGACGATCTCGGTCGAGCAGATAGCCGCGCACGGCCGGTCGGCGGCGACCGCCGAGCCGCGCAGCGTCGTCGCCGATCCGCCGGTCTACTCGGCCGACCTCGCGGTCGACGAGGCCCTCGGGGTGGGCGACGTTCCGCGCGCACTGGCGATCGTGCTGGACGGGCTGGGCGACGACCTCACGCCGCTCGACCTCCCCCAGCTGCGACGTCAGCTCGCGCGGTCGATCGCCGCTGTGGGCGAGCCGGTCGACGTCACCGAGACGCTGCGCCCGCTCGTCGACCTCGTCCTCGAGCTGCGCGCGCAGGCGCGCACCGAGAAGCGCTGGGCCGAGAGCGACACGATCCGCGACGGCCTCGCCGCCGCCGGCATCGAGGTGCGCGACACCCCCGACGGCGTCGAGTGGGAGGTACGTCGATGACGCACGCACCGGTCGCGCTCGTCGGCTCCGGCGAGTACGTGCCCGTCATGACCGAGATCGAGCGCGACCTGATCGCCGGACGCTCCCCGCGGTACGTCCAGCTCGCCACCGCGGCCGCGCCCGAGGGCGACGAGTCCCTCGCGCGGTGGCACCGCCTCGGCCGCGAGCAGGCCGAGCGCCTCGGTGTGGAGCAGGTCGTGGTCGACGTCCGCACGCGCGAGGACGCGGAGTCGCGGCGCTGGGTGCGGGAGATCGAGGGTGCCGGCCTGATCTACCTGTCCGGAGGCAACCCGGCCTTCCTCGCCGAGACGCTGCGCGGCACCGCCGTATGGCACGCGATCGTCGCGGCGCACGAGGCAGGCGCGGCCCTCGCGGGATGCAGCGCGGGCGCGATGGCCCTCTCGGAGTGGGCACCGCGCATGCGCGACCTCGTGCACCCCCACCAGCCGACCGGCCTCGGCCTGGTGCAGCAGGTCCGGGTCATCCCGCACTTCGACAAGATGCTCGGCTGGATGCCCGACGTGCTGCGCAACGCGTTCCTGCACAAGCCCGACACGACCACCCTCATCGGGATCGACGAGGACACCGCGCTCGTGAGCGTGGGCGACGGGGACTGGGAAGTCCAGGGCCGCCAGTCCGTCTGGGTCCTCGGCCCTGGCGCCCGCGTGGAGCACCCGGCCGGTTCCCGGCTCTCGCTGCCCTGATCCCAGGCGCGGGCGCCGACCCAGCCGCTCCACCACCCGATCCACGGATTGCCGGCCTTAGACCGGTGATTCGGGCGGTGAAGCGGGCCGCGACGGTCCCTGCTACTCGGAGCGGCCCTTGTCGTCGTCCATCTCTCGCAGGAACGCCTCGAGCTGTGCGGCGATCTCGTCGCCGCTCGGGATCGGCTCCTGCGCCATGTCGGACCGCTCGGCCATCGGCAGCGCCGACTCCGCGCCCCGTACGAGGGCGTCGTACTGCTCCTCGAGCGCCCGCACCGCCTCGACGTTCTCGGGGTTGGTCGACACCTGCTGGTCGATGTCGCGGTCGCTGTCGTCGGCCGCCACGGCGAGCGGAAGCAGGTCGAGATCGAGGTTGCCGGCGACGGCGACCTCCTCCAGCAGCCGGAGCGCAGCGCGCGGGAACTCGACCTGGGTGAGGTAGTGCGGCACGTGCACCGCGAAGCCCATGGCCTCGTGGCCCGCCGCGCCGAGCGCGAGCTCGAGACCGCCGGCGAGGTGGCCCGGCACCTCGATCGCGCCGACGAAGGTCGGACGGCCGGAGACCAGCGACGGGTCGGTCGCGTGCGCCGTGACGCCCACCGGGCGCGTGTGCGGAGCCGGCCACGGGATCGCGTTGAGCCCGATCGACCGGCGTACGCCGAACCGCTCGACGATCTGCACCACGGCGGCGCTGAAGGCCTGCCAGGCGAAGTCGGGCTCGGGGCCGTGCAGGAGCAGGAAGCCGGTGCCGCGGCTGTCGGTGACCTCGGTGAGCAGCAGCTCGGGGAACTCGATCGAGGCGTAGTGGTCGGTGTCGAAGACCAGCCGCGGGCGCCGGGCGCGGTAGTCGTAGATCGCGTCGAGGTCGAAGGTGGCGACCGTGCGGCTCTCGTGGGTGGCGAGCAGGTGACCCACGGCGAGCTGGCGCGCGGCGCCCGCGTCGAGGAAGCCGGAGAGGGCGTGCACGAGGACCGGCGCGTCGAGGTCCGACGGCACGTCGGTCACGATCTCGTACAGGCTCTCGGGCTGCATGGTGACCATTCTCTCGCGGGTGGAACCTGGCTGCCGCCCCGCGCGTTGGGTGCGTGAGCGACACCCGGTCAACGCCGTGGGGCGCTGCCGTGATTCCCCGTCAGCAAGGATGCCCCCATGGAGCCCCAACGCGATACCGCCGTGGCCGCCCCTGACCCGGACTGGACGCCGTCCATGCCCGACCGGAGCACCCTGCGCGCCGAGATGTGGCTCGTCCTGTGGCTGTCCATCGCGGCGTCGGCGCTGCGCGCCATCCTGTCGCTGCTCGACACCCTGACCAGCGGCGAGTCGATCCAGAGCCACACCACGACCCTGGTGACGACGTACATCCCTGACCGGCCGTGGCTCGACATCCTGTTCCAGGCCGCGCGCATCTCCCTCGCGCTCGTGCCGGTGCTGCTCGTGGTGCACCTGCTGCGTCGCAGCGGCGAGGGACGCCAGGCGATCGGTCTCGACCTGCGCGACTGGAAGCGCGACATCCTCAAGGGCGCCGCGCTCGCGATCGTCCTCGGCGGCATCGGCCTCGCGTTCTACCTGCTCGCGTTCCACCTCGGCATGAACGTCCGCATCGCTGCCGTGACGGCCGACCGGCACTGGTGGACGCCGATCCTGCTCGTGGCCTCGGCGTCGTACAACGCGATCCTCGAAGAGGTCATCGTGCTGGCCTACATGCTGCACCGCACCGCGCAGCTCGGCTGGAAGCCGTGGCAGCAGGTCGGCGGCAGCGCGCTCATGCGCGGCGCCTACCACCTCTACCAGGGCTTCGGCGGCTTCCTCGGCAACCTCGCCATGGGCACCGCGTTCGCGCTGCTCTACCGCCGGTGGAACCGGGTCATGCCGTTCCTGATCGCGCACCTGTTCATCGACGCCGGTGCCTTCCTCGGCTACTACTACCTCGGCGGCCACGTCTCCTGGCTGCCCTGAGCGGAGCGCCCGAGGCTGTGGCGTCCGGATACTGACTCACCGCTCAGTTCGGCCTGAATCGACGGGGCGCGGCTCACTAGCCTGGGTCTCGAGCGGCCCGGGTCGTCGGCAGAGCACCGCACGACAGCCGGCCGGGCGCCGAAGGGGGAGGTCGGGCACGACCCCGACCGACGAGCCGCTGCGAGGATCGGCACGATCCTCACCACCACATGTGACGGCGGGTGCGCCGTAGGAGAGCCGTTCGCCGTCCGACCGCCCCTTCCGGGGCGGGGAGGAGCGGACCATGAGTACGTCCCGGACACGACGACCGGCTGTCATCGGCCTCGCCGTGTTCTCCCTGGCCGCGGCGCTCACCACGACCGCCACGGCATCCGAGCGGCCGGACCCGCGCGGCACCGCCCACGCCGACGGCATCGCACGAACGGTCGCGTCGGTGGCCGCGACGGTCACCGACCGTTCGACCGCATCACCGGTCGTCACCACGCCGCTCGGGGCCGTGCGCGGCGTCCGTGCCGACGGCGTCGACAGCTTCCTCGGCCTGCGCTATGCCCAGGCCCCCGTCGGCGAGCTGCGCTGGAAGCCCCCGGTGCCCGTGGCGCGGTGGCAGGGCACGCTGAGCGCCACCACGTACGGCAACCGGTGCCCGGCGTCGGCGAGCGGCAACGGTCCTGAGTCGCTCACCGAGGACTGCCTGTTCCTCAACGTCCAGCGACCGGCCTCCGCGAAGCCTGGCGCCTCGCTGCCCGTGTACGTCTGGATCCACGGCGGAGGACTGGAGAACGGGAGCTCCAACCAGCACGACGGGACGCAGATCGTCTCCCAGACCGGTGCCATCGTCGTGACGATCAACTACCGGCTCGGCCTGCTCGGCTGGCTGACGCACCCGGCCCTCATCGCCGAGCGTGGTGAGGGAGGCAACTACGGCTTCCTCGACCAGCAGGCCGCGCTGCGCTGGGTGCAGCGCAACATCAGGTCCTTCGGCGGCGACCCGGCACGAGTGACGATCGGAGGAGAGTCCGCCGGCGCCTGGTCGGTCTGCGCGCACCTGAGCGCTCCCGGCTCCCGCGGGCTGTTCGCCCAGGCCGTGATCGAGAGCGGCAACTGCGTGTCCTGGGCGCTGGCCGACGACCTAGACACCTCGGCGTGGATCGTGCCGGAGCTCGGCTGCACGATGTCGGCCGACGCGTCCGAGGCAGCCTGCCTGCGCAGCAAGACCGTCGCCGAACTGCTGGCGGCGAACGACGCCAACGACTGGGGACCCGGGATCGTCACAGGCACCCCGACGCTCCCTCAGGTCACCTGGGACGCCGTGATGTCCGGCAGCTTCGCCCATGTGCCGGTGCTGGTCGGTGCCAACCGGGACGAAGGCCGCGGGGTGGGTGCGGACGTCTTCGCCGGCGCGACTCGCGAGCAGTACGAGGCGACGCTGATCGATTGGTACGGGACTGATTTCGCCGCGAGCCTCTTCAGCGCCTATCCGTGGCAGGCGACGTCCGACCAGTGGACGGCGGCCTACCTGTTCGGCGCCATCGTCACCGACGCAGGGTGGATGAACGGCGGCTGCCAGGGGAAGCAGATGAACGACGCCCTCGCGTCGTTCACGCCCACGTACGTCTACCAGTTCGACCACCGCACCGGACCGGGTCTCGGTCCGCGCGACGGCTACGTCTGGGGAGCGACGCACGCCGCAGAGCAGCCGTACATGTGGCCCAGCTTCGACAACGGGACATCGATCGCCGCGACGTTCGACGCCGCTGAGCGCCGACTCGCTCGTGACATGACGGCGTACTGGGGCTCGTTCATCTGGACCGGACGCCCGGACTCCGCGGGCGGCGCGCACTGGCCGCGGCTGCAGCCGCAGCGCGGCGCCAACGCGCAGCTGATGTCGCTGCGCGCGGGTGGGCGCTCGACGCCGATCACCGACGGCACGCTGTTCGCGCAGCACCAGTGCTCGGTCTGGGGCTACTGAGCAGCCGGAGACGACGAAGCGAAACCCCTTGCGGATCCGTCGCGAGGACGTACCGTCGTCCTACACGTGAAGGGAGGTGGTCCGATTCATGAGTGAGCATCGGATTCGTGAGGTGGCTGCCCGCTAGCCAGGACAGCCCGCTGACCGACGGTCGCGCCCTTACTGGCGGCAGACCCAGGCAGCCACCGGACCCCCGGGTGTCGGCCCGTCCAGCCGATCCTCGCCCGTGTCACCCGACGCGTGCGTGGCCCGCCCGGGGGTCTTCCACGTCCGGAAGCCGTACGCCGACCCCACACGTGGGGCGCCGACGTGCGTCTGTCGCGCGTCGGGCACCTTCAGCGGAGAACTGCGGAGGCTAGGGGAGGGTGCCGTTGCCCTGCTCGCTGAGCACGTCGACGACCGTGTCCAGCGCGTGGTCGAGGTCGGACTCGGACACCACCAGCGGCGGGGCGAACCGGATCGTCCAGGTGTGGGTGTCCTTGGCGAGGATCCCGCGCGCGAGCAGCTCGAGGCTGACCTCGCGGCCGGTGCGGCCGGTGCCGTCGAGCTCGATGGCCCACCACAGGCCGCAGCCGCGGATCTCCTTGATGCCCGGAAGGTTCGCGCTGCGCAACGTCGCGAGCACGTGATCACCCAGGCGCTTCGAGCGCTCCTGCACCTCGCCGGTCTCGAGCAGCGCCACCACCGCGATGCCGACGGCTGCCGCGAGCGGGTTGCCGCCGAACGTGCTGCCGTGCTGCCCGGGGTGGATCACCGACAGCACGTCCCAGTCGGCCGTGATGGCCGACACCGGGATGATGCCGCCGCCGAGCGCCTTGCCTAGGATGCGGATGTCGGGCTGGACGTCGACGAGGTCGCACGCGAAGGTCGCGCCGGCGCGGCCGAGCCCGGCCTGGATCTCGTCGGCCACGAAGAGCACGTTGCGTTCCGCGCACAGCGCGCGCGCCGCCTGCAGGAAGCCGCTCGGCGGGAGGATGACGCCGGCCTCGCCCTGGATCGGCTCGACCAGGAACGCGACCGTGTTCCCGGTGATCGCGCCGGAGAGCGCGTCGATGTCGCCGTAGGGGACGGTGACGAAGCCGGGCGTGTAGGGGCCGTAGTGGTCGCGCGCCTCGGGGTCGTCGGAGAAGGAGATGATCGTGGTCGTGCGGCCGTGGAAGTTCCCGGCGCAGACGATGATCTCGGCCTGGTCGGCCGGGACGCCCTTCTTCTCGTAGCCCCACTTGCGCGAGACCTTGAGGGCGGTCTCGACGGCCTCGGCGCCGGAGTTCATCGGCAGCACCCCGTCGTGCCGCGCCAGGCGCGCGAGCCCGGCGCAGAACTCTCCGAGCTGGTCGTTGTGGAACGCGCGGCTCGTGAGGGTGATCCGGTGCAGCTGCGCCTCCGCGGCCGCGATCAGCGTCGCGTTGCTGTGACCGAAGTTGATCGCCGAGTATGCCGACAGCATGTCGAGGTAGCGGCGGCCCTCGATGTCGGTGACCCAGGCGCCCTCGCCCTCGCGGATGACCACCGGCAGCGGGTGGTAGTTGTGCGCGCAGTGCTCGTGCTCGAAGGCGATCGCCTGGTCCGTCGTCGTCACGGTTCCTCCTGTCGGCGGCACACCGGCGGGCCGCCCGGGGACACGCTGCCATGCGCCGCCCGTGGCAGGAAAGCCGAGCCTCCCCGGGCGGGTATGCCGCGGACCACGCGTTACTGACTCGCCAGTCAGTAACGTGGTCGGATAGGGTTCTCTCGTTACTGACTCACGAGTCAGTAACGAGAGGGCCGTCCTCATCCGGGGGCGGCCTCACGCACGCCCGGACCGGGCTCGCGCGCCGAGGGAGGCAGCCATGTCGAACGACCTGCTCGTGATCGTGACCGGTGCTGCCACGGCCGCGCTCGCGCTGGCCTTCGGCGTGCCGCAGTGGCTCCGCGTGCGGCGTACCGGGTCCGTCGCGGGCATCTCGCTGCCTAGCGTCACGAACACCGTGGTGTCCACCATCGCCTGGCTGGTCTATGGCGTCCACCTCCACGACTCCTGGGTGGTCCTGACCGCAGCCGTGGGGCTGCCCTCCCTCGTCGCGACGTTCGTCGCCGTCGTGCGGCGCAGCGACGAGCGTGCGGGCATGTGGCTGCCGCTGACCTGGGCCGCGCTGCTCGCCGCCACCGCGGCCGCGACACCCTGGTTCCCCGGCCTGTTCCCGGCCCTGCTCGGCGCCTCGGCCCTCTGGTACGTCACGCCCGCGGCCGTGACCGCATGGCGCAGCGCCGACGTCTCCGGCATCGCCGCGGGCACCTGGCTGCTGCTCGCGCTCGACGGCCTCGTGGCCGGCGCCTACGGCGCCGTCGCCGGGGTCACGGCGTACCTCGTCTACTGCGGCGTCGCGCTCGTCGGCGCGATGGTCGTGCTCGCCCGCGTCTACTGGCGCTGGGCCCCCGAGTGCGGCGAGTGCGGGCCGATCACCGGCTGCACCTGCGCCGCCTGACCCCCGCCGCCTGTCGCCTAGGCTGGCTCGCCTGTCGTCCCCGCCCTGAGAGAGAGCTGATGGCCGTGCGTCCGCTCACGATCCTGTTCATGCCCGAGTCGGCCTTCGGACCGACGAACCAGTGCATCGGCGTCGGCGACGTCCTGCGCCGGCGCGGGCACCGGGTGGTCTTCGCGGCCGAGGCGTCCTGGAAGGGCAAGCTCACGGCGCTCGGGTTCGAGGAGGACCTCGTCGACCTCGCACCGCGGCCCGAGGCGAGCGACAGCGACAGCGACAGCGACAGCGACGCCGACGCCGACCCCGGTGCGTTCTGGAAGGAGTTCATCCGCCAAGCCGCACCCGAGTTCCGCAAGCCCACGCTCGAGCAGCTCGAGACGTACATGCTGCCGACCTGGCAGGCGCTCATCGACGGAGCCAGGTACTGCGAGCCGCAGCTGCGCGAGATCCTCGCGCGGGTGCAGCCGGACGTGATCGTCGAGGACAACGTCGTCGCCTTCCCCGCGCTCCTGACCGCGGGGGCGCCGTACGTCCGGATCATGTCCTGCAACCCGCTCGAGGCGCCGGGCAGCGAGATCCCGCCGCCGTACTCCGGGCTTCCCGCCGCCGACCGCTCCGAGTGGGGCTCGTTCCGCGCGGAGTACGACCGTACGCACCGCGCGACGTGGGAGTCGTTCGACGCGTGGGTGGTGGAGCAGGGCGCGCCGCCGCTGCCCGAGCTCGAGTTCGTGCACACGAGTGAGCACGCGAACCTCTACGTCTTCCCGCAGGAGGCGGACTACACCGACGCCCGGCCGCTCGACCCCACGTGGCACCGGATGGACTCCAGCGTGCGCGAGACCGACGAGCAGTACGCCGTGCCTGCGGCGGTGGCCGACCGTCCTGCCGGCAGCGCTCTGATCTACCTCTCGCTCGGGTCGCTCGGCAGCGCCGACGTCGAGCTGATGAAGCGGCTCGTCGACGTGCTGGGTCGCACACCCCACCGCTTCATCGTGAGCAAGGGACCGCAGGCGGGCGAGTACGAGCTTGCCGACAACATGGTGGGCGCGGAGTTCCTGCCGCAGACCACCCTCATCCCGCAGGTCGACGCCGTCATCACCCACGGCGGCAACAACACCACGACTGAGTCGCTCCACTTCGGCAAGCCGATGATCCTGCTGCCGCTGTTCTGGGACCAGTACGACAACGCGCAGCGGATGCACGAGCTCGGGTTCGGCGTGCGGCTCGCGACGTACGCCTTCACCGACGGCGAGATGGACGCCGCGCTCGCGGCCGTGCTCGACCCGGAGCGGCAGTCGACGCTCGCCGCGATCGGCGAGCGGGTACGCGCTCGCGACGGTCTGCGCCGCGGCGCCGACATCATCGAGCAGGTCGCGCGGACCCACGCCGAGGGCAGCGCGTCCGCGTGACCTCGCTCGAGGAGCTCTCCCGTCTCGTCGCGGCGAGTCCGGGCGGCCTCGTGCTGCCGGGAGGGGACCGTCGGGCGCAGGTCGACGTCGCGACGCCGCTACGGCTCGTCGACGCGGCCGACCTCGGCGCCGGCCGGTGGGTCGGTGTGGTCGAGGACCGGGACGGCGACCGCTGGACCGTCCCGCTGCTCGTCACTGCTGGGACGCTGCGCCGCGCGATGCCGGGTGACGGTGTGGCCGAGGCGCTGGTCCGAGGGATCGCCGACGTGAGGCGCATGCAGGCCGCGCGCGGTGAGGCATCGACCCCGGAGGGTCGCGCGGTGCAGGGCGACCGGGCGTTCGACGCCGACGGGTGGCACGCCGAGGACGTGAGCGGCGAACGCGCGCTCACCGTCGACCAGACGAACGAGTCGGTCGTCGTCGGCGAGCGGGCGATGGTGAAGTGGTCGGTGCAGCTGCCCCGTCCGGGGGTGCGCGGCGCCCAACCGGCCCGGCGACGCCTCGGTCGGTTGATCGCCGCCGACTTCGCCGGGACCCCGCGTCCCTGGGGGCTGCTGCACTACGTCGACCACGACGACGACTCCACGAGCCTGCTGCTGGCCAGCGTCGCCGAGTTCCTCCCCGGCGCCGAGGACGGGTGGGACTGGGCGGTCGACGACGTCCGGAGCCACGCGCGCGGCGAGTCGAGCCTCGAGGACGCCGTGGTGCCGTCCGTCCGCCTCGGCGAGCTCACCGCGTCGCTCCACCTCGCGCTCGCCGGCGACGGCAGGGTGAGCACGGCCGACGACCGGCTGACCGCGCGGTGGACGGCCCGCGCCTACGACGACCTCGACGCCGCGGTGCAGCTGGTGACCGGGCCTGAGGGTGTGCGCCTGCGTTCACGTGCCGGCCGCATCGCCGTGTCGTTCGCGGCCTTCCGCGCCTGCGTGGGCACCCCGCTCATCGACGTCCACGGCGACCTGCACGTCGGTCAGGTGCTGCGCCACGGCGACCCGCCCCGATACGCCGTCACCGACTTCGACGGCAACCCGGTGCTCGCACCCGACGAGCGCTCCGCGCCGCAGCCGGCGGCCCTCGACGTCGCCGGCATGCTCGCGTCGCTCGACCATGTCGGGCGCGTGGCCGTGAAGCGCACCGACGGTGTCGACAAAGACGCCGTGCGCACCTGGATCGCCGCCGCGCAGGACGCGTTCCTCCACGCCTACCGCGGTTCGCTCGCGGCGTCGGGCTCGCTCGAGCTGCTCGACGAGCGGCTGCTCGTGCCGCTGCGCCTGCAGCAGGAGTGCCGCGAGTACCTCTACGCCGCGCGCCATCTGCCGCACTGGGTCTACGTGCCCGACGCGGCCCTCACCGACCTGCTGCCCGACGAGGAGTGACCCGATGGACCCCGCCCTGTTCCTGGCCGACCTCGAGCGCAAGCCCGAGGCCCTCCACGCCCTCGCCGACCACCTCGAGGCGCAGGACCCCTGGGGCGTCCTCCCGATGGCGTCGCGCTTCGTGCTGCTCGGGATGGGCTCGTCGTTCTACGCCGCGGCCGTCGCCGCCGCCAGACTGCGCGCACGGGGCATCTACGCCGTCGCCGAGCTCGCGAGCAGCGACCTGCTCCCCGCAGCGGACGGGCACACCGTCGTGATCGCGATCACCGCCGGGGGCGGCTCGCGCGAGACGCGAGCGGCGGCCGCGCACTACCGCGACCGGTGCCCGGTCGTGCTCGTGACCAACACGCTCGACGGCGACCTGGCGCGCGACGTCGAGGGCGGGGTCCACGAGGTGGTCGACATGCACGCGGGGGTCGAGCACGGCGGCGTCGCCTGCCGCTCGTTCCAGCACACGCTCGCGCTGCTCCTCGCCCTCGAGCCGCGGGTCGCGCGCGCCGACCTCGACGTCCCGTCCCTGGTGCGGCGCGCGGCTGTGGCGTCGCAGAGCCTGCTCTCCTCCCGCGGGGAGTGGCTGCCGGAGCTCAGGCGCCTGCTCGTCGGGCCGCAGGGCACGCACGTCGTGGCGCCTGCGCGACGGCTGTCGTCCGCGCAGCAGTCGGCGCTCATGCTGCGCGAGGGTCCGCGGGTCCCGGCGTACGCGTGCGAGACCGGCGACTGGAGCCACGTCGACGTCTACCTCACGAAGACCACCGACTACCGGATGCTCCTGCTGGCCGGCTCGCGATGGGAGGACGAGCTGCTGCGCTGGACCACCGAGCGCGGCTCGACGGTGGTCGCGGTCGGGGCCGACGTCGAGGGTGCGGCGTACTCCCTGCGCTACGCGGGGGACGAGGACGACGACGTCCGCCTGCTGTCCGAGACCCTCGTCGCCGAGCTGCTCGCCGCCGACCTCTGGGCCACCGGGGCCTGACGCCGCCCCGACCCGGTCGCTTTCCGGGGATTCGCGCGCCGAACGTGCCTGCCTGGGCCACACTTCCGCTCAGGTCACTGACGCCCTAGCCCGAGGAGCCCCCGATGGTGTTCGCGAGCCCGCTGCCCGACGTCGAGATCCCGGACGTCCCGCTCACGGAGTACGTCCTCGCCAACGCCGAGCGCCTCGGCGACAAGCCTGCGCTCATCGACGGCGGCAGCGGCCGCACCATCACCTACGCCGGCCTCGCGGCGGCGGTCCGCTCGCTGGCCGGCGGCCTCGTCGCGAAGGGCTTCGGACCCGGCCACGTCCTCGCCCTGATGTCCCCGAACATCCCGGAGTACGCCGTGATCTTCCACGGCGTCGCGATGGCGGGGGGCACGATCACGACGATCAACCCGACGTACACCGCGCAGGAGGTGCACAAGCAGCTCGTCGACTCCCGTGCGTCGATCCTTGTGACGATCCCGATGTTCCTCGAGGTCGCGACTGCGGGCGCCGAGGACACCGGCGTGGCCGAGATCTACGTCCTCGGCGAGTCCGAGGAGGCGATGCCGGTCACCGCGCTGTTCGGAGCTCCGCTCGCGGCACAGGTGCCCGTCGAGGCCGGCACGGTCGTCGTGCTGCCGTACTCGTCCGGCACGACCGGGATCTCGAAGGGCGTGATGCTGACGCACCACAACCTGATCGCGAACGTCGCGCAGGTGCTGTCCGGCGCCGACATCAGCGAGGACGAGAAGTTCATCGCCGTGCTGCCGTTCTTCCACATCTACGGCATGCAGGTGCTGATGAACACCGGGCTGCGCGCCGGCGTCACGATCATCACGATGCCGCGCTTCGATCTCGAGGAGTTCCTGCGCCTGCACCAGGAGCACGGCATCACGCGCTCGTTCGTCGCACCGCCCATCGTCGTCGCCCTCGCCAAGCACCCGATGGTCGACAGCTACGACCTCTCCGCGCTCAAGCAGGTCTTCTCCGGTGCGGCACCGCTGTCCGCGGAGCTCTCCCTCGAGTGCGGCGCGCGGCTCGGCTGCGACGTCGTCCAGGGCTACGGCATGACCGAGCTCTCCCCCGTGTCGCACCTGACGCCGCCCGGCAACTACAAGGCGGGCTCGTGCGGCGTGACGGCGCCGAACACGCTCACGATGGTCGTCGACCCCGTGACGCAGCAGGAGCTCGGCGTCGACGAGGACGGCGAGATCTGCATCAAGGGTCCGCAGGTGATGCTCGGCTACCTCGGCAACCAGGCGGCGACCGACGCGATCTTCGACCGCGAGGGCTGGCTGCACACCGGTGACATCGGGCACATCGACGCCGACGGGCACCTCTGGATCGTCGACCGGCTCAAGGAGCTCATCAAGTACAACGGATTCCAGGTCCCGCCGGCCGAGCTGGAGGCGCTGCTGCTCACGCACCCCGCGATCGCCGACGCGGCCGTCGTCGGGATCCCGGACGAGTCCGCCGGCGAGATCCCGGTCGCGCACGTGGTGCTGCGCCCGGGCGCCGAGGCGACGCCGGAGGAGATCATGGCGTTCGTCGCCGGCCAGGTCGCGCACTACAAGCAGGTGCGTCAGGTGATCATCACCGACACGATCCCCAAGAGCGCCAGCGGCAAGATCCTGAGAAGGCTCCTCAAGAACCCCGAGTAGCCACCGGCCTCCCCGACCCCTGCACGTCACCGGGGTCGGGGTGAGCAGGGCGGGTCAGGCGGGGACGTGGTCGAGGACGACGTGGCCCTCGTCGTCGGCGTGTCCCCGGCCGTCGACCTTCGCGGGCCACCAGAAGCGCTCCCCGAGGATGAAGGCGAGCGCCGGCACGAGCACCGTCCGCACGAGCAGCGTGTCGAGCAGCACGCCGACGCACACGATGATGCCCACCTGCGCCAGCGCGATCAGCGGGAGTACGCCGAGCACCGCGAAGACGGCCGCGAGCAGGATGCCCGCACTCGTGATGACGCCGCCGGTGGCGCGCAGCGCCGAGAGCATGCCGTCGCGAGTGTCGCTGACCATCGCCTCCTCGCGCGCCCGGGTCGCGAGGAAGATGTTGTAGTCGACCCCGAGCGCGACGAGGAACAGGAACGACAGCAGCAGCACCTGGTTGTCGAGCGCGGGGTAGTGCAGCACGTGCTCGAACACCCACCACGAGACGCCCAGCGCCGCGAAGAACGTGCCGAGCACGGTCGCCACGAGCAACGCGGCCGCAGTGAGCGAGCGCAGCAGCACGACCAGGACCAGCGCCACGAGGACCAGCACGATCGGGATGACGACCTTGGCGTCGCGGATCGAGGCCTCCTTCGCGTCGAGCCGCTGCGCGACGTCGCCGCCCACGACGGCGTCGGCCCCGGGCACAGCGCCGACCGCCGCTCGCAGGGCGCGGATCTGGTCGTAGGACTGCTCGGTGCCCGGATCCCCGGACAGGATCACGTCGACCTGCGCGACGTCGGCCGAGGCCGCACCCGGGGTCGCCGAGACGACGCCGTCCACGGACTTCGCGGCCGCGACGACGGCGGGGACCGACGCCGGGTTCGTGAGGATCGCGGCGGGTGCGCTCGCCCCCGCGGGGAACGCGCTCGAGAGCGTCTCCTGCCCGAGCACCGCCTCGGGCTTCACGCGGAACTGCTCGTTCTGGCTGAGCCCGACCTGGACGCCGATCCCGCCGAGCGCCATCACGACGAGCAGCGCGGTCGCACCCGCACCGACGAGGGCGGGACGCCGACGCACGGCCTCCCCGACCCGTCCCCAGAACCGCCCCTCGCGCGGGGCGTCGCCGACCCGCGGGACGAAGGGCCAGAACAGGCCGCGGCCGAAGACCACCATCGCCGCGGGCAGCACGAAGAGCCCGAACAGCATCGCGACCACGACGCCGACGGCGGAGGAGAAGCCGATCGCGCGGAGGTTCTCCTGCTGCGCGAGCAGCAGGGCGAGCAGCGAGAGCGTGACCGTGAGGCCCGAGGCGATGATCGCCTCAGACGTACGCCGCAGAGCGACCTGCATCGCGTGGAACCGGCTGTCCTCCTTGCGAAGACGGTCGCGGTAGCGCGCGATGAGCAGCAGCGCGTAGTCGGTCGCGGCACCGAACACCAGCACGCTCGTGATGCCGGCGGCCGACGGGTCGACGACGATGCCGAGGTGCGGCGCGAGCAGCGCGACGAGCTTCGTCGTCACCTGCTCGGCGACGCCGACGACGGTGAGCGGCACCAGCCACAGCCACGGGCTGCGGTAGGTGATGAGCAGCAGCACGGCCACGATCGAGGCGGTCGCGAGCAGCAGCGTGGTGTCCGCGCCCTCGAAGACCTTGGTCAGGTCGGTGATGATGGCGGGGCCGCCGGTCACCTGGGCCTGCAGCCCGGACGGGAGATCCGCCGCGGCGACCTTGCGGATCTCGGTGACCTTCGGACCCACGGCCGAGTCGTCCGTGGTGTCGACTGGGACCGCGACCACGGCGACCGTGCCGTCCGTCGAGTAGGTCGGCGGCGCCGTCCGCCCCCCGACCGCGAGCGGCGCGAGCGCAGTGGCGCGGGCCGTGATCGCCGCCTTGTCCTCCGCGCTCAGCGGGGCGCCGTCGGTGCTGCTGTAGACGACGATCGCGGGGGCGACGCCGTCGCTGGGCAGCGACTTCTGGCGCAGCTCGGCCTCGGCCGACTGGTAGCTCGTCGGGAGCCCGCTGGAGACGAGCGGCGCGACCTTGGCCGGTGCGGGTGCGGCCATGATCGCGCCCACGATCAGCACGATGAGGCCGAGCAGCAGGAAGGCGTTGCGACGACGCGCGACGTGGGCGGTCGGGAAGGACACGAGGACTCCAGACGTACGGGGGTGCAGGACGGGCGGTCATTCGCTAGATTGCCTAGCGAGATGCACACTAACCCGAAAGTCACTAGACTGTCTAGTGACATGGACGGTACCGCGACCTCCCCGGACCCGCACCTCGGCGCCCCCGAGGGCTGGCCTGCCTCCGCGGTCGCCGACGCCCTCTACGCCGTGCTCCGCGCGACACCCGAGACACGCGTGGGCATCGCCCGGCGACTCGACCTCAACCCGAGCGAGGTCGATGCGATGGAGCACCTCATGGGCGAGCCGATCGGGCCGGTCGAGCTCTCCCGCCGGCTGCACATGACCTCGGCGTCCGCGACCGTGCTCGTCGACCGGCTCGAGGAGGCCGGCCACGTCGTCCGCGAGCCCGACCCCACCGACGGCCGACGGCGGGTCGTGCGCCCGACCGCGCCGGGGATGGCGTCGGTCTACGCGCAGATCGGGCCGATGGTCGCCGACCTCGTCGCCGCGGAGGACGGCATGACCGAGCACGAGCGCACCGTCGTCGTCGACTACCTCACCCGCGTACTGCACGTGCTTGAGCGTCACGGCGAGGTCCTGCCGCCGGGCTGATCCAGGGGTGGCTCGACGGCCGGCACGGGGGACCGGCCGTCGAGCGTCCCCCTCGTGCTGCTACCAATGCCGCATGAGCATCGTGGTCGAGGTGCGCGAGATCGGTCGCGGCGCGTGGGCGGCGGCGACCCCGCTGGCCGCGCGGGCGTTCTTCGACGAGGAGTTCATCGTCGGGATGCTCGGTCCGGATCCGTTGCGTCGCTGGGCCGATGCGCATCACTTCTACTCCGTCGAGCCGTTCGACGAGACCGCCGTCCACCTCGCCACGTTCCTCGACGACGTGCTCGTCGGCATCATCCGGATCTCGCCGTACGGCTCCTGCTTCGTGTGCCACCACATCGACCCGACGACTCCGCCGGAGGACGAGATCCTCGCGCGCGACTGGCGTTTCGAGGTCGAGGTGCTCGAGGCGCACCAGGGCTACGCCGACCACGCGTGGATCTCGCGCGTGGCGGTCGAGCCGCAGCTGCACGGAACCGGGCTCGGCAAGGCCCTCGTCGACGCCGCCGTCGCGCACCTCGCGGCCAGCGGCCCCGGCACCGTGCTGCTCGAGTGCCTCGCGCAGCGCGAGTCCTTCTACACCGGTCGCGGGTTCCGTCGGGTCGGCGAGGTCGTCGACGTGCACGCGGACACGTCGTACCTCATGCGCATCGACCTGCCCCGCTGACGTCGACCCTCAGGGGATCAGGAGCTGGCGCAGGGTGGCACCCGAGGCCAGGTCGTCCAGGGCCGCGGCGGCCTCGTCAAGGGGACGTCGGGCCGAGACCATCTCCTCGAGGCGCAGGTCGCCCGACATCACGAGGTCGACGAGCTGGGGGATGTCGACGGCTGGGCGGATCCCGCCGTAGTTCGAGCCGAGGATGCGCTGGTCGAGCTCGACGAGGACCAGCGGGTCGAACGACGCCGAGGAGCCCTCCGGGGGGATCCCCACGACGACCGCCGTGCCCCCGAGGCCGAGCAACCGGATCGCCTGCTCGGTCGTCGACGTCCGGCCGATGGCGTCGAAGGCGTAGTCGGCACCGTCCGGGAGAAGGTCGCGCAGCCACACGTCGAGCTGGTCGCCTGTACCGACGACGGCGTCGGTGGCGCCGTGGGTCAGCGCGAGGTCGACCTTGTCCTGACGCAGGTCGACCGCCACGATCCGGGCCGCGCCGGCCAGTCGAGCCCCCTGCACCACGCTCAGCCCGACGCCTCCGCACCCGATGACGACCACGGTCGAGCCCGGCTCGACCTTCGCGGTGTTGCGCACGGCGCCGACGCCGGTCGCCACCGCGCAGCCCACGAGGGCGATGAGGTCGAGGGGCGCGTCGTCGCGCACCTTGATCGCGCCGGACTCCGGGACGACGGCGTACTCGGCGTAGGACGACACCGCGAGGTAGTGGTACGCCGGGCGGCCGTCGACGGACAGCCGGGTGGTGCCGTCGTTGAGCCCGCCGGTCGGACCGACGACCTTGGCGGCCACCTCGCAGCGAGCCTCGACACCCGCGCGGCAGTGCCGGCACTCGCCGCACGGCGCGACCCAGGACAGGACGACGTGGTCGCCAGGCGTCAGCGTCGTGACGTCCGGACCGACCTCCACGACGGTCCCGGACCCCTCGTGGCCGAGCACGGTGGGCAGCCGTCGCGTCCACTCCCCGCGGACGACGTGGAGGTCGCTGTGGCACACACCGGCGGCCGCAATCTTCACGAGCACCTCGTGCGAGCGCGGAGCGTCGAGGTGCACCTCGGTGACCTCGAGCGGAGCGTCGACCCCGCGGAACACGACTGCCTGCATGACCACTCCTCGCCGTCGGCCGGGGCGCCGATCCTGACCTCGTCGTAGGACGGCGCCGTGCGTGACCTGCAGACCGTACGGCAGCCCGGCCGCGATCGCGTCCGCTGCGTCCCGTTCGTCCGGGGGTCTAGCGTCCGACGCGAGGGCGTGCCCTGGCCACGCCCACGGAGAGGGACGGACATGGACACCACCCGGCATGCCGGCAAGGTCGCGATCGTCACCGGCGCCGCGAACGGCATCGGCCGCGCGACCGCACTGCGCTTGGCACGCGAGGGCGCACGCGTCGTCGGCTGCGACGCCAACCCGGCCGCGATCGACGAGACCCGCGCGGCCTTCGCCGCCGATGGCGTCGACGTCGAGCTGCTGCAGGTCGATGTCACGAAGCAGGAGGACGTCGACCGCCTGGTGGCCGCGGCCGGACCGCGGATCGACATCCTGGCCAACGTCGCCGGGATCATGGACCACTTCATGCCCCTCGGCGAGGTCGACGACGCCACCTGGAACCGCGTCCTCGACGTCAACCTCACCGGTGTCATGCGCCTGACCCGCGCGGTGATCCCGATGATGACGGCGCAGGGCGGCGGTGCGATCGTGACAGTGGCGTCGAAGGCCTCGCTCGGCGCCGGCGCTTCAGGAGTGGCCTACGCCGCGTCCAAGCACGGAGTGATCGGTCTCGTGAAGAGCGTCGCGTACTACTACGGGCCCGACAGGATCCGTTCCAACGCCGTGCTTCCCGGCCCGGTCGAGACGGCCATCGGTGCGACGGCCGCGCCCGCCAACGAGTGGACGATGCAGCGCGCCATGCTCTCGATGGCCACGATGAGCGCGCCGGCGCAGCCGGACGAGATCGCCACGGCCGTGTCGTGGCTCGCCAGCGACGAGGCTTCGAACGTCAACGGCGCGATCCTCAGCGACGACGGCGGCTGGTCCTCCGCCTGACGCCGACCACAGACTCCGATGCAGGTCTAGTGGGAGCGCAGGACGGTGCGGAGGTCGCGGGGCGGGTGGCCGGTCAGGTCGCGGACGGCCGTCGACACCTCGGCGAGCTCACCGCCGGCGATCGCGGTGTAGGTCGACACCCACGCGTCGACCTGCCACGGCTGCGCGCCGTAGACGGCTCGTGAGGCGTAGGCCTCCGCGACGGTCTCCCGGACGTAGGTCGTGGGTCGGCCCGTCTCCTCGCCGATGATCCGCGCGACGTCGTCGAACGAGAGCGCCTCCGGACCGGTGAGCGGGTACGCCGTGCCCCGGTGGGCCGACGGGTCGCGCAGCACCGCGACGGCCACGTCCGCGACGTCGTCGACCGCGAGCAGCGACACCCGCCCGTCGCCGGCCGGCCCGCGGATGGCGCCGTCGGCACCGACGAAGTCGGGCATGACGTCGGCGTAGAAGTTGTCGCGCAGGCAGGTGAACGCCATCCCGCTCGCGGCGAGGATCCGCTCGGTGGCCCAGTGGTCGCGCGCGAGGGTGAACACGGCATCGGGAGCGGCCCCGAGGAACGACGCGTAGACGACGTGGCCGACCCCCGAGGTGCGTGCCCCCTCAACGAACGACCGGTGCTGCTCGACGCGGTCGGCCGACTCGGAGCCCGAGACCATGAGGACGATGTCGACGCCCTCGAGCGCACGCCGCACCGCCTCGGTGTCGGCGTAGGTGGCGACGGCGACCTCGGCGCGATCCAGACGCGGAGCGCGGGCCGGGTCACGCACGACGAGTCGCTGGTCGACGCCGCCCGCGGCGAGCGCGCGCGCCACGCGTCCGCCGACCCGACCGGTAGCGCCCGTGACGGCCACGAGTGTCATGCCGCCTCAACCGCCCTCGTCCCCGGGCTGTTCCCACGCCGGCCACCTCGCGGCCCGTGGAGAAGACGCGCCGTCTAGGGTCGCCGTCGGGGGTACGACGACAGGAGCATCGGATGAGCCGGCAGATCACCTCGGTCGTGGGCGGGAGCGCCGTCGAGGGCGGCGACGCGCACGCGGACCTCAACCCGTCGGACCTCGGCGACGTCGTCCTCGAGTACGGCGGGGTCGACGCCGCCACGGCGAGGACGGCGATCGAGGCCGCGGCCGCGGCGTTCCCCGCGTGGTCGCGAACCACGCCGTGGGAGAGGTCGACCGTGCTCGACAGGGCGGGCACCGAGGTGCTCGCTCGTGCCGACGAGCTCGGCGACCTGCTCGCCCGCGAGGAGGGCAAGACCCTTCCTGAGGCGCGCGGCGAGGTCGTGCGCGCGGGCCAGATCCTCAAGTACTTCGCGGGCAACGTGCTCGCACCGCACGGGCACCTGCTCGACTCCGTGCGCGCCGGGGTCGAGGTGTCGGTGACGCGCGAGCCGATCGGCGTCGTCAGCGTGATCACACCCTGGAACTTCCCGATCGCCATCCCCGCGTGGAAGATCGCGCCGGCGCTGGCTCACGGCAACACCGTGGTGTTCAAGCCCGCGGAGCTCGTGCCCGGCAGCGCATGGGAGCTCGTCGACATCCTCAACCGCGCCGGCCTGCCCGCGGGTGCGCTCAACCTCGTCCTGGGACGCGGCTCGGTTGTCGGTCCCATGCTGACGACCGACCCGCTCATCAACGGCGTCACGTTCACCGGCTCGGTCGGCACCGGGCGCGGCATCCTCGACGCGCACGCGCCGCTGGGCCGCAAGGTGCAGCTCGAGCTCGGCGGGAAGAACCCGCTCGTGGTCGTCGACGACGCCGACCTCGCCGTCGCCGTCGAGTGCCTCGTGCAGGGCGGCTTCGGCTCGACCGGCCAGCGCTGCACGGCGTCGTCCTTCGCCGTCGTCACCGATGCCGTCCACGACCGGCTCGTCGAGGCCGTGCGCGAGCGGCTGTCGCGCTGGACCGTCGGCGACGCCCGCGGCGCGGGCGTCGACATGGGTCCGGTGGTCGACCCCTCGCAGCTCGAGGTCGACCTGCGCTACCTCGAGGTCGCGCGCGCCGAGGGTGGCGAGGTGCTCGGCGGCGAGCTGCTCGACCTCGGCACGAAGGGTCACTACCTCTCCCCCGCGCTGGTGCTCGGCACGTCGTCGACCGACACGATCAACCGCGAGGAGGTCTTCGGACCGGTCGTCTCGGTGATCCGGGTGTCGGACTACGACGAGGCGCTGGCGACGGCGAACTCGAGCACGATGAACCTCTCGGCCGGCATCGTCACCACCGACCTCGCGACGGCATCGCACTTCCGGCGCTCGAGCAAGGCGGGGATGGTGATGGTCAACCTGCCGACCGCCGGCGTCGACTTCCACGTGCCGTTCGGCGGTCGCGGCGACTCCAGCCACGGCCCGCGCGAGCAGGGCTTCGCCGCGATCGACTTCTTCACCACCAGCAAGACGGCGTACACCGCGCCCGGCACGCCGACGAGCTGACCGCCGAGCCGGCGGGCTCCTCACAGGCGAGCTCGACCGTCGGCTGGGTCCGACTGCGCACGGGTCGGTGGACGACGCGGACCATCCCCGGATCCGCTGCGGCCTGCGTGGGCTGGCGCGGCACGGATCTCGTCATGCAGAGCAACCCGGTCATCGGCAGGACCGACATCGAGTCGGTGGGCGCTGACGGAGTCGTGCGGATGGTCGGCTCGTACACCTACGGTCCGGACACCGGGGACCAGTCCGCGCTCAACGAGTTGTCCGTGGCGCTCGACCGGTTGCCGCTGCCGGCGGGATGACATCAGGTCGCACCCCGCCCTCACGGACAGCAACCGATCGTGGTGTCCGGGATGTACGAGCGGATCACCGCGCACGCGAAGGACCTCCAGCGCGAGCGCCGCGCCGCGACCCGCGACCCCGACCCGGGCCTCCCCGGTGGCGCAGCCCTCGAAGCCGACGGAGCCGTCGGAGCCGTCGGTGCGGTCGGGGCCGACTCGCCCGGCCGCCCGACGGTCGACGACGAGTGGTCCGACCGCACCCTGGACAACTGCCACGCCGACGCCCTGACCGACTTCGTCCTCCACGACGACGACGCCGACGGCGGCGACGGCGAAGGCGGCGAGGACGACCGCGGCGTCGAGTGCCGCACCGGTCCCGGCCTCGACGACCGGGGCGGCCGCGACCCCGCCGGCACCCGGCCCCGAGGACACCACCGACCCCGACGCCGACGACGGGCACCACGCATCGAGGGCCGCCTCGTGATCGACCTCGCGACCCTGCGCGGCGAGGCCGACCACCCCTGCCTGCTCGACGGCACCCCCGTGCCCGCGCAGGTCGGACGCCGCCTCGCCCGCGACATCGCCCACTGGCGGCGGATGGTCACCGACCCCGTCGACGGACACCTCCTCGACGACGGCCGACGCACCTACCTGCCCGAACCCCTGCGCACCTTCGTCCTCGAACGCGACCGCACCTGCCGCAACCCCTGGTGCGACCAACCCACCACCCGCTGCCAGCTCCACCACGCCACCGACTACCCCGACGGCCCCAGCGACACCACCAACACCGGAGAACTCTGCGCGGACTGCCACCGCATCAAGACCGACCACGCCGCCTTCCTCGACCACTCCGCCCCCGACGGCTCCGCCACCTGGCGCACCGCCTGGGGCCAGACCATCCCCCTCACACCCACCCGCTACCTCGACGACGGCGGCACGTCCGAGCGGGCGGTCTCGGGAGTCCGCCACGTCCGCGGAGTTCTCGACCGCCTCGCAGACCACCCAGCTCCGCGAAGCTTCGCTCCGCCCGACGACCCAGGCGACGCCCCGCCGTTCTAGCCCTATGTCATCGCGGCGCCCGACGGCACCGGATGCCGCCTCGAGCGACCAGATGCCGGACCGGATCGGCCAGTACGCCCAGGCGCGGGGAGAATGCGCTCTCGTGGAGCGGACACCGACGCGCGCCTGGCTCGTCTGGGGTATCGCTGTCGGCGCCTATGTCGTCGCCGTCCTGCAGCGCACGTCGCTCGGCGTCGCGGGGCTCGACGCCGCGGCCCGCTTCGAGATCTCCGCCGGACTCTTGGGCACGTTCGCGGTCGTGCAGCTGCTGGTATATGCCGGCATGCAGATCCCGGTCGGAGCGATGGTCGACCGGGTCGGACCGCGCGCGATGGTCGTCGGCGGCTCCCTGCTCATGGCGCTCGGGCAGGTCGCCCTCGCTCTGGCCCACTCCTTCCCGGCCGCGATCCTCGCGCGCGTGCTGGTCGGCGCCGGCGACGCGATGACCTTCATCAGCGTGCTGCGCCTGGTCAACTCGTGGTTCCGCCCCGGGCAGGTGCCGGTGCTCACCCAGGTGACCGGGCTCGTCGGACAGGCCGGCCAAATCCTCAGCGTGATCCCGCTCGTCGCGCTGCTGCACGGCGCGGGGTGGACGCCGGCGTTCCTGTCGGCCGCGTCGCTGAGCGTCCTCGCGGCGATCCTGACGCTGGCCGTCGTACGCGACTCCCCCGACGGCTCGGCGCCGGCCGAGGCGTCGCCGACCTGGACCCAGGTGCGGCACGACCTCGTGACCGCCTGGCAGCACCCCGGCACCCGGCTCGGGCTCTGGACGCACTTCACCACGCAGTTCTCCGGCACCGTGCTCGTGATGCTGTGGGGCTACCCGTTCCTGGTGTCGGGCGAGGGGCTGAGCCGGCAGGCCGCGGGAGCGTTGTTCACCGTCATGGTGCTGTCCGGCATGGCGGCCGGACCGGTGATCGGCGTGCTGGTGTCGCGCCACCCGCTGCGCCGCTCCTGGCTCGTGCTGGGGATCGTCTTCGCCACGATGGCGGTGTGGACCGTCGTCCTCGCGCTGCCGACCCCCGCACCTGGATGGCTGCTGCTCGTGCTGGTGCTGGTCCTGAGCGTCTGCGGCCCCGGCTCGATGATTGGGTTCGACTACGCCCGCACCTTCAACCCGCCCAACCGGTTCGGCACGGCCACCGGCATCGTCAACGTCGGCGGCTTCTTCGCCTCGCTCGTCACGATCCTGCTCGTGGGTCTGGTGCTCGACCTCGTGGGCCAGGGCGAGACTTACAACCTCTCCGGCTTCCGCGTCGCCTTCTCGATCCAGTACGTCATCTGGTTCGTCGGTCTCGTCGGCTTCTTCCGTGCCCGGCGCGAGGTCCGTGCGCGGATGGCGTCGGAGGGCACCCGCGTGCCGCCGATGCGCGAGGTGCTGCGGCGTCGGCGCGCCGGCTGAGCCGGGTCGCACGGAGCGGACCAACCCACGGCGGCGCGCAGCGGGTACGGCGTACCCTCGCGCCAGAGCCGACACCCGCCGCCGCGACACGAGGAGATGCGATGTACGTCCTCAACGCCTGGTACGTCGCCGCGTGGTCGTCGGAGGTGTCGCGCGACCCGGTCCGACGGACGATCTGCGAGATCCCCGTGGTGCTCTACCGCACGCAGGGCGGCACGGCCGTCGCGCTCGAGGACCGCTGCCCGCACCGCGGCTACCCGTTATCGGCCGGCCGTCTCGTCCGCGACGCGATCGAGTGCGGCTACCACGGCTTCACCTTCGACTGCGCGGGCGTGTGCACGCGGGTGCCGGCGCAGGACATCATCCCGAGGCGCACGTTCGTGCGTGCCTTCCCGATCGTGGAGAAGGACGGCTGGATCTGGGTCTGGACCGGCGAGAAGGAGAAGGCCGACGTCGCGGCCGTCCCCGACACGCACTGGATGACCGACCCCGAGTGGGCGACGGTGACGCACTCGTTCCCGTTCGCGTGCCGCGCCGAGTTGATCCACGACAACCTGCTCGACCTCACCCACGAGTCGTTCATCCATCTGTCGACCGTCGGCGACGACTACATCTACCAGCACGGCATCACCGTCGTGGTCGACGGCGACGTCGTCTCCGCCGACCGGCTCATGCCCGGGGTCGTCGCTCCCCCGCTCTACGCCTCCACGATGGGACTCACCGGGCTCTGGGACCGCTTCCACTGCACGGAGTTCCACGCACCGAGCTTTCACGTGCTGCACTCGGGAATCACCGGCCAGGGCCGGCCGCGCGAGGAGGGCTATCTCATCAAGGTGATGAACGGCATCACGCCGATCGACGCGCACTCCTCGCACTACTTCTACGCCTTCTCGCGCAACTTCGGCGTCGACGACCAGTCGGCCACCGAAGCCCTCGTCGAGGGACTCGGCACGGTGCTGCAGGAAGACGCAGATGCATTGGCGCTGCAGGAGATCGGCCTGCAAAGCCGACCGGCCGGTGAGTTCGACGTGCTCATCGCGCAGGACGCCGGCGTCGCGAAGGCGCGCAAGGTCATGGCACGCCTGCTGCTCGCCGAGCAGACCGGCAGCACCGTCGCGGACCTCGAGCCGGCGTCCACGTGACCAGGTCGATCGTCCACGCTCGGACCGTCGTACTGCGGGCGCGTCGATGATGCTGCTGCTGCGGGAGCCGGCCGCGGAGCTCGACCCCTACGACGTCGAGTCCGAGGTCGAGATCGCCGCGAGCCCCGACACGCACGCGCGTCGACCGTGGGAGTGGGACGTGCGGCTCACGCATCGTCCGGAGGGTCTGTCACGCGTCTTCGACGGCGCAGGGCTCGGACGCCACCACGTCGACGTCCGGGTGCGACCCGACGTCGTCACGGCCGACCTGCGAGCGGTCGCCGTCGACATCGCGACCGCGCTCGTGCGCGAGTCGCGCGAGCTGTGGGTGCTGGTCGTCGAGTCCGGTCGACTGCAGCAGGGTCGCTTCGTGCTCGCCCCTGGCGACGTGCTCGTGTGCGAGGGGGACGACCCGCTCGCGCTGGAGGTCGCCGCAGCCGACGGCGGTCAGGTGTCGATGGCACTCGTCGCGCTGAGACGCGTCGACGGTCAGGCCCTGCGCTGGGTGCCCTGAGCGATCGGGACGACCGGGGTCAGAGCCGGTCGTTGAGGTAGTCGGGCTGCTCGTAGCGGCTCAGGCCGGCCGACGCGGCGCAGATCTCCTCGAAGTGGTCCTGGGAGTGCGCGCCGACACGCGCGACGACGGCCTGGGCGACGTGCAGCGTGAGCATCGAGGCCAGCACGGTCGTGTGCGCCAGCAGGTGAGCCGCCCGATCCACCTCGTGCACCACTGCGACGCTCGCCATGGGAACCTCCTCAAGCACGGGACCGGCCGCTGCCGCTCCTCACCCCTGTGATCGGCACCTGAGGTACGCCGACTGAGCCTCTCGAGGCACGAATCCCGCCGGTGTGCGCTGCGGGCGGAGAGCCGACGTAGGGACTTCTCCCCTTGGTCCTCGGCCGGTCACCTGATCGAATGCACCCGACGAAGGAGGGGGTCGGGCATGACCACGAGCACGACGACGCCTGGCGTCGGCGCGCGCCCGACCACGTGGGCGGCGTACGCCGGGGCTGCGCTGGCGATGGTCGCCTTCGCGGCCAACTCGCTGCTGACCCGCTCCGCCCTCGACTCCGCCAGCATCGACGCCGCGACCTTCACCACGGTCCGCCTCGTCGCCGGAGCGGTCGCACTCACCGCGATCCTCGCGGCCCAGGTGCGCCACCGCCCGCGCGTCCTGGCGCGCCCGGTGCCATGGCGGACCGCCGGGTTCCTGTTCGCCTACGCCGCGGCGTTCTCCCTCGCCTACCTGCGCATCGGCGCCGCGACAGGGGCGCTCGTGCTGTTCGGCACGGTCCAGACGGTGATGTACTCCGCGGCGCTGCGGCGCGGCGACCCGATCGGCGTCAGCGGGTGGTGGGGGCTCGGGCTCGCGGCCACGGGCCTCGTCGCGCTCGTCGCACCGGGAGTGACCTCGCCCGACCTCGTCGGCGTCGCACTGATGATGCTCGCCGGAGCCGCCTGGGCCGGCTACAGCCTCGCCGGACGCGGCACGACCGACCCGATCGCCGCGTCGGCTCGCAACTTCGTGTGGAGCGTGCCGCTCGTGGTCGCCTTCGAGCTCGTCGCCGCCGCCGTTCGGCCCGCGTCGATCCACGCGACCGCGCACGGTCTCGTGCTCGCGGTGGCGTCGGGCGCCGTGGCCTCCGGGATGGGCTACGCGGTCTGGTACTCCGTGCTGCCGAGGCTCACCCGAGTTCAGTCCGGGATCATCCAGATGGCGCCGCCGCCGATCGCCGCCATGGGTGGGCTTCTCCTGCTCGGCGAGCCGATAGGCCCGCGCGTGGTGCTGTCCTCGGCCCTCATCCTGGCGGGCGTCGCGGTCGGCGTGCTCGGTGCCCGCAGGCGCACCTGAGCCGGGAGGTCACCGACCTCGGGCGGCCTGCACCGCGGTGGCGAGCACCGGGTTGTCGATCTCGGCCGCGAGGAGCTCCGCACCGTCGGCCGCCCCGGCCGCCCCGAGAGCCGCCGCGTGCAGGAGGGCCCGGACGGTCATCTCGCGCATCGCCGTGCGGGACGACAGGCGGTGCATCGCCTCGACCCAGGAGCCGACGTGCGGATGGTCGTGCCGCAGGCCGAGCTCGCACTGGGCGTCGAGGATGTGCGCGTCGAGCCACACGTAGGGGTCGGCCATCCGGTTGCACCGGGCCCGGGCGTCGGCGAGCAGGTCGAAGGCCAGCGCCGCGTCGCCGTCCGCCTCGGCCACGAGCGCGAGTCCGCGGGCGGAGATGCCCTCCCAGCACGGGTCGCCGAGCTGGCAGGCGCGCGCGAACGCCTGGTCGAGAAGGGATCGCGCGGTCTCGATCCGGCCCGCCGCGATCTCGACCTCTCCCCGCAGGGCCTGCGGCCACGGCAGGAACGCGAGCCACCTGTCCTTCTCGGCCAGCGCGATCGCCGTGTCGAGCTCTCCCGTCGCCGCCTCGAGGTCGCCCCGCAGCAGGTGGAGACGGCCCAGCATCGACGTCGCATACGTCTCGCGCCGCAGGTCACCCGCCTCGCGGGCGAGACCGATCGCGTCCGTCAGCAGCGCGGCCGCCGACGGGTAGTCCGCCCGGTCGCTCTCCACGGACCCGAGATAGGTGCTCGCCTTGGCGGCCATGGAGACATCCGTGTCCGCGAGCGACAGGGCGTCGGTGAGCCACAGCTCGGCGCGGTCGTACCGCGCGCGCAGGAAGTCGACGTAGCCGAGCTCGGCCCGGATCGCGGCGAGGGACGCCCGCTGCCCGTCGGCGCTCGCGATCTCGTCCGCGGCGTAGAGCGACGCGATCCCCTCCTCGTCCATGCCGCGCAGCGAGTGGATGAGCGTCTCCCCGACCACGAGTCGCGTCTCCACCTGCAGCCGCCGGTCGGACGCACGGTCGGCGAGCACCACGGCCGAGCGCAGCGAGGCGAGCCCGGCGTCGGTGGCTCCGGCCGCCACGGCGGCCGCTCCCGACTCGAGGATCGCCTGCACCGAGACGCTCCCACCGATCGAGGTCGGGCGTGCGATCTGCTCCCCTGCGGCAGACCGGACGGCCGGCCCCGGTGCGGTGCCGAGCTCGGACTCGAAGAGCCGCGTGCACGCCGCCAGCTGGTTCGCCGCTGCCCGCTCGTCGCCCCGACGTCGGTGCAGCCGGATGAGCAGCGCCTGGTTGTTCTCGTCGAGCGGGCTCATGTCGACGACCCGGGTCGCGCAGCGAACGGCCTCGTCGAGCTCGCCCCGCGACATCAGCGCCTGGGCCGCCTCGTGCAGGACTGCCTCGGACGCCGCGCGCAGGCGCTGCTGCCCGGAGAGCAGCCAGGCGTCGAACCCGGCTGCTCCGCGGACGTTGACGCCCTCGAGCAGCGTCGATCCCAGGCCGGGGAGCGCCAGCGCCTGCGTCCAGGTGCCCCGCGTGACGACGTCGACGTCGACCACGGCCTCCTCCGGCAGCCGGAGCTGCACCGGGTCGCCGTCGAGCGACGCGGCGACGCCGAGCCCTCGGCGTACCTCGGCCAGGTTCCAGCGCAGGGCGCGCAGCGGGTCGTCGGCCTCGTCGAAGAGCAGGCCGGCGAGCCTACTGCGCGTGGGCGGGCGCTCCGCCATTAGCAGGTAGGCGAGCAGCGCCCAGCTCTTGCGGCTGCGGAAGCGGTAGTCGACGTCCGGGCCGGCCTCGATCGTCGGCCGGCCGAGGAGGTGCACGGCCAGCGTCATGGTCGACCATCGTGGCACGTCACCGGCGCCCACCCCCGCCGATCGCGGGTCCTGAGCCGCCTCCCGGAGGTGCCGTCGGGCCCGACGAGCGAGCGACGGGCCCGACGGCGGGTCTCACTCGTGCTCCGAGACCAGGAAGATCTCGTCCGCCACGAGGCCGTGCGCCTCCCGGTGCACGGTGTTGGCCGCCTCGGCGTCGGGCGCGTCGACGAGGCAGAAGATCTTCCCGGCCTCCTCGTCGACCCAGTACTTCAGGTAGTGGACGCCGTGCGCGTCCTGGTGGGCGAGGTCGGCCTCGTGCGCCGCGGCGACGTCCGCCGCGCCGACTCCGCCCTCGATGCTGTGGACGTCCATGAACAGTGCCATCGCTTCTCCCGACAGGTCGTGGTCCCGGCGCACCGGGTGTCCGATGCGCACGTGGACGAGCCAAGCGCGGGCGCGTGTGACGCGGCGTGTGACGGACTCGCTAGTTCAGCCGGCGGGTGCCCTCGGGGACGCCGCCGAGCGCGACGGCGGACTCGACGAGGTTGGCGTACGCCGTGAGCGCGACGTTCTGGCTCCACGGCCCGAACGAGCACCGAGCCACCCCGAGCTCCTGCATGCGCGCGAGCGGGATCGCGCCGGGCACGGCGATCATGTTGATCTTCTGCGGGCCGAGGGCCTCGACCAGCGCCACCACGGTCGGCTCGTCGAACTTGCCGGGGACGAAGAAGGTCGAGGCACCGGCGTCGAGGTAGGCGCGTCCGCGCTCGATGGCGTCGGCGAGGACGGCTGCGGGGTCCTTGTCGCCGGCCCGCAGGAAGGCGTCGGTCCGGGCGTTGAGCACGAAGGGGATGCCCGCCGACTCGCCTGCGGCGACGGCGCTCTCGACCGCCTTGACGGCGTCGGCCAGCGGCTTGAGCTGGTCCTCGAGGTTGCAGCCGACGATGCCGACCTCGATGGCCCGACGGACGGTCTCACCGGCGTCGCCGTAGCCGGCTTCGAGGTCCGCGGTGACGGGGAGATCGACCGACGCCGCGATCCGGCCGACGGCGGCGATCATCTCGTCGCGGGGGATCACCTCGCCGTCGGGGTAGCCGTGCGAGGCCGCGATGGAGTGGCTTGCGGTGGCGAGGGCCTTGACGCCCGGCGTCTCCGCGACGACCTTGGCGGTGATCACGTCCCAGACGTTGACGAGGACGAGAAGCTCCGGGTCGCTGTGCAGACGCTGGAGCTCGCGGGCACGGTCGGCAGTGGTCGTGGTCATGCCCGTCACGATAGGTGGGGTGCGCTGACGGCGCGACTCCCCCCTGGAGGGAGCGAGGGCTTGCCTCGCCCAAGATCGCGGGTACACCAGGTCGCCTGGGCCGTTTCCCCGCGCCAATCTGCTGCGCCGAAGAGCCGGTGGACACCGGCGCGTATCGTCATGAGCAGTCCTTGACATGACCGGTGGCCGACACGACGGCCGGCCGATCCGGGAGCGCTGCACATGACGGCGAGGAGCCGGAGATGCACCCCCCGGAGAGCGGGCTCACCGTTGCTGTCGTGTCCGACAGCCTGCTCCTCGGCGACGGCCTGGTCGCCCTCCTGGAGCGCATCGACACCCTCGAGGTCGTCGGGCGTGCCCGGCGCGCCGACGATGCCCGGAGCCTCGTGGAGTCGATCCGCCCCGACGTGCTCATCGTGAGCCTGCGCACCGCCGTCGTGACCTCGCCGGAGATCATCGCCGCCGCGCGCGACCTGCGGCAGGCCCACCCCGACCTCGGCGTCGTCGTGCTCAGCGACCGGGGCGACGGCTTTGCGCTCGAGCTGCTGCGCGGCGGCTCTGCGCGGATCGCCTACCTGCTCGACGACCAGCTGCCCGACATCGACGCCGTCGTGCGCGCCGTCCGCCTCGTGGCCGAGGGCCAGTCCGTGCTCTCGCCGTCCATCCTCGACGCGCTCGTCCGTCGCCGGGACGACCCGCCGATCGACGACCTGACCCTGCGCGAGCTCGACGTGCTCGAGGAGCTCGCCTACGGCGCGTCCAACGCGGCCATCGCCGAGTCCCTGCACCTGTCGGTGAAGGCGGTCGAGCGGCACGTGAGCACGATCTTCCGCAAGCTCGGTTACACCGACCACCGGCTGCTCGACCGTCGGGTCAGCTCCGCCGTGGCCTTCCTGCGGTCGCGCACCAACCCCTTCGCCTGACCACGACCTGGCGGGACCCCTCGTGACGCGGGCCCGGGTGATTCCACGGATCAGGCCGGGTCTCGAGTCGTCCGCCCCCGGCGCCGACTCCGACGGTCACAGCGATGGCGCGGCGCTCGGGGCGATGTCGCCCCCGGCGCGCAGCGCCGCGATGAGCAGGACGACCGACCAGGGTTCGGCGCGGTAGCACCCGGACGCGACGACGGGAGCCGTCTCCGGCCCGCTGATGTCGTGCGGGCTGTCAAGCGCGGTGTCGATGAACCGTCTCCAGGGCAGCCCGTCCGCGACCGCCGGCAGCTGGAAGTCCAGGGGCTCGCCGTACATGTTCAGGATCGCGTGCACCATCCGCGAGCCGAGGACGCTGCGGACGGTGACGGCGAGGCTGTGGGAATCGTCGCCGAAGTCGGGTTCGTGCAGGCGAACACCGTGGAACTCGACCTGGGACTGCGCGAGGAACTCGCGCAGTGGGAGGCCGTGGACGGCCTGCGTCATGTCGAGGTTGAGCCTGAGCCGGATCAATCCCTGGGTGAATCGAAACACGTCGTGGTGGCGGTCCAGGAGCGACCAGTCGAACCAGGACACCTCGTTGTCCTGGCCGTAGGCGTTGTTGTTGCCGAACTGCGTACGTCTGGCCTCGTCACCCATGGCGATCATGGGCACGCCCATCGAGATCAGGGTGATGCCGAGGAGGCTCTTGACCTGCCTGGTGCGTCGTCGCTCGATCTCGGGGTCGTCGGTCGGCCCTTCGACACCGCCGTTCCACGACCATTCGGCATCCGAGCCGTCCCGGCCTTGCTCGAGGTTGGCCTCGTTGTGCTTGTGGGAGTGGGACACGAGGTCGTTGAGCGTGAACCCGTCGTGGCAGGTGACGAAGTTGACGCTGTGTTCGATCTCGGAGGGCCGCCCTGCGTACATGTCCGGGCTGGCCAGCAGCCGGTCGGGCAGCGCACGCACGGTCGCACGGTCGCCACGGACGAACCGTCGGACGTCGTCGCGGAACCTGCCGTTCCACTCCCTCCAGCGGTCGCCGACGAAGGAGCCCACCTGGTAGAGCCCACCTGCGTCCCAGGCCTCGGCGATGATCTTGGTGGATGCGAGCCACGGGTCCGTCTCGATCTCCCACAGCACCGGCGCGTTCGCCATCGGGCGGCCGTCGGAGTCCCGCGACAGGACCGAGGCCAGGTCGAAGCGGAAACCGTCCACGTGCATGTCCGCGACCCAGTGGTGCAGTGCGTCGACCACCATCCGGCGGACCACGGAGTGGTTGGCGTTGAGGGTGTTCCCGCAGCCGGTGTAGTCCGCGTACGTGGCACGGTCCGTCGGGCCGAGCAGGTAGTACGCCTCGTTGTCCAGGCCTCGCCAGCAGCAGGTGCGACCCTCGGCACCGCCCTCGGCCGTATGGTTGAAGACGACGTCGAGGATCACTTCGATCCCGGCTCGATGCAGTTCCTTGACCATGGTGCGGAACTCGTCGAGGACACCGAGCGGGTCGCCGGCGGTTGCATACCCCGGGTGGACGGCGAAGAACGAGATCGGGTTGTAGCCCCAGTAGTCGGGGAGACCGGACGTGGAGTTGCGCGTGGCATGCGCCTGGACGGGCATGAGCTCCACCGCGGTGACTCCGAGGGAGCGCAGGTAGGGGATCTTGGCCACCAGCCCGGCGTACGTCCCGCGCAGCCGTTCGTCGAGGCCGCTGCTGGGGTGCGCGGTGAAGCCACGCACGTGCAGCTCGTACACAACTGTTCGGGCGAACGGCCGTTGAAGGGGGGCATCACCCTCCCAGTCGAAGACCGACAGGTCCGCCACCACGCTTCGAGGCCCGAGCGCGGGATCGCTCGGCTGCACCACTGCGGTCGCATAGGGATCCAGCAGTACGGCACCGCCGTCGTGGCGCAGGCCCTCGTCCGGCAGCCATGGGCCGTGCACCCGCCATCCGTACACCTGGCCGGACCGGATGCCCGGGAGGTCGATGTGCCAGTACGAGTATGTGTGGTGGGTGACCGGATCGAGGGTGACCACCCGATGGGGCTCAGGTGCGTCCGGGGCATCGAAGAGCAGGAGTTCGACCGAGGTCGCGCTCCTGGCCCAGACCGAGAAGTTGACCCCGTCCGGGCGGACCGTGGAGCCGGGCGGCCACGCGCTCCCCGGACGCGGCGTCGCCACCGCGACGGCGGACCCGGCCAGGAGGCTGTCCGACATGCTCCGCGCCTAACGGGAGGCGCGTGCGCGCGACGCGAGGTCGGGCTGGGCAGGGATGGTGACGGTGGTGAGGTCGACGACGCTGCGGTGCAGGGCCCAACCCCTGATGACCGAAGCGGCGGATGCCGGAAGGTCGGGGCCGTCGGTGAGCCAGGTTCTCAACCGCGCGGCGCACGCGCGGCATGCTGGTCGGTCGGGATAGGGCCGAGCGTCGCTCACCGGTGCCTGGCAGGTGGGGCAGGTGTCGTCGGCGCGGTCGAGCGCAGACCGGACCCAGGCCGGGTGCTGTGTCGTCATCGTGAGCACGAACAGCGTCCCGCAGTGCGGACAGTGCAGCATGGGCTCGACCGCCATGCCCCGCGCCCGCGGCCGCACCCACACCTCGAGGTTGTGGCCGTGACGGCAGGCGTATCGCTCGCGGAAGGCCAGGATGCGGATCGGTTCCATCGCAACCGTCCCCTCTCCCCCGCCTCTCCAGGCTAGGCCTGCCCCGGCCGGGAAGCCAGGGGACCGCGGCACGACCCGGTGAGCCCACTCGACGTCAGCACATCTCCGGCGCAGCGGCCCTCGCGCCTAGGCCGCCTCGAGCGGGTGCCCGAGCGGTGACGACCGATACATCCGGTCCGTGTCCACCAGCGTTCGATGCGGCGCTCTCGGCGGGTAGCCTGACCCGCGAGAGGTGCGGAGCACAGTCCCGAAGTTCGTCCGCCTCAAACCCCTTCTCCCGGGCCGTTAGCTCAACCGGCAGAGCAGCGGACTTTTAATCCGCGGGTTCTGGGTTCGATCCCCAGGCGGCCCACCCCGTGACCTGCATCGATACCCGATTCGCCGGTGCCAGTAGGGCGATTCTGGGCCGACCTGGGTTCATTCTGGGTTCGGCGGTCTACGCGGGGCACTAGTGCGGCTGCGGCGGTGGCGGCTTGCTGGCCCACGCCTTCGAGTAGGTGTGAGTAGGTGTCGGAGGTGATGGCCAGTGAGCTGTGTCCGAGTCTCTTGCTGACGACGGCCATCGGGACGCCGGCGGCGAGCATGAGGCTGGCCTGACCGTGGCGCAGGTCGTGGAGCCGGACCGGTCGGAGCCCGGCGGAGTCGGAGAGTTCGCGGAAGCGTTTGGTGACGGTCTCGGGGTGCAGCGGTGAGCCGTCTTCCTTGGTGAAGACGTGGCCGCTGTCGACCCAGGCGGATCCCAACTCGTCGCGTTGCTGCTGCTGCCGAAGCTGGTGGCTGAGCAGAGCACCGATGGTGGCTTCGTCGAGGTCGACGACGCGGTCCTGGCCGCTGGCGGTCTTCACCGGGCCGACGTGTGTGGCGTGCCCGAGCTGGACGATCTGGCGGCGCACGACCAGGCGGGAGCGTTCGACGTCGATGTCGTCCCACCGCAGGCCGAGGAGTTCACCGCGGCGTAGGCCGGTGAACGCGGCGACCTCGTAGAGCGGGCCGAGGGGGTCGGCGGCGCAGTGGTCGAGGAACGCGCCGAGCTCATCGGCTTCCCACGGTTGCACGTGGGGTCGGGTGACCCGCGGGAGTTCGACGTCGACGGCGGGGTTGTAGGGGATGTAGCGGGCCCGCTTCGCGCTGGCGAACGCGGAGCGCATGGTCGCGTGGATCCGCCGCACCGTCGCCGGCCCCGGCGTCCGCCCCTTCTCCTTCGGGACCGCGGCGAGACGGAGGACTTCCTCGACGTGCGGGGGTCGGACGTCGCGCAGGCGGAGGGTGCCGATGACGGGGGTGATGTATCCGGTGATGTGCCACCGGTAGGAACGCTCGGTCGTGGGCCGCAGGCCGTTGGCGACCTTCTTGGCCAGCCAGTCGGTGAGGAACTCACTTACCGTGAGGCTGCGGTCATCGGTCCAGGCGCCGGTGTTCTGCGCTTCCGCGAACGCGGTGAGCGCGGCTTGGGCGTCGGCCTGGGTCGCGAACCCGCCTCGCTTGACCTGGCGGCGTTTTCCGTCGGTGCTGCGGGTCTCGGCGGCGAAGTACCAGCTGCCGTGCTTGCGCTTGCACGCCAGCGCCTTCCCGGCCTCGTTCGTCACCGGCGGGCAGGGGCAGCGCTTGAAGGTGAACCCGCCACTCATGCGATGCCCCTCCTCGATCCCCGAACCGCCGGTACCGACGCCGACCGGTGGGTCTCGTCGTTGATTGTCGGCTCCGCCGCCGACACCGGCAACGCCCCCCGGCTCATCCCGTGGACTCCCGTCGCGCTCACGCCACCTCCCGCGTCCGAACCGGGTTCCGGGGC